>Ga0209488_10003245_pt1 | contig 13120 bp, 11 predicted proteins | sample Rivendell_Oct201_8_FD_188349 | JGI IMG/M metagenome (GOLD analysis project Ga0209488, IMG submission 188349) | Vadose zone soil microbial communities from the Eel River Critical Zone Observatory, Northern California, USA -... | ecosystem: Environmental > Terrestrial > Soil > Vadose zone >...
CTTTGCCCTTTTCCTTGGTCGTGAAGAAAGGCTCGAAGATTCGCGACTGCGTCTCCTTATCCATGCCCTGCCCGTTATCGGTGATCGACAACATCACGTATTCGCCGGGCCTGATAAATGACTGCTCAACATCGTGCGCGTTATCCCGGATAACGTTGGCGGTCTCGATCAGGATGCGTCCGCCGTTCGGCATTGCGTCCTTGGAATTGACCACCAGGTTCATCAGCACCTGTTCCAGTTGTCCCGCATCCGCGCGCGTGTGCCCCGCATCGGGAGCCAGCGTGGTTTTGAACTCAACGTCTTCGCCGATCAACGGGCGCAGCAGGCGTTCCATATCTTCCACGACCGTATTTACGTCCACCACTTTCAGTTCGAGCAGCTGTTTGCGGCTGAACGCCAGCAACTGCCGTGTAAGCATCGTCGCCCGGTCAGAAGCCTGTTGGACTGCCCGCGCCTTCACCTCCAGCGGATGCCCTGGCTCCATTTCTGCGAGCATCACTTCCGTGTAACCGCCAATCACCATCAGAAGATTATTGAAATCGTGCGCGATGCCACCCGCCAGCCGTCCCACGGCTTCCATCTTCTGCGCCTGCCGAAATTCGTCCTCCAAAATTCTGCGCTCGGTTACGTCCTCCGCGATCGCCTCCAGCACGTCGGCCGGGTCGTCCGCGCTGCTCACCGCCCGCCCACTGATGCGCACCGTAACTGCGCGCCCGTCTTTCCGCTTCCATCGAACCTCGATCCCATCCATCCGCCCTGTGCGCCGGAATTCTTCCATCAATCGCGCCTGGTCGTCAGGGTTTACAAACACCTCTCGACGCGGATCCAACGCCAGAACTTCCTCCGCTGACTCGTAACCCAATATCGCCGTGAGCGCTGGATTCACGTCCAGAAATTTTCCCTCCAGACTCGAGCGATAAATTCCATATACAGAACTCTGCACCAGCGACCGGTATCGCGCCTCCGAACGCCGCAACGCCTGCTCATTCTTCTTCAGCTCGATCGCGCTGGCCAGTTGCCGTGAAACAAACGTCAGGACTTCCTTGTCCCGCTCGCAATAGCGCACGTCCTTCGAATAAGTCTGCACCACCAGTGCACCAAATGTCCGATCACCCACCTTCAGCGGAACCCCCAGCCAGTCGAGCGAACGCAAACCATTTCGCGCCACATCTCCCCGGGTCTCCAAGTCTTGAACCACCTCCGGAGTCGCCAGCAGCGCCTCACCTGTACGCAAAAGGTATTCCGTCAAACCGCGCGCCATCTTTTTCGTTCCCGGCGCCTCGTGTTGCTCATCAACGAAGTACGGAAAACTCACCGTGTCTGTCGCGGGGTCATGCAGTGCGATGTAAAAATTCCGGGCGTACATCAATTCACCCACGATGCTGTGCACGGCGGCAAAAAACTGCTGTAGGTCATGAGCCGAGCCGCTCTTTTCCGCCACCCGGTACAGTGCCGAACTCAGCGCCTCCGCCCGTTTACGGTCCGAGATGTCTCGGTAGACGCCATACATTGCTACGGTTTCGCCATCGACTACCACAGGCGAGGCCGACACCGAAACATCCACCAGCCTTCCGTTCTTCCCACGCCGCTGTGTCTCCAGCGTGATCTTCTCTCCTTTTTTCATGCACTCCGCGATCCAGCGTGACTCTGCCAGCCTTTCGGGTGGAACGATCAAGGGTTCCACGGGATGTCCCAACACTTCCTCCGCTTCGTATCCAAAGATGCGCCGGAACGCCTCATTCACGCATAGGATGCGATGTTCCGTGTCCGCAATGCTCAGGCCCTCTGTCGCATTCTCAAAAAGCTGCTCCAGATAGCCGCACCGTATCTCGACGCTTTCTTTTTCTGTCCAGGAGAGTGGAGGGGTAAGTTCAGGCGAGAGCTCAGACGAGACATGGCAGGAGAGTGCGGCCGGGTCGATCCCGTTTTCAGGCCCAGCAAACGCGGGTGGGGCTCCGCTCTCCAACGCTTTTTTCAAGCGTTTGGCGCGCGCAAATTCTCTCGTGTGTGACGTAGTGACACGTCCACCCATCGCCCCGATCCCCCTCAGAAAGAGTCCACGGGCATGGTAAAACGCGTACGGCTAGCCAGAAAGGTTACGGAGGTAATTCCAACTGTCGCAAAAAAGGCGGGTTCCCAAAACGGCGACAATGCCGGCGTGCTTTCTCATATCAATTATCAAGAAAAACCACGTTGAACCGGCGGGCCATTGTCACTTCCAGAAGGCCAAACTCTATTTTCGGTAGGGCTCGGGAAGTGACGAGAGAAGGGAGTCGGCGACTCAGGCTTTTGCCGCCAGCATCTGGCACACACGCCGCACGGTTTCACGCTGGCTCTCTCTCAGGGTCAGGAATTCGAATCCGTAATGCAGTCCGTGCCGGTAACGGACGATGGCCCGCACTTTCAGCGGATACGGGCTCAGCGGCAACGGAATTTCGAGCGTTACGATCTCTCCCGCCTCAAGATTGCCCGTCAGCGTCGCCCCAATTCCATCCTGGCCCAGTTCCGTCGACCGTCCCCAGCAACTTTGGAATTCGCCGCCCTGGAACATCTTCACCTGCATCCTTACGTCCAGGACAAAGCGCGGATAGCGCCGCTTGTATGCGGCAGGCTTCTCAGCCGCCGATCTGTCCTGCTCACTCGTCTTGTTCGCCCGAGCTGTCATGATCCTGAATTTTCGGAAAATGCCGGCAGACTCAACTGATCGAGGGAAGGAATGTGTGAGAACTCAAAATCTACCGGGCTGCGGTTCGCATCTTTCTCTCCGCCGCTAGTTCCCGTGCAGTAAGTATGCCGGCTCCAGGGGCAGTTTCCCCGCGATCTTAAGCACAGCTACACTGCTATTAATCGCATACACATCAACGACCCCGACTGCTCCCGGAATCGACGCCACCTTGTTTACCAGTTCCTCGTCAGTATCCACTACCATGATTGCAGGATGATTGCTCCGTCCATGGTTCGCCGTGGCGATCAGGTCGCTTACTTCTTTCTCTGGCATCGCATAGACCTTTTCGATAAACATTTTCATCTCCGGCGTCGAGGGCGCCCGCATCACAAAGGTCACTGGCTTGCCATCCGGCCACTTGCTGGTTTGCGCCTTGCACACTTTTGCCAGGTCTGCCACTGTGACCGCATTCACGATGTTTGTTTTATTCGACACCAGGGCAAGATCGCGCGCCGCCGCCAGCGAGACGCTCGCTACGATCAATACGAACACATCCACAGCGTGACGATAAGACACTCTCTTCTCCACTAATCCGATTCGGCCTTAAGCTGATTCTCCTGCAATTTCGCCCGTCTCTCAACGTCCAGGGAGCCTATGTACCACCGCAGCCAACAGACCGAGGCTGAAAACCTCCCGGTGATCCGAGTCAGCGTTGCGTCGCGGACCCTTCACTCGCTGTCTTTGGACGAGCGGAGACATGGTCCTCCCAAACAGAAAATTCCCGGCTTCCTATGGCGGGACGATTTCCAACATTGAGAATAGGGCTTCCCCCGCGAGGCTCCAAGTTACTTTGGACAGCCCGCGAGTTGCAGGAGGACTCGAACTTGACGGTTCGTAACCGCCGCTGGGTGGTCAGAACATAAAACCGCGGCGCGCTCGGCGCAGCACCAGAATCATTCGGTCGCCGCGTCCCTTGCCAATGTCATCGAATGTGGCGCGCGTCCAAACATGAGGCCGGTCTCCACTTCAGCCGGCTTTCCGTCTCGCAGATATGGCCTGAACTTCCATTGCTTCAGGGCATCGGTAATGATTTTTGCCTGATCGGGAAACGCGCTGAGAAAGTGAATATGCTGGACCTTGCCCCTCTTATCGATAATGATTCGGACCGGAACTGCGTTGAATCTGTGCTCAGTGAAGACCGGATCAACCCTGGCAACCACGTTCTCGTCGTGCGCGTAGTTCTTGACGCACACGGGGAAATTTTCCCCGCCCTTCCCTGCTGTCGGACCGGCTTCCATCGGTAATTTCATCTTGTCCAAATCCAACAGCAAGCTCGCCAGCAATTTCGTATCTTGACTGGTTAGCACCAGTTCCACCGCGTGGCAGCGGATTTCGGTGGCTAGCACATACCAATGCAGCTTTGCCACCGGAGACCAATACGCAAAGAAGGTAAAGGGGCGTCCCGCGATTTTGGTTGGCGTAGGCGGCTCTTCCAATTTGTAGTCCGCCTGCAAATTGTTCTTCATATAATTGACCAGCTGCAGTGCGTTGGCCGCAGGCAGTGGCGTGAAGAACATATCCTGCGCGGTGATCAAGATACTTCCCCGCGCTGATCCCTTGAGTGTGTCCGCAGGCCTGATCTGCGCTAGCACGTAGCGGCCACTGTCCGACGGAGGAGGCCCTTGGTATTTCTCAATCCATCCCGGTGGTAAGGCGTAGCTCATTCCAAAATACTGATCGCTGAAAATATTGTCGGTTACACGGCCGCCTTCGGGCAGAGGCGTCACAGAATCGCTGGCACTCGACCATGCGCCCTTGACCAGGATCACTCCGGCAGGCACCTTGTTAGCGGGCTGCACGTCATTGGAAAAGTCGCCGCCGTTCGGGACGGCGCGCTGCGCTCGGGCGCTCTGGCCCCAGGCCAGCGAGCCCCAGACCAGCGATGACACGAGTAAAGCAAGAGCGACTAAGGACCACCAACGCCGAGAGGCCATCTTTCTCCTTCCGATCGCCGGCATGTCCCGACCGGTGATCCCTGCGAAACAATCCCATACGTTTTCTAACTGCGAAAGAGCTGGCGAGACACCTTCGTATCTCGCCAGAAGCTTGTCGTACCACGATTACAGAGAGCGCAGGAAGTTGAGCAGGTCCTGCTGCTGACTGGTTGAGAGATTAAGGTCGAAGTTGGATTCCACCTGAGTCGCCTCCCCACCGTTGCTCTCGTGGGCCTCGATGGCGCATAGCAGGGTTGTGCAACGGCCATCGTGCAGCAGAAAGATCCGCTGTCCCAAACCCCACAAAGGAGCCGTGCGGAACTGGTCGCCGCCTGCTGCGCCTTGCGAGACATTGTCCACCAGTGTCGATCCCATGTGATGAATTTCGATATCCGAATACGCATTCACCGGAGCACTGCTCAAAGAACCGGTGATATTCGACTTTTGAGTGGTGCCGACCGTCGGGTTATGACAGGTCGCGCAGCCGATGGAACTAAATAACGATTTCCCATTAGCAATCGAACTTGCCGCAACTGTGGTCCCGTTGAGCACAACCGAACCGGTTGGCGGCGGTGCCAGGGTCCGCATGAAGTTGGCAAACGCCGACGCGTCATCCAGCACCGCTGAGGCCGGCGTGGCGGCTGGGTTGGATGTGTCTTCCGGATAACCGCCCAGGCTCAGGTTCAGGCAATTCGACGGAAGCCCGGTTAGGAGCGCGTCTTCCCCAGGCAGCGGCCGGTCTTGCGTGAACAGCAGGTTGGAGATGCCCATCTCCACGTTGTAGGCCTCGCCGGAAAAGATGTGGAGAGACTTGTTCTGTGCCTTCCAGCCAAACCGGGTGATGGTGCCATCGTTGCCGTTGTGGTTAAGAGCCCCGGAAATGCCGAAACTATTGTTGAGGTTCTTGTTCTGGTTGATCAACAGGGTTGAGTCGTCAAGGTTCTCGATCAGGCCCGCGCCAAAGGTCGGCGTAGGGATGCGGAAAATGATGTTGTTCACTGACTGAGCAGTGGCGAAGCTGGGCTGAGGCAGGCTGCAGGTTCCAGCATCGGAGCGGCCTGACACGGTGAATAGTGTTTCCACTCCGCCATTGGGCGCGTTGTAGTTGACCGTTCCATTGTTATTGAAAAAGAACGGAAACCGGGCCTCGAGGGTGGGGCCGGTAGCGGTGATAAACGATGGGGTGGTGTCCCTGGGCGCGACTCCGTTGCTGGTGAAACTGAACTGGGGATTCATGGCAGCGCCGGTTCCTCCAATCGCAGGTTGCGCGTGACAGGAACTGCAGCTGTTCGAGTTAAACCGCGGTCCCAGGCCGTTGTTGCCGGTCGGGCTGTTGGAAACGGACTCTACATCCTGGAAGCGCTTGAGCCCGTCATTGAAAAAAGCCAGGATCCCGGGAACGTCGTTGGCCAACACAGACGAGAGTGCTGCGCCCGTACCGCGGTTGCCACTCTGAACTCCAGGATCGGTTTGAGCGGATGCCGCTACAGCGAGGAACAGCACCGCCAAAGTTGAAACGGACACGAGTCTTGCTGTCTTGATCACGACTCCTCCTTTGTAACGTTGTCTTACACAACGGTCAGGCTTACAAACGGGCGTAGAAGATGAACAGATGCACTCCCCCACGGAGATGGGGCCTCTTGAGCGGAGCATTGCTTCTCCTTTCGGAGTTGTACTGATTGGGCCTTGGATCGGAAACGGTGCGACGTGCTCTGCGGCTTCCGGACGTTGCAGGTGCAGGGGCGTCCCGATTTCGCAGTTTGCGGTTTGTAGCGCGGATTCCTGTTAACGCAACAAAAATCGTCTGGACATTACGGAGTCAGAACAGCGCATACCCGCGAGCGCCGACATCAGCCAATTTTTTCTTGCTGATACGCGCCGCCGTTCGACTAGCCGTGTTTCGTGTCAAGGCAAGAAATTCCTGCACACCTGTTCTGAAAACCGGAATTACCGTCATCCCGTGCGAGGTTCTTCAAGGTACCTTAATCCGGACTGGCTATCGTGTCTGGTCAGCGGTACGGTGTGCGGACGGCGGTCCGCCCATGGCTCTCCATTGCTATAGAATCATCCTCGAAACTGGGGATGGAGTCTCCTGACATCCGAAATTGAATGGGTTTCCGCCTCGTCCGAGTTCCCGGCTTTTTCGTCAGCCCGTAAGGTCGTATGGGAAGGCACTCTCTCGCTCTCGGCGTTCTTCTTCTGTCAGGCGCTATCACTGTGGCTCAATCGCAGTCCACCCCTCATCCCACCGGTTCCCAGTTCCTGCTGACCGTTACCGACGAAAACGGCGTCGCCGTTTCCTCCGCCCGCGCTTTCCTGCAAATGCCAAATTCGCAGATATTGCGTTGCGAAGCCGATTTTTCGGGAAGCTGTTATTTCTTGGGATTTCCTCCCGGCACCTATCGACTGCGGGTCGAAAAAGAAGGCTTCTATGCCCTTGATCTGCCATCCCTTGCCGTTACTGCTGGCGCAAAACTTGAAGTCTCTCTCTTCCACGTTCAGGAAGTTCGCGAAGTCGTCAACGTGGTGGAGTCTCCTCCCGCCGTCGATCCTGCACAGGTCTCGTCGCAGGAGAAACTCAGTGGCCTCGACGTAATCAATATCCCCTATCCCGCGGCTCACGACTACCGCAACGTTCTCAACTTCATTCCTGGAGTCGTTCAGGCTGGCTTTGGAGGAATCCACATTGCGGGCGCGCAAACCTATCAAACCCTAACTCTGCTCGATGGCTTCAACATCACTCAACCGGCGAATGGCCAGATCCTGGCCCGGGTCAGCACCGACGCATTCCGCTCCATCGAAGTCGAACCTTCTCGGGAGTCCGCCGAATACGGCAAAGGTTCCGCCGGTATCCTCAGCCTGAACACGGGCATCGGCGACGATCACTTCCGCTTCGCCGCCACCAACTTCCTGCCATCATTTCAGAACAAAAACGGATGGCGCGTCCGCGACGTTCTTCCCCACTTAACTTTTTCCGGTCCCATTCACAAAGGCAAAATCTGGTTCTTTAATGCCTTCGATGGGGAATACGACAACTACATCTTTACCGAGCTGCCGCGCCAAGCCGACAACGATCACGTGTTGCGGATCAGCAATCTCGTCAAGCTGCAGGCCAATCTCGGCAACCGCAACATTCTTACTCCAAGCTTTCTTATCAACCATCTTCACGACAACTATGCGTTCCTGTCGCCCCAGAGTCCGCAGCAGGCCAACCCGGCAGATACCGAGACCGCCTACATCGGGAGCCTCAAAGACCAGCACTATTTTCCCGGAGGCCAACTCCTAGAAACCGGCTTCGCCTACGACCAATACGACCTCGAACTGACTCCCTATGGCAGCCTTCCGTATTTCACCAACACCGTAACCGCCGGCGGAAACTACTACCTTGCCGAACAAACCAAGGCCCGCCGCTGGCAACTCCTATCCAATCTTTATCTTCCGCCCCGCCACTGGTACGGACGTCACGATTTCAAACTTGGCGCGGATCTCGACCGCATCGTCTATGACGCACAGTTCAATCGCCAGCCAATCTCGTTCCTCAACGGAACCCTAGCCCTCCCTCCGGGAACGACTTGCCTGACTCTTCCTCAAACGCCGGCCTTTCCCTGCACCCGTTTCTCTGGCTTCACCGCCGCCCCTCTCCACCGCCAATTCAACGCGGAAGTCAGCACTTACATACAGGACCGCTGGCTCATTACCGACCGCCTTCTTATCGAGCCCGGTGTGCGCTTCGACTGGGACCAGATCGTTCGCGACCCGCTGTTCTCTCCCCGCCTGGCCGGAACCTACGTCCTAGACAACTCCGGCAACACAAAGTTTTCCGCCGGTGTCGGCATCGTCTACGACGCCACTCCCATTTTTTTGATTGCCCGTCCCTTCACCGGAACGCGGCAAGACACCTTCTACTCCATCAATCCCGCTTGCGTAACCAATACACTCTGCAGTCCGGCGGTCAATGTCACCGGCCCCGTCACCACAAGTTTCACCGCCGACACCCGCGATCTCAGGGCTTCCCGTTTCCTGAACTGGAGCATCGGTCTCGAAAGGAAGCTTCCCGCCGCGATCTATATGAAAGCCGAGTTCCTGCAAAAACGCGGGGCCCATGAATTCGTCTACGACACGCTCAACGGAGCCAGCAGCGGCACCTTCGTCCTGCAGAACACCCGCCAGGATCGATACGACGCCTTCCAGATCACTCTCCGCCGCAACTTCCGTGAGAGTTTCACGCTCGTCGGCGCCTACACCCACTCCCGCGCCCGTTCCAATCAAGCTCTCGACTTCAACGTCGACAGTCCAATCCTCAGTTCGCAGAAGCCCGGCCCCTATCCCTGGGATACTCCTGATCGCTTTCTCTCCTGGGGCTACCTGCCCTTCTTCAAACTCCCGTTGATTAAGCGGACCGAAATCGCATATTCCATGGAAGCCCGCACTGGCTTCCCCTTTAACGTAACCAACAACCAGCAACAGCTTGTCGGCGAACCCGCATCACACCGCTTCCCTGAATATTTCTCGCTCAATCTCCAACTGGAGAAACGCTTCCACATGTTCGGTTATTACTGGGCAGTGCGTGGCGGCGTGAACAACATTACCGGGCACCGCAATCCCTTTATCGTAAACAGCAACATCGACTCCCCTCAGTTCCTTACCTTCAGCGCCTTCCAGGGAAGGTACTTCACCTCCCGCATCCGCCTCTTGGGCCGCAAATAATCCGCTAACAGGCTGCTGAAAAACCCTGAGTTGGGCCGATTTTGGGAAGGGCACGAGTTCACTCGTGCCGCCAGGTTTTTTGATACCAGCCGCGCTTCAGCGCCTGAGGTTCGCCTTTGGCTGCCAAAATGAGTTTTTCAGCAGCCTGCTAAGGCTTCGGCTCCAGCATTTACGTAGTTTGGCGTACGTGGGTTGGCGTCTATAATAAAAAGTCGTATGTCATCCCGAGGCGCTAGCTTTTTGGTGCAGCGAGCCTGCCCTCAGCGACGCCGAAGGGGACCTGAGCGTCTCGCGCGACCATTCGCGCGTTCCTGGCACGAATGCGAATCGCGCGTCTGACACTCCTTTTCCAATGCATCGAAAATTCAAATCCCGTCATCTCTAACACCTGGAGGATCAATCATGGCTCATGAATTACCCCCCCTGCCGTATGACTATGCGGCACTCGAACCCGTCATCGACAAGCAGACGATGACCTTGCACCACGACATGCACCACGGCGCTTACGTGAAGAACCTCAACGCCGCCCTGGAAAAGCATCCCGAGCTTGGTAAGAAATCCGCGGAAGATCTGATTCGCGACCTCAATGCGGTCCCCGAGGACATCCGCGCCGCCGTCCGCAACAATGCTGGAGGCCACGTCAACCACACCATGTTCTGGAAGATCATGAAGCCCAGAGGCGGAGGCGATCCCACCGGCCCTGTCGGCAACGCGATCACCAAGACCTTCGGCAACTTCAAGGATTTCCAGACCAAGTTCAACGACGCCGGTGTCAAGCAGTTCGGTTCCGGATGGGTCTGGCTCGCAGGCAAGCCCGGCGGCGAAATGCAAATCCTCAGCACGCCAAATCAAGACAACCCCATCTCACAGGGCCTGTACCCGATCTTCGGCAACGATGTCTGGGAACACGCCTACTACCTGAAATACAACAACCGTCGTCCTGAGTACCTCGCCGCGTGGTGGAATGTCGTCAATTGGGACGAAATCAATCAACGCTTTGAGGCCTTCAAATCCGGCAAGGCCGTCAACGAACCAGCTCTGGCCCACCGCTAAGGTCAAGTTCAAAACGAAGGACAAGCAAAATCGAAAGGCTCCTGCGTGCTGCGAGCAGGAGCCTTTTGATTTTGCTTTTTGCTTTGAAAGGGCGCGGCTTTAAGCCGCGCCGCAAGTGCCACATATGACCGCGGCTTTAACCGCTGAGGCTAAGCCGCCGTAACCGTCGCAAACTCATCCGGGCGGTTCTCGAATTCCGATTGGCAGTCTTCCGAACAGAAAAAATATTTCTTGCCGGCAAACTGAGTTTGGAACTCAGCTCTGTTCTCGTCCACCTTCATGCCACAAACCGGATCAATCGCCATAAACTCCTCCTCGCAGATATTGTTTTCCCTAGCCACCCCGTTGCAAGGACCTCGCCTTTCGGTGGCGACTCCAAATAGCTGATCCTGTTCACCTTCTTCCGCTCGCAACCTGCTCTGGTTGAAACCTCGATGGGAACCGCCGGAAAATTCTTCCACTGCCGTGCACCTAATACCCAGCACGTGTTTCGCAACTCCTCTTTCATTCACGCCCATTCACGCCAAAACTAAGGCAGTCACCGTAGTTCCCAACCGCGTTTAACGGTTGTCATCCCCGAGTTATGTATAAATTAATTGTCATATCGAGCGGAGAAGGAGCCTGCTCTGCGCGCCGTCGAGGGGGGCCGGGATTTTCTCGATGGCAGCAAGGCACTATGCTGAAACCAGCACGCCGATCACTGCGGCGCCATCTCCGCTGCGCTGCGAGAGTTCGAACACCGCCTCCTGAACTGGTTCTTGACTCATTCCCAGCGACGGAACTAATCGGCGTCACATTTTTCTCACCGCTTCGCATCCTCGCGCAGAAACGTTCTTTGCGCCGCACTTTCTACGATCCTGATCTCGCAAGCGCCAATCCATGCAAAAACACCCAACCTCTTTTCTGCATTTCCTGTGCGCCTTCTGTGGATATTCCGCCTGCCTGCGCTGTTAAATTATCCTTCCCAAAAAGGTTTCGAGCAGAAAACCACGACTCCACACGCTTTAAGAGCACTTCCCCAAGATTCTTCCTGACCAGATTTATCTGGGACAATCCCTGCTCATTTTTCTTCACTTGCACCATAAATACTGAATTGACCGCGTCTTCGTTCGTCCGTACAGTGACCTTCGCTCCCGCAAAAAAATAAAAAAGGGACACAGGCGTCAGGGGACGAGCGATTTCAGTACCAAGAGTTCTCAGCCAACAAACAAAATTCAGTTGTCAAAATTCCTACCGGATCGGCACGCCATGAAAGCAACAGACTGGAAGACATACCGCACAAGATTCCTGGTCAATGCAAAACAACTCAACTCCGATCTAAAGTTTACCGATGTACTCGGCCGCCATCACTCGGGCCGGCGGGGAGATTACCTCGTCGAATCCTCCGACGGCCTGTTGCGCATCGCCCCGCAGCAGATTTTTGAAGACATCTACGTGCCCATGGCCCTCATCGCGGAAGAACACATCATCGGCCTGGACCAGGCTGCAGGCGTCCGTCCCAAACTCCCACAATTAGTTCGCGAAAGCCGCACCTCTGGCGATCGCGCTAAGTTCAATTAAGTGACTTTGTGGAAAAAATGACATTCAACCCGCATCAAGCCCGTCATTGCTGGAGATACAACATATGGTGTTTATCTCTTGACAGGCACAATCAGCGGGAGTAACGTTGCACTCCCATAGGGTGAATTTTCGCCCCACGGGAATGGGGCGATTTTCCCAGCCGTACGGAAGAGAGCAGTCAGAAATCACTGCGGAAGGCGTCAGGCCAGAGGTGACTTGGTGCCGCCGCTCAACCATAGACTCAGCCCTTCTGGCGCTAGGCCTTTCGCGGTGCAAGCCCGGCGCCTGAAGTCTGAAACTGACGGTTTTTGTGCGGTGGCCGTTCTCCCGATCCTCCCCCGGGAGTGCGACAACTTATTGACAACAAGCGATTTGTACCTGTCCGCTTGGCGGGAGAAAGAGGATCTTCTTCCGCCGAGCGGCAATCAGGAGCCCGAAAATGGAAGGTCTATCCCGCCTCGTCACCGAATCCTTGGCCCGGCACGGCTTTGATCGCCCGGTTGACTATCGCCGGTTGCACTGGTCGCGCTGGTTCCGTTGCGACTCTCCCCATAGCCTCCTGTTCGTTCCCAGTAAACCCGGAATTTTCGTCCTCGCCGAAGAGATCATCGCTCCCGGCTACAGCGGCGCAGCCGACGGACGCCGCATGCTGGCCGTGCTCCAGTTCTGCGAAGACGACGACATGGCCTTTGTCCTCGATCGCATGTTTTCCCGAGAGAACCCCATGCGCGCCCGGCTGGCCTCCGGTCGAGTCTTCGTCCGTTTCGTCGTGCTTGAGGACCAAATCCAGCGTCGCAGCATTTGCGGTGCCCTCAACCAGTGGCTGATTTCCTCCAGTGATAACGCCTCCGGCATCGGCGCTCACTTCGCCACCTCACTGGAGCTGACCAACACCGCCGAAAGTCCACGTATGGAGACAGTCCGTGTGGACGCGGGCGACTCGCCCGCGGGTGCCGACGCCACCGCGCGCTCGGTGGAGTCTCCGCTAAGCCTTAACGCTGATCAGGAGCAGTCGACTTCGCTGGCTGCGGCTCAACATCTCGACTCTGGCGCGGCCGCCAATCTTCACTGTCCTTCCCCGTTGCCCTCCGGCTTCTAACCGGAGGACTGAGGTTGATTTCGTATTAAGGCACGACAGTCT
>Ga0209488_10003246_pt1 | contig 13119 bp, 20 predicted proteins | sample Rivendell_Oct201_8_FD_188349 | JGI IMG/M metagenome (GOLD analysis project Ga0209488, IMG submission 188349) | Vadose zone soil microbial communities from the Eel River Critical Zone Observatory, Northern California, USA -... | ecosystem: Environmental > Terrestrial > Soil > Vadose zone >...
AAACTCGTCACACGAGAAAAGGTAGGAGAGGGGAAGGGAAGCCGCGCACCTTGAGCCCAGAACTTGCGGTCCTCCTCCGCACGAACGGCGCAGAGCTGCTCGTACAATGCCAGTGCGCGACGCGCAGCAACCTGGCGCGAACTACCATACCCCAGCGCACCGAATACCTTGAGGAATACCTGCATCGCGGCTGGGGACTGCTTCAGTTTGCGTGTGAGCCATGATGGCTCGCGCGCGGGGGCTTTCTCGTGCTGGTACGGCTTTGTCGGACCAGGTGTCGGTTTGAGTACTGGCGCAGACGCATACGACCGGAGTGCGTACGCGTTCAGTTGAGTCAGAATGGGACGCGGAGGTCGTAAGATGACGCGCTGCATGAAACTGGACATCTACCTCGGAGTTGGCAAGGAACTGCCCCGGGCCGAAGTCCAAGTCGAGTCATGTCAAAATTTCCCTGTTTTCATCATTCATCGATATCCTTTTCCCATGATGCCTTAGTAGCTCTACAACAGCATCACGATATGTGACGAATCCGGTACAGTATATGAATTTATTGTGAGCTCCCATGATCGCCAAAGAATTGGCGTACTGCTGGGTTCTCATGATTGGAGGCGATTGTTACCCTGATCAGGTGATAACCTCACAACTGCCAGGTGCAAGTCCGAGCCAGACGGTCACTGACCGGCGAGTCGGCCCGGTGATCGAACCACAATTTGAACAAGACAGTGGCGAATAGCCAGCAACCGCTCGTCCCGCAAGAACTATTTGTCTCTACGCATTTCTTGTTCAAGTTGTGGTTCGATTACTCTGGCCCATCTTTCTTTGCTGTGCTGCCACGACGAGTAGAGTTCCATATAGTTACAGTACCGAGGAGATCAGCGGCTGCAACTGGTCAGCGCCTAGTTTTGGTTCGGTATCTTCAAATACAGTGGTTGCCGAACCGACTCTGTGACGACCAAGCAGCGAGGCAGACATTCGTTACCAGAATGAAGTTGGAGATTGTGAGTTCAAGTGGATGCGCGAGTATGATAGTGCCTGGCGTCATACTGGATGTTCGGTGTGAGTACCAGCTTGCTACGACACTTTGTCTCCTTTCAACCAAATCGACTGCAGAGAGACCGCCCGATATTGGCCGATTCAAAAGGCTGTGCAGCACATCCTCCGATATCACTATGACAAGGCGTCACCCAAGGCCCATTATAATGGACAGATTACGGTCCTTGACCCACTTTTCGGACAGCTACATTTCAGACAGAATTTCCAGACATGCTACAAATTAAGGGTCTGAATTTTTATTTTTTTCATTGGAGGTGAAAATGTGTTTAACTGGAGCTTTTTTGGAGTGACTCACTCCAAAAAAGCTGAAGTCAAACAACTAAGATTTGACAGTCCCCTGCTCCCCGGCAGCATGATATGGGAAGGTCGAGTTTGAGTTTGCGGTTTGTCTTCGTTTTGTGTGGCATTCGCTTGCCACTGATCAAGGAAATTTAGGCCAGACACACCAGCGTCAGCGGAAGGTTATCAGCTCATTCAATGCAGCCCAATTACGTACCTTCTTTCCTTTGTTCCACGACGCTCGACGCTCATCAAACCCCTGGCATAAAGTGTTAATCTAATTTCATAACGCAGCTTGTCCAAAAATGGAACGATGAAGTGATCGCTTCCGACCCGTCCGGCCAGCCCTTGATTATTTGGCCGAGGTTTGGCTCTTGACGTCAATGGTGAAGGTTCGCGCGTTGTTTCTTACAATGTCTCTGTCCTAATTCGTCGGTAGCCGGATTTGATTACCAGTTCGGGTCCCTGGACAACATCAAAACACCGCTGGCAGAGCAATGTAACAATGTTTGTAAAGCATCACCTGCCTTTCCTTACACGTTCAATAACATATCTATCAACAATCAGTGTCGATTTTACGCTTTACCTAGCTGGGTGTGGCCTTGTGTTCGAGCATTGTACGGCACATTTCGATTCACCACGTCTATCACGGTCTCTCAGTGCTGTTGGTCACTCGGCAGCACGATGTTTCTGAAGTTTGTGACCGGATCGTGCGAACCAATTAGGATACACCAAGATCGGCGCCATTGGGTTTATCGTCGTCGTCGACAAATGTAGATCGACGACACCCAATCGTGTCCGAATGTAGATGGCTCCGAGGCCCTATTAGGTACGATTCGTATTCAACATGACACATACGTCTATTATCAAGTAACAATCCTCTGAACGCCGGACTCCCCAACTATTCGTACACGAGTCAACATTCGGACCCTTCTCATAGATCACAATCGCAATACATTAACAACGCGGGAACACAGTGCCACAGGGACCACATTCTGTGCACTAATCAAGACACTTGACCTTCAATCCCATCCATGGAGACTCGCGACCTTGCACCATCGGCACCATCAGTACGAGGGGTTTTCTAGCGATGCGTGTTTCCGGAGTCTGTGGAGGCAAGCTGAATTCAAAGTTCTCAAGAAGGGTCGCAGCGATGGCATGCATCTCAATGATGCTAAAGGTTCAAGTCAGTGCGATGGTATTCACAATATAAGGGTGGATGACATACGAAAACCGCCAGCCGAGACAGCCACGAACGCCCCCAGCTGTTTGAAGTTTGCAGCATGGGTCAATATAATGGTTAGCGATACAGTTCGGTCATGAACCCACAAAAATTCGGGCTGTAGAATAGAACAGAAAGACGTGAGGGATGGTGGAATTACAATTAGCTGAGACGACTTACAGGTTTGCGTACAGTCCCACAGAGATCTGTTTCTCCTTATCGATATTGAGGAAACGTTCTGGGTTCCACTGACCCGCATCTTCGCCCCACACCCCAGGGAGCCTGATTTCATATTCCAGAGAGACGGCGAAAAAGTACCTCGACGACCACTTACCGACCGTATGAACAAAACGATATGTCTACATGGGTACCTTTGGGAACGTGGATCGCCGAGATAAGTTCACCCGACGCGGTTGTGACTGGGAACGCAAGCGGGATGATATCATCACGAACAGCGATTCTCGAAAGTTGCCACACAATAGGGTGCAGTCGCATTGATTCCTGTGAGATAAAGGAAGAGTTGAGCGTCATCAACACGGGAGGGATCGGACCCGACAGGTGGCACCTTAAGCGCTGCCAGCATTGTCGCCATGCCTTCGAGATCAGTGATCGAAAAGTCTCTGGTGCCAATGCGCGCTCGCACAGTAGCGATCTCTTCCCGAATCTTTTGTGCCCACTCGGGGTGCTTCGCAATCTCCCAAAAGAACCACGTCAACGAATTGGCAGATGTATCGTGTCCCGCTAGGAGAAGAGTTCTGCGAACGCGTCAAAGTCAAATACGAATCCCATACGTTCTACACTTACGCAATCTGGTCAACCACCTCACCGTCTGAGAGCTTGCTTTTCGGATCTTCCGAATCGTTAGCGCGCAAGAGAACGCTCATGATATCGCGGCCATCCCCCTTGATGATACTCTTTCCCACTATCCCTCGCGAGACCTCCCGAATACCGCTAAGGTAGTTTCGGAAGCGACGATACTCACGTCGCGGGAGATAGACAAGAAGATCGAGGATAGGTTCTGGGAGGTATCGCCAGAATGATTTAAACAGGGCGTCGAGAGGGCCATGATATAGGGAGTCAACGCTGAATGCGGCGCATGTACGCTTGAGTGAATTCATGAGAGACGACCTGAGCACACTCACAAAAGTCTCTGATACATGTAGGTCACCGGATTTTCTGAGTTATCCAGAGCTCCAAAGTCGAAATCAAATCCAGCTGGCCGTGATGGCGTTAGCGTAGAAGAGGGCGCAACGATGTCCAAAGCCCACCTTCGCCGATGATGTCTAGTGTTGCTCTCGAGAGCCATTCAGACAAATTTAGGATGGGTTCGTGGTCCTTGTCTGTGGCAACTTCATCCTTCCACTTCTGCGTGAGCTATGGCCAAGTAAGCCTGCCTGCCTTAAGATTCATGAGTTGCCTCTTGCCTTGGCAGCAGTACGTTGGAATTGTGTGAGAAAGGCCTTTAAATGTGGTACAGAAAATGCCGTGGCCATGACTTTTCTCTGACGCCGGTGAATTTCTCCTGAGCGTAGTCTTTGTATGTGAGCATAATCAAATTCAAGATTGACTTGCCTTTAGTGCAACCGACCCCGTCACCAGTCAACATTCGTATAGTATGTGAGGCATCTGGGGATTTCGGAAAGTTGTAATTAGAAGTATGGAGGATGTACTGGAGTGCTTTGGGATCGGCGATCATCAGCCGATCCTCCTAAGGGAACTCAGTATCGACAGAGGACAGGAGGACATAGCAAGCTTACACCCATGCACCCTCGGACGCGCCAGGCTGGCCCGTATTCACGCATCCATTTGAACTCAGATTCGCCTGTCTCTTTTTGATATACGTACTCTGGCTGACTACCTGCGGTCATTTGTGAAATGGGGCCAAACCGGGAACAAGGAGACCGCACCCAACCAAAATGACCTCGATTGAGGCCCACGCAAATCATATAGGTTGAACTGCCTGCGGCGACGCACACGAAAGGCGATGGCTCCTAGAAAAAGAGAAAGACACAGGGTGAACAGGAAAATTATCTGGTTTGACTCCATGTCGGTTGGCAGTGGAAGACAATGGTAATGCGTGTTTGGGTATTGGCCCTATTTATAAGGAGGTCAAAGGTTATTCAGGTACTTGGTAAAAAGGCAGCTCAAGCCGGTATGAGGTAATACAAAAATGATTGAAATTGAGTGGGCTTCTATTTCCGGTACTATTGCCAGCAGTTTCAGGTTATGAATGGTGGAAATATTCAGAGGGACGTAAAGAGGATCGAGCTGAGTACTAGAATACCGCCATGTACGTTTGGGGAGGGAACCGAGAGGCAGCGAGATTATCCCCGTATGTCCCGAGACATTGTTCAAAGGAGCGCCACCGATTGTCCCCGATAAGTTGCGCAGTAATTTGTATTGTCCTTTCATGCCCTTGTGGTCGACAAGGTGTAGATTGGACACCATCAGAGGCGAAACATAGCCATCAAGCAAAGATACCAGCGTTGTTTGCTGACCATCGTCCCACAAGATCACCCAAAGGAATCGAATGATAGATGACTAAGAAAGTAGACCCGCTCTTACTATATTATGAAAGCTCTTTTGAGGCCTGGCGAAATCAAGATGTATCCTTGGAGGTTATGACCAAGCTGGGGTTAACATGACGGAAAGGGAAAATGAAAAGGTAGTGCCCGACAAGATTCTGACTGATTGGCCAGGAACTCCATGCCATCTCTGTGGGCATGTTACATTGCGGATTAGGAACGGACACCTACCAATAATGTTGACTTGTTCTACTGCATCGAGCTAATCAGCGAGAAATCACGCGAGGACAAAGGAACGGGCAACAAAGGAACAGTATAATAGGAATCGGATATTTCGGAAGAGCCAAGTCGGTTCCGCACTTCAACAACTCGTCTCTGATTACTAAGGCGGCACTCATCGTTACCACGTGACTTCCAGTCAGTCGTTGAACCACCCGCTGGCAGGTCACTGGTTCGAATGCGCATGAAGTTATACTTCACTGCCACACACGCACGCAATTTGATGCATGTGCACGTTCGTCCTATCCCCGGGCCATCCCTGATGCTCGAACATCAACTTTGCAACGCAAGTGTGCCATGCGCCTCCCCTGCATGTACAACATTGTAAGCCACCTCACAAGGTGGCAGACGGTCCCCGATGACACAACCCTTTCTAAATAGAAGCACTCTCTCGAGGGTGCATAAACCACAAATAACGGGGTTGTTCTTCCTCATCCCCCGCGGACGCTTGCTTGACTAACGTGACCATCGCTGTGGTGTCTGCACAGGGTCGTACACCGTTGGATGTATCGAGTACCCTTTTTGACAAGCGATCGAGCTCTGTCTGTGATTCATCTGCACGGCGGTCGTGCAGCCTTGACGATCCACCCGAGAATTCTTGCTGCTTTGGGTCCCCAGGTGCCTCGCTCTGCATACTAATATCAAAAACTTATCGGCACCTAATGATGCACGCTCAAAGGGCTGACCTTCCGAACGTAGATACTTCCAAGGCCGTCAAGTGCATTCTCCAGGGTGTTGGTATATCAGTTCTGGGACACGTACCCGTCCACGGGCGCCGGGTCCATCTGACAGCTGGATGATTCATGATTCGTGACTGGCCTTCTACGTGCCTGTTCTGTCTCACTCATAGTGGTGGATTAGGTCTCTGGCCGGGCAACTATGTATGCCTATCATCGGAAATGAACAGTGTCTGACCACATACTCCCCATAGCTGCGATGGCACATTTACCTCTAACTGCGACTCGAGTCTCAGACTTGCCTCCACAGATATTGCTGGCGTACTATACTCCCCACTTCTACGCTGTCTCTTCACTGATGCATCATATGGGTCTGGCTCCTGAGAAACCAAGGCGCGGCCGACAAATTGTCATATCTGGAAAATGTTGGGTCGATATCAACGGCCAGAAGGAGCGCTTTTGGGAGGTATGGACCCCAGTTACTTAAAACCTTCTCAGCTCATTACCATTCAGCACGAGTGGGAGACGCACGGTACTTGCTACAGCACCTTGCAGCATTCTTGCCTTCCTACTAACAGTTCCCAGGGCGCGGAGGCGGTAGCATGATAGCAGTAGTGTTCGAACTTCAATCCCTACCATATGCTTCAAGGTTTTCCTTTCCTTCCCTATGGGGCTTGGCTGCTACGTGGGAGAAACACTGACAGCACCGGTGCCAAGAACGCGATTTGAATGACAGGCTGACGACTGCCCAAACTTCGGATCAACTGATGGGTGGTTGACAGGCAAACATTGCCAAGATTTCACTTCCCTGGTGTTCATAACTCGTGGATTCTGTATAGTATAACTGCCATATCCGTGTACATTTCCGGTGCATGAAAGACGCGACCCCTCCGCAGACTTCTCGTGCCGAGGCGGCTCCACTTCCTTTGCCACAAATATACATTTTTCTTATAAGGTTGATCCGGCTCAGCGAGAGCGATATGACATGCTAACGTTGTCTCACACTTCGGACGGGCACCATCATCCCGTCGCTTCTCTCTGTTCTTTTGTCGTGTTGTGTTTCAAGTGCGCGTTCGTCTCACTCACTGGCCGGCGAAGCTATGTTAATTCCTTGGCACAATTCACAAGAAATAATGCCAAGTCGTGAATCTTGCCAAAAATGGTAGGTGGGAGGGTATACACCGCAGCAACACAACCCCTTGTTCCTTACTGTTTCATTGTCATCTTGAAAACTATCTGTTACCTAGTTTGTAAATGACCTACGCTCGAGTAGTGCTCGAGTAACTTGTTAAGGGCCACAACCGACTACTTGAACTGGTCTGCGGACTGTCGCAAACAGTGGCAAAAGGTGAGTTCCTGACGACGATACTTCCTTCCAGTTCCCGGTCCGTACCCGTGACCTCGTGTTTCTGGTTTCTGTGTGTTTTGTCAGCAGTGGCGCCACCTCCAAGTTCTTCTGTCTCGGATCTCAATGTCGGCGGCTGCGGCTGACCTCCTTATGTGCTAACTCCTATCATATATAAGCAATGTCATTACTCCGACACTGAGCTGAGAGAGGACTTCTGTTTTGGAACTGAAACGTTGAACTGTTATCGTCGTTGTCTCGACTATCAAGCGGCAATCGTTGAAGCTATGAAACGAAGCTGTACCTACGAACGTACCCAATGTCTGCATCATATGGCTAACTTTTTGTAATTCCACGAATACTGGATTTAGGCCAATTTTAGAAACCACATGTGTCGACGATGTTATCTAAGCCCCACCTGTCTATGTCCGTCCGTCCGTCATCGGTCCACGCTCAGTGCCGAAGTTCATACTACTGTAACGTTACTACGGAGGCACGACCCCATGATGTAGGAAGATGTTGCGTATCCGTATCTTCCATTCTCTTTTTCGAGTTGATACTACCTGTTTCACAGGCGCCGCGTTGAGGCGCGTGCTAGATCCACATAGTGTGCAGAAGGCTGCTGCAAGTAAGATCAGGCAGACCAAAAGGAGCGATGAAAGAGGGGAAGTAGAACGAAGAGAACGGACGTGGGTGGTTCGACGCGGGAAAGGACACACGAGAGAGAGAGACAAAGAGAGACAATATGATTGGTTTTCCTCCCCTCCCCGAGCTGGAGGGGTTTACGTCGAGCGGGCGGCGTAAGTACTAAAACAGAGGAAAGAGCGTACGAAAGGAGTAACTACAAGTGGGCAGGACTGTTCAAACTCTAGAGATGGTTGATCGAGAAGGCGGGGCGCGGCGAGAGGGTGGTTGTCACTTTTGTGTATTGTCTCGCGCGGGAAATCTTGGAGGAGAGGTGTTTGCGTATGTTTGCGTCTTTGGACTTGAGCTTTGGCGAGCGCTCTGACGTTCTGATCCGAGTGTAACGCCGACGCGCACCTTTCTTACGACCGATGGACCTATGCGACCCCCCTTTCCTAAAAGACGGTCGTTTGACGATAGGACAGCTAGGCACATTCGGAGCATATGCACGTCAGCCGCACGCGAAACTGAGAAGCGGCTGGTTACGGATTTACTGGCGGCCAATGTCCCTCCGTATTATATCGCCTTGCTAGCTGACGTGAGACGTATTGATGCTACCGGCGGTGAGCCGAAGTGCCGCCTTGTCACCTTCGCGCAAGGCACTTCCCACTCTGGTGCTCTGTTTTCCTGAAGAAGTTGACTTGGCTCTGGCTTTCAAATGCTCCATGCGCATTTCAAGTTTCTGTTGTACATGTTCAGGAATTTTATCGCTGGATTGGGTATGGCCTTCTTTGTATCGTATGAAGGCTGTCGTTCTTGGCATCACATCGAAGTGACTATCCTGGACTCCAATGAAGTTGCTATCGCCGATAGCTCCCCAGGCCATTAAGCGACTCCTTGAAGACATAAAAAGGAGGCACAAACGAGCAGCGTCCTCAGAACCCCAAATATGAATACCCTACTCAGTCTAGCCTGTCTCCTGGTGGCTGTGATAGCATATATTACTTACGTCTACCTTCGCCGTCGAAGTTCCTTCTTGAAGAAACTTCGAGGGCCTAAATCCACATCATTCTTCCTTGGTAAGTACCTCGCCCTATCCCTATCTGCGTTCATTCGCCTACGCAGGATTACAGGAAACGAGGGAGACCTCCGCTATCAAGACGAAGTAGGAGATAGTGAATTCATATGGATGCGGAAATATGGTGTTGCATGGCGTAGAAGTGGGCCACTGGGAGTAAGTATCATGAACAACGTAAGCGTCTGACACTGACGTACACTCGAAGGTGGACCACCTTTCGTTAGCAGACCCGAAAGCTCTACAATACGTTCTCCATACGTCGGGCTATCATTTTCCAAAGGGACGAGAAGCCACACAAGCTATCAAGATGACAACAGGCCCAGGACTCGTCTGGGCTCATGGTCCGTATATCCTAGTGCTTCCTGCTTCCATTTCAATTTTTCGTTCCCATTAGGGATGGTACATCGACGCCAGAGGAAGACCATGACCCCGGCTTTCTCTGTTCCTCAGCTCAGAACCTTCCTTCCCTTGTTCCTGAATTCGGCGCTTAAGGTTTGACATCACTTTGACTCGGATATACACATACCTAAGAAGTGATCTGCGGGCCCTACAGCTTACTCAGAAGTGGAAGGACGAAGTCATTTCTCAGAGTCCCACGGAACAACCCGTCATCAATGTGACCGAATGGCTCTCACGAACTACCCTAGACGTCATTGGCGAAGGCAAGTGCTGTACCGTACTGTCCGTGATGACATATTCCATATTTACTATGAATAGTTGGCTTTGGCTTTCACTTCGGCTCCCTTGACAACGGGACCACGCAGCTAGGAAAACAGTACGAAAATTTGTTGTAAGTTGATGCACCTTCCCCGTACTACATTCAGGGGAATAACCATTCTTTGCAGCATTGATTCGTCGCTCTACCCTCCACGTCTCGACCTAGTATTCAAGGCGTTGTGGTGCTATATCCCGGAGCCCGTGCTCCACTACGTCCGCTACCTCCCTGCACGCGAGTACCGTCGACTCCGCACATTTTTGGACTACTCGCTATCCTTCTCGCGCGACCTTGTCGGGGACAGTATCGAGGACACCGATGGGAAAGATATAATGAGCGTCCTCCTGCGTGCGAATGCGTCTGAAAATGACACCAACAGGATGTCGGACGATGAGACCTTTAGCCAGGTAGTGTGCGTTATTGCCTTGTTATTTAACCGGTCCCCACATGTTCATGCGCTCCCTAAATACAGTAGCCTGCTTCTAGCCGGACATGAAACCACCGCAAACTCCTTGGGTTGGTTCCTTTGGGAGATGGCGAAACACCCTGAATCTCAGGAACGAATCCGGGCTGAGATCGCAGCTGTCCGTGCGCGAAAGGGAGATCAACAAATCTCCGTTGTGGAGTTGGACAATATGACATATACCCAGGCTGCATTGAAGGTACTTCCGCGCCGTCCCATGCAGGCTCTACTATCCTGTCACGATTGACTTGTGCCTTTCTTGCGTAGGAATCGATGAGGCTGCATCCCATCGTCTGGTGGCTTCGGAGAGTGGCGGACCGCGAAGACGTGATCCCTTTGGCCTTCCCGATCACCACAAAGTCCGGCGAGCAAATCTCGTCTATCCCCATCAAGAAAGGCACCCCAATCGACATTCACATTGATGTCTATAACCGGTGGGCTTTTTTGTGTACTGTAGTAATAGGGGACGCGTGACTCATATGGACAGCTTGCCCGAGATTTGGGGACCAGACGCTGACGAATGGAATCCTGATCGCTTCCTCGACGCAGCCAAGAAACAGACGAGTGTGGGGGTGTTCGCCAACCTGTAAGTGATGTATAGTATAAATTTATACCGATCTAACCAATGCAACGTACTGAAAGGTTGAACTTCTGTAAGTTCATGTAGAATTCTTCCTCACAGGTCCAGATCTGACCGTGTCGAGCAGCAGGAGGCCTCCGCAGTTGCATAGGCTGGAGATTCGCGTGAGTCCACAGGCGATACTTTGCCTCTGCCTTCTGAGATGTCTGGACGGGGCTGATGCGATTATTACTGCAGCGTGATTGAAATGTCGGTCATCGCCACGACCCTGCTCGAGAACTTCGAGTTCTCTCTCCCGCCTCAAAACAAGAAGACGCGGATCTACCGCAAACCAAGCGCCATTATGTCCCCTATGACGGATGGTCAGCCTGGAGCTTGGATGGGGTTGGTTATTAAGGCCCTGAAATGAGTGGATTCGGTGCACGCGTGATCTAAATAGCTTTTAGTCTTCCTTATTGTCTACTATATGCTCCATGATAACCATAATCGAAGAATGTTGTGCTGTGATTTCCATTAGCTCTGTAGCAATGCGTTTGAAATATTCTATGCATCAGTATTCACCATCGGCCAGATTGTTTTTGCCCTCCCCTCCGGGTCGAACCTCCGTGTTCCCGTAAATATACTGATCCACGATGAAAATGGATTGATTGGTTAGTGACTAGTCCAAATAAGTGACAGGGGCGAATATGTACGTCGTCGCGAGGAGTCCCAGTCAGTTGTCAGAAACTGTACCACCATGCTGCTGACGGCAATCGCAGCTGTACGTCAAAAGAGTATAGTACGTCAAAAACAAAAGTACGTAGCATTCTCTTGCGAGCACACGCGGCCCCACTGCGTGCCAACCTAGGCGAGACTAGCCTGCTCGGAAGATACAACTCGAACACGGGGTTCCGACGGCAGCTCACTTTGACATGAGAATACAGTACGATGTTGCTGAAGAACCGCATGACATATTCTCTGACGGGGGAATCCGTGACAGTGCACGCAGCCATAATGCAGGGTTGGTATACAGATACAGCCTGCCAGTGAGATGGCCGTCCATCGCCCCGCGCACCCTATCTATCAAGAATTCTCGGAAACACGGACAGGCCATCAGACGAGAGCGCCTAGTAGCACGGTACTGTATCTGAAACTTTCCGGACCCGAAGAATGGGGATAGATCGACCATAAAGTTCTGCTAACGGCGATGACAGTGCAGTCGTGCAAGAGGCTACGCCGCGCCGCATCGACAACACGCGAGGGATGCGGCGCTCCCTCTCTTCCATTTATAGAAAGGTCTTCCTCGGGGACTTGTGTGATCGAAAAAGAATTAAAAAAACCGAGAAAAAAAATTGGGGCGATGAGCGGAAGCGGGCATCAACTACGATCTGACAGTACTGACATGCGCGACTTACGTGCGGCGAGGGCCGGCAAAACTGAGCGTGGTCAATCATATTAGATTATGTTGCATGGAAGCCGAGGACCACCACGTGTTTACGCAAGATATATATTATAAAGTAAAGTACAGGCCCAGGGGTGTGAGAAAAAAGGCAAGGACAAGGCGGACATGGCTCAGGCGTCAAGTCCTCCCTTCTGGGTTTCGGTCTGGGTCCAGAGGAGGAATATTAATGTTATTCTGGGGTGTCGAGTCGGACGACGACCGCGCGCCGCCTGGCGCGACGCCCCACTCGGGTAAGCCCTTTGGTCGCACGATGCGCTTCGGTTCCCAGTCCTCCTGACTCGCCGCGCTGAGCTTCTACATAAACGCCAAAGGCGCTCACGGCGTCTATCATTCACAGAACAAAAAAAAAAAAAGAGAGAAAGGGGGGCACTAACGAAATATTCCTCGCGGACGTCAAATTTCTTTCGGTTCCTGTCGAGCCCGAGCTCCTGTTCGCGGCTCATCTGGGGATGGATATAGGAGGAGGAATGATGATCAAGGAAAGGAAAAGGGGGTAGGGGGGCACGCGTACCTGGGTGACCTTCTGACTGTGTAGGTCGTATCGCGTCTGTGTGAAGGCCTGCAAACCGAAGGATGCACCAACCATGAGGAGAAGAAACGGAACGCCAAACATCGCGGGGTGTCTCTTCAGCCTCAGATAGAGGGGTGATCTGTTCAACGGCCTTGAATCAAATGCTGGCATCGGTGTGGGTTGTCAACTAGATGGCGACTACTGGATCTGCCGTGACGCCTATCGGTGTACCGGGCCGGCCTTATTCCGGCTTTTTTTTACCAGATGGAAAAGATCCAATGGTCTAGGGCGTAGGAACGTCCATTATAAGTTCTTGTACAAAATAAA
>Ga0209488_10003248_pt1 | contig 13114 bp, 10 predicted proteins | sample Rivendell_Oct201_8_FD_188349 | JGI IMG/M metagenome (GOLD analysis project Ga0209488, IMG submission 188349) | Vadose zone soil microbial communities from the Eel River Critical Zone Observatory, Northern California, USA -... | ecosystem: Environmental > Terrestrial > Soil > Vadose zone >...
TGAGCGAGGCCGAAGAAGTGGTGCGGCAGGACCGCGACCGTCTTAACCTGATTATCGAAAACGTCGGCGATCCGATTGTGGTTTGCGACGGCAAAGCCAAGATCGTGCTGGTAGACCCACTGGCCCAGGAATTGTTTGGTATGGAAATGGACGTGGTGCGCGACACCGTCCAGTTTCAGAACCAGACCAAACTCACCGCGTTCATTGACGCGTTCACTTCTTCATTTTCCGATCGCGAAACAGCGCCGTTGCGTTTGTACAATCCCACCCTCCGGCAGGAAATTGATTATGACGCCCGTTCCGGCAAGATCTTCGGCGAGCGCGGCCAGGTCGCATATACCGTGACCGTTCTGCGCGATCTCACCGCCTTGCGCAAGGTAGAGCAGCTCAAGGTAGAGCGGCGCATGCTGGAAATTGAAAAGTTTGCCGCCACTGGAAGGCTGGCCGCCACAATCGCCCATGAGGTCAACAACCCCATGGAAGCCATCAAGAATGCGATTTACCTTCTCGCCAGCGCCATTCCGGAGAATGCCGCGCCGGTGTACAACATTTTGAAGTCGGAAACCGAGCGCGTGGCGCGCATTGTGCGCCAGATGCTGGGGCTTTATCGCAATACGGAGCAGGTCAAGCCGGTCAACGTCAACACCATTATTGAAGACACGCTGCTGCTGCTGAACCGGCAACTCCAGCGCGCCAATGTGGAACTGCAGACTGAACTGGAGGTGCTGCCGGACGCCGTGATCGCCGCCGACCAGATTCGCCAGGTGCTTTCCAACCTGGTAATTAACGCCCGCGATGCCATGCCCAATGGGGGCAAGCTGCGGATACGCAGCCGCCATATTCCCGGGTACGACGATCTGCACGGGTGGGTGCGCATCCTGATTTCCGATACCGGTTCCGGAATTCCGCAGGAAATGATTCGTTCCATATTTGAGCCATTTGTCACTACCAAGGGCGAAAGAGGCACCGGGCTGGGGCTTTGGATTGTGAAAGGAATTATCCAAAACCACGCTGGAAAGCTTTCTGTAAAGAGCAGCGTGGGACGCGGCACGACTTTTAAGATTGATTTGCCAGTCGTAAAATTGTGAGTGCTGACCGGAAATATCGGGTGCTGGTAGTGGACGACGAAGCAGCCGTCTTGCTTACCTACCGTCTTATTCTTGAGCGGCAGGGCTATGAAGTTATGGCGTGCGGCACGTCTGCGGCTGCGATTGCGGCGATGCAGGCCCAGCAGTTTGATGCGGTTCTGTGCGACTATTCACTGGAAGAGCAACATACGGGGTTTGAAGTAATCTCAGCGGCAAGGAAGCTTGATTCCGGGATCCCCGCGGCCCTGCTTACAGGGTATGCCACCAAGGAAACCGCGGATGAAGCGGCCAGCCGGGGCATAGGCGTAATGTTCAAGCCGATCGAGATTGAAGAGTTTTTGGCGACAACCTCCAACATGTTGAGGAGAAACAATGAGTCCAAGCAAGAAGGCAGGGAAGAAGACAACCGCGGTTCGCAAAGCGGCCACTAAGGCTGAACCGGCCACAGCGGTGCTGGATCTGGTGCCTGCTCCGGCAAGCCTGAAGGTTGAGCCCCGTAGCGGACAGCAGCAGGAAGGCCGCTACGTCTATGGCGTGATTGAATCCCGCGCTCCTGTCGGCTTTGGCCGCAGCAGCATCGGTGGCGTGAATGAAGACGTGTATACCGTGCATTACGGCGATATCGCCGCTGTAGTCAGCCGCACGCCGGTTTTTATCTTTGACCCCACGCGCGACAACGCTCTGGCCCATGAGCACGTGATTGAATCCGTGATGAAGAATTACACCATCATTCCCATGAGCTTCGGCACGGTATTCCGCACGGACGACGATATCCGCGAAGTGCTCAAGAGCATTTATTCTTCGCTGAAAGACGTTCTCAAGCAGATGACCGGCAAGCTTGAATTTGGACTGAAAGTCACATGGGACCGCGACCGCATTATTGAAGAATTGCAGCGCGAGCATGATGAAATCCACCGCTTCCACCAGGAACTTACGCGCAAGCACTTGCAGTCCACTTATTTCGCGCGTATGCAACTGGGCCGCATGATCGATAAGGCCCTGGCCGAACTTGCAGCCAACTACGTCCGGGAAATTTATGACGGCCTGCGCGCTGTCTGCGTGGCTTCGCGAGACAACAAGCCTATCGGCGACAAAATGATCATGAACGCCGCCTTCCTGATTCAGAAAGCCCGCGAAGCTGAGTTCGATGCCGCTGTGAACAAGGTCGCCCAGAAATTTGGCGAGCGACTGAATTTTAAATATACCGGCCCGTGGCCACCGTATAACTTTGTCAATATCCGCCTCAAATTGGAGCGCGGCGGACAGGGATAAATCTGGAAAGACCGGTCCTAAGAGGTGGAAGAGCGTCCTCCTTTAGGGCCGCGTAAAGATGTCATAAAAGTTTTGGGGCTTTTACTCCCTGAATTTCTTACCGCGGATTTCCGCGGATATTCGCGGATCAGAAATTTAGCCGCGAATGAACGCGAATCCCGGGAATGAGCAAGGGGCTGTGTTCCGAGAATCAATGGCGATGGCCATGCGTGAGGCACCGATACTCAGCGCCGTAGACATGAAGAAGGGGAAGCCCCGTAGGGGCGACACAAAATGCTTTTAATCGACGACCTGCTCTTTGCGCCATTCTCCGGCTGGAACTTCATCATGCGCACCCTGCTCAAGGTTGCCGAAGAGCAGTGGACAGACGACGCTCCGCTCAAAGAGAAACTTCTCCATCTGCAGGTCGAACTGGAAGACGGCTCCCTTACTGAAGAGCAATATCTTGCAGCCGAAGCTGCCATCATGCGTGAGATCCGCGAAGTGCAACGCCGCAAGATAGAACTTGCCGGCGGCGATCCTGACGCTTTAGCGAGCGGTATCTCTAGCTCCGCCGTCCAGGAAGAAGGCTCCGGCGCGTCTATTACCTGGGACCCCAACGAAAGCAACGAAGAGTAAACCCAGGGTTTCCTCAGTGTTCCGTTGGCCGCACGCGCTTCATCTACTCATCTACCAGTCACCTCTTTCTTTTGATTCCAACGCGAGAAAAGAGACAAAAAATGGGCCGGCATCGCTGCCGGCCCATTGGTTAAGTGACGCGCGAACGTTTAGAAGGTGAACCGGGCTCCGAACTCACCCTGGAATGACCGTGCGAGCGTCGAGCTTGTCGGATTGAAGAAGTTGCTCGCTTGCGCGAAAGGCTGAGTCGTAGTGCCGAATTCGCCGATCACGTTATTGAAACTGTTTCCGTAGTTAGCACGGTTTAACAGGTTGAACGCCTGGAAGATCAGCCGAAGGTTGCGCCCTTCACCGATCTTGATGTTCTTGGCCAAACGCGCATCTACGTTCGCGTACGGATCTCCACGCAACGAGTTGTAAGGGACCACGTGGCAGTTGCCTGCGTAATAGCACTGGACGGCCGCCAATTTGCTCGGGAAAGCAGCAAAGTTTGTTGGAGCGCTGTTCGGGACCACAAGCGCTCCTGCAGCGCTGCCGCCACCCAGGTTCAGTTCATTGGTTGATGCAGTCGCAAGAAAAGGCCGCGCTGATCCTACCTGAAGGATAGGAGATACCTCCATACCCCACGGTAGATGCGCGGTGCCAGCGACGGTAACATGGTGACGTTCGTCGTTGAAAGCCGGCCCGAACTCAAACGGCGAGAGCGGCTTCTGCGGGTCACGCGGATAATAGCGGAACGAACCGCCATCTTCATCGTAACCGACCGCACGTGCCAGTGTGTAGTTGGCGATCATATCGATTTTGTGGAACCCACGCACTCGATAGCTGAGGTTCAGGCCATCGTACCGCGAGCGGCCAATCGATTGTTCGTCACGCACGCTGCCCAGAACCGGAACACCAGCTGCCTTGAATGCCGCATCCAGTGGACGGAAAAATCCGCCTGGAAGTCCATTTCTGCTGAGCGTCGTGATGTTGTTCGGAGTAACCGGAATGGTCGGATCGAGGTTGATGGTTTTGTTTTCGTGCAAGCTGAGTACGTGTACGTACTCAGCTTCGAACGCTGATTTCGAGTTAATTGCCCAGGTGTATCCGCCGTTGAACTCTTCGGTTACCGGGGTGCGATAGTTTGGATCCATGACACGGCCGGTCGAGCCGGGTGTCAGGTCGTGAGACGCTGCCGGAATAGTCGGCAGCGGATCGACGCCGAACCGCCAGCTGCTCAGCGGGATGGCTGTTCCTGGTACCAGATCACTGCCGCTGATGGCGAATGCCGTCTGGAAAATCGTGTTATTCGCCTGCTGCTCCATGAACAACGGAATGTTCTGGAACGTGTTGTCGTAGTACATGCCGAAGCCGGCGCGAACGATATGATTCCCATGTCCCGTCAGATCGTAGGCCAAGCCAATGCGCGGGCTGAAGCCTTTGCTGTAATCGTTGGCTTTTTTGGCCACTAGAGAAGCAGCCAGGGGACTGAACGGCGCTGCGGCCTGCAGTTCCTGAAAGGTCCGGCTGTTAGTGACCTTGGAGCCGCCGACGAAGTCATAATCCTTGTCCCAGCGAATGCCAAGGTTGGCTGTCAGCCTGGAGGAAACCTTCCAGTCGTCCTGGAAGTACAATCCAAGTTGCTTTGCATCCTTGATGATGAACGTGGGATCGCCTACGGCGATGCTCATGCCGCCGCCGCTGTTGTTACCGGAAATCAGGCCGGGCGTTGCAAATCCCTGCGGGAAAGCAGCCGGTCCGCATCCTGCCTTACCAGCGTTCGCTCCCACTCCGAGAATGCAGCTCGGGTCCTGTCCGAAGTCGACTTCGAGAGTCGGATTGAACTCGAAGAAACCGCCCATGAAAGGCGTCCAGATGTAGTCGAATCCGCCCTTGAACGTGTGCCGCCCAATTGTTTTGGCCAGGTCATCCTTGAACTGATACTTGCGCTGAATGGAGTTCTGCGGGACGTTGGTGTTGGTGCCGAATTGCTCGCCACCCAGGAACGTAACCAGCGGAGCACGTGTCTTGCTGTCAATCAGGTTGTTCCAGTATTGGAAGCCCAACGTAAATTGGTTTATCAGTGTGGGTGAGAGCGCCGAATTCAGGGTGAGATTGGCAATTTGCAGATGATTGATGGTGAAATTGCCTTCTGAGAGATCCATCGTGCCGTTGCTCTGATCGTTGAGGCTGTTATTCGCCTGCGAGGTCACAGAGAAATAAGCGCTGTGCTTGCTGTTGATCGTCCAATCCATGCGCCCGTTAATCCGATTCTCAAAGAAAGGCGTGGGTACCACAGCTGCTGGCTGTGCTCCGATCGAGGTCGCCAGGTTCAGCTCAGTCAGCGCGAAAGGCGCCTCCGCGAGTGAGGTATGCTCGCGTTGACGTTCCATGGCGAAGAATGCAAAAAGCTTGTCCTTTTTTATAGGACCGCCGACCGAGCCGCCGAACCACTGCCGCGAGTAGGGCGGGTTGATGTGGCTGAACGTGCCATCACCGTTGGCCAGCTGCCGGTCCGCATTCAGGGCCTGATCGCGGAAGAAACCAAACGCCGAGCCGTGGAAATTGTTTGTTCCAGATTTAGTGATCACGTTGATCGCGGCGCCGGATGAGCGGCCATTCACCGCTGAAAAACGTTGCGTGGAGATTTGGAATTCTTGTACGGCTTCGGCTGGAAGCTGCATCACCGGTCCGCCGACCGTGTTATCTTTATTGTCAACACCGTTGACAGTCACGTTGACGTTGCGGCCGCCATCGCCGTTCACAGACAGAATTGCGTAACGATTCTTCGTGGGGTCATACGAGTCAGCGGCTTTCACACCGGGTGAAAGATAGGCCAGATCGCCTATGTCGCGGCCAATCAGCGGCAGGTCTGTAATCTGCTCCGGCGTGATGTTGGTGCTGACGTCAGTCTTGGTCTGGTCCACTAGTGGGGCGGCGCTAGTGACTTCAACAGTTTCAGTTACTCCGCCTGGTGCCAAAGTGAAATTCTGGGTGGATGTTCTTCCCACCAGCAGTTCCAGGTTCTTTGTCTCGGCGGCGGAAAACCCAGGAGCGGTTGTTTTAACCGAATACACGCCCGCAGACAATGAATCGAACCGATATTCGCCTGCGTCATTGGTATGTGTGGTTCGAGTGGCGCCCGTTTCTTTGTTGGTGAGCGTTACTTCGGCCTTGTTGCCGATTACGGCCTGCGATTTATCGGTGATCGTACCCTGCAGTGTGGCGTTTGCTGTAGCTTGGCCAAACAAGCTTGCAGTACTGAGCAGGACTAAGCAGCTCATGACGGCAAGACATAGCCATCTTTTGCTATTCATTCTCATCTCTCCTTGGAAGTTGGGGGTTGTTGCACTTTCTTTTACGAGTGCTTTCTAAAATGCATCTGCTAAAAAATCTTTGCCTTACTTTACAAAACAGCACGGCTGTGACCAAACCCATCAGGCCCCAATACCGCCCTAAAGGGAAGTGCTGGTTGAAAGACATGAAATCGGATATCAATAAGGACAGGAACGTGAAATTGATAAAAATCTAACGAATCAGCCACCGAAAGTTTCTATTTGTTAAGTGCAGGAAACAAGGATAAGGAGACATTTTCTGCCCGCTGATGTGGATTTCATTCGATTTTCACAGCCTGTCAATGCGGTTTTTAAGTGATAAATCCCATTTTTAGTAGGGCTGAATATGATTTCTCATCCACCGCGCAGTTCTTCCGACCGGAGTTAGAGCTGGGCGCCAATTTGCTGGCTGGGGTACTCCGTTTTATCTGTACCAAGAGGCTTGCATTGCTCTGCCCAGACTTGCGCTTCGACTCGTCCAAGATCGACTCGCCTATCGACTCGCCTTAAGATACATCCGCAGCTTCTTCCCGTCGCCGAAAGTGCCCCTGGGTGAAAACCCTTCACTCCCCAAAGTTCAGCGCGTTTACGGATTTGGATCGCAATGAAACGTCGGCATAATTGAAGCCTCAGTCCCAACAGGGTATTATTTTGTTATGGCCACAAGCGTTCCCACTACAGCCCGGCACGGGTTTCAGACAGATGACACGAGTCTTCAACCTATTGCCGCCAAGGTCTTTGCCCGCGAGCGCCTCACTTTTGACGATGCCGTTACGCTCTACCGCTCCCCGGACATCCTGGCTATTGGCTGGCTGGCCAACCACGTTCGTGAGCGCCTGCACGGCAATGTGGCCTATTTCAATGTGAATCGGCACATCAACCCCACCAATGTCTGCGTAGCTGCGTGCCGGCTGTGTGCCTTCGGCCGACGCAAGGATGCTCCTGGCGCTTACACCATGGCGCTGGAAGAGGCTTTCCAGACCGCCGCATCGGGCTATTCTGAGGCCATCACGGAGTTTCACATTGTCGGCGGCCTGCATCCCGATCTGCCGTTTCAGTATTATCTGGACCTGATTTCCGGTCTGAAAGCGCGTTTCCCCCAAGTGCACTTGAAAGCGCTGACCATGGTGGAGATTGCTTTCCTGGCCAAGCGCGCGAAGTTGTCGATTGAAGAGACTTTGCGGCAACTCAAGAGCGCCGGACTGGACTCATTGCCCGGCGGCGGAGCTGAGATATTCAATGAGCGCGTGCGTCGCGTGATTTGCGACCACAAGATTGACGGCGACCAGTGGCTCGATACCGCGCGCACAGCGCACAAAATCGGCCTCAAATCGAACGCCACAATGCTCTATGGCCACATTGAAAATGAAGAAGACCGGGCCGACCACCTCATCCGCCTGCGCACCCTGCAAGACGAAACCCACGGCTTCCAGACGTTTATTCCGCTGGCGTTTCATCCGGCCAATACGCCATTAGCGCACCTGTTTGTGACCACGGGGATGCTTGACCTGAAACAAATCGCCATTGGCCGCCTGGTGCTCGACAATTTCCCGCACATCAAGGCGTACTGGCAGATGCTCTCGCCCAAGATCGCGCAAATCTCACTGCGCTTCGGCGCCGACGATATTGACGGCACGGTGATTGAAGAAAAGATTTATCATGACGCCGGCGCCACCACTCCGCAGGGAATGGTCCGCAAGGAACTGGAGCGCCTGATCCGCGAAGCCGGTCGCGACCCCGTCGAGCGCGACACCATGTATCGTCCGGTGACACGGACGGAAACGTCGTTCACGATTTCTGTGTGAGAGCCAGCCGCGAATTCAACAACGATCAGGAGAACCAAATTCGATTCGAAATATTTTATCGCGGCGAAAGAAAAAGCTCGGGCATAAAACTGCGGGGCAATTCCAGGTCCCAGGCGCAGACTTTCTGTGATGTCCTTGATCGCGTCGCTGAAATTCCCGGCCTCGGCGTACAGCCGTCCCCGGGCAATCAACGGCTCAAAGAAGTTTGGATCCAGATGGATGGCTAGTGAGTAGTCAGCTAGCGCGCTGATTGTCTCCGCTTTTTTCATAAGCAAAGCCTCGGTCCGTGCGTTCGTCCAAATGGTAGGCGTGTGCTCAAACTCGTGAGCGCGGCGGGCAAGCACTTGCTTCAAGTTTCCCAGGTCATAGGAACTCTAGCAGCGAAATACTTCGACACTCAGCCGACGGATATCGTAGCAAGCAAGAAAATGGTGACCAGTAACGTGAGTGCCAATATAAAGACGACAGCCGCCCCTGTTATCAATTTATCTCTGAGTCTGTGATCCGAGCTCATTGCTTCTTGTTTCAGTATTGCCATTATTCCTTCCTAAGCATTCAATTATTCGACCCTCTTGCGAGGGGCGAAGCGCGCACGCACGGCTGGTGGATGACTCAGCTCTGCACGAAGCGCGCTTCGTTCGATGGCGCAGGTCTTAGGGGGATGGGAGTAGGGCCTGCGCCCATTCATCTCTATGAAGAAGAGCAATCGATCTGCCAAAGTCTGAGACGCTCAGGATGACGGAGACAAGCGCCAATAAGCATGGACAAGCGCCCGTTCCATCAGTTGCAATCGGAGCTGTGTCGAAATGCGGACATTGTGTCGACCGCACGACCCTTTCTAGGTCTTAATTAAGGCCATTCCAAGCCACCTAGTTGACTCAGACCACTGAAAATCTGAAACCGGCTGAGCTAATGCATGTTTCAGCTCATTTTCCATTTTCAATCGATGGACTTCCCATTATGGAACTTCGATAAAACAAAAAGTGAAAGCCTTTATTGAATCGTTTCATTGTTGCGCGTAATATTTGGCCTTGTTCATCGCGGTTCGCTTCGCTTTGCCGCAATCTTTTCCACACTGCCTGGCCAATCATTCAATGCAGGTGCAGAGGCCAGCGCCACGATAACCGCTCTTCGACGAAGGGAGTCCTCCCATGGAACGTGTATTTCCAGTGTTCACGAACAAACTGTCTTCTCTACTGTTGGCATGCCTTCTCATCAGCAACGGCGGTCCATGATGATACTTTCGGACTCACATCGCTGCACGATGTTTAGTGATTTCACAGGAACACCACAGTCTAGTCAATCAGTATTGTTTAGCATTTCCGGCTATTCCTTAGCTTTGGACGCTGAAAGTAAGGGTTTTCCAATATGGAACTGAGACGCGCAGGGCGGGACGGACCCTGGGAAATCGCGTCACACTCTAAGGACGATTTCTTCTACGAAAGTCCGCCGGCGGAACACCAAACTTGTTTTGAAATCCACGATCAAAGCTGGACGAGTGATGATAACCAACCCGGATGGCAATTTCCTTGATCGAGAGCTCCGTTTGCCGCAAGAGTTCCGCTGCCTTCTCCAGACGCTCGTTCGCAAGAAAATGGCTCAAATCTACGCCCATCTGAAGCTTGAATAAGTGTCCCAGGCGTGAACTGCTGAGATTGACCCGCGTGGCAAGTTTCTGAACGCTTGTCGCTGGGTCATCTTCCAGGGATTCCAATACCTTGCGAATGCGATAATCGTCCGACATTCAGGCTCCTTGAAGATCAATGGCTAAGTGCAGACCGGTACTCGGTTGGGCCGGAGCAAATGCTAAGAGGGAGCAAGCCGGGGAAGAAACAGAACTCATCACCCTTCGAGACATCACACGGCGCATGCAATCTCTCACTCACTCGCGCCGGGATTTGGAAGCACCGTAATAATCCAGACCGAAAATACTGTCAACCTAAGAATTGTAAAAGTTGCGAGGCTGTAAATATGTTTCTGAATTTCGTTTTGGGACAAGGTATATCAGTAAATTGCGATGTCCTCAGACTGGACTCAACTTCTGGGGAGCAGGTTAAAACCGGCCAATCTGGATACCTCCTGAAAGTTGGGACGGCGGAAACCAGAGTAGCCACGCGTCTCTTGACCTGACTAGAAAACTCAAGCAGGGATTGGCCTGTGTCCCAGTGCTTCTCGGGAAGTCTCGGAAATTTATCGGTTGTTTGATTTCTTAGCTCTGGCGTGAGCGCTCTGCGGCCCGACCTGATCATGAGCACCGGAACAACTGGTCACGCATGATTTGTTGTGAATTTTGTGGGGAAACGCCGCTGATCTTCGTAAGTTATTGAAAAAAGCTGGCGGGGACGACGAGACTCGAACTCGCGACCTCTGCCGTGACAGGGCAGCGTTCTAACCAACTGAACTACGTCCCCAGCTTGTTTTCATCGGGTTTTAGTGAAACCCCTGATTTTCCTGTCTTTTCTTACTGTCGATACCGTCGCCTGTGTCAACCAATTCCACCCTGATTTTCAAGGGTTTTATTGGCAGGAAACCGTAAGGAAGTTAGCCTTGCCGATCTCCAAAGCGAGCCCACGACCCGGAGCATCTGTCCATACCCCGTGAATTAAATGATAACAGACTGGCCGAAACACGTCAGCCCCCGATCAAGACTTTCACACTGCGCCGCTTGACGCTCTCGCGAAAAAGATAATGGCAGTGATGGAATCGAACTGCCCCGGACATCAGGGGCAGGAGCGCGCAGCCCGCGCGAAGAATCTCCGAGTTATGCAACTGCTTCTGTGTCTTCCTGTGACGCAAACCAAACCAGATTGCCGCCTGGTTCCAGTAGAATCATTTCGTATTTCTTCGTCCGTAATCCCCGATCGGAGTTTATGACGGTGTTCCCGAATGATATCTTGAGTGCTGTTCCCGCTTCAGGCGTACAGGAAATTTGAACATGGTTTTATGTGCCACCGGGCTGGAGAGGCTGTCTTCAAACACAGTTCACATCTGGCACATCGACATTACTGTGCCTGAAGACCAGATCCAGTCTTGTCGCAGGGTCCTTTCTCCGGAAGAAAACCAGCGTGCCGATCGTTTCTATTTTGACCGGGACCGGACCCGCTTTATTGCTGCTCGCACGGCCATGAGGACCATTCTCGCTCAGTACCTGAAAATTGCGCCGGAAGAAGTCGTCTTTTCTTATGCTGCAAAGGGAAAGCCGGAGCTTGCCCCAGAGTTGAAGGAATCCGGAATAAAATTCAACCTGTCACATTCCCGCAATCGCGCCCTTCTCGCGCTGGCCCTGGATTCCTGCATCGGCGTCGATATCGAATTTATCAAGCCGGAGTTTGCCGGCGACGAAATAGCAGCCCGTTTCTTTTCTCGAAGCGAAGTGAGCAGGTTGCGCGCTTTGCAGCCGGAAGAGCAGTCAGCAGCGTTTTTCAGTTGTTGGACGCGAAAGGAAGCATACATTAAGGCCAGGGGTGAGGGCTTGTCCCTGGCGCTGGATAGTTTTGACGTAGCATTCGGGCCCGGAGTTCCAGCAAGTCTATTGCGGGTGGAATCGTCCTCCCAGGAGCTATCGCGTTGGAGCATGTATAACATTCCAGCACCGCAGGGCTATGCAGCAGCTATGGTCGTAGAAGGAAGTGAGCACAGATTGCAGCAGCGAGAGTGGGACTGGACACTGTGACGCAGGCCGCCTCACTTGCCGCGATCGCTCTCCTTGGATCCCGCTTCAATCAGCTTTTTGGTCAGCAGCACCAGACCGAGAATCTGTGTCCACTCAGAAACAATGTTGCCCACAACCTGTCCCCACTTCGATTCCGAATCAGAGTGTGCGTACAGAAGCGCCCATCCGATGCCGGTGATGAGCAGAAACACCGTCAAGGAATGTTCCCGCAGAGTCTCAAGAAAACGAATGGGTAATTTCCTCTTCGGCTCTTTGCTCTCACTTGATCCGCGCTCGTAAAGATGTTTGGTGGCCAGGATCATTACCACAACTCCGGTCCAGTCAGCGATCGCGTTGCCGAAGAACGAGCCGATATGCCGTTTCTCGTCGCTGACGCTATAGAGCACAATCCAGGCCAGAAGAATGCATCCTGTCACGATGGTGAGACCATGCCGCTCAAAGAACGTCTGGTTCTTCGTCTTGCGCAAAGAAAACTTCAAGTCGCACCTCGATCAGACTGAAATCTGCTCACCGCCTTGGGCGTTACTTGTTCTTCGGCTTCGGAGGCGTCGTCGGCTCCGCTGGTTTGTTGGGATCATGTTTGCCGGGCAAATCAGCGGGCTTCATGCCGACTTCGCCCGTGGCCACGTCGTCATACTCGGGCTTCGCCATTCCCTGAAGATATTTATCGAACCAGCCCACGATGTGTTCCAGGCGCTCCACGCGGTGCCAGGGCTGTCCGGAGCGCGAAAGCTCATGCGATTCTCCGGGGAAGCGCACCATAATGACCGGCCGCTTCAGGAACTTGAGCGCGCGGAACATTTCTTCACCGCCCGCGCCGGGCGGCGTGCGAAAGTCAGCTTCACCCAGCACCAGCATCAGCGGCGTGTGAACTTTCTCAATGTAAGTTATGGGCGAGCGGTTCACGTAGTCCTGCGGATCAAGAAACGGCGGCGCTTTGAACCACGACGGCTGGAACAAAGTGAAGGCCGGCCGCACCACCATCGAGGAGGTCCTGCGCGTCACCCAGAATGAAGGCGAAGACCATGGCCCGTCATCCGAAGCGCCGCGGTTCGCGAGCCGTGATTTGGCACAGCTCCTGCCGGATGGCAGCGTGTTCGTGCCCAAGGCGACACAACGCATCCTCGCAATCCGGACGGCGCTCACCGAGCAAGGACATTTCCGGCGCGCCATCGAGCTGCCCGGTCGAATCATTCCCGATCCGAATGCCAGCGGCTACGTGCAGGCCTCGGTTGGCGGACGGCTGTCACCGCCTCCCGGCGGATTTCCCAAGCTCGGCACGCGGGTCAGCCAAGGCGATGTGCTGGCTTTTGTCACGCCGCCGATCCAGGCGGTCGACGT
>Ga0209488_10003251_pt1 | contig 13109 bp, 14 predicted proteins | sample Rivendell_Oct201_8_FD_188349 | JGI IMG/M metagenome (GOLD analysis project Ga0209488, IMG submission 188349) | Vadose zone soil microbial communities from the Eel River Critical Zone Observatory, Northern California, USA -... | ecosystem: Environmental > Terrestrial > Soil > Vadose zone >...
CTTACTGTGGTCACCGGATTGGCCAGTACATTCCAATCGGCCCTGCCACAGTACGTTTCTACCTCCTACCTTCTCAGCTAGCTCCTCTCTGATCGACATTCTCGCTCACGTCTACTCTTCCGGGGTCATCTCATAGAAACCTCAGCCCTGTACGTTCCTGCCAGATAGTCGGATAATGAAGCTTAATGCAAGCATTGGTTGTGGAGGACATCAGTGAAAGTAGCTAGAGAGCCGAGTAGACATCGTCAAAGTAACATGGACCCCGGGCTTCACGGAAGAGTGAGAACATGATTTTCTGCTTGTTTGAGGTCGGTCCTCAACACTCCAGAGTATGTGGTGATGTGAAACCAATAGAACCTTGAATTCTTCCCGTTAGCTATTTGGTTCTGCATTTGACACAAAAATTGAAAGCAAACACAGGTTTACTACGAGTTCGAAGCCGCGTGACTGCCATGGTTGGGGGGAGACAACTTTGGCCGCGTCCTACCTGAGGGCATTTTTGTTTTTGTTTTTAAATTCCATTATAATAACGTCCACCTTGGGATACGGGATCCCATGTAAGACTTCACAGACTACGACAGTTTAATCTACCATGTAATGACTGTGATGCGATACTACACTTGCACTATGCTGCTGCTAGCCATCAGTATGAATAGGACATCTCTGTTACAACAGGTTCGGGTGCTCGGAAGGTGGGTAGGAAACAACTTCCTCAACATCACTTCATACTACCCCGGCTTCCTGGATGTGGCCTGTTTCCTGCTGCTTGTCCGGGATTGGGTGGGCCGTGGGGTGGAGGTTTGCGACGCTTGTGGGGGGTCTTGCTGTGTCGGCTGCTTGTGTGAGGTAGATGGGAGGGGACTGAGCTCTTGCTGGTCTACCGGCGGAATGTGATGGGATGGGTCCTCTTTGCTTCCACTTCCTGATGGTTGCCCTATTGCCAAAGCAGTAGAGGTAATGCTCAGAGAGCAAAGAGTGCAATTTGCTGTCATTGGGGTCCTCAAAAGCAACTGAGAGGGAGGAGACAGAGTCTTGCTCGTAGGTGGAGGGTGGGCGCACCCAGCTGGGCATGTGCGTTACTGTGAGGGAGGCGTACGATGGGTTTAGGGTGCTGAGTGCCTCATGGCATTCGGCTGGGGAGTAGGGCTCCCTGGTGTTGGATGCTCCGGTGGGGATACCGTTGATGGTGATTTAGTGTCGGTCCGTGGTGCTGGGAGGGGTAGAGGATGGGACACGAAAAGCTTTGGCAAGTATGCTGCTGATATGACCTGAGGGCATCTCGCACGGAAGAAGCGTGCAACGGCGAACGATTATTGTATCGTGGGCGCGCAATATGATACTCATCGGAACAGAGTGTATGTCTAGAGTTGCATGTATGCATTTCTGGTTCATACAACGTCACGGTGCGTGGGCACGTGTGTGAGTCAGACGACATCAGAAGCGGTCAGGCTTGTCCTCTCCCAACGAGTCCGTCGCGGTGGTGGTTTTCTTATCCCTTCTCTCACTCAGGGAGGGGAGAAACCCCACTTTATCCATGGCTGCCCAAAGCACAACCCGTCCTTCAAATCCGCCGACTCCAAAGCGCGTTGCCAAGTCCGCTTCCGCCCAATCTCTTAATCACCTCCTCAATTTCTCTCTTCCACCAAGACAAACCCAACAGGTCCAGAGTCTACCAAGGAGGAGTCGTAGGCATGGGACAACCCATGGTGTTTGGAATAAAGAACGTGAGCTTCCCTATCGTTGTCTCTCAATGCCGTCTAGCACGACATCACAACCAACCTACCACTTCTCTAGGCTTCGTCAACGCCCAGTACCGGTTTGTAATGAACCCTTTAGGCGACTATACGGTACATTTTGCAGATCCGGACATGTGAGTCGCCCTCAAATCCGTTATCAATTGAACTTGACTTATGCCAATACGGTGCGAAAGTTTCTTCCAATGGCAGGACATACTGCAGGTAATCATTCCCCGCAGTTCGGCCTTAGCTGCAGCCGCCGCAGGCGGTGGTGACAATTCATCACACGACGAGGGGAGCACAACTTGTCCTATCTGTCTTTCCCCTCCGACAGCCCCCCGTATGACCAAGTGCGGTCATGTCCGTTTGTTTTTGTCATCGTTGCCCATCGCAGCGCCTTACATTCACTTTCATTAGGTCTTCTGTTTTCCGTGCATATTGCATTATCTAGGTACATCAGAGAACCCCAAGTGGGCTCGTTGTCCGATCTGTTTTGACTCGATCAATGAGAAACAGCTCAAGAGCGTTCGCTGGTTCACCCCACCTTCCCACCTTGATGATGAGCCCAACGGTGCTCGGTCTCAACCATCGTCCTCGTCAGCCTCTGCTAACGTCAATCCGGCGGAAACCCCCAAGCCCGGATCATCTCTACGAATGCGTCTCATGCAGCGTCCCCAGATAACCACCCTGGCCCTTCCACGTTCACATACCTGGCCTTCAGATCTTCTCCCGCCACACCAGGCACCCTTCCATTTTCTGCCAGACGTGTACACATACGCCAAATTTATGCTCGCGACTCCGTCATACCTCATCGAGAACCTCACCCACGACCTTTCCGAACTCGCATCCGAGCGCCGCGCACTTTCGGAGCTGGGTGACTCACTGGGCACCGTATTCTGTGACGCCGCCGAGCAGAGGCTGAACAAGCAGATTGCCAAGGCGAATGCCCTCGACACTGACGCATTACATGCCGCGATCGATCGATCTCTACAGACGGAGCACGACATCACGGCACGCGCGGCGTTTTTGGTGCAGCGCAAGCAGGAGCGAGAAAGCACTGCGACGCCGACGCCCGATCCATCGGACGTTCCGACGCACTACCTTTCCACCCAAGCTTCCCATCCACCTGCGCCCTCGTCAACCACGACTCCGACGCCGACATCTCGCGGCCCCAAACCACGCAAGAACCTCAACCCACCACCTCCGTCAACGTCGGCATATTACTACTACCAGGCTTCCTCAGGCCTACCAATCTTTCTTCATCCACTCGACATCAAAATCCTATCGTCGTATTTCGGCGCATACGCGTCCTTCCCGGATAGCATCGTCGTGCGCCTCGAAGCTGCGAGCGAGGGTTCAGTCGATGCGGACCTGCGACGACGCTGCAAGTACCTCTCGCACATCCCAGAAGGCGTCGATGTCGTCTTTGTCGAAGCGGACCTCGAGGGCGTCGTCGGCGCCGAGGGCCTGCGCGCATTTGAGGGTACGATCAAGGCGCGACGTGCGCGTAGGCGAGAGAAAGATCGACGCGACGAGAGGGCGAGGGCACGCGCGGAGGAGCGAGAACGCGAGAAGCTTTTCGCTGTGGGCGCGAGCGCACCGTCCAGGACGATCACTGCCGGAGGCAGCCCTGGGTGGGGTACGCACGAACTCGAACCGGAATTAGATCTGGACAGTTCTCGCGCCGCATCACCCTCCCCCGCCCCAACCCCAACAGCATCCCAAGCGCGGCCCCAACAACAACAGGAACTAAGTGGCGCATGGGGTGCGCGCAGCTTTGCGGCTGCTGCGAACGCGGGGAGAGGGGGCAGCGTTGTGCCGCCGCCCCCGCCGCGTAATGCGCGCCCGCAGCTGCGCTTCGATGGTGAGGACGAAGACGCGGACGAGCGGACGTTCGAGCTTGACCTTGATCGGGCGTGGCGTGAACTTGAGGGGCAGCGCGAGCGCGGGCCGAACGGGGATAGTGGTAGTACTAGTGGTGGCGCGGGCGTAGGACGGAGACGTCGCGCGCGAATGGTCGTGCTTGGTGGCGGTGGGGCCCCGCATGGCGGGGCTGGGCGGAGACGGTGAGCGCACCACCATTTTTGTTGTTTTCTTCTCCTTCCTTATTCTCTCCAATTCTTTTCCGCTTTTTTTCGTTCTGCCATTTTTCATGATATGATATACATCACATAACGCAACGCATTATACAAATTCCTGTACCTATATGAAGACGTGTCGAGGTGGAGGTAGAGGTAAAGCCAAGGCTTGAGTTCGCGACCATGCAAATGCGAATGTCTAAATGCTGTGGAGGAGTGGCACATCATAAGTTTCGCCGATGACCAGCAGAGATGTGTCGACTGCACGTGCTCATCGAGGCAAACAGCGGGAGTGCGAGGAGATGTTGTGGCCTCGAGGCAAGGCACAGGTTGACTTTTACATCACACGTGGCCTACTGTTGCCCTGCGGTGAGTACTGAACGCTCAACCTCTTCTCGTGTTCTCCTACCCCCTTCTCACTATTGTTCCACCATATGATCCTCATTCTTGCAATTCTTGCAGCCACCCGCGCATCCCCTGTCGGCCAACGATTACCATCGTTTCTCTCTCTCGACCAACTTCAAGCACCCAGGTCTTCCTGTGACGACCCTGATGGGTGCAGGTCGCTCGCGGATATTATAAGAAGCTGTATCATCACCATCTTCTTATGTACCTGGGTGTCTATGCACCCCAATATCCCAAGTCCTGACGAGAGATGGCCAAGGGTCGCAATACGACGTGCGGGACTTTTGCTTCTTGCACTTCTTGTGCCAGAAGCAGTTATTGGATGGGCGCTGAGGCAGCGTCAGGCTGCCGCTGAGCTAGCAAAGGAACACAAAAGTGAGTCCTAAAAACCCGGGGTGGAACATCAATAGTGACCATTAGATTCAGAGGAAGGCTGGACGATCACTCACGGTTTCTTCGCGGTTATGGGTGGCTTTATGGAATATGAGGGAAACCAGCCGATTCGAGTGCTGTTGCCCGAACAGCTAGAATCGTATTCTCTGACGGGCAATGGTGATTTTCCAAGGATATCGAAAGCGGAGATCGAGGACAGGAGCAAAGGCGACGCCATTTCCAAAGGTTTGGTCATTCTGCAAACCGGCTGGTTTGTGACCCAATGCATCGCTCGCAAAATCCAAGGCCTACCGATCACCGAATTGGAGCTGGTCACTGTTGCGTTCGCAACTCTGAATTTTGTGATATACGTCTTGTGGTGGCACAAACCCCTGAATGTGCAGCATGGGGTGCGGGTATACAAGAAACGACCGACTGCAGAGCCAGTGGATGATGGGGATGTTGAAGATACGTTAGGATTCTGGGCTGCACTTCGAGATGCACTCTCTGACCTTCCAACTGCGATTGTTCGTGGACCTTTTGTCGACACGGACTTGCCGTGGCTGGCCCGAGTCCTCGTGTGGCCACTCTACAGGCCTTCACACATTTTTTTTGGTTATGAAGATCCGGATGACCATCAGGACTTGGAGGGGAAGAGGGTCAACACGTTTTATCCTGCCAAGTGGGTTGCGTCCGAGGGTGCCTCAATCTTCCTTTTGGCCACTGTCACTATAGGCTTTGGGGGCATTCACTGCATTGGATGGTCATTCTCTTTTCCCTCTAGCATAGAGCGGACTCTCACTATGGGGACGCTAAAGGGGGATTTTCACCCTCCGGACGGGCGGGGATCGGATCGAACGGCGTTATTTGACAATTAGCGGCTGGTTTATACCCTGTTATTCAGCGGCCGATTTATGTTAAGGGGTGAAATTCACCCTTCTAAAACATCTGAGAAATTTTGAACGGCGTTTTTTGAACGTTTTCGACTGCTTTTCGGCCGTTGACACTTCAAATTGGCGGGTGAATACCTCCCGGCCACTGGGTGATTTTCGCCTCCCTGGATATCCATAGTGTCTGGCGTTTCGCTTCACTCTCTATAACGGGTGTTCCCATTGTGATTGTTCCTCTCGCGCTACTCATAGATCCAGTTGACAAGTATCTCCTTGGAGATCAAGGAGTCTTGATGGGTATTGCCGAAGTATTAACGTTTTTACTTTATATCCGATTTGCGTTACTCGTGCTCCCTTTCCTATGTCTTAGATCACTTCCTCCTGACGCCTTCCATGTCGTACATTGGGCTTCATTCATTCCACATGTATAATTCACTCTTATGATTTGTCATCGTAATCACCACAACGCAGTGGCTCGATGGTTGGGTGATGCTTTGTGGACATCGTGGGGGGCTGCGGCTTAATGGGGTCCGAAATTCTCAGAGGGATAAGAGTGTTATAATAAGGCACGTGAAACAAGTCGTAGGCTCTCATCCAGAAGTAGTACAGACTTCGACCATCTTAGTGTCCCTGCGCTTCTTCTCCCACCAAGTATCTCACATCATTCAGCAACAGGAAGATAACATTGATTCCACTTGCACAACCTTGTCAAGCCTTCCCTTTGGCAGACTTGGGCCTTCGAGCTTGATCGTGATCTGGCGCTGGCGCTGGCCGAACGGAGACGGCGGCAGTAGTGGTGCGGGCGCTTGTCAGTGGTGGACGGAGATGTCGCGGATGATCATGGTCGTGCCAGCGCTTGGTGGTGGCGAAGAAGCGCAGGGCGCCAGCCTGGGGTGAAGACGGTGTGAGCGCGCCACATTTTTCTTTTTGTTTGTTCTCTCTCCCATGTTTTTCGGCTGGGGGTTTTTCTTTCATGATGATATGATTATTTCAATTTCATAACGTCGGTGCTCCTCGGGCATGTTGCACGTGCATGATACTAAGTTAGGCTATGGTAGCCAGAACGTGCGCCCTCGAGCAATTCATTTCTTCAATAACCGGGCCTGGTTATTCTACATCTCCCCCAGCAATCGTTTCCTGTCCTTCACCTCGCCCCTTCCTCTCCCAATCCACTTATTCAAACATCCTCGACGTACCCAGCGCCCGCCGTGCGTACATAATCCCATGACGGACAAAGGTCATGCGCCACGACGAACAGTTTCTCGTCGAACCCGTAACGTGCATCCTTCCTTTCGTCGCGCGCTCGAGGCTATGACCCTCACCGCGGAACCCCTTCGTCTCTGACGACCATACTCGTATATATCATCACAGACTTCTAGAAAATGAGTAAGAAAAGAGTAAAACGTGCCATGTCTCTGAACCAACGACCACTCGTGATGGTGATAGTTATAGACAGGCATTACTCGCATTTCTTTTTTGAGTCATGGCCGAATCGATGCGACATCTAAACATGAGCAGAATCTCATCGGCCGTGAAGGAAAACAGCGCTTGTCAGCTTCATTCTGTTCATGAATTAGTTGTTTCAGGAGCATTTGGATAAACACGTGGTACTGAGGTGGGTTATAAAACAGGCATGGCCAGAGGGATCGGCGGGTTACGTGGGGAAGAGCATTCTTCACGATCGATATCGACCACCGACGAGACAGACCACGTCCCCATTGGAATCCGAACGCCAACTGAAGGCCAGGTCTTGCACAGCAGTCTTCTTGGTCCCGAGAGCAAGGCCGAGGGCCGTCCGGGCTGATGGCGAGGCCAAAGGCAGGGAAGCCTGCAGAGTCACTCAGCTCAGAACTCCCAGATCAACTCCTTTTTGTACGCGTCTTGAGGTCGCCTGAGAGCACCGCATCAATTGTGTGGGCGTTCTCTCGCAAGGTGGGAAATTTGGAGAAGGGCGTGTCCTGCGCGAGCTTGTGGAATCTTCGTGGTCGAGAGGTACGATACATTCGCCGGCATAGAAGACATGCCTGTGGAGACAAGATGTATGATGAAAGGGGGTATTCAGGGGTTCATTTCCCCTTGTCCCACCCCAGACCTTTGTTTGAAATCAAAGCAGCCTGAGCACAGTGAGCGTCTTGGGCGTCTCAGAGACTCGGAGATCAAGGTAGTTGACTTGGTCATGTGGACATCCTGTCTGTCAATTTACGTAATACTGCTCAAAAAGGTGAAGTTGATCACGCCACACTGCCAGTGATTTCGAGTCCTACCTCCTACAAGTTGCACTTGCATAGTTGCCAGTGTGAACTTAGTCCCAAAAACGTAAGCCATCTTCTAACATTACTGTGTGATCATTGATGCACGAGTTACTCTATCACATTGAGTGAACACTGCGAGGCGAGAAACAGGCCTGAGTGTCACGGTTGTCGGTACTAGTGGGCGTCGGACTCCGAGCAGGCTCCCCGGGTGCTAATGTGCGAGGCGTTACGCCGACTCGGTTGCACCATGCGTTTTCGATTACGTGGGTCAACTAGCTGAGGACGGATCAGCGTGTATAGAAAGTCTTACTTCTGATTAGGGCCCTGGTTCGCGTCATATGATGCCCCGGCCATTGTCAAAGGGGCTTTCCTTATATTTTCTGCAGCGAACTTATTCAATTTGGCCCTCTAAGGCTATGTGCGATACAACAACTTGACGTGATGAATGGCACGTCCCTTTCAGGTCCACGACGGCAATCAGAGGTGTGTAATATAAATGGGACCGGTCCATTTATCAAGTCTCCAGGCCAATTCACTGCTTCCCACGCTGCTCTGACGAGCACGACTGAAATCGTCGCTGGCTCTGTTGCGAACGGGACTCGCCTTGGTTTACTTGGTTTCGGCTTCTACTTTGGTTCCTCTTGCGATAACGCATTTGCCATCGAACATTCGTCCCTCCAGCACCGCGTCATGCTACTTACTAGGCGTTTGAATAACATAAAAAATGGTATCGCTCTAACATTTTGCGCCGACGAGTATCGAGGTGAGAGTTTATACACAACCCCTCTTGTAGCGATTATTGTACTGAGTTGGACAATACAGGTCCACTTTGCCGACAAGTGACAATCGGAACACTTCCCGGCGACATCCTCCTCGAAATATTTGATTGTGTACTCGAAGAAGATGACTGGAATGATATTCCGTTGTCGTCGCGCATGTCCACAAATTGGCAGACCCTGGTGCACGTGTGCAGAAGATGGCGACAGGTCGTATTTGCATCACCCCATCGCCTTAACCTGCGACTTCCCTGCACAGACGACACGCCCGTGAAGAAGCTTTTGGATGTATGGCCCGCTTTTCCTCTCGTCGTAACGAACAATAACCCAAACCCAGATATGAATGGCGTGGACAACATCATCACCGCACTCGAGCACAACGACCGCGTATGTGAAATTGTCATTATTCAAATGCAAAGTTCGCTCTTGGAAAGATTTACAGCGGTGATGCAGGAGCCCTTCCCGGTGCTAACGCATCTGGAGCTCTTGTCAAATGGCGAATTGGTGCCGGTCCTTCCAGATTCGTTCTTGGGCGGATATGCCCCACGTCTGCAAACACTTTCTGTGATAAACATCCCGATCCCAGCATTACAGAAACTCCCTTTGTCTTCCCCTGACCTTGTCGACCTTCGCCTTTGGGAGATTTCGTACATTTCACCCAAGGCGATGGTCAATTGTCTATCCGCATTTCCCAGGCTCGAGACCCTTACGATCGAATTCCATTCCTCCCGATCTCGGCCCGATCTAACAAGCCAAAATCAACCCCAGTTGACACGCGTTATCCTTCCCTCTCTCACCTCGCTTCGATTCCAGGGTGTCAGCGAGTACTTAGAGGTCCTCGTGGCCCAAATCGACGCCCCTTTCCTTGAACACGTCACTGTGACATTCTTCAATCAATTGATATCCGATATTTTACAACTACGTCAATTCATCAGTCGCACAGCAAGGTTCAAGATATTCCACGATGCACAAGTTGTCTTTAGCGATAGCGAGGTCGGGGTCACACTTACTGGGAAAATAGGAACGACTACTTGTAACCTCGACTTGGCAGTCTTATGCGCAGAGTTAGATCGGCAACCCTCATCTCTGGCGTGGATCTGTAACTCTTTCTTGTATTCCTTCTCCACAGTGGAACGCTTCGACATCTGCCGTTGGCAAGACCAACCACTTCCCTGCCCAGATGACATGGAGGACACCCGATGGCTAGAACTTCTACACCCTTTCACGATTGTGAAGAATCTGAGCGTATCCAAGCACCCCGTTTCATACATGGAGCTCCCAGGAGAAAGAGTAACAGAAGTGATACCGGCATTAGAAACCATTTCAATCGAGGATCCCGAGCGATCGGGACGTATCCAGGAAGCCATTGGGCAGTTCATTACCACGCGAAAGCTCTCTGGTCACCCTGTCGCAGAGTATGGTCTGTTCACAATAAATTAGTTGGGATAACACGACTTCAATTCCGGCCTAGTATTTGATGGTGTTGTAAGGTTAGGATCACCACTGATCACGATTATCGCGGATTCGGGGGGTCTTGGTTGACGCCGACACGATCCCCTGCGTTCCCTCCTCCTTTGTCAATCCTCGTCTCGCTCGTCGCATCATCGTCGCATCGCATCGCCCTACGCCCACCTCCCTTTCATCCTCGACCTCGCGCCTCGAGCATCTCGCCGCCCATCGCCCGATTCGCCCCGATCGCCTCCGAGTCGTGCCGACACCTCCAGGCTTTGCGCCGACGTGCAAGGCCTCGTTTCCCTTGGTCTCCCTCTCTCGTGCCTCGTTCTCAGTTCCCTTCTCACCTCGATTAGATTAGTACTACACCGATAATCTTTCCTTATCTCAAAGATTCGGAATATTTGTGTTTCCCTTGCGATCGTATTCTTCCTCTCTCTCTCCCCTTAAGGATAAATCACGTGGACTCACCGTTTGACACATCTCGTAAGCCGGAGTCGCTTTCAAGTTACCCTCAACCACCTATCACTCATTCTTCTCAGGATGCAACAAGGGGGAAATGTGCCGGGACGAAAATGGTGGGCTGATTAGAATTCGCTCGATAAGGACTGACCTCACCAGTCACAAATGAAGCCCCCATCTCCAGGCATTCCCTTCGTACGTTGTTGTTTCGTCTGCACGCTAATGCTAAACCAACATGATGATTTTATTAGTCCAGAAGGACGGTACGTCGATGACCCTTGCGACTTGGAACCATACAGACCATCTGCTAGTTCTTCATCACTTTCACGTGCTCTGCCAGTATTGAGTAGCGGGTTTCTATTCCCTTTTCCCAGCATCGGTGCTCATTTTTATTGATGTCCATCATCAGCAGGGGATCGTCTACATCTGCGTGAGTTCCTTACTCTGAATGTGGCAAACATCCTTCAATTTTAACAGGTTCGCGAGGAGCGGATTTGAAAAGTGGGATACAATGGCAGCTGGTGTTAACTGCAAACTGCGGGACCGCCCCAAAGCTGTGCCGAAATTCGGGGAATTCTTGAACTCAATCAAGTACCCACGAACTGTTAAAGGCAAAGAGGTACGAGTGCCGTTTCTGTAGTGGAACTCCTCTCAAGCTCTTGTGGACACGAAGTTTATGGGAGAAATCACTCGTCTTGAGGAGAAAATGGTATCTCTCTGTTCTTCTATTGCATTAGCTTTTTAGAGCCTTTCTAGTTCAAATCTATTGCAACATCTCGCGGCAGAAGGCCTAATTACAGTGCCTGGGCCACTACTCTGTCGGGTGATCAAACTCAGGCACAGGATCCGTATGCGTTCGGACGATGGCGTTATAACCTCTATGCCTACTGGGACTCCAACTGGAGAGCAAACGCGAGATCGGGAACTGAGATGGAAATACGCCAGGGGATTGACGATGTACTCAGGCTGGCGTTCGAAATGCGGTTAGAGGCGGAGCATATATACAAGTTAGTAATTGTAATTTCCTTTGAATGGGGATCTCACTGACATACCTTTGAAGGGCGGAGCGAGATCTTTTCTTACCAGGTCCCCCGAACACTGCTACAGCCGATGTTATCACGACCATGCAGCTACCGGGTGACTGGGTTGAATTCCTGGAAACACTAGAAAACGATCATATCTTCGCTTCTGAGAAGACGACAGGAGAGGTGACGACCTTTGCCTTTGAAGCAAAATGCACAGACCAAGCTGCGGCATCGCGACAGCTTGCCCTCTACCTCTGTTCCGCTCAACATCAACGGCGTGCGTTGTGTTTCAAAGATGGTCCTATATATGGTGCAACGATCGTGGGTAATCACTTGATTATGCATTCCTCGGAATGGGTCGAAGGCAAAGTCGTGAGTGTCACAGTTCTGTTCGTACTACCACTTCAGTTCCAAACGGTGGTAAGGTGGTGTATCCTTCAGAGACTGCCTTCGGCCTGGAAACGTTTCAAACCTTCATCGAGTGCTATTTCTTCCTATGCAAGGTTGCGGACCATGTAGCGGAAGAAGTTAATGAGGTCTTTGAGAGCTGGAACTCCCAAAATGACGAGTTGGAACTTCGGAACAATCTGAGGGCAAAGTCACGCGAAGTCCCATGGCGACCGAAATACAAGCCTAGGGGCGGTCCAAGTTCTCCCCTCACATTACCGGATCTTGGCGATGATGGTGACAGTGGAAGTGGCGGCGTCCAAGGTGAGATGGAGTGTATAGAGATGGAAGACTGGGAGTTAACTGAGGGCGGTGTTGAGAATAAGCGTCCAGGTCTGCTAACCGAAGGGGATCGGCTAGTGCGGGCCAACCTTCAAGTTCTTAACAAAGCCGAAGCCTATGAAGCAGACTTGGATGGCAGGCCTATCAATGTCAATGGTATCCGACAATGGATTCAGACAATAGACCCGGAGTAGCGGTAGTTTTATATTGTGTACAATAGGGTCGCTCAAAGTTGCCAATTCTTGGTCAATCATTGTCTTACTTATGTGGCCCTTTTCCATCACCCTTCCCACTGCAAAGCACACAACCTCCACCTCTTGTCCCTGCTCAGAGAACGCACAGAAGGCCAAATACACTGGAGTCAAGGCAACATGAGATCCTTCTGATCAAACTGATTTTCCCGAGTGGCCTCTGGCTTCCTTAGAAAAGCCGCGTGTGGATTGGCCCGGGATACGTGACGAGGGACACCATAATGTCTTTGAGACACATGGTTTGCACGTCGTATTAATTCCTCGATTACACCATCGTCAATGATCACTCGTGCTCCAACTCAAACCACTCCCTCTCTTGGAGAGGTTAGGGGTCATCAGCTGTGCTCAGATGATGCCGCCGCCAGTACGTCGTTTTTTGTCCGCCTTTGAAATCAAACCATCCAGGTTTCACCATGTCAGACCGACGCCCTGCGTTTTTGGCTTCTGAAAACAATGCTCGTCACGTATTCGTCTTCTCTTGGTGCCTCTCGTCGCGCAAAACGTCATGGCTGCCGCGGACGATCTGCGGCCAGTTCAGGTGCGTCGATGGTCGATTCGACACACGTCCGTTTGCGTGTTTATTTTTTTTTTGAATCGGAGTGTTGCTGTCAGGCATGCGCGAGCCTCGAGCTCGTGATGAAACGTCAACTGGAGCTCCGGAGGGAAGAGACGAGAGCGATT
>Ga0209488_10003252_pt1 | contig 13106 bp, 7 predicted proteins | sample Rivendell_Oct201_8_FD_188349 | JGI IMG/M metagenome (GOLD analysis project Ga0209488, IMG submission 188349) | Vadose zone soil microbial communities from the Eel River Critical Zone Observatory, Northern California, USA -... | ecosystem: Environmental > Terrestrial > Soil > Vadose zone >...
GTGAAGCCCTTCAGCAGCCCTTCCGACCGCTCGTCGGGCGTGATCTTGAGCGCGCCGCCCTCATCGAACCAGTGGACGATATCGTCCACGTTGGCTCCGCCCACGCGGCCCTCGAACGTGCGGCCGGCGGCGCGGCGGATCAGATCCTTGGCGATCGCCTCGGAGCCTTGCAGCTCGCCCTCGTACTCGAGCTCGAGCTTGCCCGTGATCGCAGGCAACGCGGCGTACACGTCCGAGATGCGGGGCACCACCATCTTCTCCTTGGTGGCGATGGTGCGGCGCTCGGCATTCGACAGCACGTTGTCGAGCACGCTGATCGGGAGGCGCTGCGACACGCCGCTGCGGCGATCCACGCGCTTGTCCTCGCGTGCCTCGAACGCGATGCGCTCGATCAGCTCCGCCATGAAATCGGGCACGCGGATCGATCGCGCGCCGTGCCGGTCGACCCACGCCTCTTGCTGCGTGATCGACGAGCCGAGCTCCACGGTGAGCGGGTAGTGCGTCGTGATTTCAGAGCCGATGCGATCTTTGAGCGGCGTGATGATTTTGCCGCGCGCCGTGTAGTCCTCGGGGTTCGCCGTGAAGACCAGCGCAATGTCGAGGTTCAGGCGAACGGGATAGCCTTTGATCTGGACGTCGCCTTCCTGCATGATGTTGAACAGACCTACCTGAATCTTGCCCGCCAGGTCCGGAAGCTCGTTGATCGCGAAGATGCCCCGGTTGGCGCGCGGCAGCAGGCCGAAGTGCATCGTGAGCTCGTCGGACAGGAGATGCCCGCCGCGCGCGGCCTTGATGGGATCGACGTCCCCGATGATGTCGGCAATCGTGACGTCCGGCGTCGCGAGCTTCTCGACGAAGCGGATCTCCCGCGGCAACCAGGCGATCGGTGTCGCGTCGCCGTGCTCAGTGATCAGCTCGCGCCCGTACTTCGAGATCGGATCGAACGGATCGTCGTTCACTTCGCTGCCCGCGAGGATCGGAATCTCTTCGTCGAGCAGGGTGACGAGCTGGCGTAGAATGCGGCTCTTCGCCTGACCGCGCAGGCCGAGCAGAATGAAGTTGTGACGGGAAAGAATGGCGTTGACGAGCTGCGGCAGCACCGTCTCTTCGTATCCCACGATGCCCGGAAACAGCGCAGAGCCGTTCTCGAGCAAGCAGATCAGGTTTTCGCGCATCTCATCTTTGACGGTGCGCTCGCGGCGGGCGGGGCTGGCCCACTCCGTCTGCTTCAGCTCACCGAGTGTGGTTGCTTGAGTCATGGCACGACGTTAAACCCGTCAGCCGGTGCTCTGCAACCCTTGCGCAATCCCGCGCACACTTGCGAGCAGCGCCCGGAAGACCTCGTCATCCGGCCGCCCCGCGGCGCGCCAGCGCTCGAGCAGGTCGACCTGCAGCAGGCTCATCGGGTCCACGTAAGGATTGCGTAACAGAATCGACCGCTGCAGCACGGGATCGGAATCGAGTAGCGACGTCTGACGTTTCAATGCGAGCACGTGGGCCACCGTCCGATCGAACTCCGCTCGAATCAACGGGAAGTAGCGGTCGCCGAGCTTCCCCGCGAGTCCCGCATAGCGTGCCGCGATGGCGAGATCGGCCGTGGCGAGCACGATTTCCACGTCGTCGATGAGCGCGTGAATGAACGGCCAGTCCCGCGTCATTTCGACCAGCGCTGCCGTGCCGTAGCGCTCGGTCGCGCGGTCCAGTGCCGTCCCGAGGCCGTACCAGCCTGGCAGGAGGTGGCGGCTCTGCGTCCATGCGAAGACCCACGGAATCGCGCGCAGCTGCTCGATCTCGCTTTGCTCAGCGCCCTGGCGTGAGACGGGGCGGCTGCCGATTTCCATGCGCTGGATGACATCGATGGGCGTCGCCAGCCGGAAGTACTCCACGAACTGCGACTGGTCATACACGAGAGCCCGGTACGCTGCGCGACTGTCACGAGCGATCGTTTCCATGACGCTGGTCCAAGCGGGCTCACGCGCATCCGGTGCGCGCGGAAGGGCGGTGGCGACCGCGACGGCGCTCACGGTCTGCTCGAGCGTGCGCATGGCGATACCGCGCAACCCGTATTTGGCGTTGATGGCCTCGCCCTGTTCCGTCATGCGGTAGCGCCCCCGGATCGAGCCCGGTGGCGCGCTCAGAATGGCGCTCGCGATTCTGCCGCCGCCACGACTGACGGTGCCGCCGCGGCCGTGGAAGAACGTGAGGTCGACCCCGGAGCGGTCCGTCGTCTCGACGATCGCCGCCTGCGCGCGATGCAGTGCCCAGCGCGACGCGCCGATCCCCGCGTCCTTGTTGCTGTCGGAGTATCCGATCATCACCATTTGATGCATGCGCCGTTCAGCGAGATGCGACCGGTAGTAGGGCTCGGCAAACAACGTATCCAAGACGGCGGGCCCGGCGGCAAGATCGGCGACGGTTTCGAAGAGGGGCGCGACATCCAGCGGCACATGCTCCGATTGGGCGAGGCCGCCCCAGCGGGCAAGCACGAGAACGGCGAGGACGTCGTCGGCGCCCTGCGCCATGCTGATGATGTACGAGCCTACGGCATCAGGCCCGAACTTCGCGCGACAGTCGGCAATCCCCCTGAAGACGTCGAGAGCTCGTGTAGCCTGGGCGTCCGGGAGGCCGGTTGCATTCTCGCCATGCTCGAGCACGCCGCGTAGTCGAGCGAGACGATCGGCCGCGGGGCGGGTGCTCCAATCGGGGTCCGAGAGCAGCGTCCCGAGCACTGCACGATGGACGTGCGAATGTTGTCGGACGTCGATCGTGGCGAGGTGGAAGCCGAACGCCTCGACGCGACGCAGCAGCCGCTGCACAGCGAACAGTCCCGCGTGCTCGCCGCGATGCGCGCGTAGACTCGCGATCACCATTCCCAGGTCGTGCTCGAGCTCGGCGACGGCTGCATAGCCGTCCGGACTGTCGCGCCGCGTCGCCTCGAGCCGCGCGGCGATCAGGCGAAACAACACGCGGTACGGCATGTCGAGATAGCGGGCCGGCATGGCCACGAGCGCCTTGGGAAACCGGGCGGTGTAGCCGGTGATGCGCTCGCGCACCGCGTCACTCACACCGGTGAGAGCTCCCGATTGCGACAGCCGGCGTGCCAGCTCCATTGCTTCCGCCCGATACCGCTCGAGCGTCAGCTCCTGTTGGCGCGTGAAGGCGGCGCGCAGTGTTTCGGCCCCGACGTTGGGGTTGCCATCCATGTCGCCGCCGACCCAGGAGCCAAAGCGCAACACAGGCCGGGTGGGCACTTCGACGTCGAACGACTTGTGTACCGCCTGCTCGAGCTCTTCGGAAAAGGGCGGAACGATGCGATAGACGATGTCCGTCAGGTAGAACAGGACATTCTCGAGCTCGTCCATGACCGTGGGGCGTGCCGACGGCTGCGGATCGGTTTGCCACGCCGCGGTGATTTCCTCGCGGATTCGCGCCAGCGCGGCGCGCTCTTCGTCGGGCGTGCGCGAGGGATCGAGCCGCTCCACGAGCAGCCGGCCGATCACCTGCTCCTTTTCCAGCAGCGTGCGACGGGTCGCTTCGGTGGGATGCGCCGTGAACACGGGTTCGACCCGCAGCCGTTGGAGCAGCGCCGCCATCTTGGATGGGGTCACACCGGCGCCGGCGAGTTGTGCGACGGTGGCCTGGAGACTGCCCTCTTGAGGATCGCTCGCGTTGCGCAGATAGTCGCGCCGCCGCCGGATGCGGTGAATCCGCTCGGCCAGATTGATGACTTCGAAGTAGGTGGAGAACGCGCGGACCAGCGTTTCGGCATCGCGCGGCGGCAGGCCTTGAAGCAGCGCATGCAGCTCGTCGTCCTTCCCGGCGATCGCCGCGTGCCGCGCGCGCTCGACGAGCTGGAAGAAACCGTCGCCGCACTGCTCGCGCAGGACGTCACCGACCAACGCGCCCAGCGTTCGGACGTCGTCCCGCAGCTGCGCGTCTTTCGGAGCGAACTCGGCGCGGCCTTCGTTAACCGGAAGCCTCAGCGGGTGTAAAGAGCCGCGCGGCCGCGACACCCCATGCCGCGAGATCGAGGGATGCACGCCCGTCGCCACTGACGACCATCGCGTCACCGTTCAGCTCGACCAGGCTGGTGTGTCGAGCAAGCTTGAACGCGGATGCCGCGGGCCAGACGCCCACCGTGCGCGCCTGACCGGCAACATCCAGAATTTTCACGATGATGCCGTCGCCATCGTCTGCCGGCTTCGCTCCGACGATCATCACGCCTTTGTCCGCGTAGAACAGCGCGCGATCCTTGGCGATCAGCGGACCGGGAGTCTCGTTGGTGTACGACGGGCTGACGTACAGCGGCTCACAGGCCGCCCACCCGCGCCGCACCGGCTCCGCCACATCGCCAGTGCCGACGAGCGAGAGCCTGAATCGAAACGTCACCGCTCCCCCCTGCGACGCCGCGTAGTTCGTGTGCCAATAATTGTTCATCGCGTAGGCGAACAACGTGCCGTCAGGGACGATCGTGCGACGCCAGGCGCCGCGGAATAGGTCGTTCAGCGTGAAGAGCGGCGTGTCGGGGCCGCTCCAGAGCACGCCGTCGTTCCCTTCGTGCAGCCACACCCAATGCGTGTGACAGTACCAATCGCGGCAGCTCCCGGGCTGCTGATCGCGCTCGACGGTCATACGGCCGAGCGGGACCTCGACATCGACGGTCGGTTTGGTGAACGCGAAGGGAAACGCGAGGTAGAGCGCCTCCTTCACGAGCGTCGGCGTCTTGACGATGCGATTCTCGATGTCCAGCCACGGCAGCTCGTCGTACAATGTGATCGTCGACGTGATAGACGCGAATCCTTCCAGCGCACGCTCGACCACGAGCCGAACCCCGATGCCCGGCAGTCGCTCGCGGCGGGCGCGCACGAGCTTGGCCTGCGTGACCTCGAGCTGTGGCGGATTCTTGAGATCGTCGCGGTTGCCCGAGGTCCAGAGCGCGCTGCGCTCGCCGCCGCGCGCGTAGACCAGCTGATTCAGGCCCGACCAATCCGACGGCTTCACGCGCTCTTTACCGTCCGGGCCGGTGAGCGAGCGGATCGCGCCACTCGCGGGATCGAGCTGGACGGAGAATCCTCCGGCTTTCGCATCGAGCGCCTCGCCGTCCGCTGTGGGGGGCCGGGGATCGCGATCCCCTTCCGTCAGTGCCAGGTAGCCGAGGGGAGGCACGTCGCGGAACAGCACCAGCGCGTCGCCATTGTCGAGATCGACGGACTCGAGCTCGCGGCCATCATTGACGAGGGACTTGGCGGCGCCGCCCGCCACTCGTACGACGTCGGTCCGCTCCCATGCGCCCGCGTTGAAGACGAGGCGGCCGCGGCCGGTGCGACAGGCCCGACCGAGGCGCAGCAATCCGTCGCTCAGCTGATCGCGCGCGGCGGCGACCCCGGCGTCGATGAAGCGCTTCTTGTACTCCCACTGCGCCACGGTCTGCCGGGACGCAGGGGCAGAGACGCTTTCGTCCGCGCCCCAGGTGTGCTCGCCGAACAGGAGCAGATCACGCCACGTCGCGGCCCGCGCATCGGCGCGGCTGCGGCGGCGCTGCGTCGCCTCATCGTCGCGTGGCTCGATTCGGGTCTCCCACAGCGCGGCGATCTCCGAGGCGCGTGCGAGCAGCTGCGCCGACCGGAACGCGGCGAGCTCCGCTGCAGTAGACGCCGCGCCGTCTTCCCAGTAGAGGCCGGTGTCGCCGCGCCGTACGGGAATCTTTGTTCCGTAGCGACGTTCGACGTCACGAAAAAAGTCCTCCGCGCGCCCCGTGACGATGCGCGGAAAGGTGAAGCGCCGCGCGAACTCCTGAACGTTCGCCACGATGGCTTCCTTCATAAGCGCGTTGTCCTGCCAGTCGGCACCGTACAGCAGGGCGGTGTCGTACGGCCAGTTCTGCGCGAGAAATGCCGGCTGATTGAGAAGCCAATCGGAGAGACGATGACCCATCTCATCTGGCCCGACGTCGAAGCCGAAACGCGTCCCGTCGCCATAGTGGTGCGCGCGCCAGTGGAGCACCCGGCTCCCGTCGGGCCCCTCCCAGTAATACAGCTGCGGGTAGATCGTGCCCTCGGTGCCGCCGGAAGCCGGAAGCAGCGGCACGGCGCGCTCGGGATTGGGGCCGCTGGCGAGGTATTTCACACCGCTGGCGGCGAGCAGCATCGGGAACGTGAGCGTCTGGCCGGGGACATCGGTGATCTGCGCGGAGAGAAAGGTGAGGCCTCGTTCGCGTGCCAGTTTGCCGGCCGGCCACACGAGCCGCGCGAACGTCTCGTGGTCGAGGATGCCGGTGAGCATGTTCGCGAACAACGCCTGCCATGCGATCCGGCCGTCGCGGATCGCTTGCAACAGCGCGTCGCCGGCCTCCGGCGACCGGTTCTCGAGATACGACAGCACCTGCAGCGCGCACTCCGCGTCGAAATGAAAGTCCCGGTGTGTCGTGGTCCACGCGAGCGCGGCGTCGAGATTCTTGCGATGTACCTCGAGCGCGCGCTCTTGCAGATCGGTGTAACCGACATCGGTGTGGATCGAGGGAAGCCAGTAGAGCGTCCAGCGTTTCGCCGGCGTGAGACGCAACCGCCGTCGAGCCGCGCGGTCTCGTCCGACTTCGATGTCGACCTGAAAATCCGAGGGCTCGGAAAGCGGGACCCATACTTCGCCGCTCAACGCGGGCCCCTGTGGAGACGGCAAGAGGCCCGCGGTGCCGACGAGCGCGCCGCGCCGGTCGGTCACGCGGGCGCGCGCTGCCGGCGCGCTGAGTCCGGAGACCGTGATGCGCACGAGGTTCTTGCGACCTTCGGGCTGCTGAAAGAGCGCGGTGGGCCGGACCTCGATGACGGGCTGCTGGGTCTCGCGCCGTTTGCTCGCGAGCGCTCCGGCGAGCGACGAGACCAAGCCCAGGAACGTACGACGATCAGAACGCAGCATGATTCCTATAAGTTAGCGCTGCTTGACTGTGCAGGTCCCCTATGTACGTTTCGCGCGTCTCCCACCCCGACCTGTACCTCAACAGGAGCTAGCATGAAGCGCATCGCATTGGCCGTGGCTGTCGTCGTCATGGCCGCCGGCGCGTGCAAGAAGGCGCAGAACAGCAACACTGCCGCCGACAGCACGCGTGCTGACTCGATGAGAATGGCCGACTCGATGAAGATGGCTCCGGCCGACACCACGCATCGCATGGCGCCCGACACGACCAAGGCACGCCCGACGCCCCCGCCGGCACCGGCTCGCCGGCCGACGCGCCGCCCCTAGCGAGGCGCGGGACAGTTGGGAATCAAGCCCGGGCGCTGCCCGGGCTTTTTGTTTGTGCGACGCTACGCCGGATCGCGGTCCGCTGATCGAACGGCGGCGTCCAGCCGAGCTCACTACGGATTCGCTCGATCGGGTACGGATTCTCCCCCAGGATGAACGACATCGCCGCATTCCCGAGCGCCGAGTAGCGATCCGGCATGACGAGGCGCATCAAGACGCTCCACGCCGTCAATCCCATGCGGATGAGCGGCACCGGTATCCGCACGCGGCGCGGCCGCAGTCCCAACGCCTCGGCGAAGGCCGCGAACAATTCCCGCTGCGTGAGGAGCGGCGGCGCGTCGCGCGTCACATTGTAGGCGCGGAACCCCGGCTTTGCGGGCGCGTCGAGCGCGGCGAGAATCGCCGAGGCAACGTTGCCGGCGTAGACGCACGACAGGTGATTCGTGCCCGGCCCGATCTGGGGGAGGAACCCTCGTCTGAGGTTGGCGACTACCCGCTGGGTGAACAGCTTGTCGCGCTCGCCATAGATGACATTCGGACGGATCGCAGTCACGGAAAGGCCGCCGCGCGCCGCTTCCTGCTGGACCACCTGTTCCGCCGCTCGCTTGGTACGGGCGTAGAAATCCTTCGCGGGGAGCGGTTGAAAGGGATAGTCCTCGGTAACTCCCTGATCGCCTGCCTTGTACACGGCGGCGCGGCCGTACACGGCGACCGTGGAGACGTGAATGAGACGCGCACCGGTCCGGCGGGCCGCGTCGAGCGCGAGCCGGGTCCCACCGACGTTGACGCGCGTGAATTCCTCGAACGAATCGTGCGATGCCACGAGCGCCGCTGCGTGAATAATTGCCCGCACCCCCTGCGACGCGCGTTGCCACGTGATGACATCGGTGACGTCGCCGACGACCGGCTCCGCGCCGAACGTCTCGACCGTTGCGACGGAGTGCTCGCGCACCAGCGCGCGCGGGCGCTCACCGCGCGCCCGCAGCGCGTCGAGCACATGTGTGCCGACGAGCCCGGAGGCGCCGGTGACCAGAACCGTCACGCGGGAGTGACGCGGGGCGCGTCAAACGGCAGCGCGACGACGCGCGCCTCGCGGCCTGCCGCGCGGACCGTGGCGCCGAGCGGCACCTCGCGGCGCACGATCGCAAGGCCGATCCAGCGGCCGAGCACCGACCCACCGCCATCCGGCAGCCACGCGATGCTGGTCACTCGGCCCACATCGCGCTCTTCGTGCGTGACCGCGCTCCAGCCGCTCGCCGGTGCAGCCGGGGGATCGGTCTCGAAGAGCAGGCCGCGGAGGTGCCGATTGGGATGGCCGCGGAAATGGAGGCGGCTGACCGTCTCCTGGCCGGTATAGCAGCCCTTGGTGTAGGACACGCCGCCGATCTCATCGAAGCGCACTTCCTGCGGAATGGTCTTCTCGTCTACCTCGGAAGCGAGCCGGGGCCAGCCCGCGAGGATGCGCGCCAGCTCCAGCGCGTCGGGCGTCGCGGCGTGAGCCCCGGCGTCGACCAAGCGTCGTTGCACGACTGCGCGCTGGTCGGCGGCCATCGTGAGCTGAAAAACGAACGGCGCGGTATCGCTCGAGCGGGCGACTTCGACTGCGACCCCGCCCGCGGCTCCTTCCATCACATGATGTGCGACGTGCGGTACCGGGACACCGGCCGCATTCATGACGGCGACGGCGTGGGCACCCGCGATACGCAGCACCGCCATATCGTCGGTGCGATCCGCGGAGCGCGCGAGCCGGGGCGGAACCGAGCGCTGCAAGATCGTCAGCGCGCGCTCGCGCCCTTCCGCCGGGACGGTGAAACGAACGCGTGTCCCGAGACGCGCCGCCCAGCCGTCGACCACGATCATTCCTTTGGGCGTGAGCAGCGCGCCGTACACGAAGGCGCCGTCTCCCGGCTTCTCGATGTCGCTCGTGAGTAAGCCTTGAAAGCACGTGATCGCGCCCTCGCCCGGACCCACCAGATCGATGATGCCTACCCCGGCCGGCGCGACGATGGCGCCCGCACGCAGCTGGTCTACAATCTCGGCAGGAACTGCGTCACGCTCGAGCCGCGTGACCGTCGCGCCGGGAGAGGGAGAGGAGGAGGGGGAAGGGGCGCTGGGAACGACGTCGTTCACAAATCGGCCAGCTCGCTGGCGGAGTGACCCACGAGCGAGTCCCAAACGAATGCGGCGCCGCGTCCCTCGAGGGCGCTCGTCGGATGACTCGTCGTCAGCATCACACACGGCATTCCCGCCGAGCGCGCGGCCTCCAACCCCGGCACGGAGTCCTCGATGACGACGCACGCGCCCGCGGCGATAGAGCGGCGCCGATTCAATGCGGCGTGCGCCGCGAGGTACGACGCAGGATCGGGCTTGCAACGGCTCACGTCGTCGGCGGCAATGATGATTTCGAAATGACCGGGGAGGTCCGTCAGCCCCAGCACGTGATCGATCTCGCGCCGCAGGGCGCCGGAGACGATGCCCAATCGAAATCGACCTGCTGCCTCGCGAACGAACTCCGGCGCGCCGCGGACCAGACGCAAGGACGTCCGGATGAGATCGAGATAGAGCTGCGACTTCTTCGTCACGAGATGGCTCAGCATCTCCGTCGTCAATGTCCGCTGGGCGTGGCGAAAGGCGAGCACGAAGCCGGTTCGATCGTCCAGGCCGAGATACTTGGCGTAGTACTGCTCGCGCGTCAGCGTGATCCGCTCGTCCGCAAGGACGCGCTGCAGCGCCTCGCAATGCTGCGACTCATCGTCGACCAGCACGCCGTTGAAGTCGAACAGCACGGCTTCGGTGGAACTCACAGCGTCTCCTTCAACCACGTGACCACGTTGGGCCAGCAGGACGTTCTCGCACGATCGCTCAACACCAATCCACGGTGCGACAATCCTGGCTCGACCGCGAGCATCTTGCGAGCTGAGCCGACCCGCTCCACTACCTGCCGGCACGCCTTCGGCGGCGCGAAGATCCGGTCGGCGCCCCCGGCCACGCCGAGATACGGCGTGCTGAGTGCGGCGAGGCCAGCAAAGTAATCGAAGCCGTCCATCCCGAGCCATCGGCCTCGCACGTTCCACTCCATCCATTCCGCGATGATCTCGGCCGCTTCGTCTTCGTTGCCGAAGCGCAGCCTGCGCGCCGGAAATCGCCCGAGTGCGCGCGACACGGCCATCGTGGTGGCGGCCAGTGCTCGCCGCACCGGCCCCAGACGCCGGGGACCGGGAGTTCCGAGTGTGACGATACCCCGAATCGGCGCCGCGGCCGCCACCCGCGCGAGCCAGCACAAACCGGCGGCGCCGCCGGCGGAGTGTCCCACCCAGGCAAGGGGCGCCCCGTCCGTCTCTTCACGCACGCGCGCGACCAGGGTGGGAGTATCGTGCAGGACCCAGTCCTCGAACGTCCAGGCGCCGCGTCGCGGTTCGCGCGCGCTTTCACCATGATGGCGGAGGTCGGCGAGCCAGACATCGAGGCCGGCGGCGCCAAGAAAGTGTGCGAACCCTGCGTGCAACCAGAACCGATGATTGGTAAACGCGCCATGGACCAGGAGTACCGCCGGGCGCCCATCGCGATGCGCACGAAGCCGATGCAACGCGAGCTCGACTCCGTCAGGCGTGGTGACGCGCCGGTGCGGGGCGGGGGCGGGGGCGAGGGGCGCGCGTCTCGTCATTCATACCGCCCAGCGGCGCGGTACGCATCGTCGAGCAGCTCGACCGGATGGCGCGCGCGTGCCGCGATGCCGGCGGCCGCGAGTCCCGCGCCGATCTGCATGAGACACCCCGGGTTGCCGGTAGCGACCACTTGGGGCGCAGCCTCGCGCAGGCGCTCGAGCTTCGCCGTGAGGACCGCGCGCGACATCTCGGGCTCGAGCAACGTGAAGAGCCCGGCGCTCCCACAACATTCCGCCGCGCCGGGAACGGGCACGAGCTCGAGCAGGGGGATGGCCGTGAACAGTTTGAGCGGTTGCACGGCGACGCCCTGTGCGTGCAGTAAGTGGCAGGGTGGGTCATAGGCGACGTGCAGATCGAGCGGCGCTCCCGCCACGGGGCCCTTCATACCGTCGCCGGCGAGCAGCTCCGTGACATCACGAACACGTCCACTGAAACGCTCTGCGCGCCCGTCACCCAACAACCGCCCGTATTCCTTCATGAGGGCGCCGCACCCAGCGCTGTTTACGACGATCGGTTCATCGCTATCGCCGAACGCGGCGACGTTGACGCGGGCGAGCGCGCGGGCTTCGTCGACCAGTCCTGCATGAGCATGCAGCGCACCGCAGCACACCTGGCCGGGGACTTCGCGCGTTTCATAACCGTTCACGTCCAGGGCTCGGATGGTCGCGTCGTGAACGTGGGAGAACAGTCCCTGCATGACACAGCCGCGAAAAATCTGGGCGGTACGAGGCGGTAGGGGGCGGTAAGGGGCGGTAGGTGTGGCGCGCCTTTTACCGCCTTTTACCGCCTCATACCGCCTCCTACCGCCGGCTTTCGTAGCGACAAGCATCCCCATGGCAAACCGCATCCTGCTCCATCCAGCGATACCCCGTGGCAGCACCGATCGCAACAACCGGGCGAACCAATACACAACCGAGCTCACCCCAGGCGTCGTCAGCGCCCAGAGCGCCAGGCGAGCCATGCGGGGCACGCCACGCGCCGCGGTGATGCGAGCACGCGCCGCTTCGAGTCCGTGGCCGTACTGCACGCCCGACGGGCAAACCGGCTCGCAGCCGCGGCAGCCGAGGCAACGGTCGAGATGATAGAAGAGAGCAGGATCGGTTGCCGCGATCTCGCCGCGCTCGAGCCCCCGCATCAGCTCGATGCGGCCGCGGGGCGAGTCGGACTCATCTCCGGTGGCAAGGAACGTCGGACAAGCTTGAAGGCAAAACCCGCAGTGTACGCACGCGTCCAGCCCCTCGAATCCTTCCCGGCCTCCGGTCATGAGCCTTCTGTGGCGACGACGATCGCGCCACCGGGATCGAACGTGTGGCGCAGGCCGGCGACGAGGGGGCCGACCCCTTCTCGATATGCCCCGAAGTGACCGACCGCGCCGCGCAGCGGCCACGGCGCACGCTCGAGCGTCAGCGGCACTTCGAGGCCGGCGAGAGTGCGGCGGAGGCGCTGCAAGCGATCGATGTTCGTGTCACCGGTCCAGCGGATCGCGCCCGCGGCGGGTGATGCAGAGATCCACTCGTCGCCAAGCTGGTGTTGCAGCAGATCGAGAAGCTCGTCGCTCGAGGCCGGCACGCCGCCAATGCGGAACGTCACGGGCCGAACCGAGAAGCCCTCCGCCAGCCGCATCCAGAACGCGTGGGCTTCCTCCGCGCGGAGCGGCGAGAACCGGCCGCCGCCGCTCGCGGCGCCGAGTCCCGCTTCGTCAGCCGAGACCAAGGCGGGGGATCCAGCGAGACGCACCGCAAGCACCCAGCGCTCCCGCCGCGCGAGCGCCGGTGAGACCAGCTCCAGCGCGGCGGGCGTGAGCCCGGCGGCTGCGATGTCCTCACCGACCTGGGTCAGGTCTTCACGCGCGCCCTCGAGAACATAGGTGACGTCCGCGCGCGGCAGCGTGCGCAGCCGCAGGTGCACGAGCACGATCACGCCGAAGGCGCCGAACCCGCCGGCCTGTAGCCTGGTGAGGTCGTACCCGGCGACGTTTTTCATCACGCGGCCGCCGCTTTGCACCATCCGTCCGTCGCCCGTGACGAAGGTGACGCCGAGCAAATGGTCCTTGATCGGTCCAAAACCGTGCCGCAGCGGGCCGGCCGTTGCGGTTGCGACGACGGAGCCCAGGGTGCGGCCCGCGAGGCCGGGCGGATCGATCGCGAGCCATGCGCCGCGGTCGGCGAGCTGTTGTCGCAATTGATCGAGTCCGATGCCCGCCTC
>Ga0209488_10003254_pt1 | contig 13097 bp, 8 predicted proteins | sample Rivendell_Oct201_8_FD_188349 | JGI IMG/M metagenome (GOLD analysis project Ga0209488, IMG submission 188349) | Vadose zone soil microbial communities from the Eel River Critical Zone Observatory, Northern California, USA -... | ecosystem: Environmental > Terrestrial > Soil > Vadose zone >...
CGGTTGATGGGCCGGGGGACGGCGGCGATCAATCCGTGGGGCTCTGTGAAACGTCGCCTTCGGCTCCAATCGCCCCACGGATTGATCGCCGCCGTCCCCCTACCACATCGACTTACCACTTCCTTTGCTCCATCTGGCTGCTTTGGGTGGCACCCGGATCTCTGCAATCTGCTTGATTTCCCCTGTCCAATGGCAGCCACCAGCTGCGCTGTATACGTCGAGGTGGCCCATGGCGAAATCGCAGTTGGGAGGGGGACGGGGACGATCAATTCGTGGGGCGATTGGAGCCGAAGGCGACGTTTCACAGAGCCCCACGGATTGATCGGCCCCGTCCCCCGGCCAAGCGCGCTGGCGCCGTGGTTTCGCATCTGCTAGGTTGGATGCGCCGCGGAGACGCGGTGAGGGTGGGAGGGCTTCCCACAGGGGAAGCCTGGGAAGTCGGTGCGAATCCGACACGGCCCCGCCACTGTAAGCGGTGACGAGAGCGGCATCATGCCACTGGGGAAGCCCCGGGAAGGCGCCGCTCGAGGATGACCCGCGAGTCAGGAGACCGGCCCCTCCTCCAGTTCCGACCCATCCTTCGAGAGGGAGGATCATGGGACCGCTCCGCCGTCTTCGCCGCTTCTCCGTACTCTTTCTGTTCGCCGGTCTGTCCATTCTCGTCGCCACGCAACCCGCGCGCGCCGACGTGGCGCCGCCCGAATCCACCGCCGCCGCCGCGAACGCGCCGCGTGATGCGGCGCCCGCCGCGCCCCGCTATCGCCTCCAGCCCGTCGTGGTCACCGCGGAGCGGATTCCCGTTCCGCTCGATCGCGTCCCCTCGGACGTCACCGTGATCGGCCGCTCGCGGCTGTCACGCGACCAGGCGCTGTTCCTGGCCGACGAGCTGCGCGATGTCCCGGCCGTGGACGTGGAGCGCTCGGGCTCGTTCGGGAAACTCACCGACGTGCGGCTGCGAGGGGCCGACCCGCGCCACACGCTGGTCCTGTTCGACGGCATCCCGCTCAACGGCCCCTGGGCCGGCACGTTCGACTTCGCCGATCTGCCCGGCGCGGGCTGGGGACAGGTGGAGGTGATGGGCGGGCCGGCTTCCTCGCTCTACGGGTCCGGTGCGGTCGGCGGCGTGATCCAGTTCTTGAGCCCCACCGCGGCGGACGACACCCGGCTGCGCGCCGGCGCCGAGTACGGCGAGCGCGCCACGGCGCGGCAATCGCTGGAGTGGAACGCGGCGAGGGGCGCGGGCGTCGTGGGCGCCTACTTGAGCCGCCTCACCTCGGACGGGACCGGGCCGCGCGACGCCTATTCGGGCGTTGCCGCGCGCGTGTACTCGCTGATTCCGGTGGGCGACGACCGGCTGCGCGTGAGCGGGCTCTTCACCCGGGGGACGAAGGACATCCCGTTCGACTATCGCTTCGACTCGACCGACTTCACGACCCATGAGGTGCTGGACCCGAACACGGACGAGAACGACCGCGTGGCCGCGGGTCGGGTGGGGTACGCGCATCCCTTCGGGCGCCGTCTCACGGTGGAGAGCGAGCTGTCGGCGTTCGCCGGGAAGATACGCTACCGGAATCGGCCAGACACCGCCGGCAGCGACTATGTTGACACCGACCTCGACAACCAGCGGGCGATCGCGTCGCTCCGCGCGCGGGTCACGGCCGGCCCCGTTGGGGCCCTGGTCGGGGCCGAGTACCGGGCCGAGAACGTGACGCGGGACGACAATTCCCTCTTCGGGGGATTTCCCTCCGTCACCAACGTCGATCGCGACGTTCACACCCGCTCCCTCTACGCGCAGCTCCACGGCGAATGGACCCGGCTCCTCGTGGACGCGGGCGTGCGCCTGGACGACCACTCGCGGTACGGCGCGACCGGCGTGCCGCGCGTCGCGGTCGGCGTCCCGATCTCCGAGGCGGGGCTCAAGCTGCGGGCCGGCTACGGGCGCGCCTTCACGGCTCCCACCCTGAGCGACCTCTACTATCCCTTCTACGGATCGGAGACGCTCCGCCCGGAGCGGTCCCGCACGTGGGAAGCGGGGGCCGACGGAGCCTGGCTCGACGGAAAGGTGGAAGCGCATGCCACCTGGCACACCACGCGGTTCCGCGATCTCATCCAGTCGAACTCGTTTTTCGTCGCGGACAATATCGGTCGCGCGCGGATCGAAGGGGAGGAGTACCGGATCGCCGTGGCGCCCCTGAAGCGGCTCACGGTGGGCGCGCGCGCGGCGCGGCTCGTCGCGAAGCGCCTGGACTTGCCGGCGGGTTCGGACAACCGGCTCCCGAAGCGGCCCCGGTGGCGCGCCGGCGTCTCCGCGGACGTGAGGCCGGCGTCGGGCGTGACGCTGGCCGCTGGTCTCCGCTGGGTCGACTCGACGGTGGATCCCTTCGACTTCATCGACGCCGGAGGACGGTTGCTTGCCGGCGACACGCCCGGCTATGCCTCGCTCGATCTGGGTGGAGCGGTCTCGCTGGCTCGCTGGGTGCCGGCCGAGGCGCGGCTCCGAGTTTCGAATGCGCTCGACCGCGAGTACTCGGAGGTGAAGGGGTACCCGGCCCTGGGTCGGACCATCATGGTGGGCCTTGCGTATACGCGTTGACATGCCCCGGCGGCGGTGATTTGCTCCAAGGTCTATGACCTACGAAAATCTGACCGTCGAGATCCGGGACCGCATCGCCCGCGTCACGATCAACCGGCCCAAGGTGCTGAACACGCTGAACGAGAAGACGGTGCGCGAGATCCACGACGCTTTCGCGTCCCTGGGCGATGCCCGGGACGTCGGCGCGGTGATCCTGACCGGCGCGGGCGAGAAGGCCTTTGTCGCTGGCGCGGACATCAACGAGCTGGCGCAGATGACGCCCCTGGGCGGGGAAGCCTCGTCCCGCCTGGGCCAGGGAGCGTTCTGCGAGATCGAGTCGCTCGGAAAGCCGGTCATCGCCGCCATCAACGGCTTCGCATTGGGCGGCGGCCTGGAGCTGGCTCTGGCGTGCCACATCCGCTTCGCCTCGGACACAGCGAAGATGGGGCTTCCCGAAGTGGGTCTGGGGATCATCCCGGGCTACGGCGGCACGCAGCGGCTCCCACGGATCGTGGGTCTGGGACGGGCGCTCGAGCTGATCACCACGGGGCGCATGATCGACGCGGCCGAGGCGCTGCGGATCGGCCTGGTGAACGCGGTGCTCCCGGCGGCGGATCTTGCGGCGCACTGCGAAAAGGTGGCCGGGGAGATCCTGTCCAAGGGACCCTTGGCCGTGCGCTGCGCCATGGAGGCCGCGATCCGCGGCCTCGACTCCACGCTGGAGCAGGGGATGGCTCAGGAATCGACCTATTTCGGGCTTCTCTCCGCCACCACGGACATGCGCGAGGGTCTGAAGGCGTTTCTCGAGAAGCGGAAGCCCGCCTTCGGCGGCGCCTGACGCCGCGCCGGGATCGGGGTCGGGGTCTTCCATGGAACGGGTAGCCATCGTCGCCTCGGCGCGCACGCCCATCGGAAAATTTCTCGGCAGCTTCGCCGACGTGACCCCCGCCCAGCTGGGCATCGCCGCGACGCGCGGTCTGCTCGAGCGGGGAGGGGTCGCCCCCTCCGACGTGGACGAGATGATCTACGGCTGCGCGCGTCAGGCGGGCGGCGGCCCCAACGTCGCGCGGCAGATCCTGATCGGATCGGGGATCCCCCGCGAGCGGCCGGCCTTCACCGTGAACCAGGCGTGCGGATCGGGACTCCAGGCGATCCTCCTAGCCGCGGACCACATCCGCCTGGGCAAGGCGCGGGTGGTGCTCGCGGGCGGGACCGAGAACATGACGCGCGTCCCGTACCTGCTCGATCGCGCGCGGCTGGGGTACCGCCTGGGGAACGCCCCGCTGGTGGACGGCATGTACAAGGACGGCTTCCTCGACCCGATCTGCGGCATGCTCATGGGGGAAACGGCGGAGAAGCTGGCCGACATGTATTCGATCCCCCGCGCGGAGCAGGACGCCTTTGCCCTCGAGAGCCAGCGGCGCGCCGGTGCCGCGATCCAGGAGAAGCGCTTCGAGCGGGAGATCGTCCCCGTGACGGTGCCCGGGAAGAAGGGGGACACCGTGATCGCGGCCGACGAGCACCCGCGTCCTGGCACGTCGCTCGCCGAGATCGGGAAGCTCCCGCCCGTTTTTCGGGAAGGGGGAACCGTGCACGCGGGGAACTCCTCGGGCATCACCGACGGCGCGTCCTCGGTCCTGGTGGCCGCGGAATCGGTGGTGCGGGAGCGCGGTTGGAAGCCGCAGGCGTGGCTGGGACCGAGCGCGACCGTCGGCGTGGACCCGGCGATCATGGGGATCGGCCCGGTGCCCGCCGTCAAGGAAGTGCTGGCCGCGGGGAAAGGGCGCCGCTCGCTCGGCGATTACGACCTGATCGAGCTGAACGAGGCGTTCGCGGCCCAGGTCCTGGCCTGCGACCGCGAGCTCCACTTCGACCGCTCGCGGCTCAACGTGAACGGAGGCGCGATCGCGCTGGGGCATCCGATCGGGGCCACGGGAGCCCGGATCGTGACGACGTTGCTTCACGAGATGGAGCGGAGAGACGCGCGGCTCGGCCTGGCCACGCTCTGCGTGAGCGGAGGGCTGGGGATCGCGCTCGAGGTGGAACGTGACAAAGGCTAAGGGAGGGAACGGCGGATGGCGGTGAAAACGATCGGCGTCGTCGGATGCGGGCTCATGGGATCGGGGATCGCCCAGGTCTGCGCGGGCGCCGGGCTGACGACGTGGGTATGCGAGGTGGACCAGGGCGCCCTGGACCGCGGAATGGCGCGGATCCGGAAATTCCTGGACGACGGCGTGGCCAAGGGCAAGGTGACGGCCGAGGATCGGGACAAGGTGCTCGGAAACCTCAAGGGCACGACGAAGCTCGACGCGCTGGCCCCCTGCGAGCTGGTGATCGAGGCGGCGGTCGAGAATCTGGAGACCAAGCGCCAGGTGTTCTCGGCGCTGGACCAGGCGGTGGCCCCGGACGCGGTGCTCTCCAGCAACACCTCCTCGCTCTCGATCACCGAGATCGCGGCGCACACCAAACGCCCCGAGCGCGTGGTGGGACTCCACTTCTTCAATCCGGTCCCGATCATGAAGCTGGTCGAGATCATCCGGGCGCTCACCACGTCGGACGCCGCCTTCGCGAAGGCGCAGGAGTTCGTCACCCAGATCGGGAAGACCCCGGTCCTCTGCAAGGACACGCCGGGCTTCGTGGTGAACCGGCTGCTCGTCCCCTATCTCCTCGACGCGGTCCGGGTCTTGGAGACGGGAATCGCATCCAAGGAGGACATCGACAACGGCATGAAGCTGGGGTGCGGGCATCCCATGGGGCCGCTGACCCTGCTCGATTTCGTGGGGTTGGATACGACGTATTACATCGCTAACATCATGTTCGAGGAGTTCAAGGAACCGCGATTCGCCGCCCCGCCGCTCCTGAAGCGGATGGTGCTGGCCGGCCACCTGGGCCGGAAATCGGGGCGCGGCTTCTACGACTACTCCCGATAACCGGAAGGCGGAACTGCACATGCCACGCGAAGAGGTCGTGATCTTGAGCGGCGCGCGCACGCCGATGACCGAATGGGTCGGCGGCCGCGCGGGAAACGGAAAGCCGGGCGGGGCGCTCAAGGACGTCTCCGCGATCGACCTCGGCGCGGCCGCGGCCAAGGCGGCGCTGGAGCGCTCCAAGGTTCCCCCCGACGTGATCGACCACGTCGTGATGGGGAACGCCCTCCAGACCAGCGGCGACGCTCTCTACGGCGCGCGCCACGTCGCGCTGAAGGCGGGGGTTCCGGTGCCGGTTCCAGCGCTCACGGTGAACCGTCTCTGCGGCTCGGGGATCCAGTCGGTCATCTCCGGCGCGCAGATGATCCAGCTTGGCGAGGCGAATTTCGTCCTCGCCGGCGGCATGGAGAATCTGAGCCAGGCGCCCTTCGTGATCCGCGGCGCGCGGAGCGGGATCAAGATGGGGCAGGGCGCGCTGGAGGACAGCCTGATGGTCGCGCTCCGCGATTCCTACTGCGGCTGCTACATGGCGCAGACCTCCGACAATCTGGCGCGCCGGTTCGGGATCACGCGGGAACAACAAGATGCGTACGCGCTCCGCTCGATCACCGAGGGGCGCCGCGCCATCGAATCGTGCCTCCTGAGCGAGGAGATCGTGGCAGTCACGCCGCCGGGGAAAGAGGCGAAGCCGGTCGAGAAGGACGACCACGCCTTCGAGGGGGCGACGCCGGAGAAGCTGGCCAAGCTCCCGCCCGCCTTCGGCAAGGATTCGTTCGTCACGGCGGGAAACGCGAGCGGGATCGTGGACGGCGCGGCGGCCCTCGTCATCACCACCGCGCGCCACGCCGAAAAGCGCAACCTGTCGCCCATGGGGCGCGTCGTGTCGTGGGCGACGGTGGGGGTGGATCCCGAGACCATGGGGATCGGGCCCGTGCCGGCCACCCGCGCCGCGCTCAAGGTGGCCGGCATGGACGTGGACGACGTGGATCTGTTCGAGATCAACGAGGCGTTCGCAGGGCAGTACCTCGCCGTGGAGCACGAGCTGGGGAACCCGCGCGAGAAAACCAACGTGAACGGCGGCGCCATCGCGCTGGGCCACCCGCTCGCCGCGACCGGAACCCGCCTGATCCTGACTCTCCTCTTCGAGCTCCGCCGGCGGAAGAAGCGGTGGGGCGTGGCCAGCGCGTGTATCGGCGGGGGGCAGGGGATCGCGATGGTGGTCGAGGCGCTTCCGTGACCGATCCCCCGAATCCCCGTAGTCCCCGTGGCCCCCATAGTCCCCGTAGTCCGGATATGAGCGACCTCATCTACGACTGGAACGTGGGCGAGGAGCCTCCCCGGACGCCGCCGCGCCGCGTGCAGGTGGTGGACGAGACGCTGCGCGACGGGCTTCAGTCCCCCTCGGTCGCGGATCCGCCGATCGAGGACAAGATCCGCGCGCTCCACTTCCAGGCGCGAATCGGCGTCCATGGAAACGATATCGGCCTCCCCGGCGCCGGCCCGCGCGCCAAGGCGTCGGCGCTGGCCCTGGCGCAGGAGATGGCGGCAGCGAAGCTCGCGATCGAGCCCTACTGCGCGGCGCGCACCCACAAGAACGACATCGACCCCATCATCGACATCACGCAGAAGACGGGGCTTCGGATCGAGGCGGCCACGTTCATCGGGTCGAGTCCCATTCGCCAGTACGCGGAGGAATGGGACCTGGACCGGCTCCTCCGGCACACCGAGGAGGCCGTGACCTATTCGGTCGAAAACGGCGTCCCGGTCATGTACGTGACTGAGGACACGACGCGGGCGCGCCCCGAAATCCTCCGCAAGCTCTACACGACGGCCATCGAGTGCGGAGCGCGGCGCGTCTGCGTCTCGGACACCGTGGGACACGCGACCCCCGAAGGGACCGCGCGGATCATCCGCTTCATGCGCCAGGTTGTGGACGCGACCGGGGAGATGGTCGGCGTGGACTGGCACGGCCACCGCGACCGCGACCTCGGCGTCGCGAACGCGCTGGCCGCGCTCCTGGCCGGGGCCGACCGCGTGCATGGGACCATCCTGGGCGTGGGGGAGCGGGTCGGAAACGCCCCGCTGGACCTGATCCTGATCAACCTCAAGCTGCTCGGGTGGCTGGAGTGCGACCTCGCGGCGCTTCCGGAGTACGCCGAGCTCGTCTCGCGCTCGTGCCGGGTGCCGATCCCGTACAACTACCCCGCGCTGGGCAGGGACGCGTTCCGCACCGGCACCGGCGTGCACGCCGCCGCGGTGATCAAGGCCCAGAAGAAAGGGGATGCGTGGCTGGCCGACCGCGTCTACTCCAGCGTTCCCGCCGGCATGCTGGGACTGAGGCAGGAGATCAACGTGGGTCCCATGTGCGGGGAGTCGAACGTGATCTACTGGCTGGTCGAGCACGGTCACGAGCCCGAGCGCCCGCTGGTCGAGCACATCTTCCGCCTCGCGAAGCAGCGGGACACGGTGTTCGAGGACGTGGAGCTGATCCAGATCGTGGCCGCGTTCCAAAACCCCGCGGCAGGAGCCTCGGCGCGTGGCTAAGCGCTACCGCGTCGCGGTGCTGCCCGGCGACGGGATCGGCCCCGAGGTCACCCGCGAGGCGGTCGAGACGCTGAAGCTGGCGGGAGAGATGGGGGGCTTCGGCTTCGAGTGGACCGAGTATCCCTTCGGCGCCGAGCACTACTTGAAAACCAAGGAGACCTTTCCGCCCGCCGCCCTCGAGGAGATGCGCGGCCACGAGGCGATCCTCCTCGGGGCGATCGGCGACCCGCGGCTCCCCGCGGGAATGCTCGAGCGCGCGATCATATCGGGGATCCGCTTCGGGCTGGACCTGTACGTCAATCTCCGCCCCATCCGCCTCTTCCATGCCGACCTCTGCCCGCTGAAGGGGAAAGGCCCCGCGGACGTGGACATGATCGTCGTGCGCGAGAACACCGAGGACGTCTACGCCGGGATCGGCGGCTTCTTGAAGAAGGGAACGCCGGACGAGGTGGCGGTGCAGGAGATGATGTTCACCCGGAAGGGCGTGGAGCGGGTGATCCGATACGCGTTCGACCTGTGCGCACGCCGCAAGAAAACCAACAAGCTGACCATGGTGGACAAGGCGAACGCGGTCGGCGCGATGGACCTCTGGACCCGCACCTTCGAGGAGGTGGGGCGCGAGTATCCGGGCGTCATGCGCGACCACGCCTACATCGACGCGGCCTGCATGTGGATGGTGAAGAATCCGGAGAGCTTCGACACCGTGGTCACGTCGAACATGTTCGGCGACATCTTCACGGACCTGGGAGCCGCCATCCAGGGCGGCATGGGCGTGGCCGCGTCGGGGAACATCCATCCCGGGCGGACCTCGATGTTCGAGCCGATCCACGGATCGGCCCCGAAGCACGCGGGCAAGAACGTCGCCTCCCCCATCGGTGCCATCCTCGCGGGCCAGATGCTCCTCGAACACCTGGGCGAGGGGGACTCAGCTGCCCGATTGTACGAGTCCGTACGCTCCCTCTTCGCCACGAGGAAGCTCCGGTCCACGGGAACTGACAGCGGTATTGGCACATCCGAGCAGGGTGCCGCGGTCCGCGAGGAAATGCGGCGCCAGGCCGGGGCGCGCGCCGGCGCCTAGAGCCTCCGTCGTCGCCAATCCGCGGCCCGGCCAGACCCGGGAATCCCCGAAATTCCAACTTCTGCCTGCACGAGCCTCCCTTTGCTACAACTTTCCCTTCCCGGTCCACCGCCGGGAGGCCCGCGGCAGTCCATCGGGTGTGGCACCGGATCCCCCGAAAACCCGTCGGGACCCCTATGTGGCCCGTTCGTTTGCCCGAATCATGCGGCAAATCGGCCTGCCTGGCCCTCTTCGGGGCACTGCTGGAACGCCGCTTGCACGCGCGCGATAAGCAGGTTCGTACGTGCATCTCGTTCGGGGGTCGCCTGTCAGGGATTTCTCGCAGCACCAAGGAGGCATACATGAAGTTCGTTTGGCGGCTATTGGCACTGGGCGCGCTGCTTTACCTGCCGTTCGCGGCGCCTGCGTCCGCCCAGTACATGTACATGGACACCAACGGCGACGGGGTCCACACCTCCGCGGACGTCATGAGTCCGAACGGAACGCAGACCTCGGCCGACATCTACCTCATCACCAACAAGAATCGGGACGGCTCCACCGCCGTCTGCGACGACAACCCCGCTACCGAGCTCACGATCAATTCCTACGTGGTCAATCTTCTCGCGTCGGGCGGAGCGGTGAACTACTCGGGCTTCACGAACGCGATTCCCTCGTTCACCATCGTGGCTCAACCGCTTTTGAGCAACACGACCGAATTCACGGTGGGCTACGCGTCCGGAACGCCGCTGCCGCCCGGCAAATATATGCTGGGAACGGTGACGCTCACGGGGAACTCCGGCTCGACGTCTCTCGGCTTCGCGCCGATGACCTCGCTGGGGCCCAACCCGAACTCGTTCGGGACGGCCTGCGCGGGGACCGACTTCGACAACACCTACAAGCTGGGTCTCGACTGGAACAACGCGGACGGGCTGGGGGCAGCCGCCGGCGGGAATTCGAGCCCCGTGATCACGGCGGCGGCCAGCATCAACGCGACGGAGGGTGTGGCGATCACGCCGCTCACCATAACGGCGACCGACGCTGACGCAGCCGACGTCCTGAGCATCACGGCACTGAACGTGCCGAACGGCCTCACGGTGATCTCCACCCCCGGCACATCGCCGGTCACGGCGGTCCTCACCGGAATGCCCAGCTATGACACCCAAGGAAACGCGACGATCACGTGGAGCGTCTCGGACGGGGTGAACCCGCCGGTGACGGCGACCACGATCCTCACCATCGCGAACACCGATCGCGCGCCCGTCGTGACGGCGCCGGCCACGGTGTCGGGCACGGTGGGAACGCCCATTTCCATCGCGGTCACGGCCGAGGACCGGGACGCGGAACCCATCGTCGTCCTGAGCGCCGCGCCGCTTCCGTCGGGAGCCACCTTCACCACGGACGCTGCGAACACGGCGGGCACCCTGAGCTGGACGCCGACCGCGGGGCAGGCAGGCCCCTATGACATCGTCTTCACCGCCACCAACGGGCTCTCCGGAACGGCCGCGACGCACATCGACGTGGCCGCCGGCGGCGGCACCGATCATCCTCCGGTGCTCGACGCGATCAGCAACGTGACGGTCGCCGAAGGGGGCAACCTGACGGTCAACCTGCACGCCGCGGACCAGGACAACGACGTCGTCGTCCTGAGCGCGACGGGTCTTCCGTCGTTCGCGACCCTCAATGCGCCGACGTCGGGAACCGGTAGCGTCAGCACCACGATCACGCTCGCGCCCGGAACCGGGACCGCGGGCACGTACACCGTGATCGTGACGGCCACGGCGAACGGCGCCGTCAGCACGCATACGTTCGTCGTCACCGTGACGGCGGCCGGTGTCAACGTGGCACCCGTGGTCACGGCTCCCGCGAACGCCAATGGAACCGTGAACGCGCAGCTCAGCTTCACCGTCACGGCTTTCGACGCGGACGGGGACGCCATCAGCTCCCTGACGGCCTCGCCGCTTCCGGCGGGCGCGACGTTCACGGCAAACGCCTCGAACACCCTGGGGACCTTCACCTGGACGCCCACGGGAACGCAAGCCGGCAGCTACGACGTCACCTTCTCGGCGATGAACGAGCTGACGGGCAGCGCCGCCACGCACATCATCATCTCGGATCAGGGCAGCACGGACCGGCCGCCGGTTGTCTGCGCGCCGTCTTGCTGGACCGGCCTCGAGCTTTGCACGCTTTCGTTCCGCGTCACGGCCAGTGATCCGGACGGCGACGCCATCGCCTCCTTGACGGCCTCGCCGCTGCCCACGGGCGCCACGTTCACGACGAACGCGGCCTACACGTCCGGGACGTTTCGCTGGACGCCGACGATCACGCAGTCGGGCGACTATACCGTCACCTTCACGGCTTCGAACGCGCTCACCGGCAGCGCCACCACGCATGTCCGGGTTCGCGACAAGGATCAGACCCTGACGATCGCCGCCATCGAGGACGTCACGGTGGCCGAGGGATCGACCGTGGTCGTCAACGTTTCGGCGACCGACACGGACGCCACCGACACGATCCGCTTGACGGCTTGCCTGCCGGGATTCGCGACGCTCAACGCCCCGCTCACGGCAATGGGCTCGATCGCCAGCACCGTTACCATCTCGCCGACCGTTGGCAGTGCCGGGACCTACCAGGCATTCGTTCGGGCGCGGTCAGGCGCCACCGCGTGCGAGACCGAGCGCTTCACGATCACCGTGACCCCGGCGACCGGCGCGAACGTGCCGCCGACGATCACGGCGCAAGCCAACGTTTCGGTCAACGAGGGCGCGCTTCTCACGGTCAACGTCTCGGCATCGGACGTAAACGGAGACGCCGTGACGCTTGCGGCTTCCGGCCTTCCGACGGGCGCGATCTTCACCTCCACCGGCGCCACGGGCTCCATTACGTGGACGCCGACCTCGCTCCAGTCCGGTGCCTACACCGTGACGATCACCGCGGATGACGGGCACGGCGGCACGGCGACGGCCAACGTGCACATCACCGTGAACGACGTGGCGGGTGGCGCGGCGCAGGCGCTGGTGTTCCTGACCGGGAACATCGCGGTCATCCATCCGAACGAGGACCTTTGCCTGCACGTCGAGCCGATGAACAGCTCGTTCGCGGCGAGCAATGTGAACCTCTCCAGCATCACCGTGTCGTACGGCGGGCATACCGTGACGGCTTCCTCGTCGCAGGTCGTGGATGCCAACGGCAACTCGATCGATGAGGTCGAGGCATGCTTCACTGCGGACCAGCTCGCGACCCTCTTCGGCGACCTGGTGCCGGGCCAGACTTCGGTGACCCTGGCAGTCGGCGGCTCCCTGATGACCGGGGGCACGCTGGAAGGATCGCTGACCAAGAATGTCGTGGCGGGCGCGGGATTGGCGAAGGGTCACGGAGTCATGAACGTGATCGCCAAGCCGAATCCGCTGAACCCGAGCACCGACCTGAGCTTCCGCATCTCGCGCGCCGGGAGCGTGCGTGTCGATCTGTTCGATGCGAGCGGGAGGCTGGTGCGCACGATGATGGCGCAGACGCTGCAGGCGGGGCGGCACTCGGTTCCGTGGAACGGGACCAACGATCGCGGCGGCCACGTGGCGTCGGGCGCCTACTTCTTCCGGATTCAGGCTCCGGATGGAATGCAGGTGCAGAGGGTGACGGTCGTTAAGTAACTCTGGATAGCAGAAACGGGGCGGGCGGGGCGCTTGGAGCGCTCCGCCCGTTCTTCATTAGCGGTCCCGGGGGGGGGGAGCGGGAAAATCAATCCGTCGGGCTCTGTGAAACGTCGCCTTTGCTCGCTGCGCTCGCGCGGCTCCAATCGCCCGACGAATTGATTTTCCCGCTCCCCTGCAGCCATGACGATAACGGTGGGTTCAGCCCCCCTACCTACTCTTCGATGTGGTGTGGGGAGTGGGGAGTTCATGGACGAGCGGGGAGGAACGCGGAGGGGGCCTTCGCAGGAACTGCTCTGCTTGCAGAGCAGTTCCGAGAACAGCCCCCGGAGCGTTGCCTCCCCGCTCGC
>Ga0209488_10003258_pt1 | contig 13087 bp, 14 predicted proteins | sample Rivendell_Oct201_8_FD_188349 | JGI IMG/M metagenome (GOLD analysis project Ga0209488, IMG submission 188349) | Vadose zone soil microbial communities from the Eel River Critical Zone Observatory, Northern California, USA -... | ecosystem: Environmental > Terrestrial > Soil > Vadose zone >...
AGGCGGTCGTTAGTCGGCGAGTCGCTGTCTCTCGATCATGAGGCGATCGTCAGTCACGAACCCTCGCCGATGCCACGCTCGCGGCGTCGCCAGGGCGTCGGACGCGCTGCTTAGCGACCGCCTGAGATTCGCCTGACAGGAACCAGAGGCCGCGCAACGGGCGGTGGGCTTCGGGCGCAGCCAGCCACCGCCTGACATCGATCGCTCGGTCCGGGAAGGTGTTGCCGAACGTGGCAGCGTGCGCCTCGATCCTGCGCCTCGCCGTCCGGTTATCGCCGATGACCAGTAGTCGCGAGACCGCCAGGGCGTCCCACCCCCGCCTTCGCGCGATTTCCTTCGCGAGCCGCTCCTTGCGATCGAGCGTCACGAGCGTCGCCTGGACGTCCGGCACGACCGACTTCACCTCCACCACAAGCAGGGCACGCGTATCCGGGTGGAACGCGAAAACGTCGATCGAGCCGCGCTCTCCGAAGTTGTTGAACGACACCTCAGTGGCGACGAGCCAATCGGAGGAGCGCAGCGTTCGCACGACCGCCTCAACGATCGCCGCGTGTTCCGCGTCAAGAAGCCGATCGAACCCCTCGCCATTCCACGTCAGTCGACACGTCACGCGACCGCCGAGCGCAGCGGCGACCTTGTCGAGCGTTTCGACCGTCACGCGCGCAGCGTGACCCTGCTCGATGCGAGCGATGACACCGCGCGACACTCGCGCGGCAGCGGCCAGGTCATCCTGCCGCCAGCGCTTTCGAAGACGTAGCGCCTTGACGCCACGCCCGAAGAGGATCGGGTCCATCCGCGGAGGATGAACCCAGGCTCTTCACCGGCGATCAACAGCCGTCGGCGGCAGCAGATCAGACCGATCGAGGCGGCAACAGCACGTCGAAGTCGATCGAGCGCTGGAGAAGCACTGAGTGCGGCGTCGCATCGGGCGACACCAGGCCGAGTCGCTCGAACACGGCGTAGCGTGCGCGTCGAGCATGCCCGAGCTCCGGACGAAGCCGGTCGTGCCAGACGGCGTATCGGCCGAGCCGGCCTTTCGGCTTCTGGAAGTAGCCGTCGAGCGGGTGGGTGATGACTTCGGCAGCATCGTCCGCGTCGGCAAAGCCGTCGAGGCGCCCTGCGGATTCGCCCGTCCCGACGATCTCGACGTCGGCGGCGCCCCAGCCGCGCGCCGATCGGTGGCGATAGGCGACGCAGTGGCCGTCGGCAGCCCAACTCGCCGCGATCCGGGTGCGACCCCCGGTCCACGGCATGCCCCAGAGCAGGCGCGGCAGGACGACCAGCGGCGAGTCGAGCGTCGTACCGAAGAAGAAAACCGCGCGCCGGCCGTCCGGCCCGAGGACGTAAGCGCGGTAGTTTGTCTGGAAGAACGAGGCCCGGATCCGCGGCGCGATCGCGAAGCGGAAGTCGACGTCGCGAAACGACACAGCCGACACGAACCCGCGCTGGCCGCCGTCGTCGAGTTTTCGCGTCTCAGGTTCGAGCCCGGCCGGCAGGACCGCCCGAAGACGGACCGGATCGACCGCGAAGGTGACCAGCGCGAAGTGCTCGAGCGTCGTCGTGGCGTCGAGCCCACGCAGGCGGGCCCGCGGTCGCGCGAACGCCTCCGCAGCCGCGCTCATGGCGTCAGCGCAGGAACAGGTTGACGGACGGGGCGACCGCGCCGGCGATCAGGACGACGAGGTAGCCGGCGAGGAGCAGCAAACCGGCGTAGAGATGGACCTTGACGTTGACGCCCATGACGGCCATCAGGCCGTACGGGTTGTCGTAATTCGGGGCGAGGCCCCGCGAGACCTGCAGCGCGAGTGGAGCGCTGAGCAGGGCGAGGAGCGCCGGGATCGGCAGCTGGCCGACGACCACGCCGATCACCACGATCGCGTAGGCCGCGACGGCCGCGACCTGGTAGATCGCGATCACGGTCGGTTTTGAAAGCCGCACCGGGAGCGTCCGCTTGCCGGCCCGCGCGTCGCCGCGCCGGTCGGGGATCTCGTTGACGTAGAGGATCAGGGCCACGAGCAGCGCGATCGGCAGCGAGGCGACGAACGGCTCCCACGACAGGGCGCCGCGGGTCTGGACGACGTAGGCGCCGAGCAGCATCAGCGGCCCGAACCCGATGGCCACTGCGATCTCGCCGAGCCCGCGATAGACGAACTTCAGCGGCGGCGCCGTGTAGCCGATCGAGACGATGAAGCCCACGACGCCGATGATCAGCAAGGCCGGGGATCCCCGAAGGGCGAGCAGCAGGAGCCCGATCAGCCCTGCACCGACGTAGAAAACCGTCGCGATCCCTGCCATCTGGCGGAACGAGACGAGCCCGTACTGGATGACCCGCGAGCCGCCGCTGAACTTGGTCGGCGTGAGGTTCGCGTCGTCGGCGCCCTGCGCGGTGTCGAAGACGTCGTTGGCGACGTTCAGTCCGAGCTGGACGAACGACGCTCCGATGACGGTCAACACGGCCGTCAGCAGGTCGAACGAGCCGTGGCGCGCGGCGATGGCGATGCCGAGGACTACCGGAACGATCGTGGCGCTGAGGAACGGCAGCCGGGTCGTCCGAAGAGCGAGCCAGCCGAACGACAGGCGCGGCTTGACCGGCGTCCCACGCTCGACCGACAGGGCGTCGAAGTACTTCTTCGACTGGCCGGTCGAACGCTCCGAGTATTCGAAGAACGGCACTTCGGCCTCGTCCCAGCCCCATGCTCGAGCGGCGGCAAACGAGACGGTCGCTCCATCGGGCGACATCGTGCCCCTGCCCCAGACGGTGACGTGGCGGCGCTCGTCGTAGCCGTAGCCCGGCTGCGGCCGGATGTGTGAGCCGCTGAGGCTGATGTCGGCGTCGGTCGGCGTGGCAATGCCAGACGGAGCGGGGAACGTCGCCGTGCCGGCCGCCGCGTCGATTGCCGCGGCGACCGCGACGCTCACCGGATAGCCGTCCGGATCGACGAACGTCAGGATCTGATACGGGTAGGTTGCCAGCTTGGCCAGGCCCTCATGGAGGTCCAGTGCCGGCGTTCGGGGGGTCTTGCCGATCGCCGCCATCACGCGGCCGCCTTTCCGGCGGTCGAGACCTGCGGCGCCGTGGCGGCGTCGCCGTCGGCCCAGTAGAGCGCTCTCCGCGGCGTGATCTCGATGAGGGCTCGCTCGAAGAACAGTGGCAGGGCCACCCGCTGCGTCAGGAAGTAGACGATCGAGGGCTCCTTCTTCTCCCAGATCGGCAGGAGTCGTTCCCACCCGCCGTGCGGGTCCTCCTCGATGACGCGGGCATCGCCCTGGATCGTCGCCCGATCCGTCCTGCCGCCGACGGCGATCGGGTCGGTGATCGACAGGGAGACCTTGCCGTTGCCCTTGATGTGCTCGAGCTTCCGACTGAACAGCGTCGACGAGGTCAGGTAGATCTTCTCGCCGTCGTAGAGGGGGATCAGCGGGTAGGTGACCGGATGGCCGTTCGCGTCGACGACGGTCAGCTCGCCGACGAGGGCCGCCTCGAGGAGGGCTTCGATTGGTTCGGGAAGGGTGCTCATGTCCTGCTCCACGTTCTGCCGGCCAGGCGATTTGTTTCGTGCGCGCTGAATGTAGCACGTTATATCGACGCCGACAACGGGCGCGGTCCAGGCGGGACGGCGCACGCAACCAGCTTCCTGACAGTTCCTGTCAACGTCGCTGCGGTACCATGCGCAACCCATGTCGGAGAACCCCTCGACCTCGCTCATCCATGCCCGCGGACTGACAAAGCGGTTCGGGGATTTCACCGCGGTCGATGCCATCGACTTCGATGTCGCGCCGGCCGAAGCCTTCGGCTTCCTCGGTCCGAACGGCGCTGGCAAGACGTCGACGATGCGGATGATCGGCAGCGTCTCGCCGATCACCGATGGAACGCTGACCGTTCTCGGCCTCGATCCCCGGATCAACGGCCCGCAGATCCGGGCGCGCCTCGGGGTCGTCCCGCAGCAGGACACGCTCGATACCGAGCTGACGGTTCGCGAGAACCTCGTCCTCTACGGCCGCTACTTCGGCTTGTCGCGCGAGGAGTGTGGTCGTCGCGCCGACGAGCTGCTCGACTTTGCCCAGCTCACCGAGCGCCAGAACGACGAGGTCGAGCCGCTGTCCGGCGGCATGAAGCGGCGGCTGACGATTGCCCGGGCGCTGATCAACGAACCTGAGCTGCTCCTCCTCGACGAGCCCACCACCGGCCTCGACCCGCAGGCCCGCCATTTGCTGTGGGACCGGCTGTACCGGCTGAAGCAGCGGGGCGTCACGCTCGTCCTCACGACCCACTACATGGACGAGGCAGAGCAGCTCTGCGATCGCCTCGTCGTCATGGACAAGGCCAAGATCGTCGCCGAGGGCTCGCCGCGCCAGCTGATCGAGCGCTACTCGACGAAGGAGGTCACGGAGCTCCGCTTTCCGGCCGATGTCCAGGACAGCCTCGACGGGAAGCTCGACGGCCTGGCCGAGCGGATCGAGCGGCTCGCCGACCGGGTCCTGCTCTACGCCGACGACGGCGAGGCGGTGGCCGTCGCGGCGCACGAGCGCGGACTCAAGCCGGAAACGGTCCTCGTTCGACGCTCGACACTGGAAGATGTCTTCCTGCGGCTCACCGGCCGCTCCCTGATCGAGTAGCGATGGCGGCGCTCAGCCACGTCCTCGAGCACCGGGCGGTCCAGTACCGGCGGACCTTCCGATCGTCGGTATTCAGCTCGTTCCTGAGCCCGGTCCTGTTCCTGACCGCGATGGGCCTCGGGCTGGGCGGCTACGTCGATCGCTCCGGGGGTGCGGCGCTCGGTGGGCTCACGTATCTCCAGTTCCTCGCCCCGGGATTGCTCGCCGCCACCGTGATGCAGGCCGCCGCGTTCGAAGCGACGTTCCCGATCATCGGCGGCCTCAACTGGCAGCGAACGTTCCACGCGATGTACGCGACACCGCTGTCGCCGCGCGACATCGCCCTGGGCAACCTCGTGTGGATGGCGATCCGCCTGGCGATGATCGCGACGGTCTTCACGGTCGTGATCATCGCGTTCGGCGCGGCACACTCGCCGCTGGTGGTGCTCGGCATCCCGGTTGCCGTGCTGACCGGCATGGCCTTCGGGGCCCCGATCGCGGCCTACTCCGCGACCCAGCGCACACCCAACAAGTTCAACGTGATCTTCCGGTTCGGGATCACGCCGCTGTTCCTGTTCTCGGGGACGTTCTTCCCGATCGAGTCACTGCCGGGCTTCCTCCAGCCGGTCGCCTGGCTGTCGCCCCTGTGGCATGGCGTCGACCTCACCCGAGGCCTCGTCCTTGGCACGCTCGGCCAGAACCCGGTCGCGATGCTCGCCCACGTCATCGTCCTGACTACGATCGTCGCCGTCTCGACGTGGGCAGCCGTTCGGACGATCGAACGACGGCTGGTCCGCGGATGACACTGCCCCTTCGCGTGACTCCGACGCTCATGTTCGGCAGCCGCCGCGCGCTGCGGCTGATCGAGCGGAACCTCTATGTCTACCGGCGGACATGGATCGTCATTGTCTCCGGCTTCTTCGAGCCGCTGTTCTACCTGCTGAGCATCGGCTTCGGGCTCGGTCGGCTGGTTGGGAACGTGCCCGGACCCGGCGGCACGGAGATTCCATACCAGCTGTTCATCGCCCCGGCGCTGCTCGCGAGCTCCTCGATGAACGGTGCGATCACCGAAGCGACGCTCAACTTCTTCTTCAAGCTCAAGTACCAGAAGACGTTCGACTCGATCCTGTCAACGCCGCTGTCGGTCGCCGATATCGCCCTCGGCGAGCTTGGCTGGGCGCTGATCCGTGGCGCGCTGTACACGGTCGGGTTCCTGGGCGTGATGGTCATCCTCAGCATCGGCGTGTCGCCGTGGCTGCTGCTGACGCTGCCGGCCGCGCTGCTCATAAGCTTCGCGTTCGGGGCGGTCGGGATGGCGGCCACGTCCTTCATGCGGACGTGGCAGGACTTCGATCTCATCCAGCTGGTCGTGCTGCCGATGTTCCTCTTCTCAGGGACCTTCTATCCGCTCGATGCCTACCCGGACGCATTTCGGATCGTGGTCCAGCTGACGCCGCTCTACCAGGGCGTCGATCTCCTTCGCTCGCTCGCGGTCGGCGTTGTCGGCCCGAGCGCGATCGTCCATGTCGCGTACCTCACGGTGATGGGGATCGCGGGCCTCGTCGTGGTGTCGCGACGGCTCGACAAGCTGCTGCTCAAGTAAGGGAGTGAGCCGCGCCGAACTCGACGGACTGAGGAGCGAGATCGTCGCCTGCCGGCGATGCCCGCGGCTCGTCACGTGGCGCGAGCTCGTCGCACGCGAGAAGGTAGCCCGCTTCCGCGACGAAACGTACTGGGGCCGACCCGTGCCGGGTTTCGGTGATCCCGATGCCCAGATCCTGATCGTCGGACTCGCGCCGGCCGCCCACGGCGGCAACCGGACGGGCAGGGTTTTCACCGGTGACGCGTCCGGCGACTTCCTGTGGGCGGCGATGCACGAGGTCGGCCTCGCGGACCGATCGAGCAGCCGGCGCGCGGACGATGGGCTGACCCTGCTGGGCGCTTACGTCGCGGCGGCGGTCCGATGCGCGCCGCCGGCCAACAAGCCGACACCCGCGGAGCGCGACACCTGCGCGCCGTTCCTCGCCCGCGAGCTGGCGGCGCTCGAGGCGGTCCGCGTCATCGTCCCGCTGGGGGCGTTCGGTTGGGAAGCCGCGTTCCGGGCGATCGCCACGGTCACCGGCGTGGACGCGCGGCCGCGGCCGCGGTTCGGCCATGGGGCGGAGGCGCGGGCAGGCGGTTACGCGATCGTGGGCTCGTACCACCCGAGCCAGCAGAACACGTTCACGGGGCGGCTGACGATGCCGATGTTCGTTTCCGTACTGAACCGCGCCCGTGATTTGGCAGAGAACTCTCCGGGTCAGCCGTCCGTCCCGCCGTGATCGTCGGACTCCGTTGGCGTCGGAGTGGGGGTTTGATTGCTGCCATCGGAGCCGGAGCCGCCGCCTCCGCCCTCCCCATCGCCCGACCCGCCACCGTGATCGTCCGTCGGGGTCGGGCGCGGGGTCGCCGTCCGTGGGCGCTCAGTGGTCGCCGGCGTTTCGGTCGGTGTCGGCTCGGCGGACTCGGTCGCCTCCGGCGTCGGTGACGCATCGGGCGAGGCGTACCGCGCGGGATCAGGTGTCGAGCTCGGCGAGGCGCTCGGCAGAGGGCTTGTGACCGGACCCGTCGGGGCCGGCGTGGTCGGGGGCGGCGTAACCGGCGCAATGGCGCTCAGCAAGTCGATGGCGCCGACGGTGGCCCCGCCTGCAACGGCAAGCGACCCGATCGTAACCGCAAGTACGAGGGCCAGAGCCTGGGCCCGAACGACGAGCGGCGTCGGACCACCTCCAACGACCCGCCAGGCATCGCCGAGGGAGGCAATCGCCGGCCGCAGTCGACCACCAAGAAGCGCGACTCCGAATGCTCGGGCAGGCTGCGGCAGCGGTTCGGCTGCGATGGCGGCCATGACCCGATCGGCGAATCCGGCGGGCGGCCGGACGTCGATCTCCGCGGCAACACCTACGAGGTCGCGCGTCATCTCCGCGGCGACGCGCTCTTCATCAGTGGGATGAATCGGCAGGCCCGCGCTCACAGTGAGCCCGCCTCGACCGCTGCCCGGAGCCTGATCAGGCCGCGTCGGAGATGCGTCTTGACGGTACCCAGCGGCCGACCTGTCTGGGCGGCGATCTCGTCGAGGCTCAGCTCTCCGAAGAAGCGGAGGGCGATGACCTCGCGATAGGGGTCATCAAGCCGGCTGACGGCCGACCGAATCCCTGCCGCCCGCTCTGAGCGCAGCGAGGTGATCGCAGGATCCTGGCTGCCCGGCATTCCGATCGCGGACGAGGGATCGCCGGGATCGATCCACGTTATGTCGCGCCGGCGTTGCGCTCGACGAAGCGCGATCCGCACGGCGATCCGCGTGAGCCATGCCCCGAAGGGCCCGTCGCTGCGCCAGCCGGCGAGGCTCCGGAACGCGGTCACGAACGCCTCCTGGGCTGCATCCTCGGCCTCATGGACATCCCCGAGGACGCGATGGCAGGCGCGGATGACCGCCGCGGATTCGTGCTCGACGAGGATTCGGAACGCGTCCCGATCGCCGGCCAGGACAGCCTCGACCACGGCGCGTTCATCGATGACCTCGGCGCTGGTGTCTGGAGGGGGGAGAGGTGACGGTGGCGTGAGGCGACCCCTGATTCGCGATTGGACGATGGACGAACGGATTGCCCGCCCATCGTCCACGGTACCGGTAGAACGATGAAACCGTCAGGAGATGCGAGGCCGCTCAGTCGCCGCCGCCGTCCCCGCCCGATCCACCGGATCCACCAGAGTCCCCGCCGGACCCGTCGGAGCCGCCGCCCTGATCTCCCTGATCGGCCGGCTCGGCCGTGTCCTTGGGCTCGGGCGTGTCGGCAGCGTCGCCCTGCTCATTCTCGCCCTGGTCGTCCTGGTCGCTGTCCTCGCCCGTCTCGGCCGCTTCGGCCGGCTTGGCGGTCTTCGGGGCCTCGGAGGGCTCGGCCGTGTCGGCCGCCTCGGGCGTGTCCGAGGGCTCGGCAGCGTTGGATGGTTCGGGAGCGTCGGAGGGCTCGGCGGTCTCGATCGGCTCGGCGGTCTCCGAGGCGTCCGGCGAGGCACTCTCGTCGCTGGTCACGAGTGTCGACGACGCGCCGGAGGGGGCCTGGCCCAGGGCGTTGGCACCGAAAGCGGCGCCGGCCACGAGGAACAGGGCGACGCCGGCAGTGACGACGCTGCGGGTAAGGCGGTGCTTGACTTGCATCGAAGCTGGTCTCCCGAGACTGTCGACCGGCGTGGGTACCGGCCGTCTGAATCCCTGAGACCTGCGGTCGGGAAAAGGTTTCAGCGGTGGACGTTGAGCGGGCGGCGCTCAGCCGCGGGTTGCCGTCCAGCGGGCGACGATACGATCGAGACGGTCGAAGACGACGCCGTCGAGAGCCGCCGCCGCCTCGATGAACGACTCGAGCATCGCCATCCGATGGCCGCGCCCGATGCATTCGGGGTGCATCGTGACCGTCAGCAGCCCGCCCGGCGCGTGCCGCCAGGCGTAGTCGAGCTCACCCAGCCAGATCTCTAGGACCTTCGACGGAGGAGCCAGGCCGTCGCGCGAGGGGCCGGGCTCGAACTGGGGCCAGTCGTCGAGCGCCCAGTAGACGGGCACCTCGACCAGCCCCGTTTCGCGACCCCAGCGGGTGCCATCGGCCACCGAGTGGCGATCGCCAAGACGGACCCGATGGAGCTCGTAGTCGCCATCCATCAGCGACGAGTCGTAGACGAACCCGGCGGCCTCGACCAGCTCCAGCGTCCGCGCCCCGAGCGCCCAGTACGGCGCTCGCCAACCGGTCGGTCGCGAGCCGGCGATCCGTTCCACGGCCTCGACGCCCCGTTCGAGAATCGCCCGCTGCTCGTCCGTCGACAGCTCGCTGAAGTCCTCGTGGTACCAGCCGTGGCAGGCCAGCTCATGGCCGCCCTCGAGGATCGCCGCAGTGGACTCCGGAAAGGTCTCGATCGTGTGGCCCGGGATGAACCAGGTTGCCGCGATTCCGCGCCGCTCGAGGAGCTCGAGGATCCGTGGCGCGCCGACCCGTGGTCCGAATTCGCCGTGCGAGAACTTGACGACGGGATCGCCTCGGCGGACGGAATCGGAGAAGGCATCGTGGTCGAACGTGAGGGCCACGGTCAGCCGAGGGGCGGAGCCAGCCATCGTCGAATCGACAGAGCCTGTCATCGCCGTCGATGGTAGGCCGGGCGCGACGCCCGCGTTGGTCGGAGGATCGGCCTAGCCGGCCTTCGGAGATCGGGCCGACGTTCGACCCGCCATCTCGACGACCCGCCGCTCGCCGTCGGGCGTCGCCTCGGTTGAGTCGGTCGCCGCGCTCGCCGCGGCGGCACCTTCGTCGGCGCCCTCCTCGCCGAGGATCCGCCGGTAGAGCGCTTCGTACCCGTCGGCCATGCGGGCCGCGGAGAACCGCTCGATCACGGCCTTCCGGATCGCCCGACGGTTCAGCGCCGCGACCTCCGGGACGTGGAACGCCAGCTCGGTGACGTCGTCGCCGAAGAAGCCGTCGACCCCGTCGCGAATGATCTCCGGCAGGCCACCGACCCGCCGGGCGAGGACCGGCGTACCGCAGGCGAGGGCCTCGATCGCCGCCAGGCCGAACGGCTCCGGCCACGAGCCCGGCATCAGCGAGGCGTAGCTCTCGGCGAACAGCTGGTCGCGCTCCGGTCCGGCAACCTCGCCCAGGAACTCGACCGACGAGCCCGCGGCTTTGAGCGCCGGCAGGAAGACCTCCTCGTAATAGTCGTGCTCGACGCCCGTAGGCGCGATCTTGGCCGCGATCCGCAACGGCCTCCCGGCCAGCGTGGCGATCTCCATCGCCTCGACGATCCCCTTCTCGCGGGCGACGCGACCGACGAAACACAGGGCGTCGGAGCGACGCCGCTCGAACGGCGCTCCCGTCAGCGTCAGGCCGTTGTAGACCACGGTCCAATCGACCTCGGGATGTGGCGAGGCCTGAGACTTGCTGATGGCTACGAGATGGGCCGGCGTCGGCGAGGAGAGGAGCTCTCGCGACCATGGCAGGTCGAGCCGCCCGTGGAACGTCGCGGCCACCGGCACGTGAGTCGCCCGGGCAAGCAGGAGGCTCATCCATTCGAGGTGTGTGTGGATGACGTCGAACTCATCCTGAGCGTCCAGAACGGCTTGGGCCGTGGTCAGGAAATAGCCCATCGGGTCGTCCTTGAAGTCCGCCGGTCGCAGCGCAACGGGAACCGTGGGCACGTGATTGCCGGGCACCTCCGAGTCACCCGAAGCGAACGTCGTGACCTCGTGGCCGCGCCGAACCAGCTCGACGATGAGCTCGTACATGACTCGCTCGGTGCCGCCATACCGCTCGGGCGGAACACGTTCGAGCGGCGGGGCGACCTGGGCAATACGAAGCGGCCGGTTCATCGGCACCATCCTGTGTCCGCTGATTCTAGGCCGATCGAGCTCTCCCGGTAGACTTCGTGCCCGATGGCCGCGGAAACAGATCTCTACATGGTCCTCGGCGTGGCGAGGGATGCCTCGGACGCCGAGATCAAGCGCGCGTTCCGCAAGCTCGCTCAGCAGACCCATCCGGACGTCAACGCCAGCGTCGGCGCCGACATTCGGTTCAAGGAGATCAACGAGGCGTACCAGGTCCTGTCCGACCCGCAACGCCGCCAGGCCTACGACATGTTCGGCACGACCGGAGCCGGCGGCGACCAGGCCGGCTTCGGCGGCGCCGCCGGGTTCGGTAACTTCAGCGACATCTTCGACGCCTTCTTCGGCGGCGCCCAGGGCGGCGCCCGGCGGGGCCACCCGACGGCCGGCGTCGATCTCCGCTACGACCTCAGGATCACCCTCGAAGAAGCGGTTCGAGGTGTCGAGAAGGAGATCGAGTTCACCGTCCTCGGTCGCTGCGAGACTTGCGCGGGGAGCGGCGCCAAGCCGGGCTCGGAAGCAGTCGCCTGCGATCAGTGCGGCGGACGCGGCGAGATCCGGACGACCCGCCGGACGATGCTCGGGCAGATGGTCAACGTCACCGCCTGCCCGAAGTGCCACGGCGAGGGCAAGCTCATCACCGAGCCGTGCGAAACGTGCCACGGTGACGGGCGCACGGAACAGCGGCGGACCCTGCGCGTGACGATCCCGGCCGGGATCGACGAGGGCCATCAGATTCGCCTCTCGAACGAGGGCGAGGTCGGGCCGCGCGGTGGCGCCCCCGGCAGCCTCTACGTCGCGGTCCACGTCGCGCCGCATCCGACCCTCCGCCGCGAGGGCACGGAGCTGGCCTACGACGCCGATGTCTCGATCGTCCAGGCCGCGCTCGGCGCCCGAATAACGGTCCCGACGGTCGAGGGCGAGGAGGAGATCGAGATCAAGGCAGGGACGCAGCCGGGCACCGAGATCCGCCTCCGCGGCCGGGGTGTTCCGCACCTGAGGCGCAGCGCGACCCGGGGCGACCTCCACGTCTTCGTCAACGTCGTCGTCCCGGCCAAGCTCTCGAAGCGCCAGCGCGAGCTCCTCGCGGAGTACGCCGTGGAGTCAGGCGAGGCGGTTTCGCCGACCGGTCACCCCGGGATCTTCGACAAGGTCCGCGACGCGCTTGGCTGATGGCCCTACCGGCCGTCGCGCGACGAGGGGCGCCGGCGACGCGGGGCCCGGCGCGTGGCTGGAGCTGTCGGTCGCGGCGGACGTCGAAGCGGTCGAGGCCGTCTCAGAGATCCTCGGCCGGGTGGCCCCGGGCGGCACGAGCGTCGAGCCGGCGTTCGAGCTGACCGACGAGGGCCTCGGAGCCCGCGTCGACCCGACGACGCCGGCGATCGTCCGGGCGTACGTGCCGGCCCGCGACGGGGCCGTGACGGCCCGGGCGGTCGCCGAGGCATCTGACGCGCTCGGCCACCTCCAGGCATTCGGCCTTCGTCCGATCGGCGAGCTGACGACGCGCCTCGTCCACGAGGCCGACTGGGCGGAGGCGTGGAAGGCCCATTTCCCGGTGCTTCGTGTCGGGCGCCGGCTCGTCATTCGACCGACCTGGCGACGTCATCGCCGCGAACAAGACGATGTGGTCCTCGCCCTCGATCCCGGGATGGCATTTGGCACCGGCCTCCATCCGACGACGCGGCTCTGCCTCGCGGGGGTCGAATCGATCGGCGATCGCGGCCTGCTCGACGGCGCCCGGGTCCTCGACGTCGGCTGCGGCTCGGGCATTCTCGCGATCGCGGCGGCGAAGCTTGGCGCAGCCGCGGTCTTGGGCGTCGACACCGACCCGATCGCGATCGAGGCGACCGATGCCAACGCCGGACGCAACGGAGTCGGCGGCGGTAGCCGCGGTCGTCGGTCGGTCGTCCGGGCGAGGGTCGGCAGCCTGCCTACCGGCGAGCCGCCGTTCGACGTCGTCCTCGCGAATCTCATCGCCGGGCTGCTCGTCACCCTCGCCTCGCCGCTCCGTGACGAGCTGCGGCCAGGAGGCGTGCTTCTCGCGTCGGGCATCTTCCTCGATCGCGAGCCGGACGTCAGGGCCGCGTTCGAGGC
>Ga0209488_10003261_pt1 | contig 13080 bp, 13 predicted proteins | sample Rivendell_Oct201_8_FD_188349 | JGI IMG/M metagenome (GOLD analysis project Ga0209488, IMG submission 188349) | Vadose zone soil microbial communities from the Eel River Critical Zone Observatory, Northern California, USA -... | ecosystem: Environmental > Terrestrial > Soil > Vadose zone >...
ACAAAAAAACCCTCTATTTTTTCAAAAAGTAGACAAGTAAACGAGTAAATGGATATTTTCCTGATGTACAATGCCGTCGCTAGCCCTAGCCCCACGATGCCACCTGAGACAAGCACGGGACGGAGAACACGGCGTATGTCTCGACAAAGAGGCCCACCACAACAGCACTGTTGCCTTGAAGCTAAGAGCAGCAAAAGCCGTCCGAGTCAGCGGGCACGCGCCGAGGCGAGGCTGACAAAGTGAGAAGAATCCTTCTGCTCACCTCACGATGTGGTGAACGCGTTGATTCAGCATGTCGTACACGCCCTCGCGCATGTCTTCTTTCTCAAGGAGGGACACGGGCCCATCGTCAGGCAGCATCTACACGCACCCGCTCGTGCTCGGGTCCGGGTCCGTCGCCGCGCGGAAGATCGCGCGCGCGATTCGCTCAAGGGTTGTCAACAGGATGCCTGCGAGGAGAGCCTTCAGCTTCCAGTCGAAGGTGGGTGTTGGTGTCTGCGCAATGACCAAAAATCGAATTTCGTGATGAGAGAAGGAGGATGGGAGAAGCAAGGAGGGCGAAGGACGTCTGCTGCTGGCCTGTGAACCATGGGTGGATACACGCCATCCGGATGTTGTCGCTCGCCGCGACGGGATCTAGGGAGCGCATGAGTCCCAATACGGCGTGCTTCGACGCGTTATACTGATGCGCGGCTAACACGCTGGTCCAAGAGGCTGCACGAGCAGTAAATTCTTCTGTGTGTGGAGGAATAACATTAGGGGAAAGCTCCCGAGCTAACGAGTGCCAGCGAGGGATAATTTTACGCTCGCTAGCATGAGCTTATCATTATCCTCGGATGTCCCGCAGCTATTGATCCTACCATGGATGAGTGACTTTCACGCGCTTGGGGAGCTGTAGCGCTTCCCGAGATGAGTGGCTAATGGATAACAAGTCAATCCATGACGACCAAGGCAGCTAGTACTGTGTTACTCTCTGTATATGACGCCGATCAGGTTCACGTTCAGTGTCAATAGCCTGAGCTGTGGCGCTGCCGGCCTGCCGTCGACAAACTCGAGATTACCCATGCAGATTTCTTCGCTTTCATTGATATCAGCATGTGGGATCTGTTTAGAGCGGAGAATTCTTGAGGATACTCGAGGCGTGGGGAGGGGGCGTTTATTTAGAGGGGGAAAAGGTGCCGTTTCACTCACCACCAAACCGCGCAATCGCCAACTCAAACATGGCGACTCGTTCCTCCCACTTGGTCACGTCACATTTGATGAACGCTGAACACTGCTTCCCTGCAACAACGGGTGAGATGACATTGTCCTCTAATCAAAACGACTCGTTCGTGCGGATCGATCCAAATGAACGAGAGACATGCGAATCGTGACAGCCTTCTTCGCGAAGGTCTTCGCTATTTCTCTCTCGATGCCCGCTGCCGCCACCTAGTAAGATAAAGCGTGAGTCGAGTCGCGGTCCCGCCATTCGAGTGTCCGCCCGTTGCAGCCCAGTATTCGGATTGAGACACACCAGTGATGATGACAACTTTGCCCTTGACGCGGTTAGCATGGGTAAGGAACTGACCATCTGCAAGTGATGTCTATCCCGAGTTGGTTGGGTGGTCATTTTACCTCGACTCTTTTACAGTAATGTCGCCCTTTTTATTAGAGCTTCCAATGGATCAGCCAATCCACCGGATCTGAGTCCGTAGATAATTATCTGTGTGGTTTTTATGGGCATTAGGCATGGCAGATTTTGGCAAGTCAGGTCAAAAAGTGTGACCAGCTTTCGCTAACCGTCAACGAATCATGCTGTTGAAGATGCAGCATCGTTCAGTTGAGAGCAGTAAACTGGGTCACTTGTGCGAAGAGGCCGGAGAAGTACTCGTCGCTAATCAAGTCGCGCGACTACTACGTCACGGTTAGATACTTGCAACAGCAGAATGTTGTCGGCAAAAGAGTTGGAGCAAGCCTTTTGACCCCTTTCCGGCTTATTAGTACACCCGTACCACCATTGATGGATCAAGGAATTGCAACGTAAGTGCAACAGGATAAAACGACATCCTGAGAATCACATAACGAGAGTCCGAGGACTTGGTTCAACGATCAATACTCGCCACCGACCGGCAACCCAGCAGCCCGAATGCGCCCCATAATCTCACGCAGCTCCGTCTCCGCAAAAACGGCAGCCTCTTTCGCGACGGCAAGCTTTTTCTCGAGCTCATCGGCTGTCATCGGGCGCAGTTCGTCGCCCTCGGTCTGCACCGTGCCCAGCGCGTCGAACTTTTCCAGAGTACCACCCGAACGCGGCGCAAAACCGTGCAGATCCCAGCCCGAGTCATTGAAGGCGAGCACGGCGCGAACGGCAGCCGTGTTGATATCGCGATGGAGTTCCTCGAGTTTGGAAAGCTGCACCTCCATCCAGCGTGCGCGGCGCTCCAGCGCGAGTGTAAGAGCGGCGACCTCGTCCTTGCTTGCGCCGGTATGTGATTTATCCTCGCTACCGTCATCGAAAGAATCATCGCCTTTCAGCATATCGCGCAGAACACCATCGAAAGATGAGCTGTCGTCCCACGTCGTTCGAGGCAGCAGTCGGAGCAAATCAGATATAGTTTGTGTAAGTGTCTCGAGCAATTGCTGGAATGACGAGACGGCATTGTCGACCGTGCCAGAAGGCATGTTATTCGCGAACGAGCCACCCCCGACGGAAAGCGCCGAGAGCGCATGCGCCAAAGGTCCATATTCAAGCGTCATCTTGGACGCCGGATTGAGCTTCTGGACGTCGAAGAAGGGATGATGAGCGATGTCCATTGTCGGGTATTGACGTTCGATCTCCGCCAATAATTCCCCGATCGATGTGGGATCATTTGTCACCCTTTCTATTGATTGTCCACGGGAACTCGTGGAGCTGGTGTCTCGTGCGGTGGCGCTGGTTTGCTCAGGGACCGGCTGGGGTGCTTCTGACGTAGCGGCAGGGGTAAGGATCGATGGCGCCGCGGCCGGTACTTCATCTTCTTTGGGAATTCTGATGGGCTTTGCAACTGGGCGGTTCTTCTTGGGCAACTTTGACAGGAGGGGGCCTTGGCTAGGGGGAGAGGATGGTGGGGGGAGAGAGGTAGGAGCTGGTGTCACTTTTGGGGCCGATGCCACTTTTGCATTCGACTTTCGTTTGGACAGGGATGACGGGGCCGCCTCTGCTTTCTGAACCTTCGCAGAAAGACTCGCCTTCTTCTGAGCCTCGGCCTTGGCCACCATCTCGGATTCTTTTGCATTCTCGCGTTCTCGTTGCTCCTTCACTGCCTTTTCCTTTTCCAGTCTCTCCTGTTCTCGCTCTCGCTCTCTCTCCAGTCTCTCCTTCTCCTTCCGTTCTCGCTCGAGCCTCTCTTTCTCGGCCCTTCTCTCAGCCCTTTCGCGCTCCTTCTCAGCACGCCGCTTGGCACGCTCTGTTGCACGCTCGGCAGCAGCTGCTTCCTTTTCCGCGCGTCGTGCCGCTTTCTCGTCCGGCCCGGTGCCGCAGGCGTCCACGGGGACCTCAGCGGGAAGCTCGGACGAAGCGCTGGGAGGCTGTGGGGGCTGCGCCGTCAGCGCAGGAAAATCGGAGGACGAGAGCAGCGGCGAGGGTGAACGCGTGGGTGGCACTGTACATGGGAATGTGGAATTTCGGGATGAGAAAATGAACAAGAGGGTGGATGTCAGCGTCAGGCCACTAGGCAAACATACCAGAACGAGCGGAGGGGTCAAGAAGCCCCAATATATAGGCATCAAGAAGAGGAATAGGGGTAACCAGAAGAAAAGACAGAAAAAGAGGCTATTCACCAAGTGACGCTAGCGTCATGTATGGTGGAAGAGATCCTACCCTAGGAAGGCATGCATTCGCTGCGCCGCACGCAGGCCGCCTCGTGCAAACAGGAGAGAAGAATGCTTACCGTCATTGATCACATTATTTGGAAGGCCCGACGGATACGCAAGGCCAGGTGGTGGGCCATAAGTTTGTTGTGCGTGTCCAAACACATCTTGAGGTGCCATGAGTGACACACCAAAGCTCGCCGACATGATCGCCGGGTCACTAAACTGAGCCTTCTGTTGCTGAGCGAAACGGTACTGCTGTTGCTGCTGTTCGTGCTGCTGTTCTTGGTCTATGACAGAAACCGAAGGCAAATCGTGTTACATATGGTAACAGAGTACACGGAACGGGGCAAAGCAAAGTCCGATAGTCAACAACTGCTATAGTATTATGCGAGAAGAGGTCTCCTACCAACTAGGGCTGCATTCCTCGCTGCATTCGCACGCTGTTGCTGCTCTCGGCTGTTCTGAATGAACTCACGAAGAGCGGCCTCGCTGACACTCGTGCCCTGTTCGAACGGTTGGAACCGACTCGTCGACGGTAGGTGTGGGTAAACGGGCTGAAGCTGTGTTTGGGCTTGGGGAACCAAGGGAGAGCTTGCTGTGGACACATTATGCGAGTGGAGGGTATTCGCTTGATGCTGGTAAGACGACCACTGTAAAGGAGAGCCAAGCTCGCCCGAGCCCGGGCCGAAAAGGTGCTGCTGTCCCTGGCCAGTGCTATCACTCGGACTCAATGGTGTCGATGAAATCAGAGGGCTTGAGGTTGAGCTATGGTTACCATTTTGCCGTGCATTCCTTGCAAAGCCGAACCTGGACATCTTCTGCGAGTCGTCGCCAAGTGCCGGCCGTCTCGCAACCCCGGCAGAATCCGGTTCATTGCTCTCAGCGAACGGGTTGAATGAGCCAGTGTAAGAAAGTGCAGGAGATGCCTGACTAGGGACGGGTGAATTATGTGGGTCGTAGATGGGACGTTGGGAATGTGGAAGATTAAGTCCTGGAGGGTGAGACGACGTTCGTAGAGCAGGAAATGCGTCCATGAACGAGCCGTGGAATGGCGAAGTGGCCTCGGGGTACTGAGGAACGCCGTCTTCCATTTCCGCCCCAGCGAGCTTCGGGTCAAGATTGAAACTGAAACCGCCAAACTTGCCATCTACCTCTGCCAGGTTCTGCAATGTTCGATCCAAGTCTGGGAAAGGACTCGTGGCAATGGATGGAACGGTTGATTCGCGACGCGCTTTGACGTCGTTGAGAAGGGCCAGGACCTGGCTTGACATTTGATAGGAAGAAGAGCCTGCAGCACCACGACTACCAGGAGGAGGAAGACCAGGAGGGGCAGTGAGACCAGGGGGAACAGCAGGCAGTCCTGGAGGAATTGCGGGTGTGGAAGGGGCTGGTGAGAGGGACGGCGCGCCTTGAGACCCAGAGCCTGGGTCGGATTCGACCGTGATCGAAGAAGTCGGAGATCTTGGCGGAATGAGAATGGGCGGCGATGCTGGCTTCTGCCTTGTGCTCTTGCTGTTTGCGGGGGTCGACGGGCGAGATGAGGACGCGACAGAAGAGGCCTTTGCAGAGGGACCCTTGGCGTCTCTAGTCCTCCAGGTTGTTGGCAGTGCCTCTGGAATCTCGGGGGTAGCAGGGGTAACGGCGCGAGGGCGTGTGCCTTTGTCTCCACGTCGCGTAGACCGAGCTCCGATCCCGGGTGGTGCCGCGTTAGAATTGGTACTCGATGACGCTGTAATAGGGGGACGATCATAGGACGGCTTGGCCCACGAGGCTGAGCGAGGCAAGCGAGCTAAGCGGGTGTGAATGAGACTTGGCTCCTATCATGTACAGGCAAGTGGCACACCTGAAGAGTCATCCGCCTTCTTACCCAAGACAACTTGCTTTCTCGTTACTTCCGTGTCCTTGATAGTATGTTGCCTGTCATACAGTCGTCAGCAGGTGTCAAAAGAAGGCGCCGCCAAGACATGTACAAAGTGGTGAGATCCTCCTTCGTGAAGCAATCCTTCTCGTCTCCCCATTCGTGTAGGTTCATACAATTGTGATCCGTGCAATTGACGCCGCGCAAGAAGGACATGCAGTACTTGGTCGTACCGTAGCTTGCACGCATAATATCGCTCCCACCACCAGGAGACGCAGAACCATCAACAGCGGCAATGCAACGTGCGGCGTCTTCTCGACGGTGATACGTGATGTACAGCCCCACCACTGGCGCTTGCGAGCCCGGAGGCGTGCGCTTGACCAAGATGATCTTAGAAATGCGGCCATACTGACCGAAATAATCGTTGGAGCGCAAGGTAGATATCAGCTAGTGGTGAGGAAGTGTGAGATCGAAATTAAGATTCTGTTTGAACGCCGCCTACCTCTTCCTTGGCAAAGCGCGGGCCGATCCCCACGACGTATACCACGTTGCGTTGTACCACCCTAACATTGGCCAGGTGACGACGGCCGAGTGCGTCAAGGTCCTTCCGTTCACGTTCGCGGTGCTTCTTCTGCTGAGCCAAGCGTCGTTGGCTATCGATAAGGGAATGGTAGCTTGAGTTTGGGCGAATCGATGAATAAGAAAAAAGTACACACTCTTCCTTATTGATAGGCTTTAGCTGGCCAATTTCATCCGAGTAATCCCTCCTGCACGCGGGGCACTTATTGTTGAGGTTTCTTCTGATGTGATTCCAGCAGAATCGGCAAATCTATTGTGTATGATGACGTTATAGGGTCGGGAAATAACGAAAGGAAGAAGAGGGAACTGGGCGTCTGGCGCTCACCTGGTATTCGCACTGGCAAGGCTTGAAGTTCAGATCCGAGATATCCATTTCCTCGAGGCAGAGAGGACACTCCTTGGCTTCCTACATTAAAAAAAAATTACAATATGATTATAATTAGAATCTACGGTCGTGAACATGGTTTTTAAGAAATGGCCGAACCTCCTCATCGCTCCAATACGCGTCTTGTACGCCTGTGAGAACGGAAGATTTCGCTTGAAGCGTTACACCCGCATGTACTCCGGATGTGGTAAGAGATGAATGGAGTTTGATGGTAGACATTGGACAGGAAGCTGAACGCTACGGAAGTGACGAGATTGAGAGTGGGAGGTATAGTTGTAAAAGAAAGGGAGGAAAGGACTGGACTGGGACAACAACGAGGTGTAGTGCCTACTTTCCCACGCTCTCATCTCTCCACGGCTATCCCCCGGTCACCCCCAGACACACATCCCTTGATGGCCGATCCTGAACTCGCCGCACTTCGCGCCGCACGTCTAAACCAGCTACAGCAATCTGGGACCGATCCTGGTACTCAGAATGGTGCCAGGGGCGAAGAGGCTGAGAAGAGGCGAGCAGAGGAGCAGATGAGGCGCGACCTCCTCGCCAGTGCCCTCGAACCCGCTGCGCGCGAACGACGTACGGTCTTTTTGTTTCTTTGATTGCTTTTGTATGCGGATGGGTCTGTGTCTATAGTGTCTCGTATCGCGCTCGTATCACCCACGAGGTCAAATCAGATCGAGTCAATACTCTTGCGGATGTTCCAAGGTGGACAGCTCCGTGGACGTGTCAGTGAGCAACAGCTCATCGACCTGCTCGAGCAGGTATGTGTTGCGTCCAGTTTGTGATCCCACAACATTAAATGATGAGTACAGGCGGACGAGGCACAGAAGAAGGCTTCAGGACAAGGTGCTATCGTGGTATGTACCACCGTCTAGCACATCCTCAGAAAGCTGACACTCTGCACTCAGTTCCAACGGCGGGTGGATTTGGACGAGGATGATGATTTTGATATCTGAAGGTCGCTATGCTATCATGTATCATATTCGGTCCTCTATGAAAAAGCTACTTTTGTTTTCGTTTCCTCGCCCATCTCTTCTTCGCAGCTTTGACGTCTCTTTCGAACCGACCTTTCTTCTGCCTCTGCCCCGCGGACACATCGTCAGTCTCTTCCCGGGCCCTAACTCTAGAACGCGCGAGCGCCGCTTCCTTGCGCCCCTGCATCCTGAGTTCCTCATACCCATCGCCAGAAAGAGCCCTGCCTCTGCCGTGGCGCTCCTCCCTCAGGACGTCCGCGAACTCATCCTCCAGTCCGCCGCCTCGCCTCTTGCCCGTGATGCCCCCAGCACCTCCCAGCGCAATATCTTCCTCGTCCTTCCGCCGCCGCCGCTCGTCTTTCTTCTTGAAGACGAGCCGCGTCATGTTCTCCTCCTCAAACTCTTCCATGCGCCGCAACTCTCGCGCGCGGGCGCTCTGCATGGAGGGGACGATACCCAGACCCGTGGCGGACTCCACGAACGGTCGCTCGGGATCGAGGTACGCGAGCGAGGCGAGCGCATGCGGTGCTGGCCGCGCGCGGCGCGCACGAGCCTCCTTTGAGGTGGGCTCGATGTACGGCATCGGCGCCAGCCTCGGAGGACGGTATATGCCGTCCGCGGACGCTGCGTCAGAACCTTGCTCATCGTTCTCATCGGGGCCCCCACCACCGCCCATGAGAGCTTCTGGATTCGGGCGAAACGCAAGCGGGTCTGGGGACTCGACGATCAGCATCGCACGAATTAAGATTAAGAAGGACCTGGGTAAAGGGCTAACCGTTGACGACTTTATTGCTGTCATCGGAGGGCTCCTCAGAGGCGAGTTGGACGAGCTTTTCGATTTGGTATCGCATCTTGCTCTCTAGTAATTTGATTTTCTCGAGCGCGACGCGGCCCTCGATCATCGAGTCGACCAGGTCACCCGCGTCTGGACCTCTCCTGTCGCGCTCGGGAGAGTTGAAAGCTTCCGAGGGCGGCGAGTGGGACGTGAGCGAGTGCCCGAGCACACGGTGCGAATGGAGGAGCACCAAAGATTGCATGTACGAAAGAAGTATATGGTGCTTCAAGGAGAGGAGGGAGATGCCACCCTCAAAGTCGAGATCGGATGTCTTTTCTTTTCTGCGCCAATAGAGTCGTAAAGTTCAAAATATCGTACATGTAAAACATGTAGGCCGTACTTTTCACGGATGGCGTGTATTAGTTCACGTACGGAGGCCATGCTCTTCGTCATCTCCTCAGCGGCATCGCAAAATTTCTGCTGGCTTGCATCGGCGATGTCCTCTGACATCGTAGCGGCCAATGCCTGAAAAAGAAAGATGTCAACCTCCGAATTTGTGACACCAGAGTAGATGGAGACAAGGTGAAGTGGTCAGGTAACGGTTTTCTAGGCCGCCGCCTCGTGAGGCGTAGTGCATGACAGCAGAACTTTCTCTCAGAGCCCAGTGCGTTTCATCTCTCTCGACAGGGAAGTGAAAGGGGTACGCACCAATTTATTTTTTTCTGGTCTCCACTGACGGTGGTGGTTGTTTACGCAAGGCGCCGGTTCAATTATCTTGCAACTCAACCCCGTGTCCTACGAGAACCGACGAGGCCCCCGCTCACCGACGGTAACAGCACAAAAATGGGAGGTTCGGGGGTTGTGGGCTGTGTTGAGACAATGCCTCGCGACAATAACGCTTGTGGCAATGACTCGACTTCTTTGTCCATCAACGGGGCATGCTGTGTGCAACCTCGCGGTGATGGATACGCTGCGGTTCCCACCCAATATCGCTACAACGGTGATTCTTCTTCTCCTTTGTCTTCCCTTTTGTCCTCAAGGTGCTCGGACATCCGTCATCCCTCGGTCTCCTTCCTTGAAATAGATACTCCGCAGTCTCCGTAGAAGGACAGACCACCGCCATGACGAGCAGGAAGGACAAAGCACACAACTTTATCGATTCGTTCAAGGCGCTGTCGTTAGTGGGCAAGAAGAGGCCCTCCCTCACCCCGCCTGCGCCCGCGCCCGCCCCCTCGGCGGGTGGCTTCGCGTCCTCGCCCCATCTTCCGATGCCGATGCCCTTCCCTCTTCCTAACGATGGACCCTGGGTGCCCCCGCCTCCGATGCTATACTCGAACAATGCGGCCCCTCAACCTGCATCGAGAACGATGCAGCACGCTCTTACCGGGTTCTTGCCCCCCGGCGCCGACGTGCCCACCACTCCACCGCGCATGCCTGTGCCCGAGCCCTTCTCCCGGCCATCTCCGCCGCCGAAGCCCTCCCGCCAGGATCAACCGACGACACCTCAGCCACCGAAGCTCCAACCACCCAAGATCTACCGCCGCGCGAAATCGGAGCCGCTGTCTCCCGTCGCTTCGAACGATGCCGCTCCAGTCGGGGGAACGAGGCAGTGTAATGGGGTGACGACGGCGGGGAAGCGCTGCCGCAATCAGGTGAGGGTGTCTGACGCGCAGGCCCTTGCGGGCGGCGACGTGTTCTGTCGCGTGCACGGGAACAAGGTCGGTGAGGTTAGTGGGTTCTACGATCGTAAGACGGGACAGACGTTCGTCAAATTCGAAGGTGAGTGAGTGCAAGTAACTCAATTTCGTGCGTTTGCGCGTACTATGGCCGGTGCTCATGAAAGAGACAACACGCAGATTGGATCCCCAGTTATTTACAGACGGCGACTCAAAACGCGCTGCGCGTTGAGATGCAGAAGGCCCGAGCGCCGAGCGACGTCGAGGGATACATCTATACCTTTGAGATCCTCGGTACGCCCCCTTGTGTATCCGCCAAGCTGCCTCATGCCATTCGCTCATCGACACTCTACGCACAGATCCTGCTGACAAGAAGACGATACATCTGAAGGTCGGGCGTGCCACGAATCTCAACAAACGAATGGATCAGTGGGGGAAGCAGTGCGGCTCAAAGGAGCAGATCCTCCGCGGATTCTGGCCAGGCGGCATGGACAAAGGCGGTGTGCCGATGAAGGGGCTCGTACAGGCTGGACCGAAGGGCCCGTGGTGCCATCGCGTTGAGCGGTTGGTGCATATTGAACTGTCGGACCTGGTTGAATACACACCGTATCTCGAAGATGGATATCCGAACGTCGGAGTGAGCAAAGAAGTTAAAAAGGGGGGAAAGAAGGATGTGAAACGTTGTCCGGATTGTATGTGTTGTTCCTTGTAATCAGCAACGCTCACATTTTGTGATAACTGAAACAGGCAACACAAAGCACCAAGAAATTTTTTCATTTGAGCGAGTGACGGAAGGCCGGTATGAGGGTAAAGAATGGGAGGAGATTGTCAAGCCAGTAATTGAGAAATGGGGTGGATTTGTCGAGGGATATCTCTAGAGGACCCTAAGACCCCAACATTTCTGTTTGATGTTTTAAAAAATCGAAGAAAATCGCAAAAAAATCATGCTGAGTTATAGATGTCATCGGTATTGTGAATAACCACACCACACCATATCAGACCACAACGTTTTGCCACTAAATGGGTTGACCCAATTGTGTTTTCCCCTTAGCCGGACCACAACCTCATTACCATATTTAGAAGGTGATTGTTTTGTTGAGTCACTTGTCGCCCGCGGACTTTGTGAACAGTGTCTGCATCTCATTGTCTCCATTGTCTTTCCCTTCCATTCTCCCCTTGGGTATAAAGGCCTCCTCAATGACCATGGCGAACCAAATCCCCCCTTCCTTTGACCTGGTTGTCATCTTTCTCGGCCGGACCCCTCTGTGGTTTTACTAGCTGCGCTATTCACACATTTTCTAATCATGTCCTTCAAAATTCGGTCGCTCTCTGCCTTGCTCGGGTTTATGATGGCTGCTCTTCCCGTGAAATCCGCCCAGATCAATGTGACGGTCGGTGGCCCCGGTGGCATTACCCAGTTCAACCCTAACAGCGTGGTACGTTGCCAGTCCTATTTTCTCTCTCCGCCCTCTTCACAAATGTTTATCATGACTAGACGGCCCAAGTCGGAGATGTCGTCCTATTCACATTCATGCAGAAGAATCACACGATAACACAGTCAAGCTTCGACCAACCTTGTTCTCCCCTTGCCGGCGGTGGCTTTGATTCTGGCTTGTACGCCTCTTACCCTCCTCCCTTTCTTACGCTCCTTTTGAGTCTGATCCCTTCTGGTAGTCTGCCCGTAGCAGATAACGCCACCAGTGATTCTCTTCCGACGGCGCGTTTCCATGTGGTCGACCTCAACCCGGTCTGGGTGTACTGTCGCCAAACCGGCCACTGCCAAAAGGGCATGGTTATGGCCATCAACCCTGGGGACAAGTTCCCTGCTTTCTTGGCAGCGGCGACGGGAAACGCAACCACTTCTACCACTACCACCACCGCCACCACTACTTCGCCGACCGTGTCAAGCCTCGCTCCTGCTGCCTCCACGACTAGCACCACTACTGGCACCACTACTGACCACAGGGTCATCGTTGGTGGCACCGGCTTGACCTTCCAACCCGCAAATATCACCGCGCAGGCGGGCGACACCGTCACCTTTGAGTTCCACCAGAAGAACCACACGGCGACCCAGTCGAGCTTCAACGCGCCTTGCCAAGCCCTCGCCTCGACTTCTACGAGCGGCCAAGTTGGCTTCGACTCTGGATTGTACGTCCTCTATTCCCTGTTCTCTTTTTTTTTTGGCACCAACGCTCACACTGCGTCCCACTCCCACTAGCATGTCCGTCTCGTCTAACGCCGCGTCGTTCCCCACATTCACCATCCAGGTGAACGACACCGCTCCGATCTGGACGTACTGCCGCCAGTCGGGCCACTGTGGTCAGGGCATGGTCTTCGCGGTGAACGCGAACGAGTCGAGTGCGAAGAGTTTCGAGGCATTCCAGGGACTCGCGAAGCAGCTCAACAGTACCGGTTCAAATTCAACGGCCGGCACAGGGAAGAACGGCGCTGGCGCCGTGCGTCTCGGTGGCGCGGGTATCGTCGCTGGCGTGGCGGTGGTGCTTTTCGGGCTCACGCTTTGAACGCTTTTGAAGTAGTTCGGAGTCTGCTGCCATCCACAAGGGTTTCGTTCCGGCTTGTACAGTAGGACTTTGAAATGTAGCATAGTGATATATTTTAGAGCATCGTCTCGCCCAACTCTACTCTCCTTGCTCCTTGCATTAATATATTATGATTTTGAGATGTCATTTGACGCTGCTCGGGCCGTGGGCTGCGTATTCTGACTGCGCTGACATCTGGTGCTTGCTTGCTCAGCCGGTTCATGTCACACTACCTGTCGCTCGACGACCCTTGCCCCTGGACTGATGAACAATCTCGCCCTTTCTCACCGTGACCATGCCCACGCCCACGCCCAAGTCTCGCTGCAGGATCTAGCCGCCTCGGTAAGTTGCGGACGATTCAACCCGTCCCATGCGGGGGAGGGAGGCCCGGGGAGGGGGATGACTCGGTTTCATTCTAAAAAAAAAAAACACCCTCCCTCCCAGTTCGCAGCGCTGCAGCAGAGC
>Ga0209488_10003262_pt1 | contig 13079 bp, 10 predicted proteins | sample Rivendell_Oct201_8_FD_188349 | JGI IMG/M metagenome (GOLD analysis project Ga0209488, IMG submission 188349) | Vadose zone soil microbial communities from the Eel River Critical Zone Observatory, Northern California, USA -... | ecosystem: Environmental > Terrestrial > Soil > Vadose zone >...
CGCCGTCCCTTGGTTGCAGTCAAACCTGACGGCGCTACACGAATCGAACTGGGCCATCATGTTGTACGGATCGAGCGCAGAAGGCAGTGCCGGCACGGCCTCCACAGGAGAAAACTGTCCTCCCGAGTAACTCATCGGTGTACAAGGTGAACTGGGAAACGGTGATGTTGGCCACGAGTCCAGGAAGGACATGTCGATCGCAAGCTGTGGCGTAAAGGATCCAGCTGAGCCCGGTGCTGTTGTCTCCGCATGGAATGCACCATAAAGCTCAGGGTTAGGCGGTAGGCTGAGGGGGTCAATGGAATCAATGCATCTCGCCGGCGCTTCATTGAAAACGAATGTATTGAAATCCTAGGTGGACAACGTTGAACATCAACCAGTCCACGTAGACAAAGCACGCGACACTTACAAGAGAGGGTGCATCTTTGGTAACGAATGAGCCATTAATAGAACTGACGGGAGGGAGAACAAGAGGGGGCATGTCGTTCCACATTGCATCCAAAGGTCCGTCGGTACTCTCTGCGAAATTCGCAAACGGCGAAGAGCTGAACACGGAAGACATAGAGGACGAAGCGGAGCTGACAATGTCTTCCTTTATTCTGGGAGTCGACGGACGGGACATGGTAGGCTGGGAGCTGGTGGCCCTGAGACGCTGGGACGAGGGCTTGGAATCGGCACGAAGGAACGCGGGCGCGGATGGGTCTGTATCCGGGGCCGGCTCGGATAATGAACGACGGAAGGAGCGAGCGGTGATGGGCGTATCGAAACGCGTGACAACGGTGGGAACATGGCTCTTATCGAACTCTTCGACTGCCGCCTGGAGGTCAGCGCCCTTCTTGCCCTCGACGAGTAGCTGGGCGATCTTCGCGCAGCGTTTCATGTCCTTTGGTCCAACTTCTCGCACTTTGCGCTTCTCGGTGGTGCCCTTGACTTTGACGTGCGAAGGGCGGAACGCGTAATCTGGGAACTTGCGCTTGTGCTCGGCCTGAGCGATCTTCGCCTTGCTGTGCCAGAATTGGCGCTCCTCGTGCGGCATATTCTGCCAGGTGAGCCCGATGATCTTCGAGAGCGTGCTGTGGTTCGTCTCGACCTCTGTGGAGACATGCCGACTCTTGATGAAGGAAGAACGAAATAGTATAAAGGCGTTGGGAGGGCGGGGTATGTGGTCATCTGCCTTCTTCTTCCCGTGTCCAGGCTTTTTAGGACCCGTGCCATCGAGAGTTGAGGGGAAGAGCGACGGTGGGAGCTCTGCATTCTCAAGGGCGGAAGGCTCCTCCGTGTATGTGCCCGGCGTAACGGCAGGGGCGAAAGCGATCTGCTGGGGAGCAGCTAGGGACTCCAATGGATCGGTCCATGTAAGTCGGATCCCTTTCCAGAGATTTAGTCAGGGTCCACGAGCGGGGAAGTATGGGAAGAAAATCCCGCTCACCATCTATGTCCTCCTTTTCCTTCTTTAAGGATCGCGTACGCTCGGCAGGCATACTCAAAGAGGGTGCAGGCAGAGAAGAAGTGTGTCGCAAATGAGGGATGAGAGGTATGCCTTATTTTGGGGGGTACGGAATACGTATGCACAGGAAGCTCATCCCAGCGCTGACGACTTTATAGATTGCCCCCAGCTAGCCGCGAAGGAAGCTGAAGGGGTCCCGCGCCTGCCTATGGGAGGCGGACACGCGCTTATATCCAGGGACGTGCCACCTAGCAATATCAATTTTTTCTCGATTTCTCGCGTGAGGACCTAAACTCTCACAGACGGTTCAAAGCCCCTCCCCCCGGCTCGGCGCCCAATACCCCGATCTCGATTTCCTTCTTGGGATAACTCCCTTCGGACCGCCGGCCGTTTCTTCTTCCGCCGCCGCAGAAAAAAAAATCGAGCATTTTTGACCCCTCATGTAAACTCAGCTTGGCAGAACCCTCGATCACATCTTCCGGCTTTTTGGGTAAAAAAGTATTTCATTGCCCTCCACCCCCATCACATGGCAATGAGTGGGTAGACGAAGAGGTATACTATGGACGTCGACGTCACCTTGGCTGCGGCTGCCAACCTGTGGAGCAATGATTGATTGATTTGATTAATATTTCAGGGCCTAGTGAGAATGCTCGTTCCTGTTACAAACGTCGTGGTGGGCAATACAAGTCCTTCCTAGTGCGCATTGTATTTCCTTGTTTCTTTCAACGACCACGAAAAAAGGGTGACACTAACACGCATCAGGGTCAACGGAGAACGAATTTATCCTATTCCCCCATCTAGATCTCTGAGTTAAAGCCCCCGCCACCTTTGATAAGTGCTCGTCGGCCTGCCAATAATGCGCTGTATCTATGGCGGGGGATCCTAACCTTCTGCGGTGACGTTTGGGAAGCTGGGCGTGTGCGCTCCAGAACTTTCCGCCGTATCTGCGACACTTTTGAGGATTTTCTGTGTCCAGACTCATCTTACCGGTCCCTCCGAACTTTCCGGCTGACCTGGAGGCCAGAGTACAGGTTCCAAACTTTAAAACCTAGGTCCACTGAATTCCCTGTTTCTAGTGTGTGCTAAGTTATATGGCCGTCCTGGTCATTGCCAACTTGCCCTTGTGAGGATCGTAAAATGGGTGATGCCTGGACACGTTCCTTACGACCCTGACCAAATGAAGGCCATTCACCCCTGCTTTGGTGTCTGCTGTGGGCCCGATTGCGTAGTCGTTCTTGAACGTTTGAAGTATTTCCTTAGATCCTTGGAGTTTTTCTCATACGTTATGGCAATGTCGTTAATTTTTTGCGGAAATTAGACACGAGGCAGAGATTTCGTGTCGATAAGATATCCCATTTGGACCGTTCGATACCCGAGTGTGTAAGGAAATCTTGATGAATGCCTCCGGAATAAGGCGATTCCCCTCAATGAACGTAAATTGAATTAATTACGTCAGCTTTACGTGGTATATTCACCCGGCCTCAGCCAGAATCGTTTCCTTACCCGATAAATGCAACCTGTACACTCAAGCCATGGAGTTCCACTAGAGATCGGGGTGTCTTGTTCGCGCTTACATAGCGATGGTCCACTGTATAGTGTGTGTAAGATTCATATCAGTCATCCGGTGTCGAGTCGATTTTTCCCCGATGGAGATGACCGGCGTAGTTCCACTTTCACCATCTTTTCCCACCTTTTTTTTTACAGCTGCGATGCAGTCTTCTTTCCGACAAGGCGAGCAGAAAACGGAACCTTCACAGAGGTTGTTAAGACGTTGCGCCGCAAGGAACCAGGAGAAAACCCATAATACGATATAACGACACCGATGGCTACGTTAGTAAATGCTGTCAAGCTCAGTGGCAGTTCCCATGCCACGATCCCTGAAACAAGGGCGTAAAGTAACATCGAGGGATTTGATTCTGGTGGGAGTGTCACTCCCTGCTTTGCGGTGTCCATCATCTTGTACCCATCAGCGGGAGCCACCTTGGACGATCACTCTGACGCGAACAGGACGACCCACCCTCACAAGGGTGGGGCCGGGCTAGCCGAGTATAAGGTTTCCCTGCACGCGTGCAACGGGACCAGGGTCCGCCTGGGAAATGGGCTACGGCGAAGACCGTTGCGTGCTTCCAAGACGGTCAGACTGAAGCGAAAAGGAAAGAACCAATCGCCCCAGGGCTTAGTTTGCTTCCAGCCCACTGGTACGCTGCTAGCCAGAGGAACCCAAATGGCCCAAATTGTGCAAATGAATGAAGGGGAAAGGGGGTGGTGTGGTGGCTGGGAATGCGCTGTGTGGTTGCCCCATCCGTGGAGATATGTTTTCTGGTCGGGAATTCCTTGTTCTTTCAACAGCGCCCATAACATAACTTACAAGGCGGGCAACTACCTCGGGCACGTGAGTTCGAAGAAGATCAGTGCGCCCGTCGCATGCGCTTCCGGCCCCACCTAAGCGCATGTGCTTGCAATTGCGCGTCGGTGAGGACGCGGAGACCCCCGAATCAAGTCCCGGAAGACGGTAACATCACGATGGAATCGCGCGCAGAGCGGGACGTGGCGGCGTCCCCATGAGATGGGTATTACCGACCCTAATACTCAAAAATATTCATTGCGACACATGAGACCGCGTGTTTATCATTGATCTGTTTGTGGATTTGAGGCTTCTTTGCGCCCGGAAAAACAGGGATCAGCGGGCGCGGGCGCTGAAATATAACCGCCCAGGCCTGCTTGGGCGTTGGGTCGACGCATGAGACATCCAGCTCGATGGTTGCGAGGATACTGTGCCTTGTAAATGAGGAAGACGCCATCTAGACTTGCGATAAGAGATTCGGAGAATGGAGCCAAAAAACCCCACGATACTATCCATTTGATTGAATGCGATACATGAATGAACTCTGAAGGTGACGACCCGGCGGCTCGCCGGGGCCCGTCGTCCCTGGCGCAATCGCTTGGGGCCTTCGGATCCGGCTGATTCAGTCAAGCGCCAGACGGCGATCGGCGTGTCGTGGTTGTCATTGTCACATTATCTAAGTTCACTAGGCACCGTGAAAGAGGGTTCTCGGGCGTGAAGGGTGGAGCGGTGGTACTGCAACAGCGATGGAAACAGTTCTGCTAGTAGAGCTGACAAGGACTGCTCAAGATGACAGCTGGCGCCAGCCTAAATGCCCAGATTCTTCTAGGGGCACATCAAGCGAAAGCGCCCTTCACCACTCGGAATTTCGTTTGGACATGACTCACCATGCCTTACTGTGACTGGCGCCGATGCAACAACTTCACATACGCAGGCCTGATCCACTGACCTTCCCTGTGACTGGCACTAGCGTAGTCCAGGATTGTTCGTATAGCATATCACTTGAGATCTAACCGCAAAATGAAAAAAAAGGGGATGATGATTAATGGCCGTGACCCAAATCAAGTGTCATACAAAGTAACAACGCGCAAATGCGCGTCGGTGCATTTAGACGCAGTGCACGGTTACAGGGGAGAGAAATTCGCCGGATCAAAGTTCCTGGACACTCCTACAGGCGGCCGACAAATAGTCCGAGGAGATGTGAGAAAGCCCTCAAAAAAAAAGGCTATGCACGTGCACCTCGTGTTTTACGGTCGCATAGAAAGTCGACGATACTGAGTACAGGACTCAGGCTTGAAGGACCACGGGGGAGGGGGGATACGACCTGGAGTTGAGCGGGGCGAAAGTAGGAGGGCATATCACAACCACTCTTGTAGCCGTATCGAACTCAAGGGGAAGGTGTCAGAGTTCAAAGGGGAGATATAAGCATCTATAGACCGTAGACCTGTCGGAGGTGTCTTGAGCAGCTCTTGAGCAGGGCAGGCATCTGTTCCAGAGTAGAGGAGCGGCCAACAACTAGCGGGGAGGAGGAGTCGAGGACAAGCAGGGTCAACACGCAGGTGGGTACTTCAAGCGTGTTATGTACTTGGACATGTGTCGCGCATGAGGCTGCCCACTGGCGCCCTTCCTCCCCACAACTTCGTGGTCGATGGAGTGAGGTGTCCATGAGGGAAAAGGATGGCGCATTTCCACTGCTGTTCGAGGCACGCCATGCAGTGTACACGTTTTTTCGTCCAATGTAGATTTAGCACTGGAACGGTTGACATGCAAGACATCTTATCAACGACTCTGTGCGACACACCGCTCTCTAGAATACCAGTGAGTGGGGAAGCCCGGTCTTGGGAAGTCAGCATGAAGATAGGCGACAAGTTTTTCATTCCCTGAAGCGGATGTCGTCCAGGGGGACAAGCGTATACAAGTCACAGGCACTATGGCTGAGACACAGACACTGAACAGACACATGCCATGCGTGCCCTGACACACCCGCCTTGCGGTCTTGTTCTTTCACCACGTTGTCCCGGAACAGAAATAGACGCAGAAGATACCCAACGCGGTTGTAAAGCTTGCGCCCTCCAACTTCAAGTTATCCGCAAAAAACTTAAAAATTTTAAAAGATCCCGAGAGACAAAAAACTGGTAACGTCCCAAGTGTCGCTTTGGTTTTGTGTCCGCGGTGAACGAGCTACTTCCAGGCCTTCGAGAGAGCGCGAGAGCCCTTACGTTAGGGGTCGAAGCCGCTGCCTGCATGGCAAAGGTCACGAGTGCCACGTTATGCGAGATTCCGGCGTCGTCGGCCACGAGGCGATTGCGGTCACATTGAGAAACAAAGAATCAACATTTTCCCCCTCAATATATGCCGCAAATGAGTGAACAAGAAGCAATGCATGATCTTCTTGGGAGGTACGATGCCCTGTGATAGTGATATGAAATCGTTCTGTATGGAAGGTATGGGAATATCCTCCTTGCCGTGACATAGTTGCCGTCAATTCACGCGGGGATCGTGCGTGAAAATGAAAGAGTGCTGCTGTCTTGAAAAGAAGAGAGTACAAAGAATATTAATAGGCAAAAAGTGGAGCGCACAACATGGTTGTTCAAGTTTGCTAGTTGTGAGCACCACGTGACAGGGCCCCAGGTGCATTCCACGTGACCATTCTTCGCACAACTCGAAAATGTGTGGAGAAAGCAAATAAAATCTGAAGTCCCACTACTCTGGATCTTCAAATACGCCGTCGAAGATACACATCGAAAAGGATCTCGACTATAATGAAATCCAGAGTCCGGGTGCGCGTCGTGGCGGCGAGTAGTATGATACTTCAAGGCTGCCTTTTGATCGGGACTACAACAACTACTATATCAGGACCTCGTCGGGGCCACGCCAATTCCCAACGGGGAATATCAATATTAACCAAGCAGTGGGCGCAGGTGTGGGGTCCGACTTCACCGGTAATAGTGTAAACACGTATATCAGCTTAACCGCATCAAAGACAAGGACACGGACATGGTAGGCAATAGACGCGGTGCCCCTCCGAGTCATTGGTGGCCAGGCAACTGAGATCGTATGGCCTGTGGATTGTGCTTGCTCAGGTACAGCCTGCGGCGGCAAGTGCATACGTAGTCCCATGGCTATTGAGTTACCCTAGTGTATAGCTGGAACCGAGGTATCACGGTAAGTCTCTTTCAACTTTCCTTTTCCAACAGATTGACCTCTTATTCTCGCAAGCGAACAGCCTCGGGCTAGCGATGCGGAGCTCGGCAGTCATGTTTTTCCGCGTGCGGCGATCTCCCGAGTGTTCAATTGCAGCTTTGTCAGTGGCGCTACTAGACAGGCCGAATCCAAGGGTAACCTGTTCTGGTCAGCCTTAGTACAATTTGGCGTATCCCAGACAGATCTTGGGTCGCCTGGCGATCAAACAATCTGGGCTGTGCTCCATCATATCGTGCCGATTTCGCGCGGCTACGGAGCGTTGAATCTTCTCTTCGTACCTGTCAGAAGTGGGGACTAGGGTCTCGTAACAACAGACGAAACAAGGAAGGCCACAATTGTACATTTTGGTTGTCCCTTGCGCCGTCAGCCCCATGCCGTACTGCGCCGCCACTGCAACGACACTTTCCTTCCTTTGGTAAAGAGTTGACGCCCAGGGACATACGAATTTCTTTGTGCCTTCCTCTTCCTATTCATGTAGCTTGAACAACGCAGGCTACGAAGTCTCTGGCTAGCTCTGACTAATTTTAGTTCGTGCTCCTGCTATCAATTATCAGGTCCCCACTAAATGATGACATTCCACATTGAGTGGTGCGACTAAAGGAGAACAAGTGCGTAATTATACTGAAATGAGGTTGTCATACATACAAAGTCCAAGTTCTACGAGTCGATATCGGTGTTGCTGCCTTCTGATGCAGGACTTCCATCAGAACTGCTTCGGGGCCGTGTGTTCGGTTGTGATGCACTGCGAGGATTAGGCCGTGCCGGAGTCTGCATCGCGGGGGATTGCGGTTGCTGAGACTGGAGACCCATACGCTGGGAGTGCGCAGAGGGGTTGAAATGTCCACACTTGGGACAAACGTATTCTACCAGCAAACACCATCAACGTCGCTCAGTATACGTAGCAGAGGATGGTGCGTACGTGCGTCCTCCCACATGTCTTCCTTTACGAGCCCGTTGTGGGTGAAACACTTGTGGCAGATAAGGGCATAGCGTGACGCTGCGGCGTTCACTGGCGATTCATCCTCTCCCAGAAGCGCGTCGGCGAACTTGTCATACCAAAGCTTTCGCGGTGGCGGGAGAGGTTGTTGCTGAGTCTCTGCACGGGACGGCCGGCTGTGTGAGATGCATGACGTGAACCAGAATCTATCATGCGGACATACGGGTGAGTTGATTCGGCAAACCTGGAGAGATCGGGGTACGGAGGTTCGCAGGTGTGTTTGGTGGTACTGCGGGTACAGCCCGTTGCGGTGTGGCCAAGGGCTGCTGAGGTTGAAGTCGAGAAGACGGGTCGTCGATGGGCCGAGAGGGTCCCGAGGAGGGGCCTTCCTCATACCGTTCGACGAGCTCACGCGTTTCATAATAGTTGGTCCTTTTCTTGAAGTCTTCGACCTTATTCCGTCGCGCGAGTTTCAGTGTTGCCAAGCTCTTTTCTGAAATGTATTCCAGGTTATGATGGGCACGAGGCCTACGCGTGGCTACTGGTTGTTCGCTGCGTCACATACCTTCTACGTTCCCTTTACGGTTGTACCACAACTGCACAATCCGACGAGTGAAGAGAATTCTGGAAACATTGGTCGATCATGCAAGTGCAGGAGATGGAGATGTGAAGTACAATATGGGTCCCAAGATCGCTGGAAAACCCTTAATCGCCTTCTCCATTTGACTGTTGGGTCTGTGCCCGCTCACGGACGGAAGCAGCTGAGCATACCATAAACCAAGATAGGCACCCCACCCTGCAAACGCATACAAGGTGACAAGCAGAGTTGCACGTCTCTCGCGCAGGCGGATCTCGTTCAGCCGAGTCTCACGCTTCTGGATGTCCAAAGCAAGAGCCGCGAGAACCTGGCCAATGTCCTCGGGCTCTTTCTGCAGATGCAGTCAATAATTAAATAACATATATCTAACATGATGAATACACACCCTTTTGAACCAAGTAAGGAGTCCCATGCTGAGAATGAAGAGCCACTGTGTGCGTGTGCGAAAGAACGGAACCGAGTGAACTGACGTGTTCGGCCCGATACGGACCGCATACTCCCGTGCTTGTGACCCGCGACGAGACACGGTCAGACGCGGTCAGTTGGTGGTGAACTAGTATTTCGTCAACGCGAATGTCTACGAGAACCGGATGTTCAGACCTGTTCAGTTTCCGGTCAAGCACTCATGTTCTCTCAAAATTCATCGCTCGTCGTATGCCTCTCTACCGCAACCGCTTCCAGCCACCATTCCAATAGACGAAGCAAGACGCAAACTTCTCGATGATCTACCTTCTGCGGAGAAAAAAAGGAGAAAAAAGAGAGAAAAAGAAGATCCCAGTATGTTTGATCGTTGTTCCGAACCAGCTCTGTTCTCCAATGACCATTCGCCGCTCCCCGAAAGTCGAACGAAACCAAGTTGGCGTGCAACTCCTGTCGCGTCGTTTGCACCGCCAGATATTCAAGAATGTCTCTTTTCCTCCACCAGAACCTCCCTTTGTCCGTATTGCACAAGAACATCTAGAGATGCACGGCCTCAACCCCAAAAGTGGCTCCGTGCTTCCCAACATAGCCTTTACTCTGCCACCTCTCCAGGGCTATACCATCGATGAACACTTTCACCGTATTGGAGTGCGCGCAGCGCTTCCGTGGTCTGGCCTCGCCGTTGGCCTAGTGTCAGCACAACTACCGCCTGTCCCTGACCAATGGGAGATTCAAGCAGGGTGGACAAAGTACCACCACCGCCCGGATGGTTCGAGCTTCAGTGAGCACGTCGAATCTCCCTGTCACGACGGAAAACCCGAGAGCATGCTCGTCTTTGATGTCGAGACGATGCCCGAGTATCATCCCTACGCCGTCCTTGCCTGCGCCGCGTCTCGCAATGGTTGGTACTCTTGGATCTCTCCTTGGTTGCTCGATCAACGTGCGGACCCCAGACAGCTCATTCCTCTCGGTGACCCAAATGTGGAGCGCATCGTCGTCGGACATGGCGTTTCATACGATCGCGCACGCATACGCGAAGAGTACAGATTGGCGGGCAGTCGCACACGCTTCCTCGATACGATGTCTCTGCACGTCGCCGTCAAAGGCATCTCATCCCACCAGCGTCCTGCGTGGATGAAGCATCGCAAGTCCAAAGCCGAGGAGCGCAAGCTTGCCGCGGAGGCCAAAGAGGCCGTCGTTGCTCTCTTACAGGAGACCAAATCACGCCAGGCCATTGAGAAGGATGGAACAAAAAGGAAGGAGCTCCATGCCATGCATGCGAAGATCGAGGAGAGTCTGTCGCTCGAAACAGCTCAAAATGAAGACGCTCGCGAGGAAGCGGAAAGCAAAACCTGGGAAGAAATCACATCCGCCAATTCCCTCGCGGATGTGGCGCGCCTCCACTGCGGCATTGAGATGGATAAGGGAGCACGCAATGACTTTATGGAATGCAAACCAGCAGAGATTCTCGAGAACGTCCAGGACTACCTCAACTATTGCGCAAACGACGTCTCTGTAACGCATCGTGTCTATGCCAAGGTCCTTCCCGAATTCCTCGACGCGTCTCCTACCCCGGTATCCTTTTCCGGCATGCTGACGATGGGTTCAAGCTTCCTCACTGTGAATGAGGGGTGGGAGAAATACTTGGAGGACGCGGAACGGACTTATCGTAGCTTGGAAGAAGGCGTGAAGAAGAGACTCATGAATCTCGCTGTAGAGGCCAGAGACATGATGGAAAACGAGAAATGGAAGGACGACGTCTGGCTTCAGCAGTTGGACTGGACACCAAAAGCTACTGGGAAAACTAGGGGTATTGGCATCTCAGGGACTGTGAGTTTCTCTTTGGGTTTCCCCTCCATCGAATTGTGTTGACAGGTGTCAACCTTTAGGTTATGGAGAACAAGACAATGGTTCCTGCATGGTACAAAGAGCTATTGTCCCTTGGTCCCTTCCGCGCTAGAGTTGTCAATCGTACTCTACCCCTTCTCCTCAAACTCTCTTTCGATGGACATTGTCCCAGGTATTCCGCTGCAGAGAAATGGCATCTCGTAATTGACGGTGAAGTAGTCCGCCTACCTATACCTGGGAATTCAAAGGTTCTCAGTCTTCTCGGAAAGTCAAATGGTCTGCATATGCTTCAGTCTGGTCAGATGACTACCGAAAATCACGAGTTAGCCTTGGCCATAGCCGGCGGAGATCACTCGGAGAAGTTGTCTCGAAGCATCCTGTCCTTTGCCGAAGAGCTGTCACGTTCCCCTCCCACTGCAGTCTCAGAGGATCCTTGGCTAGAGCAACTGGATTGGACCCCGGTGGAGAACACGCCAACGGACACATCCAAGTCACCTAAGGTTCTTTGGCCCAAATGGTATTGGGAACTGGCCACTCCGAAGAAGGACCTCCCCCCCGGAACCATCGACGTCACGCCTCGTACTCGCATCGCGCCCCTCTTGCTTCGGCTGTCCTGGCAGGGCTGGCCTCTCTTTCACTCCCGTGAACACGGGTGGGTATATCGCGTATCACCAGGCACAACGTACACGACGCGTCAGACGCCTCTAGACTTCCACCACCCAGCCGACGAGGCGCTACAGGCTATGGCCCTTCATGAGGGTTTCGTCTTTCACAAGCTACCACACAAGGACGGCGAAACGGCAAATGTCGGCAGCCCACTCGCTAAGACCTTCGTCAAATACGCACACGATGGGACGCTGACGAGCCCTGGAGACGAGGCACGTGGTGCCCTGGACATGAACGCGCAATGCAGCTACTGGATCAGCGCACGCGATCGCGTTCTGAAGCAAATGGTCGTGTGGCAGCGAGAAGGGCTCAATATGGGTTTGAGGGTCGGCAGTGACCCAAATAGCAAAGCAGGCATCATCCTTCCACAAGTGATTACGATGGGCACAGTGACACGCCGCGCGATCGAGCGTACGTGGCTAACGGCAAGTAATGCGAAGAAAAACCGCGTCGGCTCGGAGCTGAAAGCGATGGTACGTGCGCCGCCGGGGTATGCCATCGTCGGTGCGGACGTTGATTCGGAGGAACTCTGGATCTCGAGCACGATGGGGGACGCGCAATTCGGACTGCATGGCGCAACGGCGCTCGGGTGGATGACCCTTGAAGGTACCAAGACTGCGGGAACGGACCTTCATTCCAAGACGGCCAGCATACTCGGGCTCTCCCGCGATGAGGCCAAGGTGTTCAATTACTCGCGGATATATGGCGCGGGCATGCGCCACGCCACGCAGCTCCTGCTCCAAGCAAATGCGGACATGCTCCCCGAGCAGGCGCAGCGCCTCGCGGAACAGTTGTACGCCTCGACCAAGGGCAAGAACACGCAGCGACCTGATGTCTTCGGGCGGAAATTCTGGTTCGGCGGGAGCGAGAGCTTCGTCTTCAACAAGCTCGAGGAAATCGCGCTCTCGGAGCAGCCAACGACGCCCGCGCTCGGGTGCGGCATCACGCACGCCCTCTCGAAGAAGTATCTCCCCTCGGCGTTTGGTGCGGACTATATGACATCGCGCATCAACTGGGTCGTGCAATCCTCCGGTGTGGACTATCTACACTTGCTCGTCGTTTCAATGGAACACCTAATCCAGACATACGCTATCGATGCGCGGTACCTCATCTCGGTACACGACGAGCTGCGCTACCTTGTTGCAAAACGGGACCGGTATCGCGCCGCGCTCGCGCTACAGATCGCGAACATTTGGACGCGCTGCCTATTCGCATACCGCCTTGGCATGGACGACCTCCCCCAGGGCGTCGCGTTCTTCTCCGCGGTGGACGTCGACTCGGTGCTGCGCAAGGAGACGGACATGCCGTGCGTCACGCCCTCGCATCCGACGCCGATTCCGCCCGGCGAGTCGCTCAGCATCGAGGAGGTGCTCGCACGCACGGGGGGCACCCTGTGGGTGGACGGTAGCCCGATGGAGGAGGACGAGGCGCGGAAGTGGGAAAAGCTTGTCGGTTATACCCTCCCGGATTGCCTGCGCCATCGAGCGGACAGTGCAGCATGGCTTCGCGCGCAGGCGACCGACTCGTTTGCGGAAATCAAGCACCTCGCGCAGGAGGCGTCCGGCGTCAGGATTGAAGGTGACGTTGGTCGTGGCCGCGCTCGCATCACGCGGAG
>Ga0209488_10003263_pt1 | contig 13077 bp, 13 predicted proteins | sample Rivendell_Oct201_8_FD_188349 | JGI IMG/M metagenome (GOLD analysis project Ga0209488, IMG submission 188349) | Vadose zone soil microbial communities from the Eel River Critical Zone Observatory, Northern California, USA -... | ecosystem: Environmental > Terrestrial > Soil > Vadose zone >...
CGAGACGCTCGACGAGTCGTTCGACTACGGCACGGAGTCAGTTCCGGCGCAGGGTCGCTGGCAGATCCACGGGATCGGCCTGCCGGACGAGGTCCTGCGCAAGATCTATCGGGACAACGCCCGGCGGGTCCTACGGCTGGGGCCGGTGTGACGGGCGAGGCGATCCCGCGCCGCTCGTACGCGCTCGGCACCCGGCGCGGGATCGCCGCTTGTGCCTCCGAGCGCGGGACGTTCGCAGTTCTCGCTCTCGACCACCGCCAGAACCTGCGCAGGGAGCTGCGACCGGCCGATCCCGTCTCCGTCACCTACGACGAGATGGTCGAGTTCAAGCGGGCCGTCGTCCGCGCCCTGGCCCCGGTTGCGACGGGGACCCTGCTCGATCCGGAGATCGGGGCTGCCCAGTGCATCGCCGACGGGTCGCTACCGGCGTCGGCCGGGCTGCTCGTGGCGATCGAGGCGACGGGTTACGACGGTCCCTCGACGGCCCGAATCAGCCGCGTTCTTCACGGGTGGAGTGTCGAGAAGGCGAAGCGGATGGGGGCGTCGGCGGCGAAACTCCTCGTCTATTACCACCCCGATGCGCCGAACGCCGCGAACCAGGAGCGCCTGGTCGGGGACGTCGCCGCGGATTGCCTCGCCGCCGACATCGCCCTCTTCGTCGAGCCGCTGTCGTTCTCGATCACGGAGGGCGAGACGCTCACTGGCGAGGCGCGAAGGCGCGTGGTCGTGGAGACCGCCCGCCGGTTGACGGCGATCGGTGGCGACATCCTCAAGGCCGAGTTTCCGTACGACCCATCGGTGACGGACCGCGATCGGTGGCGCGAGGCCTGCGCTGAGCTGGACGCGGCGTCCGCGGTGCCGTGGGTCCTCCTGTCCGGCGGCGTCGACCAGGGGACCTTCGAGGCCCAGGTCTCGACTGCCTGCGATGCCGGTGCGAGCGGCGTCCTCGTCGGTCGGTCCGTCTGGGCCGAGGCCGCCACGATGGAGCCGCCCGCGCGCGACGCCTTCCTGGCGACGACCGGCCGCGAGCGGCTTCGGCGGCTCGCCGATCTCGTCGATGGGAGGGCCCGCCCCTGGCAGGACCGGCCGAACCGGCTCACGAACGCACGGCCGCCCGGCGACGGCTGGTACCGGGAGTATTGAGCGTGACGACGGCCGACCGCGACGTCGACATCCTCGTCGTCGGCGAGATCAACCCCGACGTCGTGATCACCGATCCCGACCCGGTGCCCGTCTTCGGCGAGGTGGAGCGAGTCGTCGGCTCGATCCAGATGACGGTCGGCAGCTCGTCCGCGATCTTCGCCTGCGGGGCCGCCCGCCTCGAGCTCAGGGTCGCGTTCTGTGGGGTGGTCGGGGACGACGTGTTCGGTCGGTTCATGCTCGACGAGATGGCCCTCCGTGGGATCGACGTATCGGCGTGCACGGTGGACCCGATCCGCCCGACCGGCGCGACGGTGATCCTGACGAGCGGCACCGACCGGGCAATCCTCACGGCGATGGGTTCGATCGGGGCGCTCGACGTCGACGCCGTCCCGCCGGCGCTGGTCGGCAGGGCGCGCCATCTCCACTCCGCCTGCTTCTACCTCCAGGAGACGAGCCGCGAGCGGCTGCCAGGCTTCTTCGCCGCGGCACGCGCGCGTGGCCAGACGACATCCTTCGACACGAACTGGGATCCGCGCGAGCAGTGGGACGATGGTGTCGCCGACATGCTGCGGGCAGCGGATGTCTTCTTCCCCAACGCAACCGAGGCGCGCCGGATCGCGCACCTCGACGACGTGGAGGAGGCGGCGCGGGCCCTGGCGGAGACGGGCTCGATCGGGCGGACGGACGGCGGGCCGATCGTCGCGGTCAAGCTCGGCGCGGAGGGAGCGCTCGCCTGTCGGGCCGACGGCCCGATCGTCCGTGTCCCGGCGATGCCGATCGAGGCGATGGACACGACCGGCGCCGGCGATTCGTTCAACGCGGGCTTTCTCCGGGCGTGGCTCGGCGGTGGCGACCTGAGGGAGTGCCTCGAGCTCGGGGCGGTCTGCGGCGCGTTGTCGACGCGCCGGTCCGGTGGCGTGGACGGCCAGGCGACGCTGGCCGAGGCGCGCGAAGCCCTCGCTTCGTGGGTCGGCGAATGAGCGCCGCGGACATCGACCAGGCTGTTGGACGGCTGCTCTTCGTCGCGGCGAATCCATCGATCGATCGGCTCTATGAGGTCGACCGCCTCGTGATGGGCACGATCCATCGGCCGCAATCGATCGTTGCGGTGGCGGGGGGCAAGGGCCTGAATGCGGCGCGGGCCGCCGCGACGCTCGGCGGCCGCGTCACCGCCGTCGGGATCGTCGCCGGGCGGGCCGGCGACTGGATCGTCGACCGGCTCGCGGCGCTCCCGATCGAGGCCCGCATGGCTCGCTCGAGCGGCGAGACGCGGACCTGCATCTCGGTCCTCGACCGATCGAGCGGCGCTATGACGGAATTCTACGAACGCGGCGAGGAGATCGATCCGGCCGCCTGGGATGCGCTCGAGGCGATCGTGGGCTCCGAGCTCGACTCGGGCGATGTCGCCGCCGTCGCCCTGTCGGGGAGCCTGCCGCTCGGCGCCCCATCGGACGGCTATGGCCGGATCGCCCGGATCGCGGCGGCTCGCCCCCGACCGATTCCCGTCTTCGCCGACACGTTCGGACCAGCCCTCGCCGCGGTGCTCGTCGATCGCCCCGTGGTCGTCAAGCTCAACGCCGACGAGGCCGGCCTGTCGAGCGCGATGTCGGTCTCGGACGCGTCATCGGCCGCCGAGGCTGGCCGGGTCCTGCGCGACGCGGGCGCGGCCTGGGTCGTCGTGACGCTCGGATCCGCGGGAGCCGTCGTCATTGGACCCAACGAGCAGACCCACCTCCTGCCGCCCGACCTCCGGGGCGCGTACCCGGTCGGCAGCGGCGACGCGTTCCTCGGCGGCCTGGCGGTCGCCTATGCCCGCGGCGAGCCCGTTCTCGACGCTGCTCGGCTCGGACTCGCGGCCGGCATCGCGAACGCCCAGGTTCCCGGCGCCGGCGAGCTCGATCCGGCCGCGATCGACGAGATCCTCGAGCAGATCAGGCCGGTCTCGATGTGAGATCGGCGGGATCGGCCGGGTCGGCCCGATCGACCGACTCGGCGGTCGGAGCCTGCGCAGGCTGACCCGTCGACAACCCGAACACGAGACAGAAGGCGACCGCCACGAGGCCGAGCACCAGGCTCCAACCGGCGATGACCCCGGTCGCGTCGGCGATCGCGCCGAGGGCCAACGGCGCGAGGAGGATGGCCAGCCCAGACGCCAGGGTCAGCCGGTTACCGGCGAGCGCCAGCTGTCCGGGCGCTCCGGCAAGGGCCGCCGCGACCCCGAGCGGGTAGAGGATCGCGACACCGACGCCCGCCAGGAAGAGCCCGAAGCCCGACAGGATCGGTGCGGTCGATACCCAGGCGACACCGGCCCCAATGCCGGCCAGGACGAGGCCGGCGGCCGCGTTGCGGCGGATGTCGTGGCCCGCGCCGATGCCGACACTCAGGCCGAGCCGGCCAGCGAACATGCCCCCCAGGAACAGGGCGCCGATGGCCGTCGCTTCGGGTGTCGAGACGTGGGTCCGGCGTTCGACGAGCGTCGCTCCCCAGAAGACGATCGAGAACTCGACGCTGATCGCGGCCACCAGGAACGCCCAGGCGAGCCAATACGCCCGTGGCAGGGGATCGAGATCCGTGTCGGTAGTAGCCGCCGTCACGGCGTTCCGGCGAGAGCGGAGGTCGAGCGCGACGACGCCGAGCAGCCCCAGCGCCGGAAGGAGCCCGAACCACCAACCCGGTCCGATGCTCGCGCCGGCGGCCACGATGACCGGCCCGACGAATGCCGCGATCATCGCCCAGACGTTCGCTCGAGCGAGGCGGAGTCGGGCGAGCCTGCCACCCGGTGCGCCAAGCGTCGCGTTGACGTGGCCGAGGAGCGTCCCGGCACCGAGCCCGATGAGCAGCGAGGCGCCGAGCGTGGCGATGGTCGACGGCGTTGCGGCAAGGATGGGGAGGGCAATGCCGATGGCAGCGATGGCGCCGCCCCGTACCGCCGCCTGGCCGAAGCGGCGACCGAGACCGGCGGCCACGGTCCCGGCGACGACGAGGCCGACGGCCAGCGCGGTCGAATGGAGACCGACCTCGGCATCGGACAGACCGAGCTGCGTTCGGAGGTAGGGCCCGGCGGCGCCAAGGCCGTAGATGACGTAGCCGATCGCGGCCTGGGCGAGATACGAAGGCCAGGCGCCCTCGGGCTCGGGGTCTTCGATCGGGGCGCTCAATCCGGCATCGCGGCCATCATCGCACCTGGATCGACTTTGCTCCGATGACCGTGTCGTCGTTGCCAGGACCGTCTCGGGGCAACCCTGCGGAATTCGTCGAGGACCGTCTGGTGGTCCGCGAATCCAAACGCTGGACTGGTGGAGCCCCGAAGAATATCGTTCGAATTCGACGTAGCGCCCTCGCCACCGCCGGCCGCACGGGCGACGCCTGCCAAAGGGAGTCCGACATGCGAACGCCCCTGCTGCGATCCCTGGCTCAGCTGGCCCACGACCATGCTCTCGCGGAGAGCCGTGGCGTCCAACCCGACGACATCCGTGCGGAACGCGCCTTCGCCCGGGAGCGGCGCGCAGGCGACATCTCCCGGCGTGATTTCCTGGCCGGCTCGGCGGCTGCGGGAGCGGCGCTCGCGCTTGGTGCAACTGGCGGCTTTGCCCGGCCGGCCCAGGCGGCGGGAGCGCGCATTGCGATCGTGGGCGGTGGGATTGCCGGTCTCTCCGCCGCCCTGACCCTCGCCGACAAGGGCGTCGCGAGCACCGTCTACGAGTCGTCCGATCGGGTCGGCGGCCGGATGCATTCCGATGCCCGCGGATACTGGAACGAGGGCCAGACGAGCGAATGGTGCGGCGAGCTGATCGACACGAACCACAAGACGATCCTCATGCTGGCCCAGCGCTACAAGCTGGCGACCGTCGACCTGCTGGGCGCCGAGCCGAACAGCTCGGAGGACACCTACAGGTTCTTCGGGTCGTATTACCCGAAAGCCCAGGCCGACACCGACTTCCAGCCCGTCCACAACGCCCTCCAGGGTGACGTCCAGGCCGCGAGCTACCCGACCCTCTACAACCTGAATACACCGGCGGGGGTCGCCCTGGACGAGATGAGCGTCTACGACTGGATCGACTCCCGCGTGCCGGGTGGCCACGGATCGCCCCTCGGGCAGCTGCTCGACGTCGCCTACAACATCGAGTACGGCGCCGAGACCACCGACCAGGCCGCGCTGAACCTCGTGTACCTGCTCGGCTACAAGGCGCGACCCGGGAACTTCTCGATCTTCGGCCTGTCCGACGAGCGCTATCACATCGTGGGCGGCAACGAACGGCTGCCGCAGACGATCGCCGCGGACCTGACCGCCCGCGGTTCGCTCATCCGGACGGGCTGGCGGATGACGACGATCGCGCGCCAGAAGGACGGCAGCTACGCCCTGAGCTTCGCTGGAGTGAGGACGCCCGTCGTGGCGGACCAGGTCGTGCTGGCATTGCCGTTCGCGGTCCTTCGCACGCTCAATTATTCGAAGGCCGGCTTCGATTCGCTCAAGGACACGGCGATCCAGGATCTGGGTCGAGGCCGGAACGACAAGCTCCAGCTCCAGTTCCGCTCCCGGCTGTGGGACGGCACCGGGGCGTGGCCGGGGATCGGCAACGGCAACAGCTACGCCGACACCGGCTATCAGAACACCTGGGATGTGACCCGCGCCCAGTCGGGGGCCAGCGGCATTCTCGTCGACTACACCGGCGGGGATGTCGCCGGCTCGTTCAATCCCGCGATCCCGTACTCCGACGCCTCGGACCCGGCCGTCGCCGCCTACGCACGAACGTTCCTCGGCCAGATCGAGCCGGTCTACCGGGGCGTCACCGCAGCGTGGAATGGCAAGGCGACGCTGTCGGTGCCAGCCCTCGACCCGAACCTCAACCTGTCTTACTCGTACTGGCGGGTTGGCCAGTACACCGCGTTCAGCGGATACGAGAAGCAGCGCCAGGGCAACGTCCATTTCGCTGGCGAGCACTGCTCCCAGGACTACCAGGGCTTCATGGAGGGCGGCGCGTCGGAAGGCGTCCGGGCCGGCGGGGAGATCCTGACCGACCTGAAGTTCGGCTGACGCTGCGCGGCCGTCCCGCTTGGGCCGCCGGCGCCTCTCTTGTGCCCCGCCAACCAACTCAGCGGGGGCGGCCCTCTCGGAGGATCTCGACCGACCTGGCAATCCGCCGCTGGCGTGTTTCGTCTGACTTGGCGCCTTCGACCTGGCCAACGTGCCACGACTTGTTGCTGTATGACAGCCCGTCGAACGTTCGGCGGGCATTCGGCTCGGCATCGAGGGCAGCCGCGAAGTCGGCGGGCACGGTCACCTCGCGCGGAGCCGTGTCGAGCTCGATGTCGACGTCCACGTCATCGCCGCCGGCAACGCCCGCCGCCGCGCGGTTCTCGGCGCTGACCCCGACCATGGGCACCCCGCCGACCATCGCCACGCTGCTGCGATACGTGTAGCCGCGGATCGTGACCCGAACCTTCGGGACCTTCCCGGCGCCCAGCGCCTCGACGATCTCGGTCGGAACCTGGATGCCCGCCGCGGTCTTGCCGCTCTGCAGGATCGTGGTGTGGAACCGCATGTCCGTCCTCCTTGGGCTGATGGCCTTACTGCCTCTGGACGTCCGCCGCAAGCTCGTCGCGGAAGGCCGGGTGGGCGATCGATATGAGGGCCTCGGCCCGCTCCCGGGTGCTCTTCCCGAAGAGCTCGGCCACGCCCCATTCGGTGACTACCGTCCGGACATGGGCGCGGGTCGTGACGATCCCGGCGCCCTCCTTCACTGACGAGGAGATCCTCGATACCGAGCCGCCCGCAGCCGTCGACGGGAGGGCGATGATCGCCCGACCTTCCGACGCGAGGGCTGCGCCACGGACGAAGTCCATCTGCCCGCCGACCCCCGAGTAGAGCCGATGACCGATCGAGTCGGCCACGACCTGGCCGGTCAGGTCGACCTCGATCGCCGAGTTGATCGCGACCATCCGGCTGAAGGATCGAATGACGTGGGTGTCGTTCGTGAAGTCGACCGGGCGCATCTCGACCATCGGGTTGTCGTGGACGAAGTCGTATAGCCGCGAGGTGCCCATGATGAAGGCGGTCACGATCTTGCCGCGGTTGCGCTCCTTGCGGGCGCCGGTGACGACGCCGGCCTCGACGAGGTCGACGACCGCGTCGGTGAACATCTCTGTGTGGATCCCGAGGTCGTGCTTGTCGCGCAGGGCGAGCGCAGTAGCCGCGGGGATCGCGCCGATGCCGAGCTGGAGCGTGGCGCCGTCGGGGACGAGATCGGCGACGTATTCGCCGATCCTTCGCTCGACGTCACTGATGGCGCCGACCGCATGCTGGTACGGCGGGACATCGACCTCGACCGCGAGGTCGATGTCCGACACGTGGATGAAGCTGTCGCCGAGGGTTCGCGGCATGGCGCTGTTGAACTGGACGATGACCGTCTTGGCGGCCCGGATCGCGGCGTGCATGGCCTCGACGCTCGTCCCGAGCGAGCAGAACCCATGGCGGTCGGGCGGCGTTGCATTGACCAGGACGGCATCGAGTGGCAGAGCGCGAGATTCGAACAGGCGCGGCACGTCCGACAGGAAGATCGGGACGTAGTCGGCGCGGCCCTCGTTCACCGCCGCCCGGGCATTGGGCCCGATGAACAGGGCCCGGTGGCGGAAATACCTCGCCATCGCCGGCGCGAGGTGCGGCCCGGGCCCCTCGATGTGGAGGTGGACGACACCGACCGCCTCGAGCTCCGGGGCACGAGCGACGAGGGCGTCGAGCAGGACCGATGGCGCCGCCGCCGCGCAGTGGACGTAGACCTGGTCCCCTGACCTGATCACGGCGACGGCCTGCGCTGGGGTGACGATCTGCATGGCCAAAGTCTAGGTGGCCGACGACAGTCGATCGGAAGCCGAGCGTCGCAATCGGTCGGTCTGCCTGGCCCGTCGCAAGATGACGTTCGGCATGTGTTGCAACGGCGGTCGGCGAGGCAGCCTTGTCTCATGGTCAAGCCCACAGTCATGTCCGGGCACGTCCAGATCCGGCCGATCCGTGCGAGTGATCGCAACGAGCTCTCCCGCTTCTACGCGGGGCTCTCGGCGGAAAGCCGATACGCGCAATTCCACGCCGCCAGCCGCGGCATCGGCGAGAAGGCCGCCGACGTTCTCTGCGGGCCCGACCACGAACACCGCGAGGGCCTCGTGGCCGAGATCGTGCGCGGGGACCCGGACACCGTCGGCATCGTCGGCCACCTTTGCCTCGAACCCTGCGAGGCCGGTTTCGAGATGGCAATCGGGGTCGCCGATGACTGGCGGCGTCGCGGCGTCGGACGATCGCTGCTCGGCGCGGCGCTCAGCTGGGCGGCGGACCACGGGATCGCCCGCCTCGAGGCATCGATGCTCTCGACGAACAGCGCGATCCTCGGGCTCGTCGCGTCGCTCGACTGTCCGATCCGCCAGTCGGCTCCGTCGGCGGGCCTCATAACCGTGACGATCGATGTTGGCGGGGCCCTGCCGAACGCGGCATGATCGGCTCGTCAGGTGGGGCTATCTTTTCTTATGCTGGCCCGGCCTGATCCGAGGGCCGATCGAAAGTATGAGGAGGCGAGACCGTGCTCAGTAACGCGATGATCGTTCCTGCTGTCGCGGTCGGAGACCTCGATCGGGCGAGGCAGTTCTACGGACAGCAGGTCGGCCTGCCGATCCTGGAGGAGACGCCATTCACCCTTCGCTTCGGCTGCGGCGCCGGTACGCAGCTCGCCGTCCGTCGCGGGACGCCAAACGTCGGTCAGACGGCGGCCCATTTCGAGGTCGCCGACATCGAGGCCGAAATCGCTGAGCTCCAATCTCGCGGCGTCAAATTCGACGAATACGAGACTCCCAAAACGGTCAACTTCATCGCCCAGCTCGGGCCGGCCCGCGGTGCATGGTTCCGCGACCCGGATGGAAATGTCCTCGGGATTCGCGAAGGGCCTCTGCCAGGAGTCGCCGAGTCTATCTAGGCCGAGCGGGGGGCCACGCGTCGGGCGAGGACGGTGCCGTCGGGTGAGACGTCGATCGGCCAGACGTCATCGAGGCGCTGGCCCGGCCGGACTACGACCACCGTTCGTTTTGCGTGATCGACGACGCGGGAGCAACCGCGGGGACTCGTAGGCCCCTGACCGTCGCTCCCGCGAACCGGCCGCGGCGTCAGCCGGCAGTGACGATGCCCGACATCTGGGGATGGACGTCGCAACGGAACTTGTGCGTGCCCGCCGGGATGGCCGGCACCTCGTAGGTCCGTGATCCGGGGCCACCGAACGTCTCACCGACGAACAGAGTCTTACCGCCGTCGTCGTAGATCGTGACGTTGTGCGGTGCGCCCTCGCGGTTCTCGAAGAGGAGCTGGAACGGCCGGCCGGCCGGTACGGCCAGCTGCCCGCGATCGAACGCCGTGTTCTGGGCGGTGATGACCGCGCCGCCCACGGGCGCCGACGGCGGCGGCGCGGCAGAGCCGGTCGATGCGTTGCAGCCAAGAAGGAGGCTGCCCGTCAGCAACAGGCTGGCCGCGCCGCGGAATCTCATCGTCACCTCGGTGTCCTGGCCGTCCTCAGCCCGGCCAGGCGGCCAAGCAGGCGTTGAGCCTTTCGGGCGACACCGATCGGGCCGCCATCGGTTCGCCAGAGCTCGAACGCTAGCACGGCGATGAGCGCGACTTCGATCGCCTTGTCGAGATAAGCGAGCGGGAACCGTGCGCCGAAGAGCAGCCAGCCACCGATCGTCATTGCGGTGAAACCCATGAGGGCGAGCCGGACGAGCCAGCGGATCTGCCCGATCGGCCCCGGCGCGACCATGGCCAGCGCGAGGGTCGTGTAGCCGACCGCGTTCGCCAGGAACATCATCCCGCCGAGCGATGTGTGGATGGCCGCCGTCGCAAGGGTGAAACCGACCACCACGGCGCGGCTGGCGTAGGAACCCAGGCGTGGATGGGCGCGAGTCGCCATCTGGAGTGTCGCCATTCCGGTCTCCTTCGTGTTGGTCGGTTACTCGCTACTTCTGGATAGCACATAACCTACAACCGAAATGGGCTACCGTCAAGTAGCACAATGTTGTGGACCGCGGCGCACGCTGAACACACCGATGGAAGCCGGGTGTTTTCCCTCCGTCGGAGCCGACCGCGGTCGACCCGCTCCTAGCGAAACTCGCGGCGGAGCGCGGACCGGGCGGCGAGGTGGCCGGACATGCCGTGGACGCCACCACCCGGTGGCGTCGATGACGAGCAGAGGTAGATCCCGCGGGCGCCGGTGGCATAAGGATCGAGGCGCGGGATCGGCCGGAAGATGAGCTGGCGCCAATCCTGGAGCCCGCCGTTGATGTCACCGCCGACATAGTTCTCGTCGTATGCCTCGAGCGCGGCCGGGTCGCGGACGCTGCGGCCGATGACCAGGTCACGGAAGCCGGGTGCGTACCGCTCGACCTGGTCCTCGATTCGGCCGGTCATGTCGACCGTCGAGCCGTTGGGGACGTGGCAATAGGCCCACGCGGTGTGCCAGCCCGCGGGCGCGCGCGACGGGTCGAACGGTGTCTGCTGGACGAAGAGCACGAAGGGCCGATCCGGGTGGCGGCCGGCGGCAACGTCCGCCTCGGCCGCGGCGATCTCGTCGAGCGTTCCCCCCAGATGGACGGTCGCTGCCCGGCGTGGCCCGTCGGCCAGCCACGGAACGGGACCGCTCAGGGCCCAGTCGATCTTGAACGTGCCCGGCCCGTAGCGGTAACCCTCGAGACGACGACGGTAAGCGGCCGGCAGCCGATCCCCGGCGATCGCGACCAGCTGTCTGGGTGTCACATCGAAGAGGAGAGCGCGCGCCGGCGGCAGCTCCGCGATCGATCCCACGCGGTTGTCCGTGACGATTTCGCCGCCGAGCTCGCCGAGGGCCGCGACAAGCGCATCGGTGATCCGCTGGCTGCCACCACGGGCCATCGGCCAGCCGAAGACGTGGCCGAACAGCCCGAAGACGAGCCCGAACGACGCGGTCAGCGGGCGATCGAGCGCGACCATCGAATGAGCGGCGAGACCGGCGAACAACGCCCGCGCCTCCTCGCCGGCGAATGTTGAACGCCCGAAGCCGCTGGCCGAGCGCAACCCCGGGAGGCCGAACCGGGCCAGCGCCAGCGGGTGGCGCGGCAGGTGGACGACGGGACCCATCAGCTCCGGGACGAGTCCGTCGGCCGCCCGGACGAGCGGCCCGTATGTCCGCCGCCAGGCTGGTCCGTCGTCGCCTAGCCCGACCGCCGTCTCCGCCACCGACAGCTCGAGCACGGCCGCCCGGCCGCCGTCCAGCGGATGGGCAAGGGGAGCGGGCGAGTGAATCCATTCGACGCCGAGTCGTGCCAGGTCGAGCGAGCTGAGGAACGGCGAGGCCAGGGCCGTCGGGTGGATGGCCGAGCACGGATCGTGGCTGAAGCCGGGCAGCGTGAGCTCGGCCGATCGAGCGCCGCCGCCGGGCGTCGGCGCCGCCTCGTAGACGACGACCGATCGACCAGCACGGGCGATCGTGATCGCGGCGGCGAGGCCGTTGGGACCGGCCCCGACGACGACGGCGTCGGGTGCGCTCGAGGTCATCTGGCCGTGTCGGTAAACCGTGGATACGTCGGGCTCAGCATGAGGGCCATCCTAGCGAGCCTGCGACGTCGGAGGTAAAGTTCGAGGCGGCTCCCGAAGGAACCGCCTCGATGCTGTCCCGGTGAAGAAACCCGCCGAAGCGGACGCTTCTGCCGCGCGTCAAGGGCATCTATCACGTCGGCTGCACCGACTACCCTGACCCTACCTACCCATGACCTTGTCGCTGGGGCAGCGTGGCTGCGTTAACAGCGCAAGGCGCATCGTACCGTCCGGCGAGCGAGAATCCAAGAGTTTTGATGCATTCAGCGATGTAAATTCCTTAACGTTCGGCGATCGGCTGGCCAACCCCTGACGAATGGCTGAGATCCGTTCCGATTGTCGCCCCGAGCGCGATCAGTCCTCGTGGATCGTGACCGTGGTCATGGCAACAGGCTCGTCCGGCAGGTCCTTCGCGTTGCGCGGCGCCGCGACGATCGCGTCGACGACATCCATTCCCTTCGTCACCTGCCCGAACAGCGTGTAATTCTTCGGCAGTTTGCCGGTCAGGTCCTGATGGCAGATGAAGAACTGGCTGCCGTTCGTGTTCGGGCCGGCGTTGGCCATCGCCAGGGCGCCGCGAACGTAGTTGCCCTTGATCGGCTCGTCCTCGAACTTGTAGCCGGGCCCACCCGTGCCGACGCGACCCTTGTTCAGATTGGCCTTCTTGCCGTGCTCGCCGTCCCCCGCCTGAGCGACGAAGCCCGGGATGACGCGGTGGAAGACGACGTCGTCGTAGAAGCCCTTCTTCGCGAGGTCGATGAAGTTCTTGGTGGCCTTCGGGGCGTCGGTCGTGAAGAGATCGATGTCGATGTCGCCCTTTTCTGTGGCGATCGTGGCGCTTGTCATGCGGATCCTCCTGGAATCTGGGTCCCTACGGGGTGCTGACGGTGACCTTGTCCATGGCAATGGGATGCGTCGGCAGCTCCGCGTCGGCCGCTGCGGCGATTGCGTCGACGGCCTCCATCCCGGATGTCACCGTCCCGATGATCTGGTAGTTGTTGTAGGCCGGGTCTGCCAGGGCCGTCCGCGCACCGTCGCTGAGGACGATGAAGAACTGCGACCCGACGGAATTGGGTGCCGCCGTGCGAGCCATGGCAACGGTGCCCCGACCATAGGTGGCGGTCACGGGCTCATCCTTGATCGTGTAACCGGGACCGCCTGTGCCTGTTCCTGTCGGATCTCCACCCTGGATGACGAAATCCGTGACGACCCGATGGAAGACGACGCCATTGTAGAAACCGCAACCGGCGAGGGCCACGAAGTTGCCGGCGGCGATGGGGGAGAGGTCGGCGTCGATCGTGATCTGGACCTTGCCCTTTGCCGTTTCGATCGTGACG
>Ga0209488_10003264_pt1 | contig 13077 bp, 7 predicted proteins | sample Rivendell_Oct201_8_FD_188349 | JGI IMG/M metagenome (GOLD analysis project Ga0209488, IMG submission 188349) | Vadose zone soil microbial communities from the Eel River Critical Zone Observatory, Northern California, USA -... | ecosystem: Environmental > Terrestrial > Soil > Vadose zone >...
TCATTCCACATCCACACTTGGTCACCACTGGTCCGCTTTGTCCGGATTACTGGGACAGGCTCCTGAGGGAGAGGGATACCCGCATGCCGCGTTTATTCCCCCCTCAGCTCTCCCGCTTCCCGTGCATCAGCATGTCGACGGCGTGTTCCATGGATCCGGCCGGCGTGATCTCTCCTGCATTCACAAAAAAGATTTCATCCGCATTCGCGATGGTATTCAGCCGGTGCGCGATGATGACCTTCGTCGTTGCCGGCGGCAGCTTGTCGAGAATTCCCTGCAGCAGCTGTTCGGTGATCGTGTCGATGTTTGCCGTCGCTTCATCCAGAATCAGCAGTTCCGGATTCCTCAGCGCTGCTCGCATGAATGCGATCAGCTGCTTCTGTCCGAGACTGATGCTGTCGCCGCTTGAGGTGACTTTCATATCCAGCCCCTGTTCGAAACGAATCAGGAGTTCGCCCAGATTGTTCTGCTTCAGAATCTCGACCAGCTGTTCACTGGAACAGTCGCGATAACGTTCGTTGCCATACACAATGTTGTCCCGCACCGTCCCCGTGAACAGGAACGGCTCCTGCAGGATGAATCCGATCTTGTTGGTTCGCTCTTCCGCCGAATACGCCCGGATATCCTTGCCCTCGAGCAGCACCACTCCGTTGCCGGGATCGTAAAGCCTTGCCATCAGCGATGCCGTCGTTGTTTTACCGCCGCCGGTTGGGCCGACCAGTGCGTAGGTCTTGCCGTGCTCCAGAGCGAAACTGCTGTTTCTGAGAATGCTCTGTCCTTCGCGATAGCCAAAATTCACATTCTGGAATTCGAGCACCGCCTTCGAATCGGTCGCAGTGGCTGCGATCATCGGCATGTTGGGTTCCAGCGCGAGAACCTCCGAAATGCGATCCACCGCCGCCAACGCCAGTTGAAGCTGAGCCCACATCGCCGCGAGCTGCCGCAGCGGCATGTAAAAATTGTTCACGTAAAGCAGGAATCCGATCAGCAACCCCACCGTCATGCTGCCGCCGGCGATCAGGTTTACTCCGTAGGCGATCACCACGATTTGTGCGAAGTTTTGCGACAAGCCGTAAATGGGCATGAAAATGTTGCTCGCCATTCCGGCTTCCATGGCCGATGCGAAATTCTGCTCATTGGCTTCGTTGAATTTCTTCCGGAAATAGTCGGTTCGATTGAACGCCACGATGACCTTGAAGTTGTTCAGGCTCTCCTGAATTTCCGCGCTCATGCCGCCGACCGACTGGAGGTTCCGGACGTTCTTGCGTTTGACCCATGGCGAGATGATTTGAGTCACGATGAGGACGCCCAGCGCCGGCAGCAATGCCGCGCCGCCCAGCCGGGGATTCAGACTGACCAGAAAAATTGCGGCGCCGGTCATGAAGAAGAGGTTTCCGGCGAACTGAACCAGGGCCTGCGAAAAGAACTGATTCAGCTTGTCGGTGTCATTGTTGATCCTGGATATCAGGTCGCCCGTCTTGTTCTGATTGAAAAACGCCACCGGCAGCGCCTGCAGTTTCGTGAACAGAGCATTGCGCAGGTTGAACAGCACTCTCCGGCCGACGCTGCCCATCCGCTGCGTTTGAAAATAACTTGAACAAAGGCCGACCATGTAGATCCCCAGCAGCACCAGCGCGGATTTCCAGACGCCTTCGAAATCGCGGTTCTTGATGTAGATGTCTACCGTACGGCCAATGATCATCGGGCCGAGGAGGCCGGAGACGGACGTGATGATCACCGCAATCAGCGCCTGGGACGCAATGCCGTACTCTCCCTCCATGACAGGGAGCAGCCTCCGGATTCCCTCGACGACGCTGATCTTCGGCGGCTGAAACGTCGAGCTACTGAGACTGTATGAGTTCGAAATGGCTTGTGCTGCGCTGCGAGTCATATATCTGCACGTACTCCGGCGATGTTTGCATCAATTGGCTGTGCGTACCTGAGGCAAGGACTTCCCCTTCCATCAACAGGATGATCTGGTCGTAGTCTTCGACCGATCCGATCTTCTGAGTCACCGACAACAATGTGATCTTCGGATACTGCGCCCGGACATTCTCGAGGATCTTGCGCTCGGTGGTGGAATCCACGCGCGCCGTGAAATCATCGAGGAGCAGGATTCTGGGGTTCAGAGCCAGAGCGCGGGCCAGCATGATGCGCTGCTTCTGCCCGCCCGAAAGGCTGGTGCCGCGTTCGGAAACGACGGTGTCGAGCTTCTGAGGAAGCGAATCCACGAAGTCCTGCAGTTCGGCGGTTCGAATTGCCTTGTCGAGATCCTGGTCCGTCACGGTTGTGCTGAAGGCGATGTTTTCGCGCAGCGTGAGATTGAAAAGGATGCTGTCCTGGAATACAAAGCCGACCTGCCGATAGAGCGCTTCCTTCTGGTAAGTCTCGATCGGGTTGCCGTCGTACTCCACGCTGCCCGATTCCGGCCGGATCAGTCCCGTGAGCAGGTACAGAAGCTGAGTCTTTCCCGCAGCAGTCGGGCCAATGACAGCCGTTCGAGTTCCTGCCTTTGCCTGAAGGGAGACATCTTTAAGAACCATCTTGTCGCCGTATTTCATGGTCACATGACGCAAGTCGACATCCCCGTTCAGATCGGCCGTCAAATGGCCGGTGTCTTTCCGGTCCGGCGCGTCGAGTATTCCGGAGATGCGAATGAAGGACGCTGTGGCCTGGGCCATGACGTTGCTCATGAAGCCGATCACGATGACGGGGAAAACCAGAATCGCCAGGTACGAGTTGAACTGCGTGAAGTCGCCCAGGGTCATGGAGCCATTGATGACGAAGCGTCCGCCGACAGTCAGAATCGTGAGCGTCGCGACGTTGGTTGAAAAAATAATCACCGGGATGAGAGCCGCAAAAAGACGCAGGATGCTCAGGCTGATCTCCTTTGCCTCGGTGTTGGCCGCAAGAAACTTCTGATACTCGACCTGCTGAGAATTCAGCAGCCGGATCAGCGAGGAGCCCAGAATGCTTTCGTTGATCACCTTGTTCAGCCAGTCCACCGCGCCCTGAGCCTTTCCGAACAGTTTGCGTACTTTTCCCAGCACTACCGCAAAGGTGCCCCCGATGACCGGCAGTATGGCAAGCACCGCCAGCCCCAGCTTCCAATTGATCGACAGCAGGAGCACTCCGGCCCCCAGGATCAGAAACAGGGAAGAGATGATCGACGCAATAGCCTGAGACACCCACATCTTGATCGCGTCGACATCGGACGTGAGATTGGTCAGGAGCTTCGCGGGAGTCGCCAGCTGAATATAGGCATGGTCCTGGACGGAAATTTTCGCGACAAGCTTCGTCCGCAGGTCCCGTGCAATGCGCTCGGCCGCATACGTCTGGACGATGTTCTGGAAATAGGCCAGCACGAAAATGCCGAGCGCAATCAACGCGAATTCGACGAGAATCCTGTTGATGGAGAATCCCGGCAGGTTGTAATTGTCGATGGTTCGGGCCATCACCCGCGGCACGATCAGGTTCAGGCCGTTTCCGAAAATCGTCAGGACTACCATCGCGGCAACCAGATGACGATAGGGTGTCAGAAGACTAAAGAGGTTGGGCCGGGCCGGACCTCCAGGCTTCACCAGGGGTTTTATGGGGACTTTGGGCTTTTCCATAATCGCGAGTCACCCATAATAAGTAGTTTTTCGAAAGTTGGTTCCCAAATCTGAGAGTGGGGTATCTTCCCGACCGACTTTTGTTCACAAACCGAATTGAGGCTTTCAGGAGGGAAGACCACCTGAGAAAATGTCCCTGATCGGTCGATACGGTGTGCGAACGAGGCCCATATTGAGACAAATACACAGATTGGAGACGTTTTGACCCCGGTTCAGGAGCTACTGCAGAACGACGTCAAGTTGCCGTCTCCACCGGCAATTGCGGTTCGGATCCTGGACGTGGTTCGGAGCGAGGATTTCTCGTTTCGCGAACTTGCAAAAATTATTCAGACCGATCCCGCGCTCACCAGCCGGATTCTTCGAATTGCAAATTCGGCGATGTATTCGCTGCCCAATAAAGTGTCGAATTTTGAGACCGCGATCTCGCTTCTTGGCGGAAACACCCTGAAGAATATTGCTCTGTCTTTCATCATTTCGCAGGGATTCCAGGGCAAGCGTGGCGATCGATTCGATTTTTCTCGCATGTGGCGGCGGTCGGTGACTGCGGCGGTTGCCGCGCAGCTGATTTCCGAGGAGATCCACTTCAAGGCCGATGACACCTTCATTACGACTCTTCTGCAGGATATCGGCATCGGGGCGATGTACCTCTGCCGCAGGGACGACTACCTCAACGTGCTCGACGAAAAACTCGTTTCGGGCCGACCGCTCACGATTGTGGAAAGGGAAATTTTCGGCTTCGACCACCAGGAGGTGGGTTCCGAACTTTTGAAGCTGTGGGGAATGCCGGAGACCGTGTACATGCCGGTTCGATACCACCATGATGTGGATCTGGCGCCGATCGAATTGAGACAGCTCTGCCATGTGATTCGGGCGTCGGATCGACTTTCGGCGGTCTACTACGGGTCGGAAAGCGTGCGAAACGTCCGGCGTTCTAAGGAACTTCTGGAGAATTCCTTCGGTCTGGGCGAAGACCGGGTGATTCGCCTGATCGACGCGGTTGCCCAGAAGAGCGGCGAACTCCTTTCGCAGTTCAACATGCCGTCCGGGAAGATGAAGACGTATTCCCAGATACTGGAGTCCGCCAACGAAGAATTGATTCGACTGAACCTGTCATCGGAATCCCTGATTGTCGAACTCAAGGAAGCCAGGAAGAGAGCGGAACTTCTCGCTGCAGAGCTGAAGGTGGCCAATTCCAAGCTTCGCGATAAGGCGTTCAAAGACGATCTGACCGGACTCTACAACCACCGGTACTTTCTGGAGATTCTGGATATCGAACTGGAATCGACCCGGCGATTCGGGCATCTCCTTTCGCTTCTCATGTTCGATGTCGACAATTTCAAAGGCGTCAACGATACCTATGGCCATCGGGCAGGCGACGAAGTCCTTAAAACGCTTGGTCAATATTTGAATCGTTCGAGCCGGGCTTCCGATACCGCGGCGCGATACGGCGGCGACGAGTTTGTGGTGCTGCTTCGCGGAACCGCGATCGAGGGCGCAAGAGTCCGCGCCGAAGCCATCCGTTCGGAAATCAGCGGACTGGAAATCAAGGTGGATGGCATCACGGTCAGCGTCACGGTGAGCATCGGAATCGCATTCTTTGATCAGAAAGAACTGGGCCACAAAAACAATTTCATTAACCTGGTCGACAAGGCCATGTACGAGTCGAAGCGCGGCGGCCGGAACCGGGTCAGCATCAGCAAGGACGCCGGGTAACGTGCTGGGTGCTGAAGTGGAAAGATCCTGACCATTTGATTCTTCATTTGATAAAGATCTGACGATAGCCGCCCGCGACCAGCGCGGCGATATCGGCCAGAATCCGCGGTAGTCTCAATCCGCCGGGATAGGCCAGATATCGCGGTTCCCACACCGGATCAAACTTCTCTTTGAATGCGCGGAGTCCCTGGAATTTGTAGATGGGCTCTCCATGTTCGTAGAGAAAACTTCCGGCCCTGGTCCAGAAGTGCGACACAGGAGACTGCTCGATACCCGACATCGGCGCCATGCCCATGGTGAACCACTGGTAACCGTTGTCCCTGCCCCAGACCATCAGGTTCACAAACAAGGCCTCCATCACTCCCTTTGGTGCGTCGTGGTGAAACCGCATCAAATCCACAGAGAGTTCCTGATTGGTGGGACCTGGCCAAAGAGTTGCGAACGCCTGGATTTTCCCCTCCCGTTCGATTACTGCTGCCGGAAACTTCGCGAGATATTCCGGATCAAAGAACCCAAGAGAAAATCCCTTTTCGGAACCGGCTCTGTTCTGGATCCAGTCGTCGGATACGGACTGGAGTTGCTGCATCACAGCGGGCACTTCCGCGACGGCAATAACGCGAAATGCGCCTCCGTCTCTTTCAAGCCGTCGTACCACCTGACGGAACTTTGAACCCGAGCTTCCTTCCAGAGTAAAACGCTGAAGATCCACTCGGGCTTCCTCTCCAAGTTTTACGAAGGTCAGCCCGAAATCCGCGTAGTGATGCAGGTAGCTTTTCTCCACTTCATAGAAAACAGGCGTGCCGCCGAAGTCGTCGCATTTTTCGAGGAACAGTCGAATCAGTTCGGCTTTGCGATGTGGCGGTCCGATCGGATCGCCCAGGGCAACCCAGGTTCTGCCCTGCACGGCGTACATCACAAATCCCTCGCGTTGTTCATCGAAGAGGATGGCTTTGTCCCGCAGGTATACCAGATAAGGCCGAGTGAAGTTTTGTGTCCTGATGACCGCGCCGGCGGCATCGAGGTCGGCTGCGGAAGGTTCGTCTTCTTCATGCGGGGCGAGCCCGATGAGCCGCGCAATGGCGAACAAGAACACGATCGTCGCGGCGCCCACGGATCCCCGAAGGAAACGAGACGCTTCGGCATTCAATTCAAACTGCCACCACAGGTCGTTCGAATACTCGACGTGTTTGAAAGCGAACAAGCCGAGCCACACTGACGCGGCGATTGCCGCCACGACGGAAGCGATCCACGAGGGAGAAAAGCGGGCTGCGAAGAAAGCGGCTTTCCTGTCGAAGGCCGGACGCGCACGCTGCAGTACCAGAAGAAATCCCGCCAGTAGAATGGCCTCTCCGTAGCCGCCGCCGCGAAGCAGAGAAGAGACAATTCCCACGGTCACCACCGTCATCGTGAAGTAGTAAGCGGCATCCAGCCGTCGGGAAAGTCCGTGCGACAGGAGGAGAAGCGCGGCACCAGCGGCGCTGCCCACCACGTGCGATGTCTCGATGATCGCCAGAGGCAGAATTTTGCCCAGCCAGGCCAGTCTTCCCGAAGCGACCGGCGTGGCGCCGGAGAACAGCAGCACCATGCCGCTGATGAACGTGAATATCGCCAGAACCATCGGCGCCAGCCGTTCGGTAAGCCGTCCGAGATATGCTGTGACTTTTGCCGCATGAGCGTGACGCCGGCGGATCTCATCGCCGACCAGCAGGACCAGCGCGACCGCAAGCGGCGCCAGGTAGTAAATGGCGCGAAATACCACCAGAGTCGGCACAAGTTCGGCCGATGTGAGGTACGGGCTCAACAGCAGCACCATTAGCCCTTCGAAGACACCCACGCCGCCCGGGACGTGACTCGCGAGGCCGAGAATCTGCGCTGCGAGAAACGCGCCAAGCACGGCAAAGAACGGCGCCTCGTGCCTGGGCAGAAGGACAAAAAATACTGAACCCGCCAGGAACCAATCCGTCGTCGAGACAGCAAACTGCGCAAATGCCAGCCGCAGCGGTGGCAAAGGGAATTCCAGTTTTCGAATTCGAAGAGGCTTCATGCCGAGACCCGATGCTGCGACGTAACACACGCTGACGGCAGTAAGCAGCCATCCCGCGACATGAACCAGGTTCGCCGGCAATGCGAGCTCACTGGGAAGCGGATTCAGCGCCAGGCTCAGTCCGCCGAGAGCCAGAAGTCCGACCCAAAACGTGACCATGTAAGAGAACACGATCTTCGAAAGTTCCTCGCCGGTGACTCCCCACCGCGAGTAGAACCGGTATCGCACCGACGTTCCAGACAGAACACTGAAGCCGACGTTGTTGGCAATCGCATAGGCAATGAAAGAGGCCAGCGCGACACGCCGGCGCTGGAGTTGCCGGCCGATGTAGGCAAAGGCGATGAAATCGTACCCGGTCAGAACCGCGTAATTGAGCGCGGTCAGCAAGACCGCGGCAGCCAATTGCCATGGCGGGGTATTCAATGCATCCGACGAAAGCGATTTCCAGGAAACGGCATGCAATTCGCGACGAAGCACCTCCAGGGCTGCGAAGAACAGCACGAGTCCGAAAATGGCAGGCACCACACGTTGAGCACGCTCGCGGAAAGTCTTCATCGCCGTTGGTTCTGTTTCACCCACTGAATGGCTTCCAGCAGCCTCTGGTTGAACTCGGCCGTATTGCCGCTGAATCGATGATCCGATGCCTCCACCACCCAGAGTTTTTTGGGAGGATCCGCCTTTTGCATGATCTTCTGCACTTCCGTTAATGGAACGAATTCATCATGTGTGGAATGAATGGCCGCCAAAGGAAGCGGAGTGACTCTGTTCACAATCGCCTCGACGCTGAATGTGGGCTCATTCGGCACGCCATGGGTCAGATAAATGATTGAGTCCTTCAGCCGCCATCCAAGTTCGTTCAAATCGGGCAGGCCCAGTCCGATCACGCCGCCAATTGCAGACTTCGTCGACGCGTCGGTAGCGGCAAGGACGGATAGTCCGGCGCCCTCCGAAATTCCAATGAGGATCGGCTTTTCAACCGAGCCCTTTGCCGCGTACGTGGCAAGCACACGGTAGTCCCCGGGCTCGTCTCGGATTCCCAGCGTTGTGGTACCGGAAGTAAAACTTTCCAGATACGCCTTTACATCGAATCCCACGACAAAGAACCCTTTGGCCGATAGCATCTCGGCGACGCGAGGGCTGAGGTGAGTCCAGCCTCCGTCTCCACTGGAAACAATAATCGGGGAGCCAACGCCGCGAGTGCCATAGACCTGGACGGTTTGTGGATGTCCACGCAGGATCAGGGTGGCGGCGTGCGGCAGCGGAATTCGTTGGCCGGAAACCGCCAGGCTCGCCAGCAGGGTCCATGAGAATATCGATAGAAAACTCCGCATAGATATCAATCAAGGTATGAATAAACGGCAAAAGCCCAGTCACACATTGACTGACCGCGCTCCGACCGTTGTCAAATGTCCAATGTACTTGTTTCGCTAACCCAAGACTCTATCTGGTCATTGAAACAAGTTCTCTCAACATTGGACAACGGCGAACGCACATTTGACAACGGTGGCGACGCGGTCAACCAATTATGTCATTGCGCTTTTGCGAGAGGGCTGGCTCGAAAGCAAGCCTCTGAGTCCTGGAATTTCGCTGAAATCACGCCGCGCCTTGCGGCAACGGAATCCGTTACACTGAGGCGCAATGGAGCTAAAGGAAAACATTCCGCTGAGCCCGTTGACGACGTTCCGGGTTGGCGGTTCGGCGCGCTATTTTGCCGAGGCCGAATCCGAAGAAGACGTCTTGATGGCGATGATGTTCGCGAAGGCGCGAGACCTGCCCGTGTTTGTATTGGGTGGGGGCTCCAATCTTCTGGTAGCGGACGCCGGATTTCCGGGTTTCGTATTGCGGGTGAATATCAAAGGCGTCGAAGTGGAACCCGCCGGGGAGATTGTAGTGGTGCGTGCCGCGGCAGGTGAGAACTGGGACGACTTTGTGTCCTCGTGCGTGGGAGTCCGGCTGGGCGGCATCGAGTGCCTCAGCGGGATTCCCGGATCGGTCGGGGGCACGCCGGTTCAAAATGTCGGCGCTTACGGGCAGGAGACTTCCGATGTGCTGGTGTCGGTGCGTGCGTTCGATCGGGAGTCCGACTCGATCGTTGAGCTGACTCGCGAGCAGTGCGGGTTTTCATATCGCACGAGTATCTTCAACACCACGCATCGCGAACGCTACATCGTTCTTCGGGTGAGCTATTCATTGGCGAAAGACGGAACTCCGCTACTGAAATATCCGGATGTGCGGCGGAACCTTGAAAGTCACGGAGAGAAATCCGGCCCGCCGACGCTTGCGGATGTGCGTCAGGCCGTACTCGAGATTCGTTCCAGCAAGGGAATGCTGATCGTGGATGGCGATCCGGATTGCCGCAGCGCGGGTTCGTTCTTCAAGAATCCCATTGTTAACGAAACGCAGTTCGCCGAACTCCAGTCCGTCGCCGGCGATGCATTGCCGCGATATCCCGCTTCCAACGGACACGTGAAAACTTCTGCAGCCTGGCTGATCGAACGTGCCGGTTATGCGAAGGGATTTGCCATCGGGCCCGCTGCGATTTCCGGTAAGCACACTCTGGCATTGGTGAATACCGGTGGCGCGACGGCGGCCGATATCGTTGCACTGGCGCGGGAAATCCGCCGCGGAGTTCAGGCTCGCTTCGGCGTCCGCCTGACGCCGGAGCCGGTGTTTGTGGGATTCATCGAAGAGTTTTAACCTTTCTCACGCTACAATCCCCCCGCATTCCCACGGAGGCATTCATGAAAGTTTCTGTCCGACTGGCGAGTGTACTCGCCACGATGGTTCTGGCAGCGGCATGTTCCCGCTCGAGCTCGCCTGCCGAAAATCCCATACCGAAGATCGCTGTTGAAAAAGTTCAGCTCGCCAATGGACTCGATGTCCTGATGGTGGAAGACCACCGGTTGCCGCGCGTCTCGGTCAGCATCTGGTATCACGTCGGGCCGGTGAATGAGGAGCCTGGGCGCACGGGATTCGCGCATCTGTTCGAGCACATGATGTTTCAGAAATCGAAGCACGTGCCCGAGGACGCGTTCTTTCGCATGCTGGAGGCGGCAGGCAGCAGTGACGAGAATGGCACTACCGATCAGGACCGGACGAACTATTTTGAGACCGTTCCGTCGAACCAGCTGGAGCTCGCGTTCTGGCTGGAATCGGACAGGATGGGTTATCTGCTCGATGAACTCACGGCGGATTCATTCAAGAACCAGCAGGACGTCGTTCGAAACGAACGCCGGCAGTCCGTCGAGAACCGGCCCTATGGCATCGTGTCGGAAGCCGTCACCCACGCATTGTTCCCGAAAAACCATCCGTACTACGCGGATGTAATCGGGTCGCATCAGGACATTCAGTCGGCGCAGGTCGCTGATGCGCGCAAGTTCTTCCGGCAGTATTACGGGCCCAACAACGCAAGCCTTGCAATCGTCGGCGACATCGACAAGACGAAGACTCGGCAACTCGTCGAAAAGTATTTTGGATCGTTGAAGCGCGGGCCTGATGTGCCACCGGTTCACGTGACGACCCCGGAAATCACTTCCGAACGCCGGGTTGTGGTGAAAGACCACATCGAACTTCCGCGTCTCTACATGGCGTGGCTGACTCCCCCAATCTTCAAGGCGGGTGATGCCGAAGCTCAGCTTGCGGCGGGAATTCTCGGGCAGGGCAAGTCGAGCCGTTTATACAAGACTCTGGTTTACGACAAGCAGATCGCCCAGGACGTCGCCGCTTACTGCATTCCGTTTACTCTCGGTTCCGAGTGGATCATTCAGGCCACCGCGCGCGAAGGGCACACGCTGGAGGAGATCGAGAAAGAGATTGATGCGCAACTGGACGCGTTTCGTCAAAGCGGGCCCAATGCGCAGGAACTGGATCGTGCGAAGGCAACCACGGAAACCGGGATTCTCTTTTCGCTCGAGCGTAACGGTGGATTCGATGGCATCGCGGATCGAATCAACATGTACAACCACCATCTGAAGAATCCCGATTACCTCGCCGAGGACATCAACCGATACCGGAAGGCCACGGCTGCAGATGTGCAGGCGGTCGCCGCGAAGTATCTGGTGAAATCCGCGCGCGCGGTGGTGTTCGGACTTCCGGGGGAGCAGGATCTGGGGCCGAAGGTGCCGACGGGCAAAATTGCGGCGAATGATAAAACCGAATCGGTCAACGCCGATGAGCCGTGGCGTGCCATGCCACCCGCGCCGGGTCCGGATCCCGCGTTGGTGATTCCGGCGCCGACCACATTCCAGATGGCGAATGGTCTGCACGTCATCCTGGATCAACGCAAAGGCTGGCCGGTGGTGGCGGCAAACCTCGTGGTTCGCAGCGGCAGCGGTGCGAATCCCATCGACAAACCGGGTCTGGCAAGTTTCACCTTCGACATGCTCGATGAAGGCTCCACTTCGCGCTCGTCGACACAGTTTGCCGAGCAACTGGAACAGGTCGGAGCGCATCTGGAAACCACCGTATCGCAGGACTACTCGTCCACGATCGTGACTGCCGCCAGATCCCACATTCAAACCGGACTCGATCTGCTGGCGGACGCAGCGATAAACCCGGCGTTTCCAGAAAGCGAAATCGAGCGCGTGCGCAAAAGCGTTCTGGGTGAATTGTCGGAGAATCGGTCCGATCCGGGGTCCACGGCACGCCGTGTTTTAATGCTGGCGATGAATGGTGAGAAGAGTCCGTATGGATATATCGATCTGGGGACCGAAGAGTCTGTAAAATCGATTGTCCAGACGGATATTCGCAATTTCTGGTCTCAGCACATCGTTCCGGAGAACTCCACGTTGATCGTTTCAGGTGATTTGACGCAGGACGACGTCACCTCGATGATCGCCAAGACCCTTGGAAGCTGGAAGGGAGGCGTCTCAAAATCATCCGAGGCTCCGAGTGCCGTTCCCGTTACGTCGCACTTGCTGATCGTGGATATGCCTGGTGCGCAACAAACTCAATTGAGAGTCGCTGTGTCGGGGCCTCCACGCGCGACTCCCGATTACGAGCAGATTCAGGTGATGAATGCCATCCTGGGCGGGCTGTTCTCAAGCCGCATCAATTTGAACCTTCGCGAGAAGCATGGGTATACCTACGGCGCGAGCTCGAGTTTTACATATCTGAGAAATACCGGTTGGTTTGCCGCGGGATCCGGAGTCCGCACCGACGTCACGGCACCGGCGACACGAGAGGTGTTGTCGGAGATCCGGAAGATCGGGGATAGCCCGGTGTCCACGGACGAAATGAAGCTGGCAAAACAGCTTATGGTTGGTGGGTTGCCCGCCCGGTTCCAGACTGTGGAGCAGACGGTGAATGCGCTGGCGGACGTTGTCTCCTACGACCTTGGGCTGGATTACTACACCGGATATGCGAAGAAGGTTTCCAGTGTGACGTCTTCTCAGGTTCAGGACGTTGCCAGGAAGTATCTGATTCCGCAGAAACTCACCGTGCTTGCTGTGGGCGATCGGAAGAAAATCGAGCCGGAGCTGAAGGCGTTGGGGCTCGGCGCGGTTCAGTTAAGGGACGCGGAGGGGAAGGTGGTCTCTTCGAAATAGCCGCTATGGATAGCAAATGGGTGCACAGGATTTCTTCTCGAGAATGTCGCGCGAAGCGCATCCGTACAGCTGTAGATCCTATGTAGGTGGTCCTAAGAAGACAGGGCCGCTTGGTAAAAGACCTCCATTTGAAGACCAATCCAATAGGAGGAACGATGAA
>Ga0209488_10003265_pt1 | contig 13075 bp, 11 predicted proteins | sample Rivendell_Oct201_8_FD_188349 | JGI IMG/M metagenome (GOLD analysis project Ga0209488, IMG submission 188349) | Vadose zone soil microbial communities from the Eel River Critical Zone Observatory, Northern California, USA -... | ecosystem: Environmental > Terrestrial > Soil > Vadose zone >...
GCCCGGGATGCGCTTGAGGTAGGGGAGCGGCGGCATGTTCATGATCGACATGCAGGGCACCTTGGCCTTGGCGACGGCGTCGAGCAGTTCGCGCACGCCTGGCGCACGGTATTGCGGCTCCTGCATTGCCAGTCCCACCAGGTCATAGTCGGCGGGTTTGATGCCGGCCGTCCCCTCGGCGGACAGTTTGCCCGGCAACTTGCGCGTGTCGATTTCGACCAGGTCCTTGCGCCCCCGAATGGGCATGCGGATGCGGGCGCCGTCCGAATTGATGGCGTCTGCCTCGGCCGGTAGGCAGACCAGTTTCACGTGGTGGCCACCGAACAACAGTTTGGTGGCGAGCAGCGAGCCATAGGACGCGCCCAAAATGAGAATGTTGTAAGTGGTCACGTCGCTGCTCCGTTTTGTGCAAGTTTTTCTGTAAATGATTTAGCGCCTATGGGGAGCCCGTCCCCATCCGGTGCCCCGCATGCTATCGGGGAACTCGGGCTGGCGCAACGAAACAGCAGCGTCGCGAAGCCCCCTGATACCGGCGGACAAGTCCCAAAAGAACCCTTCACAGGGGCGAATTCATTGTTACTTTAGGGGCATGATGGCGCCGGCCCTGATTTCCGGAAAAAGCTACCGTGAGGAACCAAAATGGCGAGTTCTCGCCCAAGACCCCAAGTGATCCGGCTGACCGAGGCGGCGGCCGATCGCATCAAATATGTGATGGCAAATGCCGCCAACCCGGTGGTGGGTGTGCGCGTCGGCGTCAAGAACGGCGGCTGCGCGGGCATGGCCTACACCATGGAATATGCCGAGAAGGTGGCGCCTGCTGACGAGGTGGTGGAAGACAAGGGCGTGCGCGTGCTCATCGATCCCAAGGCCCTGTTGTTCCTGCTCGGGACCGAGATGGACTACAAGACCGAAAAGCTTTCGGCGCAATTCGTGTTCAATAATCCGAACCAGACCTCGGCCTGCGGGTGCGGTGAATCGGTTGAACTCAAGCCGGCCGTTGAAGCGCAATAATAGCGGTTCGGCCGAACTGCCATGGATTTTGCCGATATTAAGGAATTGTTCTCCGTCTTCGGGCCCGTTGATGCGCGTCGCATGTTCGGTGGCGCCGGCATCTATGCGGACGGAACCATGTTTGCGGTGCTTGCCGAGGGCGTGATCTATCTCAAGGCCGATGACGGCAATGCGGCTGCCTACGATCGCGAAAGCCTTGGCCCCTTCACCTATGCGACGAAGGAGGGCAAGCGCGGCGTGATGTCCTACCGGCGGATGCCGGACCGGCTTTACGATGATCCGGACGAACTTGCGACCTGGGCCAGGGAAGCGCTGGCGGCCGCGCGGCGCGGGAAGGGGAGCAAGAAGTCGCCCAAGCTGGCGGCGTCGAATTCCGTCACAAGGGCGCAACGAACAAGGTCGTAGGGTGGGTAAAGGCGCGCTACTCGGTCTATCGGCGTGGACAAAATTTCGTGCGCGCCTTTGCCCACGCGTTCGGGCTCGTGCATCCGCCCCCGCGTGGGCAAAGGCGCCACGAAGGCCCGTTGTCTGATCGACAATTGTGCCAGGCGCCTTTTGCCCACCCTACGGCCCCGGAGCGACCTCAAGCCTTGATGCGAACGGGGCGCAAGAGAAATGCCGGCAAGTGATTACTGATGTCGTCGGTCGGGGGCTGGCTGCGGCGCGATCTCGCTTCATCCAGGCGGGCTACGGGAGCAGGATTTTGCCGAGCCGCCGGGGCGGGTTTGCCTCCCCGTTGAGGGGCCGGCCGTGCTTCCGGCGCCTTGGCTGCGCGCGCGGGGCGCTCTTGTGCGTGAGAATGACGCTCGGGCTTGCCGCGCCTTGGCTTGCGGTGTTCGGCCGGAGCGGCAGCTTCTTCGTTTGCGCGACTTCCGGGCGGTTCGTCCATCCAGGCAATGCTCTGGCCGATGAGCTTTTCAATCGCCCCGATCGCTGTCTGGTCAGACGGCGCAACGATCGTGATCGCGGTGCCGCTGCGGCCTGCGCGACCGGTGCGGCCGATGCGGTGGACATAATCGTCGGCGTGATGCGGCACGTCGAAATTGAATATGTGGCTCACGTCCGGAATATCGAGGCCGCGAGCCGCAACGTCGGATGCAATCAACAGCGCGACATCGCCTTTGCGAAAGGCATCGAGGGCAGCTGTTCGCGCCGACTGATCGAGATCGCCGTGAATGGCGGCGGCGTTGAAGCCGTGGGTCTGCAGGGAGCGGTGGAGGAGCGCGACTTCCCGTTTGCGGTTGCAAAACACGATGGCGTTCTTGAAGTTTTCGTCCGCCCGGATCAGGCGTCGCAATATGTCGCGTTTCTCATGGGGTTCGCGGCCGGTTTTGACCAGGCGCTGGGTGATATTGGCGACGGTAGTGGCTGGGCGGGTCACCTCGACACGAACTGGGTTGTGCAGGAACTGTTCTGTGATGCGGCGAATTTCGGGCGGCATGGTCGCCGTGAAGAACAATGTCTGGCGCGTGAATGGTACCAGCTTGCAGATGCGCTCGATATCCGGGATGAAACCCATGTCGAGCATGCGGTCGGCTTCGTCGATAACCAGCAATTCGACACCAGTGAGCAACAGCCTTCCGCGCTCGAAATGATCGAGCAGGCGGCCCGGCGTTGCGATCAGTACATCGACGCCGCGTGTCAGCTTGGCGTCCTGATCGTCGAAGGAGACACCGCCGATGATCAGCGCGACGTTGAGCTTTTGCCCGGCGCCGTATTTGACAAAACTTTCTTCCACTTGCGCGGCAAGTTCGCGCGTCGGCTCCAGGATCAGCGTACGCGGCATCCGGGCTCGCGCACGGCCGTTTTCCAGCATCGTCATCATTGGTAATGTAAAGGCGGCAGTCTTGCCGGTGCCCGTTTGCGCGATACCGAGGACGTCTCGCCTTGCGAGCACGTGGGGGATCGCCTGTTCTTGAATTGGGGTCGGGGCGGGATAACCGGCCGCCGTGACGGCGGCGAGAACTTTATCGGACAAGCCGAGTTTGGAAAAAGGCATGGACCCTCGAGTCGAGGCCGCCCAGTATTGACCCGCGCCGGACTACCAATGAATGACAGCAGTGCGCGGGGGAGGGGCGGCCGAATGAATCAATCGAACCTATTTATGCCCAGAAGATAGGGGGGTTGGGCTGAAAGTCAATGATTCTAAGGCATAACGGGGCAAGATAGTGTCCAATTGGCTTACACAGATCGGTCAATAAAGCGTCATTTTGGATCTTTCTGAGAATAAATGGTGCATAGCAAGGTTGTGTGTCCCGGACGCCGTGCCGCACTGCGCCCGGGACACGCCGCAACTGGTTTCAGCGCTTCGCACAACCGGGGTAAAAAATCATGGCCTCCGTCCTCGACCTGATTGGCAACACGCCGCTCGTGGAAGTGACGCGGATCGACTGCGGACCTTGCCGCCTGTTTCTCAAACTCGAAAGTGCAAACCCGTCCGGCTCGATCAAGGACCGGCCGGCACGGGCCATGATCGAGGCCGCGGAGGCTGACGGACATCTCAAGGCCGGCGGCACGATCATCGAGGCGACAGCCGGCAATACCGGGCTCGGCCTTGCGCTGGTCGGCGGCCGCAAGGGTTATCGCACGCTGCTGGTTGTCCCCGACAAGATGGCACGCGAAAAGGTGCTGCATGCGCAGGCCCTGGGCGCGGAAGTCGTGAGCACGCGTTCGGACGTCGGCAAGGGGCATCCTGACTACTACCAGGATATGGCAGAAGCGATCACGCGCCGCACGCCCGGCGCGTTCTATGTCAACCAGTTTGCCAATCCGGCCAATCCGCGTGCGCACGAGACGTCGACGGGTCCGGAAATCCTGCAACAGATGGACGGCGACATTGATGCGGTCGTGGTCGGAGTTGGTTCCGGCGGGACGATGACCGGGCTTGGACGTTGCATGCGTGCGGCCTGCAAAAAAACCAGGATGATCCTCGCTGATCCTTCGGGTTCGATCCTGAAAGCCTATGTCGAGACCGGCCGGATGACGGAAGCCGGCAGTTGGGCGGTGGAAGGAATCGGGGAGGATTTCATCCCGCCGATTGCCGACATGTCGCTCATCGACAAGGCCTATTCGATACCTGATCCGGAGAGCTTTGCGGTCGCGCGCGACCTGTTGCTCCAGGAAGGCATTCTGGCGGGCTCATCTTCCGGCACGCTGCTGGCCAGCGCGCTGCGCTATTGCCGTGAACAAACGGAGCCGAAACGCGTGGTCACGCTGGTGTGTGACTCGGGCGCCAAATATCTCTCAAAGGTGTTCAACCCGACTTTCCTGGCGCAGGAGGGCTGGACGCATCTCGACCGTCACGGCACGGCGCGCGACGTCGTGATCAACCGTTTCAGCGAAGGCACCGCTATCGTGGTACGGCCGGACGACAATCTGCGCACCGTTTTCAGCCGCATGCGATCGAGCGGCGTGTCGCAGCTTCCGGTTCTCAATGAAAGCGGTCACGTGGTCGGCCTGGTCGACGAAAGCGATGTGCTCGCGGCTCTCATCACGGATCCGGGCGGGGCAAACCGTGCCTTCCAGCTGCCGGTCAAGGAAGTCATGGTGACGCGTCTTGAAACCATCGCGGCCAATGCACCGATCGTGGATCTCGTGCCCTTGTTTCGCAAGGACTACACGGCCATCGTCATGGACGGAGATCAGTTCGTCGGTGTGGCGACGAGGCTCGACCTCATCAACTATTTCCGGATTACGCCATCATGACAAAATCCAATAAGACAAAATCAAATCAACTCGACTTCGCCACGCGCTGCGTGCATGCCGGTCAAGAGCCGGACCCGACGACCGGCGCCGTCATGATGCCGATCTATGCGACCTCGACGTTTGCGCAGGAGAGCCCTGGTGTCAACAAGGGCTACGACTATGCGCGCACCAGCAACCCGACCCGCATGGCGTTCGAGCGTTGTGTTGCAGATCTCGAAAGCGGCAGCAAAGCCTTCGCGTTCGCGTCAGGGCTCGCGGCCATCGCCACGACACTCGATTGCCTTGACCATGGCTCGCATGTCATTGCGGTCGATGACCTCTACGGCGGCTCGCGCCGCCTGTTCGAACGCGTGCGCAAGCGCTCGGCCGGCATCGAGACGAGCTATGTCGACCTCACGGACGCCGGCGCGCTCGAAGGGGCTATCCGGCCGAACACGCGGTTGATCTGGGTCGAAACGCCGACCAATCCGACGTTGAAGCTTGTCGACCTGGAACGCATCGCGGCCACGGCGAAGCGTCGCGGTATCTGGACGGGCGCAGACAACACCTTCGCCAGTCCCTATATCCAGCGGCCGCTCGAATTCGGTTTCGACCTCGTGGTTCATTCCACCACGAAATATCTCAACGGCCATTCCGATATGATCGGCGGCGTGGCGATCGTGGGCGGCAATGCCGAATTGAGCGAGCGATTGACCTTTTTGCAAAATGCCGTCGGCGCCATTTCGGGACCGTTCGATTCATTCCTCGCGCTGCGCGGCCTCAAGACTCTGGCGCTGCGCATGGAGCGGCACTGCACGTCGGCGTTCGAGATCGCGCAATGGCTCGAGGCTCATCCGAAAGTGCGGCGCGTCTACTATCCGGGGCTGCCCAGTCATCCTCAGCATGCGCTCGCAAAGAAGCAGATGCGCGCCTTCGGCGGCATGATCTCGATGGAACTGCAAGGAACGCTCGATGACGCCAAGCGCTTCCTCGAACGCTGCCAATTGTTCACGCTTGCCGAAAGCCTCGGCGGCGTGGAGAGCCTGATCGAACATCCGGCCCTGATGACGCATGGCTCGGTGCCCCCTGAGGTGCGTGCAACGCTCGGGATCAGCGACACGCTGGTGCGGTTGTCGGTCGGGATCGAGGATGTGGATGATCTGATGGGGGATTTGGAAGCCGCATTGGCATAGTGCGCCGTCCGTAGCCTGGGTTGAAATGGAGCGCGCCTCTGGCGCGCGACATGGAAACCCGGGGCCTTTGCGTGCAGCGGTCTCGGATGGGTAGAGCCCAATAAAAACGCGTCTTCAAGCGCGTTTTATGGCGAAACCCATCAACCCTTCTCGTGTGGGTCGATGATGGGTTTCGCAATAGACAGCGCGTGAAGAATGCGCTGTCTATTTGCTCTACCCATCCTACGAAAACCGCGGAGCCTTATGGCGGCGCTTTCTTACTCCATTGATTTATAACAAGAATCCCCCATTGGCTTCGTTCCCTAAAAAATGCGCCTTATGGGCGGCTGCGTTGCGGCACATTGAATCATCAAGAGAATCCTCAGTTGGCTTTGTTCCGGAAAAAATATTCGACACACCCCGTCCACAACGCACATTGAAATGGATCAAAAATTTCCTGTTGGCTACGTTTTGTAAAAAATTGAAGATTGTTTCAAACGGGACGATCATTCGAAACATTCCAACTCGTTTGAGAACACCTCCATGAGAGGCCTCGCGTTCGGACAAACCGAGCAAATTAATACATCGAAAGCGACGACAATCAAATGTAAGACGCTGTGCGTGTTTGTGCAAGGTTGTGCGAGTCGCTCGATCGGTACCTTGCTGAGAATTTTGCCATCGTCTCGCTGTCAATATGCGGGCGGGATGAGCTTCAATCCCTTGAGGAAGCGCTTAACCCGGTCCCAAGTCGGGAGCGACTGTGTCGGGAGTGACTGTGTCGGAAGCGCCCGGTCGTTCATTGGATCCAGTTTCGGTTGGGGCTGCGCTGGCTGTTGCGGTTGCGCCTGAGCGGACAGTGGCCCTTGTTGCATTGGCGCATGGCCTTGCGTGGACGTGGCTTGCGTGGACGTGGCTTGCGTGGAAGTGCCTTGCTCCGCTCGCGCGCGCGCCATGATCTTCCTGTACTCGTTGAAGTCGATGTGTCCTTGGCTCAGAAGGTCTTTTGCGTTGGCTGCTGCTTCCCGCCATTTGTTGAAACCGATATCGCTGGTGGGAAGTGGCATCAGGGTGCTCCTTTCATAAGGGAGTTCTTTTGTGGCCACGGTTGGTGGCGAAGTGTTGTTGTTCCAACATTGCACACAGAAATTTCTGCGCCTGAGACGATGTCGCGCTTGCTGTCTGTGATCTGCAGAAAGCTTGTGAATACCTCCGTGCTCATGCCCAGGTCGCCGCATTGTTCGACTAAATATTTTGACGTTTCCCTATTCCGACACCGGGCCGAGACAAATTTCGAACAACATGCAAACGAAAGATACGCAAACAATGTATTTTAATCATCGTGAAATGAAGCAATGAAAATGGGGGCAAGTCACATGTGGCTCTTCATCTGCACGTTCTCACTCGTGATTTCGGTCGCAGCTTTCACAGCGGCTGTGCTCATGCAGCCGAAGGAAAATCACACTCACCCTGCGACGTAGTAGGCTCGATTTTCATCACGGCGTTGGTGCGCGAGATTTCTGGGAAGACATCGCTGAGACGGCGGCGATGATTTGAGCCCGCTCCGGCGGCGGCGCTTTTCACTTGGTGCGGACCTCTACTCTTTTCGATCTGGGCTTGTGAGGGAGTCGGGCGATGCATCCGATGTCACTGTCGGGCTGGAGCGCGAACGCGACATCTCTCGCCCTCATCGTGGCGCTTGCGAGCGCGCCGGCACGTGCGCAGAACATCGACGAAGGGAAGTCCGGCGCGAAGCTGTTCGCGGAGAGCTGCGCGAACTGCCACAATAGCGCTCGCGGCTTAGCGAAAGACCGGCTCAGCGTCACGCTGGGGTATTATCTGGGTCAACATTACACCACCAACTCCGCCTCCGCGCAGGCGCTCGCCGCCTATCTGCAGTCGGTGGATGCCGCTCGCTCCAAGCCGCAGCCGGCCGCAGGCAACCGGGCCCGGTCGCGCAGGCGTCGACGGCGCCACGGCCGCCCGCCGCGATCCCAGGGCGGTGATGCAATCTCATGGACGACAAACGTCCAGCATTCCATCCGCTACGACAACCGATAGTGCTCCCTCGACAAACCTCTCGCGAGGTAGCGAGCCGATTGCGGTAAGCGGACGGCACGCAAGTGCTGAGTGCGATTTATCCACCACCTAATTTCAAACGCCTCCCACGGTTCTTACCTCTCACAGAAACTTGGATAGGGCTACAGAGTCGTTTGGCAGAGAGAGGCGGAATTTCCAACCCCGCCATCGGGTACTTCACTGCCAATCTGCGAACCCGCGACTGCCAGGGTTCGGTAGCGCCGCTCTTCCGTCCTGCCGCGACCGGACCTGTCGTGCGGGTAGCCAAGGTAGGAGGAGCCAAATTTGAGAGAGCAACAATGAAGACGCCTTATGATGTCCTTGGCGTACCTCGAAATGCCAGTGATGTGAGGATCAGGACAGCGTTCCGCAACGCCGCAAAGGCGTATCACCCGGACCTCAATGCCGGCGATCCAACTGCGGAGCAACAAATCAGGCAGGTCATCGCCGCCTACGAGATACTCAAGACACCGCAAAAGCGTGTGGCTTACGACCGGTATCTTCACGAATGCCGCCGCGAAAGGGTCTGGCGCTTCGGTATGTCCGCCGTCGCTAGTCTGTTGAGCTGTATTATTGTGGCTCTGGCCTTCTTGCTGTCGGTCTGGCTGTCGGACACACGGGAAACATCGGCGCCGCCGACGACACCACACATCGTGACGGCAGAGGCCAGCCCGGCAGCGAGCAAGCAAACGGCTGCCGCTGCCGACCGCGGCCGTCAGGAAATAAACAGGGGCAACAAGAGTGATTGGAATACGGTTCCCGAACATGGGCCACTGCATCACCAGCAAACCGCTGGCAGTCTGCCTCCGGCGGCTAGTCCTCCCGAGCTTTACACTGTGATGGCAAGAGCATGGGGGCTGGAGGCGAGCGGCGAAAGAATGTCATTCGCTCACGAAACCGAACGCGCACGGTCAGAACCTATTGCGGCGATCGACGCAGCGGTCTCCTCTGCCGCCGATTCTCCAAAGAAGCGTTCGCTGGAGGACCACGCCACCCAATTTGTTTCGTCCCAGATTGCCGACCGGTCATCCACCAACACCAGTGGCCCTGGCTCCCTCGCGAGGGCCTATGCCAACAACGTTCTCTACTATGGGAAGCGCAAATCCCGCCAGGCGATTCTTGTCGAAAAGCGCCGCGAATTGGAGCGTTGGCCTGAGCGAGTTTATGACGTTCAGCGCGACTCAATGAGGGTCCAGTGTTTGAAAGATGTGTGCAAGGTTCGTGGAATAATGGCTTGGCAAACGCGCAACAGTCATCGCGCGACCATGGCAAGTGGAATTTCAAAATTCGACTATGAAATTTCTCCATCCGGTGGTGGCTTCAGAATCCTCAGCGAAAGCGGTTCAGTCGTTAAGCGCTACCAACAAGCGGAGGGACGTAATCATAGCCGGCGAATTAAAGTGACCGCACATCAGCAAAAGTGTGAGCGACCGATTACGAGTTACGAAAGCCGCAATCCAGTCGGCCAAAGCTGCACGATGAGGATGAAATCATAATGATGACGAAATAGTCGAACAGCCAGAGCCAGGATTGGCCCTTGGCTGAGGTTTCGGTTGCGCTACTCAAGTTGGGTCGACATCCTTCTGCTTCGTACGCTCTGACGCTGCTAGAAGTAGTCCTCCGTCGCTGCTCTGTAACCACTTTTGTCGATCCAGGCCCGGACGATGCCGAGCGCATCCGTCGCGCCGACGCAATAGTTAGCCAAGTTGGCAAACAGAGCTATTTGGACGGACGATATGTGAGGGAGGGACAGCTTGCAATTGACGACGGCACCGCCGCCAATGGTAACTGGGAAGTCAGAACTGACGCAGATTTGGATTCCGTCGTCCCGGTAATTGGAACATACGCGCATTCTTCAACAGTGAGCAATTTGAAGCTCCATATGATATTTTTGAATGCGATGCGCGCGTTTCTCTTGAAGCAAGACGGGCAGATCGCAAGCCAGCTGATGCCCCTGGTCGAAATCATGTAACGAGATTGAGCAGTACGCTGTGCCCCATGCAGAATGCAATGAAAGACAAGATCCACCGCGGCGAGGTCGCCCTCGGCGTCTCGTTGATGTTTCCAGCTCCGCATCTCGTGGAGATGCTGGCTTATGCCGGCTTCGATTGGGTCCTGATCGATTGCGAGCATGGATCGATTGGTCCGGCTGACATCGAAATAATGTCGATGGCTGCAGACGCATCCGGCATCACCGCAATCGCTCGACCGCGTAGCAACGCGGCGGCAGACATCCAGCTTGTTCTGGATCGCGGCGTATCGGGCGTGCAGATTCCGCATATCAATACGCGGGCGGATGCAGAGCGTGCAGTGGCCGCCGTCAAATTCGGGCCGGGTGCAGCGCGAGGGTTAGCTGCGGGTACGCGGCCCGACCGCTGGGGCCTCGGGGGGCATATGCCGGATTTTGCAGCCCGCGCCAATGCCCAATCGCTGGTTTGCGTGCAGATCGAGCATCAGGAGGCGATTGCAAATATCGATGAAATCCTGAAGGTCGATGGAATCGACGTGTTCTTCATCGGCCCGTCCGACCTTTCGCAATCAATGGGATATCCGGGCAACCCCAAGGCGCCGCCGGTCGCCGCCGCCATCGAGCACGCGCTGGCGACGATTCGCGCTGCAGGAAAGGCGCCCGGAATGCCGGCCACGGCTGAGTCACTGGCAACGGTTATCGGCAATGGCTGCCGCTACATCTACACCCACCTGCCTCGAATCCTCGGTGCTGGTGCCATGGAATTTCTCGGCAAGGCCGGACGTTGACCGCGCCCATCGATTGCTGCCGTCTTCGCAAGATCGATCCACCGAGATACACCCAGCTGGGCAGACCCCTCTTGTGTCCGCCCGGCGCGCGACGGGTGGGGTCGAGCGATCAGGGCACCGAGCCGTTTCTAGGACAAGCTGGGCCCGAAGTGCGCGATAATCCTATCGTTCGGAGCTTGCTGGTCGCCGGGCGGACACAAGAAAGGTCCGCCCCTACGCAACTCCATGCGCTTTGTTTATCCGATGGCCTTCTGCGGATTGGGAGCCAGAATGTTTGGCGTTTTTTTGCAAGGTTTTTCAATCCAAATCCCGGGTTTCTAAAATAGTCCGTTTTTCATTGAATTTCGACAGGCTAGTTACATCCCCCTCAATCCTTCAACACCCCCCGCAGCGGCCGGTTGAAGGCGAGGATCACGAGGCCGGCTGCGGCTGCGATCGTCGCGATCATCAGGAAGAAGCTGATTTTTCCAATTGCGCTCGGTGGACCATCGAAGCCGATGATCGGTAATAGTTGTAGCGCGATCTGGTAAAAGCTCGTGGTTTCCATCGTGTTCCAAAAGCTGCCAAGCCAGCCGCCGATGAAATTGCCGATAAAGCTCGTGCCGAGCCAGACGCCCATCATCATCGACACCATGTGTGTGGGTGATGCCTTCGACACCAGCGAGAGCCCGACCGGAGAGAGATACAGTTCGCCGATGGTAAGGATGACGAAATAACCAAACAGCCAGTGCCAGCTTGCGTCGGGCGCGCCGGAAGACTGCCAGGCCGCCCCCACCATCAGGAGATTGGCAAGCGCAACGCCAAAGCAGCCGAACGCCATTTTGGTGATGCTCGATGGCTCGCTGCGGCGCCTTGCCTGGCGAGCCCACAACGCAATGACGAACGGAGTGAACACCATGATCATGATGGGATTGAACGACTGGAACCAGGTGGTCGGAATTTCTCCGCGCCAGAACAGGAGATCTATGTGGCGGTTGGTGTAGTCTTCCGCCCAAAGCGCGATTGTATTGCCCTGCTGCTCATAAGTTGCCCAGAACAGTGTATTGGGCAGGAACAAGATGAGGAGCGCGATGATCGCGCGCCATTCGGTGCGGGAGAGGGGGGGCGGTTTCACCTCGGCTGCGGCCTTGGCGCGGTGGAGTTCATCCGGCGGCAACGCATGGGAAGCCAAGGCAAATGAATAAATTGCAAGCCCGATGACCATGCCGACGCCGGCGGCGCCGAAACCGTAGTGCCAACCGACTTCCTCGCCCAGTGTGCCGCAGACGTACGGCGCCAGGGCTGCCCCGAGGTTGATCCCGACGTAGAAGATCAAATAGGCGCGATCGCGGCGCGGGTCACCCGGCCCATAGAGGCTGCCGACCTGGGCCGACATGTTGGGCTTGAAGCAGCCGTTGCCAAGAATGAGGACCGTCAGGGCGAACAGGAACAGTGGTTCGAACGCCATCATGAAATGGCCCGCCGCCATCAGGGTGGCGCCGATCAGGATCGTGCGGTGTTGGCCGAGCAGCCGATCCGCGATCAGCCCGCCGAAGAACGGCGTGAGATAGACGAGCCCCGTGTAAAAACCGTAGATGTGCGACGAGAAGGGTTGCGCTTCAAGCGGCCCGAAGACGGATTCGAGCAGGCTCTTTAGCGTGGCAAGCCCGATGACGCCTTCGGCGTTGCCGGGCAGCAACAGGTATTTCACCATGTAGAGTACGAGAAGCGCGCGCATGCCGTAGTAGGAGAAGCGCTCCCACATCTCGGTGGTAAACAGGAAGGCGAGGCCGCGTGGATGCCCGAAGAGTTCGCGCGGCATGCGGCGCGGCGTGTCTCGTGATTGCGACATAGCCATGGGGGAGTCCTGTTGTGCGTCAGCGCCCGATCGCGGCTCTGGCCTTCTCAATGACGTTCTTGGGATAGCCGACAAATTCCTTGAGGAGTTGTTCGACTTCTTCGGCGGTCGCGATGTCGATGTCGAGATTCATTTTCTGCGCATCGGCAAGGAATTCGCGATCCTTCATTGTGTCGAGGAAAGCCTTGCGCAAGACGGCCAGGCGCTCCTTCGGCAGGTTCGGCGAGGTCATGAAGGGACGGCCCAAAATTGTCTGCTTGAAATGTAGTTCCAACACTTTTTTGTCTTCTCCAGTGGTGACGAAATCGAAGACATCCGGCACGGTGCCGAATTGATTCGTGGTCTTGGGTCCCATCTGCAAGAACAGTTTGAGCTGGCCGGACTGCACATGCGGCCACCATTGCGCATTGATGGAGGAGACGAACAGGGCGCAGGCGCCATTGACCTCGCCCCGCTGCATGGCCAGGTTGACTCCCCTCTGGCCTTCATAGCCCGCGATCACGCGAATGTTCGCCTTGAATACGTTGCGCAGAATGAG
>Ga0209488_10003268_pt1 | contig 13067 bp, 12 predicted proteins | sample Rivendell_Oct201_8_FD_188349 | JGI IMG/M metagenome (GOLD analysis project Ga0209488, IMG submission 188349) | Vadose zone soil microbial communities from the Eel River Critical Zone Observatory, Northern California, USA -... | ecosystem: Environmental > Terrestrial > Soil > Vadose zone >...
ATCCGGCGGGTGAGCCGACGGTCGAATCCGTCGACTCACCATTGGTGCGACTACGCGATCAGCTAAAGAAGCACTGAGGGGCCGGCGCGCCGGTCTGGTTGAGAGCATCGTCGAAGCTGTCGATGAAGCCGAATTGGGTCGTGTCCAAGGGGATACTGCGCGAGTCTGGAAGGGTCAGTGTGCCAGTCGCTCTGGCCTCTGACGACCGGGCGCTGAAATGGATCGTCACTGTGGTCCCGGTGCAGTGAGACGTCGTGTCACTCACGCTGCTGTAGGCAGCGCCAGGGCCCGTCCACGTCACCGAAACCTGAAGCGGAAGAGGGATCCCACCTCCAGGCGGGTAAGCAGCCTGACCAGGACCGGGTCCAGGAATCAAAGGTTGCGCAAAGCCTGGGCAAGCCTCGTCGGCGGTCAGAGTGGCGTTAAGAGTCGCGGTCTGGAGATCTTTGCTGACGACGAATGCCGAGTCGGGAATGACGAAGCACCCGAACCCGTAGCTGGATGAGCCGGCGAGCTGAATGTTCAGCACGGTCGAGTGCTGGATCACGGCCGGGCCGGATCCGTGCTGCTGAAAGCTGAAAGTGCCCCGGGAGGGAGAGATCTGTACGTAGTACAGGTCCGGCCCGGTGAGCATCCAGAAACCGTTGGCGTCGGTTACCTGGTCGGTGCATCGCAAGTTGCCGGTGCCGCACCCAACTCCTTTTTGCGCTGACACCGCTGTGATGGTCGTGCCCATCACGGCAAGAGCACAAACAGCTACGAGAATGACTCTGAAACGACGCGACATGGTCTACCTCCAATGGTTTGCCGGAATTCAGCCCGGTCCTTGGGGGAGGTTCCGTCGCAACCCGTCTCGAAGGCAGTCTCAAACGAGTCTCTAATTGAGTCTCAACACCAGAGTGATGCAAAGGCCCGAGGGCGGCCCCTCATCAGACCGCCCTCGGTGATTTGGTGGTCGGTCGGCTACAGAACGCTCAGCCCGTTCGTAACCGTGCCAACAAAGCTGTAACCGTCGCTCAGGACAAGCGAGTAAGTCGCCGGTAATGCGCCGTCGTGGTCAATCGCGATCATCGTGAAGGCAACTGGAAGACCGTTGTCGGTGCCTGTGCCGGTGATGCTCACCGTGCGGCCATCCGCGACCGTGCTGTAGACAGCCGCGTCCACTGATGTCGATTGGAAGTTGTGGCCTTGCTGGCTGTCGGAGTGCTGAACGCTGTCATCGGAGCCTTTGCTGCATCCGTGCTTGTGGAACTTCATGTGGCCGTGCCCACCCGAGCCGTTTTCCACGTCGCTGTCACCGTCGGCGTTGTGGTTGTCGCACTGGTCGGCCATGAAGCTGCGGTAGCTGAGGTTGTCGAACAGGAATCCGTAGTGCAGCGTGTCAGGAGCCGTGCCGCCGCTGGTTCGAGCTTGGAAGATCATCGAATCCACGGTCCTGCTCTGACCCGATGCCTCGCACCAACGGAAAAAATCCTCCCAGCTGGTGCCGACGTGGCGCAGAGCGCCATCGACGAAGACCCTGACGACGTCATTACGGGGTCCGTCGACAAAGTCCATCGTCAGTTTCACCGTGTGAGGTTCGTTACGCTCGAGTCCGCTTGCGATAGTGGTAGTTCGGAAGTCGTCCTCAGGTCCGCATCCCGCGGCAGGATTCATGGCCGAACCGTAGGGCTGTTTGTCCTTGTAGTCGGAGAAGATGATGCTCAAGCCGTCCGGTAGGTCTTTCATCCTGATGAAGCTCATGCGGGCGCCATCACCCCGGTCAGGTGATGTCGAGATCTGCAGCCCAGGCTGCTCGGCGTTCGGAACAGTCGAGGCGAAATCCCACTGCACCTCGAAGTGATTTTTGCGGTCACCTCCTGAGTACAGCCCGCCGTTCTGTGCCGTGGTCTCGCCGGCCTCGTCATGCAGCGAGGGTGAGAAGGGCCAGTCGCCAAATGCACCATCTGTGTAGAAGTTCGACATCCGCCAGCTCTGCCCTCCAAAGGACGAGTAGCCGTATGTGTTCGCGACAACTTCTTGGTCAATGAGAGGGTTGATGGGGCCACCCAGCGTGCCAGCCCAGCCGTCTTGCCCATCGATGGTGCCGGTGTGATAGGTCGGTGCCTCGAACCGGATCGTGAGACTGTCCGCTGCGGCCGGAAGCGCGCTAGCGAGGCAAAGCGCCAGGCCCGCAGCTAATGTGAGGAGCCCTCTAGAGGCTCGCCTTTTCAACTTTGCATTTACCCCCATAGGGTCAGCTGTCGGAGGTCGGGAGGGCCTTGCTAGCTGACCAATCAGCCAAAGAACACCATTCGTGGTCGCGTTAACTGACGGCGGAGCCCGACCGCCAGAGCTCTTATGCAACCACTTCAGGCTGGAACATCACCCCGTTGGCCGTCATCGTTCATTTGAACGGTTTCGGACCTGCGTACTGCGGCGTACCGTGCGGTCCGAGACGATGGCGCAGTAGTTATTTCAGTGAAAGACAAATCCTGAGTCGATCGCCAGGACCTGTCCCGTGGTCGTGTCCGAGCGGCAGAAGGTGACCACCTGGTCCGCGACGTCGTCCGATGAAGTGCCTTTGTGAAGAACCGCTCTTTGAAGGGCCCCTTCGCGAACTGCATCAGGCAGGCGGCCCGCCATGCGGGTGCCCTCGATCAATCCTGGCGCCACGCAGTTGACAAGGACTGCGGGAGCCAGTGCCACCGCCAGGCACCTGGTGAGATGGATCAATCCGGCTTTGGTGGTCGAGTACGCGATGCTGCTGCCCGACGGATAAAGTCCGCCGATCGAAGCGATGTTCACGATGCGGCCTTCGCCCTGGGCCAGCATGATTTTCGCCGCGGCCCGTGCAAGTAGGTATGGCCCTCGCAAGTTCGTGGCGTACATGCGGTCCCAGACCTCTGGCGTGAGCGCCTCCAGGTCCGTGAATGGGATGCCGACATTCCACGCGGCGTTGTTCACCAACACGTCGAGCCGGCCGAAGTGCTCCGCGGTTGAGGCGACCACCTCGTCGGGCGCGGAGGCGCTTGACTGATCGAGCTGGACTGTCCAGGCTCGGCAGCCGGCACCTTCCACTTCGGCCGCCACGCGCTCGGCGCGCTCCTTCTCGGCCACGTAAGCGACCGCCACGTTCACCTTGCTGCGCGCCAGCGCTCTACAAATCGCTGCTCCAAGGTCGCCCGAACCCCCGGTGACCAGCGCGACACGACCATCCAGCTCCATACCGCCTCCTTCGCCCGACGTCTTCGACCAGGCAACCGTAAGGCGTCGGCGGATTGCTCGGATCGCGACCATTGGTCGCTGTCTGGTTTCAAGGCGCCTCAGCAGCCGTTTAGCGATGTTTAAGTAATCGTTAAGGATCGACCCAAAACTGCCATACTGAGATGGCACCGCGACGCCAGGGTGTGACTCAGTCTCCCGTTCGCCCCGGGCCGGTGGTGGTTTGGATCTACATGGGAGACAACACGGGGGTGCCAATGCGGAGAAGGTTTTTCGGTCTGATCGGTGTATTCGGGTTGCTGTGCGGTCTGGGCATGGTGCAGGCAAGCGCCGACTACAATCCGCCGCCGGCTGTGGCCGACAACTGTGACGCCGGCCATGGAGCGTTCGGTGCGTTCTCGCACCACTTCGCCGCCAATGACGGAGTCAACTGGATCGCCGCCGACGCCAAGGAAGATGGGGGACTGGGCCACGACACCGGCCCGACCAACTCCGGCTTCTCTGCCTTCTGCAAGACCCAGTAGCGAACAGATAAAAAAGAAGAGCGGGCTGGCAATGCGCCGGCCCGCTCTCGCGTTTATCGCCCGGCTATTGCTTCAGGATGCCGAACATCGCACCCTGCGGGTCCTGGAGGATGGCGAAGCGCCCGCCAGGAAACTCCTGCGGCGCCAGCATCTCCTTTCCGCCGGCATCGGTCGCCTTCTTGAAGGCCTTGTCGACGTCGTCGACGTTGAAGTACACCATCCAGTAGCTCGGCACCTCGGCCGGAACCATCGGGTTCATCTCCATGCCGCCCGCGATACTTTCGCCGCTGGCCAGGAATTCGGTGTATTCACCCTGACCCTGACCCATGTCGCTCTTCTTGTCGCCCCAGCCGAACAACTTCTTGTAGAAGGGGATCGACTTCTGGACGCCGCGCGAGTTGAGCTCAGCCCAGCCGTATGTGTTCGGCGCGCCGGTCGTTTCCGCGCCCGTCATGTTCTGCGACTGCCAGATCCCGAAAACCGCACCGGTCGGATCCTGGACGATGGACATCGCGCCCTGGTCACCAACCTTCATGAGGGGCACGATGACCTTGCCTCCGGCCGCCTCGGCCTTCTTGGTCGTGTCACCTGCGTCGGTCGTGCCGATGTAGACCATCCAGGCGTTTGGCCCGTCCGCTGACTGCTTCGGGCCGATGCCCGCGACATCCTTGCCGCTGATCTTGGCCAGCGCATACCCGCCGTACTGCGGGTCAGGGTTGACCTCGACCTTCCAGCCGAATAGCTTCGAGTAGTAGTTGCGTGCCGCTTCGGCATCGCTTGTCGAGAGATCGACCCATACCGGCTTGTGCGCTACGGACGTTTTGGCTTCTGCCATAAGCACCTCCTGGTACCGATTGCCCCGAACCCGTCCCACATCCATTGAGTGGGGATGAGTCCATTGTGCACCCGTCGCTTGGGGCCTTGCTTCACAGCAAACCCTAAGGAACTCTCCAACCACCTCCCAGTCTCCGACCGCATCTTGGGGGAACACAAATACTCATCCCAGGCGTTACGGAGGTAGAGGCCAATGTCGGAAATCCAAAGATCGTCAAATGATCCCGCCGGATCTCCGGCCGATCAATCGTTGCTGCCTCCCGGGAGCTCCGACTCTTTGGGTTCTCCAGTGCCGTCATGGGCGCCCCCTCCGCCACCCGCACCGCCCGCGCCACCCGTTAACAACAGCTTCTGGCACCGCCTCGCGGCGGGTGTCGTCGTGCTTGCCGTCATTGCCGCCGCGGCAGGCGCGGGTCTCGGATGGAGCCTCGCTCGCACCATCAACTCGCATACCCCCACGGCCCAGGTCACTCAGCCGTCGACCCAGTCCGAGTCGCCGATCCAGCCGACCAGCCCCAGCAGCGGTGGCAGCCTCAACGCACAGGCCATCGCCGCCAAGGTGGATCCCGCGATCGTCGACATCAACACCGTCGTGGGATCGGGCCACGCCGCCGGCACTGGCATGATCATCAGCTCCAACGGCGAGATCCTCACCAACAATCACGTTGTGGATGGCTCGACGAGCATCCAGGTCACGATCGCCGGCCACTCTCAGCCCTACAGCGCGCATGTGATCGGAGCCTCTGCGAGCCAGGACATCGCGGTCATCAAGGTCGATGGTTTGTCCGGGCTGCCCACGGTCAGCTTTGCCAGCTCGTCTTCGGTGAACGTCGGCGACCCGATTGTCGCGCTTGGCAACGCGCTCGGCCAGGGCGGGACGCCCGACGTCTCGCAGGGCAATGTCACCGCTCTGGACCAGACCATCACCGCCAGCGAAGGCGGCGCCAAGTCCGAGCAGCTCAGCGGCATGATCCAGAGCGACGCGACCATCTACCCCGGGGACTCTGGCGGTCCGCTGGTCAACGCGTCCGCCCAGGTCATCGGAATGATCACCGCCGGCAACGTTCAGGGCTTCCGCTCGAGCGCATCCAACGTCAACTACGCGATCGCCTCGGACACGCTCCTTGGCGTCACCAACCAGATCCGCTCTGGGCAGGCGAGCGCGGGCATCATCTACGGCCAGGTCGGCTATATCGGCGTCACGGTAGAGACGATCGACGCCAACATCGCATCGCAGCTCGGCCTCAGTGTTTCGTCGGGCGCGCTCGTTCGCAGTGTCGTCTCGGGCTCGCCGGCGGCGGCCGCAGGCATCTCGGCAAATTCAGTCATCACCACCGTTGCCGGCACGGCCGTGACGGGCACCGACAGCCTGGGCGCCGCGATCCGGTCGCACAGACCAGGAGAGCGGGTCTCGTTCACATGGGTGAACAGGGCCGGCACGCACACCGCGACCCTGACCCTGGGCGGAATCAATCCCTAAATAGCTGTCACAAAATTCGCCATCGCGGTGCTCAACTAAGAAGTGGCCAGCAGCGCGGCGGCGATTCGCACCATCGGCTTATCGAAGTCGTATGGCAAACGGCTGGCGGTCGACCACCTTGATCTGGAGGTCGAGCGAGCCGAGCTCTTCGGCTTCTTAGGCCCCAACGGAGCGGGGAAGACCACCACCATCCGGATGGCGTTGGGCCTGATCGCGCCGACGGGCGGCACGGTCGAGATTCTCGGCATGGAGGTTCGCTCGCACCGTTCGCAGGTTCTGCCTCGCGTGGGCGCCCTGGTCGAGTCGCCGGCCCTGTACGGGTATCTCTCGGGACGCGACAACCTGCGCGCAGTCGGCAGCCTGCTGGGCGGCGTTTCAGAGAAGCGCATCGACGAGGTGCTCGAGATCGTGGCGCTGAAAGGCCGCGATGGAGATCGTGTGAGGACGTACTCGATGGGCATGAAGCAGCGACTCGGCCTGGCTCTTGCCCTGCTCAACAACCCCGATGTTCTGATCCTCGATGAGCCGGCGAACGGCCTCGACCCCGCCGGCATCGTAGAGATGCGCGACCTCTTGCGCGACCTGGCTGGACAGGGCAAAACGGTCTTCATATCCAGCCACGTATTGACCGAGGTGCAGCAGATCTGCACGCGCGTGGCGATCATCAATCACGGCAAGCTGATTCGCATCGCTCCGGTGCACGATCTCCTCCAATCGACCGGCGAGTTCGCGGTCAAGGTCGACTCTCCGGCTGAGCTGCTCGCCACGCTTCGACTGCAGACGTGGGCGCAACAGGCGCGAGCCGAGGATGGACTCGTGATCACACGCGCACCGGACGGTCGAGGCCGCAACCTCATCAAGTTCCTGGTGGAGAGCGGACATGCGCCCGACTCAGTCAGCGAACGCCAGACAGATCTCGAGGACATCTTCCTCAGCCTTACCGGGGGCGGTTCATGAGCACCGGAATCATGCGTCCCCGCTTCTTTGGGACGGTACGTGGCGAGGCGCTCAAGGTTTCACGCCAGCTGAGCTTCTGGCTGATGCTCGCCGGCTCGGTTGTGCTGCTGGCGATCATCACGCTTGCGATCACCAGTGCATCGAACATCCAGGATCAGCTGAAATCCGATCCCACCGCGTGGGCCTACGGCGCGCGGGACATCTTCGGGACGATCTTTCAAATCGGCTCAGGCATCTTTCTGCTGATCGTCGGTTCGCGCCTCTTTGCCATGGAGTATTCGTCCGGGACGATTCGCATCATCTACGCGAGGGGAACAGGGCGCTTGCGGCTGCTGCTCGCCAAGATGCTCACCCTGGCGATCATCGGCATCCTCCTGCTGGCCGGATATCTCGTGATCGCCGGAGGAATAATCGCCCTGCTCGTCAACGCCTGGACCGGCAGCATCGCGCCGCTTCAGCACCTGCCCAGCGAGTTCTGGCAGGACCTGGGCATGTGGGCGGTGGTTCAGGGCATGAGCATTGGGATCGTCATCCTCATGGCCGCAGCGGCGGCCGGGATTGGGCGCTCCCTGGCTTTCGCGATGGCAGCCTCCCTGGCGTTCTTCCCGGTCGACAACTTCTCGGTCATCCTGGAGGCGCTGGGGTCGCGCATCACGAAGCAAGACCACCCCTGGCTGAACATCAGCCAGTACCAGCTCGGACCAAACCTCAACGCTGTCTTGAGCCTCATCGAGCCCGGCCATCACGCCCGGGCGGCCTTCGCGACACCGCTCCAGAAGATCGACGGCACGCACGCGCTGGTGGTGATCGGCGCGTTCGCTCTCGCGTTTGCCGCCATCGCAGTCTTCCGGACTGTCCGTCCAGACGTCCTGGAATAGGGCTTTACAGAACGTAGTCATCCCTCAATCGGTATCCTTGTCGGGTTGTGCGAATAGTCGTCAAGGATCCCGAGGAGTTCGAGCAGGCGCTTCGGGAATTCCGCCGCAAGGTGCAGGAGCAAGGGCTCGTGCGCGAGATGCGACGCCGTTCGCACTACGTCCCGCCGGCCGAGGCCCGCAAGATCAAGAGCCTCCGCGCCCGCCGCCGCCGCACCCGCTAGGCGATCGGCCAAGCCCGTATAATTCCGGCTGTTCGGTGATTATTGCGGAGGGGAAACACCCGTTCCCATTCCGAACACGGAAGTTAAGCCCTCCTGCGCCGATGGTACTGTCGGGGTAACCCGATGGGAGAGTAGGTCGTTGCCGAGCGTTCTAATAAGTCCCGAGGTTCGCAAGGACCGCGGGACTTATTTTTTGCTTACTGGCTTAGCCGGGTGAGCCGGCGGTGAGCTCAGGCTCGACCAGGCTTGTGGCGTGCAGCGTGGGCAGCAGCACGTAGCACCGGATGCTCAGCAGCACAAGCAGGCCGATGAGCGCGATCAGCACGTCGAGCACGATCTGGCCGACCCGCGCATGGAAAAGAAAAATCAGCAGGCCTTCCACCAGACACCCAAACGCCAGGATCGGCACGAAGACGCGATCGTGCACCGCCATGAAAAACTGCACCAGCAGGTTGTCGAGCGAGAGCGCGAGCCCGATGAGGCCCACGGCGAAAACGTAGGGGGTCGCATCGCGAAAAGCCGGGCCAAAAAGGATGCCCACGACCAATCCTGGCGCCAGCAAGAACACGAGGATCGCGCCCCCACCAAGCGCCGACAGGATCCCAGCTGACGAGAGCAGGATCCGCCCCGGATGCTGCTCCTTCGCCACGGCCTCGACCACACGAGGAAACAGCACCTGGCTCACGCTCAGGGTCAGGAAATACATGATCGTGCCGATCTTGTTCAGCCCGCCATAGATCCCGCCGTCATGGCTGCTCAAGTAGTGCTCGGCGAGAATGACGTCCTGGTTGTAGAGGATCTGGATTCCGATGATCCCGGCCGCCGCGGTCAGCGAAAAGCCCGCCATCACGCGAAGCTGCACGCGAGCGCCGACGCGCTTGAAATGGTCGCGCAGGGTGTATAGGCCAAGGACAAAGCTGAAAGCCAATCCGATCAGCACGGCGGCCATCGCTCCGGACACGGCGTAGCCCGCCTTCAGCAACACGACGACCGCGATGGTCCGAACCACGAGCTCTAGAGAGAGGTTGAGTGAGAGGGCTGGGAATCTCTGGAGCCCCTGCAGGATGCCGCGGGGAATCGCGACCTGCCAGATCAGCGCGATCGAGAAGCCAAGGATGAGGATGGGGATAGTCGAGCCGAGGTGCTCGAACGCCGCGATCGGGCGGGCCAGCAGAGCGGTCATGAGCACGGCGACAAGACACGGAATGGCGACCAGCCGCGCGGTGCGAGTGAGCAGCGTGGCGAGGCCGGCGTCGCCACGGGCCGCGAGCGTGGCCGTGTACCGGGCCAGGACCACGACGAGGATCAGGGCTGGCGCTGTGCCGACCGCGTAAACAGCGATCAGGAAAGCGACCTGGCCGTACGTGGCCGGACCGAGCACTCGGCCGGCGATGGCGTGGTACACGAAGCCGCCAACGCCGGCGGTCAGGCCCCCGGCGAACAGGATGATGTTCTGCCGGACCAGCCGGTTTCGCCGGACCTGGGCCAGGCGCTGGCCGAGACCCAGTCGAGCACCGGTCTGCACAGTCCTCGGCATTCTACTTGAGGCGTCAGGAGCGTCCCGGCGGGGATAATGCGTTCCCGATGCCCGATCAAGCGAAGCCGCTCGTCTCAGCGCTGGTTGTCAGCTACAACGCGAAAGACCTGCTGCTCCAATGTCTGAACGCGTTTTACACGAGCGCGGACGTCCCGGTAGATGCCGTGGTCGTCGACAACGACTCGTCTGACGGGTCGGCCGCGGCGGTCACAGATGAGTTTCCACAAGCTACGGTGCTGGTGCAGCCGAAGAATCTCGGGTACGGCCGCGCCGCGAACATCGGCCTGGAGCGCTGCCAGGGCCGCTTCGTCCTGCTCCTCGGCTCCGATGTCACTGTGGATCCGCAGTCGGTGGGGAGGATGGCCGACTTCCTGCTCACTCGCCCCGACGCGGGCGCGGTCGGTCCACGCGTCGTGCTGCCGAATGGACGCCCAGATCCCGACGCACGGCGGGCCTTCCCCCTTCCCAGCACTCTCTTCTACCGGACGGTAGGACTCAGCCGGCTCTTTCCGAAAAGCCCTCGTTTCGGGCGCCACAACATGGGCCACCTACCCGAGTCGGACGTGCATGAGATGGACGCCGGAACAGGCGCGTGCTTGATGCTGCGCATGGCAGCGCTGGACCGGGTGGGATTCTTCGACCCTCGATACTTCATGTTCGGTGAGGACCTCGATCTCCAGTACCGGCTGAGGCTAGGCGGATGGAAGGTGTTCTACCTGCCCACAGCCGGTGCGACACATCACCTGACCCCGGCCGCGCCGGAGAAGCAGCGTCAGATGTCGTATGAGCGGCACCGGTCCATGTGGACCTATCACTTCAAGCATCACGCCGAGGACGTTTCTGCCTTCGGCAACGGGCTCGTGTGGGCGCAGATCTGGGGTCGCTGGGCGGCCGAGCGGGTGAAGGAAACAGTCACGAGGCCGAAGCGCGAATCGGGTTAGCTGATGTACCACCAGATTGCTCACAACAAGCGCAACAGCATCATCCTGGTCGCCCTCTTCCTGGTGGTGTGGCTGCTCGCGGGATTCGTTATCGGAGAGTTCGGTGGTGGCACCTCGACAGCCATCGGAGGAGCGATCATCCTCGGACTCCTCGGACTTGGGGCCGCCGCCTTCTCCTACTTCTTCGGCGCGGCCACGGTGCTGGCGGCGGCAGGGGCGCATGAGGCCGATCCGCGTCAGTACCAGCAGCTCTACAACATCGTTCAGACCCTCTCCATCGGCGATGGCCTGCCGGTCCCCAAGGTCTACGTCGTAGACGACCCGAGCCCCAACGCATTCGCCACCGGGCGCGATCCAAACCATGCCGTGGTGGCGGTGACGACCGGCTTGCTTCAGATGATGAATCGCGAAGAGCTGGAAGGCGTCCTGAGTCACGAGATGAGCCATATCAAGAACTACGACGTTCGGCTGCTGCTTATCGTCTCGACCATGATCGGCATGGCGGCCCTCATCGCGAGCTTCGTCTGGCGAGGCGCCTTCCGCATCCGATCGAGGGACGCTCGCGCGATGCTGGTCATCCTTGCGATCGGCATCGTGTTCGGCCTCCTCGCCGCGATCGTCGGACCGATCATGCAGATGGCCCTGTCGCGACAGCGTGAGTCGCTGGCCGATGCCAGCGGGGTAGAGCTCACCCGCAATCCGCAGGGCCTGCTCAGCGCATTGAAGAAGATCGCGCAGAACGACAAGCCGGTCGAACGCTTCAATCACGCCACCGCCGCGATGTACATCGACAATCCCAAGGAGCATCACGGCAGCTTCTTCAACCATCTCTTCGACTCACATCCGCCGATCGAGGAGCGAATCGCCGCGCTGGAAAGGATCGCAGCCGTCCAGCAAACCTGATGCAGGCCCGGCACATAGTCCAACCGGCCGCAATGTCGCCGTGGGTCGCCAAATTCCTGCACGTCCGGCGCACCGAGCTGAATCGAACCCTGCAGGTGGCGGGCTTCGCGATCGTCTTGGGCTGGGCGATGTACACGGCCTTCAGCGCGGCGCAGTCGATCTTCCTCAACAAGGCCGGCCCGCAGGCCTATCCGCTGTTCTTCATCGTCCTGGCGCTCGCGGTCTGGCCGATGGTCGCGCTGCTTGGGGCCCTCACGCGACGAGTCGGTATCGGGCGCGCTTTCCGGATCAACCTGGGTGCGAACGCGATCATGGCCGTGGGCGTCTACATCGCCTATGTCATCCGCGAGGACTCGACGGTGGCATTCGCGGCCTACATCGTGTATTCGGTCGCGTTCGAGCTGATCATGCTGCACTTCTGGGGTTTCGTCAGCCAGCACTTCAACGTGCTCGAGAGCAAGCGCATTTTCCCGGTGATCGCGGCCGGGCTCAGCATCGGCTACATCCTTGCCGGCTTCACGACGACGGTGGTCGCGGTGTTCGCGACCGAGCCTCTGATCTTCGTTTGGGCCATCGGCTCGATCGCCGCGGCGGTCATGTCACGGAGCCTCGAGCGCACACTTTTCCGCCCGGCCTACGTCGACGATGTGGACGAGTTCTTCGCGGAGCACGAAGCGGCGATCAAGAAGCACGGGTTGATGGCCGCGCTGAGTGGAGCGGTCAACTACCTCACCGGCAGCAGGCTCGTGTTCGCGCTGGTCCTGTTCACCCTTGTGCTGCAGGTCGCGAGCCGCGTCGGCGATTACCTGGTCGCGGTGCTGTTCGTCCAGGCGACTCATAACAACCTGCAGTCGTTGACGATCCTGATTGGGAACGCGTGGCTCGCGAGCTACGTCGTCCAGCTGGTGGTCAGCCTCTTCGTCACGCCATGGATTCTCAACCGGCTTGGGGTAAAGAACGCGATCATGGTGCTGCCGATCTTCACGCTGCTCGGCTTCACCGCGGTAGCCGTATCGCCAGTCCTCGGGACCGCGCTCTTCCTCTTCATCGTTCGCAACGGACTGCAAACCGGGCTCGACGACCCTGTTGAGAACGTGCTGGGCAACGCGCTGCCCGCCCAGGTCGGGCCCAAGCTGAAATTGCTCCTCGACAACGCTGTCTTACCCGGCGCGGCCGTGGCGAGCGGAGTGATCCTGTTCGCGGTTCAAAGCACGGGAGCTGCGAGCGTGGAGGTGCTCGCCCTGATGGGAATCGGGATGGCCGCCCTCTTCATCCTCGCCGCCCTCCGCGTCCGCTCGCTATATGTATCCGCCATCTACGACCGCCTCCGCACCCACGCCCTGAGCCTCACTGATTTCCAGCAGGCCCTCGGGCGTCCTGGCCCCGAGCAGGTCGCGGAGCTGCAGGGATACATCCGAGGCGGGGACGACAAGGTCCGCCCATTTGCGACTGCCATCCTTGGCAAGTCATCCCCGCAAGCCTTCGCCGCGATGCTTCCAGAGCTGCTCGGATCCGACGACCCAACCGTGCGGAAGCTGGCATTCCAGATGGCGCATCCCGACAGTTTCACGATCGATCAATTGGAGGC
>Ga0209488_10003269_pt1 | contig 13067 bp, 11 predicted proteins | sample Rivendell_Oct201_8_FD_188349 | JGI IMG/M metagenome (GOLD analysis project Ga0209488, IMG submission 188349) | Vadose zone soil microbial communities from the Eel River Critical Zone Observatory, Northern California, USA -... | ecosystem: Environmental > Terrestrial > Soil > Vadose zone >...
CGGCTGGAGATGGAGCACGTGTGGCGGCGCTACCGCGTCGGCGAGTCGGAGGTCGTGGCGGGCGGTCGTCGGCAGAGAAGGTGGAAAGGACAAGAGGAGGGACCGGGGCATGATGACGCGCCTGCTTTGGGCACCATCGGCCCAGGTCCTGGGGAGCGCAGGAGAATCCTGAGGAGAAAGGAATGAAGCTGGTACAGAATGTCGTGTGGGCCGACTAGCAAGATGGTCCTCCCTTGCAAGATCTGGCAGACATGTGCCCTGAGGGCATCCTCTGAATTCACTGCTGAAGAGGAGGGCTGACGCGAGGCAGTCGGGGGGGAGCCTGCAAGATGCGCGCGAGGGCTGATGGATAGAGACAGATGGAGAGCTTGGTCTAGGAGGGCATCAATGAGCTCAAGATGGGAGATCCGGTCGCGGCTGCCACTGGATGAGGTCAATACGATGGCAACAAATGAAACAAGAACGACGGTGGCGAAGAGCACGCGAATGAGACTTAAGCGAAGGCGGAGGCGCTGACGAGGCAACATTCAACCTGCACACTGTAGCCGAATATCCCCGCGGACGCGCACCGCCACGCCGAGCGTTGCGCAGCCGGGGAACGTCAATAATCAATGGTTTTTGTGGACCTTTCTGTTCACTTACGTATATGAGTGAGTCTTCCAATTTTAGGCTGTGAGGCCCTTCCTTAAAGTGGTTGTATTGCACAGCCTTGCTGCGGGGAGCTGGGGCTGCACTGACTGAAAATTGAGGTTTCAGGACACTCCGAGTCGGAGCTACGGATTGGCCGCTACTGAGTCGAACTGGGGCGAAAGCACGGCTGTGAAACCCTCGATCTATCGCTGCCATCACGACACAAACCAACCAACCGACGAACCCGAACCCGAAGGTCGTGGAGCCCCCTTTTTATACAGACACCCCTCGCCAAGTACAACCCACATCCATCCCCCCCCTTCTTCTTTTCCTCCCTCTCTCAGAACGCAAGCATGCCTGCCCGTCATTTCTTGTGCTGCCTGCCCCTGCGCCTCGGGGCCTTACTCATCTCCCTCGCCCAACTCGGCTTGTTTGGGCTGGTAGCTGCTGCGAGTTGGTACTTTATCTCGACCATGCGTACGTCGCCAATGAACCTTTCCCTTCTTTTCTTTTTCCCTGACGGTGACTTTCTCAGGCGGTCGTCTCCCAACCCATCTGAGCGGGGTTATCATTACCAATGCTATTTACTACACCCTCCTCGCGCTCGCTGCGCTCCTCGGGTGAGTCCTATAATCCCATCCCAGCGCGGTCTTGGCACGGGGGATTCTTTTTTTCTTCTGATATTTATACCAAATCGCAGTCTTTTTGGGACGATTGCGCGCAAAGCTAGCTTGCTATCGACTTATGCCTTTGCCCTCGGATGGGCGATCGGCTTTCAGCTTGTCATCGATGTCATCTACATGATCGGAATTTTCTCACAATCCCACCAAAAACTCGTCGATCGCTGCATCAACGGCTCGACGGACCAAGATGTCAAGGACCTATGCAACAATTTCTTCAGCAGTAGGAAGTGGGCCTTGCTCGCCGGCATGATCATCAGCTTGATAATTCAGTTCTGTGAGTCCCCCTTCTCGCGAACCTTTTTTTTTTTCTTAGTGTTGTTAACCTTTTTCAAGGGGCCGCACGCGTCATCGATGGGTATGCTAAAAAATTAACTGACGAGCGAACCTGGAGGTCTGGCCCGAATGTCGTCGTTGTGGGGAACGTTGGCCCGAAATACTCGAACGTAAACCAGAACGACACGGAATCCCAAATTCCCCTTACTGGTGCCTCGTACGCATATCCCTACAGCGACACGAGCAACTCGTTCGGACATGCCAACCACCATCATAGTGGCAGCACGGCATAACCTTGTTCTTTTTCCCCTTGTACGAGACGTTTGGAGCAAATACACCCATTGTATGTAGATTGCACGGGGTTTTGATTATCTATATCCTTCTCCAGAGGAACGGACTTTTCTCGTATTTCCAGTTGTTATGTTGTTGCATCAGACTTGCAATGAAATCACGCATTTTTACGGCTGCCAAGTTACTCTTGCCGCTTGTTGGCCCGGCTATGCAACTGAGATCCCAGATCTTGGGTCTACGCTTCCCCTGGCTGGATGTAAGATGGATCCGGCTGGGCATCAAGAAGCCTTTGATGCTGATGACTGAAATGACTCGGAAATGATATTGCCCGTGCATATGCCCGAGGCACCCCTTGAGCGTGTTTGCTGTCCTTCTGCGCGTTCCGACTGGACCAACTCTCGCGTCTTTGGCGCTTTCACCTTTCCACGCCACACCCGAGCTGCATGGCGGATTAATGAAGGTGAGGAGGGACCACCCATGGAAAGTATGTAGTTCATAAATGCACATCCGAGGATTTCGTAGTCACACAGGCAGTCATTATCAAGTCCGAATCTAAAGCTCTAGGCTGCGTGAAGAATCTCCCATCTCTACGAAGGCCCCTGCCCTGAGGGACTCAACCATCCCAACGAATTCTCCTTGCATACTCGCGGATTCGCGAGACGTAATTGTCATGAATCTCGTCACCCGCCCCGGTCGCTACCTTCAGAATAATCTCGTTTAGCGCGCTAGACCCGAGGATGTCCACATGATCACTGGTGTTGGCGCCACCTCGGGGGAGTGTAACTTCTGGCTGATGGGGGAGCTGCCATCGTTTTCGGAGGGGTCAACGAAAGCTGAGAGCTTCGATCGGCACTCGCACCTCTACTGTAGTGATCTTGATCCCTGCGGGATTCCACCGCCTCCTTTTCCAACCCTCTACGCACATGGCACCCAAACTAAGAAGAGATACAGTACCATCTCCTTCTCCCAACTTGACTCCGTTTCGGACCTGCGCTGACACTATCACCAGCGGTAAAAGTCACCAGCAACAAATGAAACAAACCTTGGGATTCGAGCTTTCATTCGTAAGGTCCTTATCGATCCAGCTACGGGAGAACGGCATGTCGCGCAGCGAGTGAAGGTTCTGCCCGTAGCAAGTGTTGTCCTTCGCGCACACCTCAAGCTCCAAAGCCTCGGCAGTATCTCCGCCTTCGTAGGGTTCCGTGGCGTACCTATACATGGACAGTTCATTCCAATACCAGAAGGAGTATTGCCGTGAGCTTCTACTCACCAGTATGACCTCTAAATTCAATCTATTCGTCAGGGTACGACATTCTATGTTATCCGATTACTTACTTCGGTTTCCTTTCCATGGCCGTAGACACAGTATAGTTGTAGCGATGGTGCGTCTGGCAATCTAAAAGCTATGCAGTCGGACTGGCGTTTTATATTTATCGCAACATACCTTATTTCTAGGGGGTTTGTCCACTTGGTATGGTCCAAGTCATTGCGTTTCAAAACTTCCTCATCGCGCTCAATACCATATGAGTAATTGGTGGCAATCATTCTCTGAAACGAATGAGGATTGAAACGCGTGAGTATCTTAGATGATAGGACAGATGGGACGAGGTCACTCTAAACGTTAAAGGTGTATGCCCTAGGATCCAAGTGCCCGCCTCATCGGCAGTCATGTTCTTCATCACAGGTGGCGTTTTACCCGTGCTTAGACCTTGTGTTGTTGCAACCTGGGGTTGTCCTTGCATGACTGGCGGTGTCTCGACATCCTTGTCATCCAGGGGTATTGGAGCGGTCTGGCGGAAAGAGACGAGCTCTCCGTGTGTATGAACGCCTTCTCCCTCATCGTCCGGTGCAAACGTGGCATCACCCCATACTGCATTGCCTCCTTTGACCCACATGCTCGCACCGCCTGCCCAGCTGCGGAAGAGCGATTGTCGTTCTCTTTTAGAGAAGAATCTCTCGAGCACTGCAATGCCGGTCAGGCCGAAAAGACAAAGAAGAAATAGTGGCCCTGACCATATGCGCCAGCAGGGTTCAGCTCCACTGTATCTTTCATCTCTCCTGACAACAACGCGGCCATAGCCTTGGTCTTCGAATCGGGACCCGATTGAATTCTCATTCTCCGGTATCCGAGAGACGCAATACACTCACTACGCCCTGCAGTGGGCGTGGTTTAGTCACTCGAATCACGAACCTTGCTCACTAGTGAAAGACCCACGAGGTGTGTTCCAGCGATGGAAACAATGGCTTTTATGTGACTCTGAAAGCCGGCGTCAAACCTCTTTCAAGTTCCTCAGCAAATTAAATTTACTTCAACCCAGTCGGGACCTCCCTTGCCGTGTGCAGGGGATTCTACCCATTTCAAACTACGTCACGATAGGGAATCAGTACCGGAGCACAGCACAGCACAGCACAGCGTAACAAAGAACTCACAAGTACTAGTCCTCAGTCAACTTCCCCTGGTCAGTAGTGAGAAGTAACAATGAATATCATACCAAAAGAACCTGTTTTTAGTAACATTTAGTTTAACACTCGACCAGGCATTCAGATCACGTACAGTACTACCCATTGAATGTGCTGCGATGATACACCTCTTTTTCTGCCTCTTTCTGAAAAACCAACGCTCATATCAGTTATCAGGGAATCGGACAGAGGACGGTATGCGCTACTTGAAGCCCTCGATGACTGTCTTGAGTCTTGAAAAATATCCATCGCGTTCTTCAAGATTGTACATCGATAGCCGCCAGTCGTAAGGGGCCAACAACAGGTTATTCGAGTCATAGTTGACGACAGCGAGATTTTCGATGACCTTCGACCTTAAGCGATGGTTAGTATGCCAGGCAATCGAGCGGTCTCTGATTAACATGCCAGATCCAATATCCTTGGATAAAACTGCTGGCAGCGTCGAACCCTTCCGAGGCTCGAACCTTCACCCCTTCAGGATCCAGACCAGTCACGGGGTCCAAAAGAAGCATAGACATCCATTTCTCGCGATTGAAGGTCACTTGAGAGAGCATCGGGAAGCCTCCCCATACTTTCTGACGAAAAAAAGCGCGATATTCTGGTGACGTTGACCAGGACTCGAGACTCTGAAAAAGATAGTAACTCAGTTCATCATGAAGATGACGACCAGGATCAGAAACAACTGCACAGTTGAGATGACACCAGGGATCAGCACGACGGGATGATTTGCCTCCAAACCCCTCGCCTTGATCGCATCCCCAATTTTGAATTCACGCCCGTCCGTATTTAATTTCCAAGGTTCGGGAATCGTGTTGATCAACCTCTTCCACTCCGCTTGGACGCGCGAGAGGTCGATCTGAGGGAGGGACAGAGAAATGTCGTAGTCCTCGAGGAAGACCGCAAAATGACCGGGGATGTCAGGTAAACTGGAGGGCTCTATGAATATGACTCCTAAAACAATGCCCACTTGGCGACGCGGGTTAGACGAGGGAGCGGAAGGCAACGTTACGACGATACTCACGTATAATACCGAGCGGAAACCACAAACGGGCCCGTGAATACGAACGCCATCGATGTTGCGATAACTGGCGCAAAAATCAACGCATTTACTTGGTGACTCGTGAGCGGTGAAAGTCTTAGTCGGTACACACCCTCGCTTTCCTCTTGTCTAGGCTGGCTTGCGGAGCGCTGTCAAGCTCTTCCGAGATCTGGCTTTGTGTGTCCGTATCTGTATCATTCTTGTCATCTTTTTCTGTCTTGACTCTTTTTCGGTGGATCATGCTCAACTTGTCCCGTGTCATCGCATCACACCCGAGTACTCACCCGCGGGCCGAGACATCCCGGCGATCGCATGTCTTAGAACGCAATAAATCACATAGCCTGGATGTAACATACATGAATGCTGGGATATAACAAGATCGAAAGCGTAACGATGATAGTGGACCAGTGATGAGCGCTTATCAAGATGAGAGATATTGTAACGTGTGCGAGTAAATGATGATATGATGTAGTGTCCTGCGTACATGATCCTGCCATTTGTGCTCGCACAATCTGCCAGGCCAGGATAAAAAAAAATCTTTCAGAGCATGGGAAGAGGTGTCGCTTGTGTAGCCGTCGTTGGTATTCGACGGGACGCTATGGCGTCGGTAAATGTTGTGTCGATTCCTGTTGGCGCTGCCACAACAGTTCCGCCCACAAGTGGTTGGGTGGGATTCGGCCGATCAGTGCACGAAGAACTTCAAGCCTACGGAAACGCTGTTTGAAAATGTCGTGATGGACGAGACAGATAACTCACCATCTGTCCTTCTCCTCATCTGTGTCAGTGAAAAAGAGGATATCCAGATTCCTTTGGAAGCGGAGACGGAATGATCGTTCTACGCCATAAAGACCTTCATACTCGTCGAAACTGCCTATAGACGTTTGTGCCGAGGAAGGGCTGAGGATTCGGTCACGTGGGTCAGGGATGTCTTCAACCGCAATCGCCTTTCGCAAGTCGATGGTAACGGTAGCTCTCTTGGTCACATCGTTGAACGCAACTAGATTTGCCCCGATAACGCGGAATTGCCTCCTTCGCCATGTCTATGTTGTTACAATTAGTTCGAGCTGGACAAGAAGGCATGTCAAGATCACGCACCACGCAATCACCACCGTTCTGTGTCAGGGTTCCCTCGAAATACGTCATCTTGTGCCAATGAACATGGCGTAATCCTCGATGACATTCGTCCAGACTTTGTGGTAGCAGACTTTGTGGTATTCCGGGCAGCGGAGGAAGTCTAAAGAACTGCAACACAAGCTCGCCGATTTCCATCGAAACGGCCTTCGACGCACTCTCCATACGCTGGCCGATCAGGGGGTAGCTAGTCTCAAATAGGCGAGTATCGCAGCGTGAAGCAATGTCTTTGAATGATACGAAAGCACGCGCCAATGTGCCATCTGGCTTGAGGTACCTCGCGAGGTTTTCCTCAAGTACCGGAGGGGCGACTGGAGGGGGCTGGACAACTCGCGCGGGCTTCTTCGGAGAAGAGGAGAAAAAGCTTCGCATGCCTCCTTTGGAAGCAGGAGGAGGGGGGACAGGAGGTAGAGGTGTAGGATTGTGGGTTTTGAACTGTGCCACAATGTGTGGATCTCGCCGGACCTTCAGCGTGAGGGTGAATTCAAGTTTGCTGTGCTCAATGCTACCAGAAAGGTTAGTGGGCTAATGGACGACACCACTGGGACTTACAGTTCAAATTCTTGCTCAATTTGGCAGTCCCTCTCCAAGTTGCATTCTGGTGTTGTCACAAAATGAATGCCGTTGTTGAGCGTGCATGTCATGAAAGTGGTTTGTCGAGGGAACGGTAACTTGAGACCCTTCGCACGGAGCACTACAGGCGCTCGAAGTTAGATATGAGAGAGCCTCAGGTTCATGGTCTGCTCACCTCTAACAAACACCTTCCCGTGGGATTTACCTGACCTCTCTTGAGAGCGATACTCTTTTATTTGCTTGGCATACTCGTTCTGCCCTTCGGTGTGAGCCTCTATACGCAATCACTTGGAATTTTCCGTACCATGTCTGAGGGGCGACGAACAGTCCTCCAAGCTCTCCCATTATCGACGTCGCCAGCGCCGTCGATATGCGATACTTTATCTGCGTCCGACGAGGCATAAATGGTCTCGCTGTGTTGACGTACGTGATATCTCTGTAAGCTGCTTAGAGCAATCATCAGGACGGGCAATAGCCAGACTCACGCTCTTTGTCGAACCGCGCAACTTCCTTAACTCTCTCGCGATGCTTTCCGCTAGTGGGTCCTTCTCTTCCGTCACTACCACATCAGGTAGTACACTTGTGCCTGGAGGGTTCAGTGCCGCCAACCTAGCTGCCACTTGCAAATCCTCTGCGTCTCCGGTGCTCATGCTGCGCCTGGCGCTTGGTCTACCCGCTGAGGGTGGATTGCGTGGTGGAGTAACGTAACCCATGTCTTCGTCCTGTTCACGCCGGCGCATTTCGCGCCGCTTCTCGAGGATCAACTGTTCGCGATGACGGATCGCATCCTTCGTCATTGGTTGGACCTCATTCGATGATTCGCTAGTATTGCGGCTCAACGATGTACCCATAAACCCCCCTCCGGAGAGCAGTTCTGGTGTGCGCTGCGCCGATGAAGACGTTATCGAATGATTTGGTGTGGCATGCTGGAGGTCGTCATGATCGTCCGGTGGCCCATCCTCCTCCATCGCAGCGTCTAGGTCACCAAGAGGCTCGTACCTCTTGGCTCTAACGCTCTTTGTAACCTCCACGATTTCTATCGAGTCTTGGCTCCCCTTCAGTTTGAGGTTCTGGGGAGACGGACGTGCCAACATGCTCGTGCTAGCTGAGTCTGTGACAACATCCTGAACAAGGCGTTCCAGCGCGCTTTTGACTTCGTCAATTTCGACCCTAGTGGCCTCTGGTGCAGATGCATTGAGACTAAAATCAAAGCTTGCGCTACCATCAGGAAGATTCAATTCGAGACCCTGAAAAGTAGCGGTACCGGCACCGCGCGTGCCGGTGGTTTCCATCTCGGAGTGAGCACGCACGAGCACAGAGGGAAGGGGAGGATCAGCGGGTTGAGGATCGGGATCAATGGATATGACACCATCGTAAGTTCCTTCTCTGTGCAAGGGAGGAAGACTAGATGCCTGGAGTAAGCCCAGCGGTACATCATCCGACTGGACACTCGAATCGCTGGCATCCCCATTTGTCGGGTGGTCCGCGCTCGTCAAAGATTCTCCAGTCTCCTCTGGCGCGGGACCGTCGATGTTTCTTTTAAGCAATAAACGCTTGTGTATGTCCTCTCGATCGATTCTGCGATTGCGTCGAGAAAGGCTCCCAATGCTGTCCGTGCTGGGCATGGATTCAAGATCCTGGGAGGGTGATGGCTCCGCACGCGTTGGCAAGATGAAAGCTGGAGAGCCAGACATAGAGCGGAATGACGGAGAGTCCAGGTAAGCGAGACCCGGAGTGCCGTGGCGCGATCCGACGGGAGACGCTGTGTGAGCCTGTAACGGTGATTCGCTCCGGCTTCTGGGTGGACGAGGAAGCTCCCTTGGACTCTGTGATTCTTTGGGTTTTCCAAACGAGCCGCCGGGAGACCTAAATTTCAACGGTGGGGTAGATGTCTGAACCTGTGACCTGGGTGTGCCAAGTCCGAGCTCCCCAAACTTAACAGCTTCAGATGTTTGCGGTAAAACATCCCTCGTTTCGGATGATAATCCCGAGGCGCCTTCTGACGACATAAAGGATAGTTCAACAATCTGAACATCCTCTCGCCCTACGAGACTAAACGGGTCCGCAGCTTCGCTCCCTGGATTACGCGTTGAGTGGCAAGGCTGCACAGTTGATTTGAACTGCGTACCTGCACCATCTCCCACGTCTTGCCGATGAACATCAAGGTCAAATTTCGGTACCAAACTCTCACTACGATGGCCGGACGACCCTTTGGTCTTTGCTGGCGAGGGCGAAGGAGGAAGCATCTGAACATCTTCTTCGACATCATCGGGCATACGATCAACCCGGGCTCTTTCCGAGTGTGTTGACCGACCAAGTGGCATGCTGGATTCGACTGACTCACTCTGTGGAGGGGTGGTAGTAAGGGAAGGACTCTGCGCAATGGAAGTGAGGGCTTCAGGGATATCGAGCGGAGGTGTCGGATGAGGTCGGCGAGAATGGACAGCTCTGTCAGTATGGTGGGTGCGACCATATGGAACACCATCTTCGTTCTCCATGTGGGGAGGTAAGGAACTGTCCGTGGGGGGCGTATGAGGACTGGAAGTTCCACGAGCATCTTGAATCATGGAATCGACCAGGCCAGTTATGCTATCGTTTGCCTCAATGCCTCCGACCGGTTCCTCGTAATCCTCCGTCTCATCGTGATCACCGTCATTATCGTCCGAAAAGAGTTCCTCCTCCAGTGAATCGTCCCTCTCGAAGGTAAAAACGTCACATGTCTCATCGAATGTCACCGTTTTTCTCCTCCGCCGCCTGGGGACATCATGACCAATAACTCTTGGCCCGTGAAACCGCTTCGAAACTAATGACGGGCGGCCGGGAGAGGCAGATGAGGTCGGCGTAGGGAGGTGGCTTGTGTGAAGAACCTTTGGGGGTGGTGGCGCAGGGGGGAAAGGGTCTTCGACATCACCGGCGGGACGGCGGAATGGGCTCTTTGTGACTGGTTCTCTCTCAATGAGATTTTGGAAACCCTTGGACTGCCGTCTCTTGAACCCAAGCGGCCGCTCGTTCTCCACGTGGGACTGCAAAGAGTCAGGACGGGGCCTCTTCTCGCCGCTAACACGACGGGGTGAAGGAGCATTAGTAACCGACGAAGGTCGAGAAGGGGTGGGAGCAGGGGACAGTTGAGAACGAAATGGTGACTGAGAAACGAGATTGCTACGAGTCAGCTTCGAAAAGGTATTAGAACTACGACGGCTGAGTTGAGAGCCATGCTGTCGCTGCTGTGTGTCTCTTTTCGCGATGCGGAGAGGGGTGACGGACTGGGGTGGCCACTCAGGCTCGGGAGTGTTGGAAGGAGGACGGTCACGAAGGGGAGCCATAAATACTGGGATGGTGTTGTCCCGCCACTAAAGCACGGGCGTCGGTGACGACGAAAGTGAAAACGTTGCCGTTGTCGATAACGGTAGAGTAAAGTGAACACACCGTGGGAAAGAAATGCACGCAACTACCGTAGCTTTATCATGTGATCGCGTTGACAGGTCACCTGACTTATGAACCACTATTGTACAAAAATCACAATCACAATTCCTCCATTAGATCTAATGCGTTGTTGATGTGCGACAGGTGATACAGGATGTGGGTTATAGGTTATTGCGTAAACTATCCATAGAGTGTACGTGCAAGTGGTCGTGAATTAGAATTGGAAGACGATGTCATACGGGGGGTTATGACTTGAAGAATATATTTTTGCGTTGTCTTGCCCTCTCTAGTGGAGGTAGGTTATCTTCGTCCTCAACTAGGCCATCGCTAGAGTTCAGCGAATGATCGGGGCCCACTATCCAAGGAAACGCTCAGAATGGCTAGTTGTGGAAAAGAGGAGCATGTCTCACCCGATGACCTGTCCATCGATTGGTCACTCGCTAACGTCCCAGTTAGGGAAGAACTAGCTCGAGGTGGAGGTGCTTGCATACTTGACGAGATGTGCTTCGGGAACATCGAACGCCGACGCTGCTCGAGGTAATGATATCAGGACGAACCCGAAGGACCCCCTATAATCCCACGGGAAGCTCACCTTATTGTTTCCTGCAACATTGAGACCTTCCAAGTCGACGAGAAAGTTCTCTTCACCGACTCGCCTGCATTGTTCGACACATTCGACTACCCAAGAAATGCCAACAACAAAAGGCTTCGGTTCGCGCATGAGTCTGCACAAAAGAATGTTAGATGTAAGGCAAAGCCAATACGTCCCTACGAACCTATACTTCGACAGAGTGCTCATTAAGCCATTCTTGTATACGATGTGTGTGCAAGATTGCCCGGCACGTCCAATAATCTTATGATTCAAGATCAGTCAACACATCTCTGAACTATGCAGCGTGTGCGGCGCCTACCTTTGCACCAAGCCCTTTGAGCATATCTACAAAAAGACCACCAGCATCGTCTCCATCGTCTGTCCTCACATCCACGAAGATCGTGCACGTCTTCAGCACTTTCAACGATGACGACGGCGCCGCGGTGGTCGAACCTGGTCTGGAAGGGGTTACACCAACCCCTTGGGCCTTCGGTAGTTCTCTTGGAACACTCTGGGAGCCTCCCGCATTAGAATTGCTCCGTGAACGGAGACCGCTCCTTGTGCTCGACTGCGGACGTTCGGCAGCCTTCGACTTGGAACTGCCAGCTTTCGGGGGTGGAGGGGTTGATGGGAGTACGGCAAGAGTTTGCTGCAGAAATTGAGAAGCTAACGATGCCCGACGAGACGCATGCTTCCACGCATCTGCAGACTCTGCGTGGCCGTCTTCAAGAGACGAACTGTCCGCTCCAAGCACGCCACCATGCTCTGCAATGGCCTCTCCTAATTTCATTGGCTCAATCCCCGCCAATACCGTGGGAGCTTCCGCCCGACCGTTATCTTCCTTGTGAGAAGGTGGAACCGTAGCACGAATTCCACTCGTGGGCGGCAGATCTTGTTCGTCCAAGTTACTGTCTAGCGCACTCCCAACCCCCTTCACTGGACTACCCTCGACAACTGGAAGGCTCGATTTCTTGCTAACTTTCTCAAATGGCCGCATCTTGCCAACGCCTCCATACACGAATCCATTTGGTTTATTAAGCGAGCTTTTCCCCACAATAATTCCCGAGTGCAGGTTAATCTTCTTCACCGGAGGACCAGGGTCTATAGAACGTGCAGGAGGGGCCGTAGGCTTGCTACCAGATGCAAGGGCATTTGGCTCGAAGCTCGGAACAGACCCGATCGTGGCCACTCTTCTTAAGGGTGTGGTGATAGCCCTGATGCCCGAGGGCAGCCCGTTCCTGAGTTGAATGGTACTGTCATCCTTTACTTTGAGAGCACTTTCAGAATCAAGCGCATTAGATGCAGACCGAGTGTCACTGTTAAAACCGAGCGTCGTGGCCGGCCTCAACGGCGGGGGGACCCTTAGCTTCTCCAAGGCAAGCGAAAGATTGGAGAGGCCAGTGTGCTTTGGTGGGCGAGATGGCTCCCCTGGCCCCAGCGACGAAGCAGGCTTCATCGGCGACGGTAGCTTAGGAGGCTGTCGCTTCGGGAGCGAGGATGGCTTCTGGTGTAGAGAGGGGGTTGGTGCTTTTCCAATAGTCTTGTTCAGCGAAGACGACGTGGGCATTGCAAATGAGAAGGCCTTCTTGTGAGAAACAGACGCAGAAGACTTCTTTGAGAAATCGGGCGCCAAACCTGGCGAATCTGAAGGTCGTTTTGCAGGAATCAAAGACGGGACTGATGGTTCTGAAGGAATTCCCTGTGGTTCTGATGATAAATCAGAATGGCTGTCTGAGGGGGGTGAAAAATGAGCAACGAACTATCATTGATACTCCCAGTAACCGATCCTGCTTCCTTTTGCTTTATCGAGGAAGAACGAGTAAGCCTGACCGAACTGGAAGGCTTCGCAGATCCACTTCCTCCCCGGCTGCGTGTGGCAGTAGTAGTAAGTCTTCCCACTTGGATTAATGCAGAGTCTGGCTTCTTTGTAGGGGCACGCGGGGTTGTAGGGGGTAGAGGCTGTGTCGCTTGG
>Ga0209488_10003271_pt1 | contig 13058 bp, 9 predicted proteins | sample Rivendell_Oct201_8_FD_188349 | JGI IMG/M metagenome (GOLD analysis project Ga0209488, IMG submission 188349) | Vadose zone soil microbial communities from the Eel River Critical Zone Observatory, Northern California, USA -... | ecosystem: Environmental > Terrestrial > Soil > Vadose zone >...
GGACTGTGCTTGACCAGAGTTTGTACTCGAACCGACTGGTACACGGTTTCGATCTGCCCGTATTGTTCGAAATGCTTTCCCGACCGGAATTTGGACCAAGTGCATCTTCGGCAATGTCCGCCGCATTTTTCTCGGCTGTTTTTTTTCTGCTGACTGCGCTGTTTCTCCCCGGGGTTTTTCAAGGATACGGGTCGAATTACCGGCTGCTGGGAGAGGATTTCTCTGGCTCTGGCGCGTTGCAAGGGTACGCGGGGCAACACCGCCTGCCAGGCGATGAATTTTTCCGCGCTTGTGGCCGTAATTTGTGGCGATTTATTCGCCTGGTAATAGTTGCCGGTATCGTTTTCGTGATCGTGGCCGCGGCGCTGTTTGCACTCCAAGGCGCGCTGGTCAAGAAGGCGGAAGACAGCACCATCGAAATTCTGCCCTTCACGCTGAAGATGATTTCACTCGCGCTGATTTTCCTGGTAATGACGACTCTGCGTATCTGGTTTGATTTGGCGGAAGTAGATGTAGTGTTGAGCGACCAGCACGCGGTGCGTAAGTCGATCGGATTTGCCTTCAGGCATACCTTTCGCGCGTGGCGACGACTGCTAGCGAGCTACGTTGTGATCACGCTGGTAGCGGCGATTGTGCTGGTCGCAGGACTTTTAGCCTGGATGAAGTTCGTATCTCCAGAAAATGTGCGCGGAGCGTTTCTGATCAGTCAGTTAATGCTGCTGGTTTTGTTGATTCCGCGGTTCTGGCAGCGTGGAGTTGCCGTGGCGTATTGGCAGGAGTGGATGTTGTCGCCTATCGCAGTGGTCGAGACTGTCCCGATTGAACCCTTACCTCCGCCCGTGGTGATTGAGCCGATGCCGTCGCCGGTGATTCCCAGTGCGCCGCCAGAGTTTCAGGAATCGTAAGAGTTCGCTCTTCGCGCGGTGGTTTGGTACCGTCTCCTATGGAGGCTGTGGCGTTAACTCTCTTTCGCCCTTTCGGGGCTTGCTCTCATTACATCTTCTAACCCACGGCTTGCGCCCCTTCGGCAGGCTCAGGGCAGGCTGTGGGCTGCATTCTTGCGCCGCTTCGCGGCTGGGAATCTAGCCGACTCAGTTTTATGGCTTCGCCTGCCGGCTCAGTTCTACGGGTTCGGCCGGAATTCAGTTCTCATGCAGAGACTAGTGCGCTGCGGCGGGAGCGTGGCGGTCTTCTTGTTTATTCTCTTCTGTTTTGTTCAGTTCTTTGTGGCCGAAGTCGAGGCCGAAGTGCGGCTCGCTGCGTGTGCCAGTGACCTTGAATGGGACTTCGGTGCCGGCTCCATTCTTGCGAAAGAATGGGTCCACCGGTTTCAGCAGGATTGATTTCCAGCCGGTCATCATCTGCGAAAGTTTGGCATCCAGCTTCAGCTTCCCGTGAAAATCGAAGATATTGCCATCCAGGCTGTATGCGCCCGTCATGTCGGCGTGCGTTCCCGGAATCAGGAAATGCAAAAACGAGAACGTGAGCACTCCGCCTTCCAGTTTGAAAATACCTTGAAGATCTGAGGGGACATTCACCTCCAGGTGTTCGCTTGCGGCCTTCGCTTGGCCACGGCTGCGGAGGCTGAGCGAATCGATGCGGCCCTGCATCTTGTCGTTGGTAAAGTGCCCCTCAGGGACGTGGAAATTGCCTGCCAGCTTTAAGCGGTTCACCACGTCGGCACTGCCGGGCCGAAGGCTGAGCCTGGTTTTCATTTCGACGGGACCGGTCATGATCGGCGGGTCTGTGCGCACGCCGAGCTTCAGCAAATCCTCAATGAGGGCGCGGCCGAGAACGACATCCAGTTCAATGTCATGGCCGTGCGGATTTTCTACGCGGACGATCTTGCCGCGCGCGGTGAGGGAAGAATGCAGAATCTGCGCTCTTACGGGTTGAAGATAGGTGTTGCCGTCGGTGCCGTCGACGATGGCATGGAAATCAGTATGAAGCGGGACAGCATGTCCGCTGACCGCGACTTGAAAATCGGGTGTGTCGGTTTTGCCTGCGACTTCAATCCGGCCTAGCGATCCTCCATATTTGCCAGTCGAGGAGAGAGTTCCAGCAATGCCTTTAAGCGTGCCGAGGTCGGCGTGGGTGAAGGAATAATTTCCTTCGACGGCCGTATCGCGCGGACTGAATTCGTTGAGCGGGCCAAACTGGCCGGTCGATTGAATATCCCCGACGGGCTTGGGATTGACGAGCGTGGCATCGAACCGGAACGGGAGGCCGGGGCCGATATCTTTCATGGTGACAGTGCTGATATCGAATACCAGCGGCGCTTTGCCGGGACGGGATGTGTTGATGACAAGCTTGGTGTCCTCGCAAACGAACTGGTCGACGGCGATGCTCATCTTTCCGCGCTTGCGCATGTTGCCCATTTGCTGGCGGTCTTCTTTCGGAGGAATGTTCAGGCTCAGTCCGCTGACGTATACGGTGTGCACGCGCATGGGCTCGCGAAATAAATCTCGCAGTGGAGTATGGAAGCGGAATTCTTTGATCTCGATCAGCGGCTGCACGCCGGGCTCGTAGGGATTGGGATCGGTCGGGCCGTAAATCTGCAGGCCATCACCGGAAACCTCCAAGCCCCTGATTACTGAAACATGAAGGCTGGCCAATTCGACCCGGCTCTTGAAACGGGTGGCCAGGGTTTCGATGACCCGGGTACGCAGAATGGGTTCGGCCCGCGTGATCACGACGCGAATGCAAACCGCTGCGACAAGGAGAAAAAGCAGGAGAATTCCGACGATCCAGCGCCATCGGCGCGAACGCCTGCCTCGCAGTGCCGGGACAAGCTGTATCGGTTGCTTGGGCAGCGCGGGCCGAGTTGGGGAAGCGGCCACCATAACTTGGATAGAGCGCGGGCAGGGAAGGGACAATCGGGTGATTCCTGCAGAGTGAAGGGCTTATTGCCGCAGCGAGGCTCAACTACTGGACATTCCTGGTGAATGTCATCGCGAGCGAAGCGAGGGACCTGGGGTCTCGCTTGCGTCGGCACAGTCTGCGAGGTAGGCAAGAACCGAGGTCCCTCGCTCCGCTCGGGATGACAACCTTCTCTTCATTCTTCCGAGAATGCTTAACATAAGGGACTACCGCACGATCCTACAGCAGCACGATCGTGATTCCCAGATTTTTCCTTCCTAGATCGGTGTCACTCCTCAAGGAGGGCTGGGCTTGGAGTAGTTTCCACGTCTGATCATCGGACTTCGACCAACTCTCGCCGAAGATGCAGGCGCGAATCTGGCCGTCTTTGGACATTTCGTGTAAACGTTTCTGCACCGCGATGCGAATGTCGCCTCCGGCGCCGGTCGAACCATAGCCGTGGATGATTTTCAGCAGAGAATGCTTTTGCTGGCGGGCGAGCGTTAGCTCGCGAGTCAGGCGTTGTAGCGCTTCGTGGACCTGCGGCATATCGGATTTGAGGTTTACGGTTTTGATGATGGGACCTCGGCTGGCTTGGAAGGATGTTAACAAACTCCCTTAAATGGCAGGGCCGTGCCGGAACGCCTCGCTTTGCTCGCTGGACAGCCGAGGCGGCTGTCCCTACGCGGGTCTTTCAAAAAAAGGCGGCGCCACATTTTACTGCGGCGCCGCCTATGGCAAAAGATCGAACCTTTACTGCACTGTCACGCTGACATCATCGAGGTACATGTAGGTGAAGTCCCCGAATCCGTCTTGATGATCGTTGAAGTAGATGCGGATGGTCTGGCCTTTGTACGAGGTCAGATCATACGTCACCTGTGTCCAGGCCTGGGCATTGGAGCAAACCTTGAAGATCTGCGCCAGCATTGTGCCGGAAGTGTTTTGCACCTGCCCTTCCTGCCAATCGTAGGTGATGGTGTCGGTCGTAGACGGCCAGTACCAGAAAGTCAGAGTCGCCTTCGTGGCGGTGCTGGGAATGGTGATGGCCTGGTAGAGGAAATCGTCACCGTTCGGTTCGGTGCCCGAACTGGCGCCGGCCAGTGCGCTGTAGTTTCCGCTGTGCTTCTGCGCAGTGGAGATTGTTGGTACCGCAACGCCCCCGAGCGTCCAGTTAGCCAGAGTTCCGGTTTCGAATCCACCGTTCTGGATCAGCTGAGTCGAGCCGGCATTCACCGTCAACGAAATGGTGGTTGATTGCGTGAGCGAGCCCGAGGTTCCGGTCACCGTGACAGTGCTGGTGCCGGTGGTGGCCGTCGAGGACGCGGTGAAGGTTAGGGTTGACGTTGCGCTGCCATTCGCCGGCGGAGTAACGGGATTGGTTGAGAAGGCCGCCGTTACGCCACTGGGGAGACCAGAGGCGCTGAGTGTGGTGGCCGAGTTGAATCCATTGAGACTGGTGACCGTGATTGTGCTGGTCGCGGTTGATCCACGAGTCACACTGACTGCGTTGGGTGACGCCGACACGCTGAAGCCCGGAGTTCCGGCGCCCACGGCAAAGATCAAATCGTCGTGATCGTCATAAGCACCCGTGCTGCACGATGACGCGCTTCCTGTGTAGCGGAAGTTGGCGCGGACCGCCTGCAGGCTGCCGCTGGGCAGAGTGTAGTTGGCCGATAACGTTTGTGCCCCAGCCGCCGTGGGCGTGATGGTTCCAATCAATACCCACGAAGGACTGCTGGCGTTGGCGGCATAGTAGAGGTCCAGATGGTCGGAGGTGAAACCACTATAGGCCCAGACCGTCGCGCTCACTTTTACCGTCTTGCCCGGAGCGAATGCGCTGCCGTCGGTGGTTGTCACTACCAGGCGATCGTTGGACTCGTCGGAGTGGAACGTTCCCGAAGTTCCGTCAGCGCAGGAATTGTTGATGGTGTTGGGTTGATTCGGCTCAGCGCCGCCCGAGAGTGAGTCACGGCCGAGGATCAGCGATGGACCTGAGTCGCAGCCTGAGGCTACGTTGACGCACTTCGGAGCCTTGAGCGTGGAATCGTATACGGCGGTCTGTGTCCCCGTGGACGAATTCACTGTCAGGGCGATGGTCGTGCTGTGCGTGAGAGAGCCCGAAGTTCCCGTCACGGTGACCGTGGCGTTTCCGGTGGTCGCGGTAGCGGAGGCAGTGAGTGTGAGAGTTGAGCTGGCACTCCCATTTGCAGGCGGAGTGACTGGGTTGGTGGAGAACGCCGCGGTCACGCCACTGGGTAAGCCCGACGCGCTGAGCGTGGTGGCCGAGTTAAAGCCGTTGAGGCTGGTGACTGTAATCGTGCTGGTTCCGTTACCACCTTGTGTAATCGTTAGCGACGAGGGAGAGGCGCCAATCGAGAAGTCAGGCGTCGCCGTGCTGCCGCAGGACGGGAACTTGAAGCTGGCGATGCGAGTGTTCCAATTAAAGCTGCCGGTGGTCTTCATGTACTCTTCGGTGAACCAGAAGGTACAGTCGTCGACCGGATCAACCTGCATGGCGCTGTAGTCGCCCCAGCGGGAGAGGTTGGCATTTTGCGAGCCGGCTCCGCTGACGATGTTGACTTCCGCCTCGAGTGTGCTGGCCGGGTCGGTCGGAACGCGCCCGGCGAAACGGATGGACGGGAATATTGCACTGGCAGCCGAAACGCTGTAGCCGACGGCCAGGTCGCCCGCCTGGTCCATCGCTACCGAGCCCATCCAACGGTAGTTGGAATCGGGCGCGAACGTACTCTGTTGCGCAACGACAGGAGTGCCGCCGGGATTTTGGATTTCATACCAGCGGACACCTCCTCCCGAACCCGCCACTACCGAGTGGTTCACGACCAGGGATTCGTGCGTGCCGAAGTTGCGATAGGCCAGCCGATACATGAGGCGGTCGGCAAGGGAGTCGAGTTGTTGCGTAACACTTGGTTGGGGCACGCAAGTGCCACCTGCGCAGAGCGGACTGAAAGCGGCAACGTTGATGACCGTGGGTCCGGTAAAGGTGGAGTTCGCGGGAGTGGTGAAGTCCACATGGAATTTGTACAGATTCAGGTTGTTGGTGCCGAAGTACATCAGGTAATTCGGCGAACCAGAGGGAGGCGCGGTGGTGCCATCCAGGTCCGCGGGCAGCAGGCCGCCCACGGCTGTCCCTTGCTGGAAGCAGACTTGCGTGGCCGCGGTTCCGGCCAGCATGGCAGAGCGGTCGTAGGCGCAAGCATCGGCCCCAACAAACGTGGTGCCGCCGGCAAACATGTTGAAGGTTACGTAGTATGCATCGGGCCACACCGACATCTTCGGGTAGTCGTCGAAGTTGCTGTACTGGAACGAATAGCGATTGTAGGTTCCCGTTGCGTCCGAGGTAGTCGAAACCGCGATGCACTGCAGGTACGGCGTGGTCGAAACGGAGAATTGGCTGAAGACCCAGCGCTGAGCCAGCTTGTCATAGACCACGATGGGGTCGCCGTCATTGTTGGTCTGGCAGCCGCCGCCAAATCCGGACCAGATAGTGTTTCCCGCAGTCGGTCCGGAAATCAGAGCGCCTGTGGACTTGTTGAAGATAGCGAATGAGGTATTGACCCATTGCACATATTGAGTAGCGCCGACAGTGCCGTTGGTGTCAGGCGGGGCGCCGGTTACGCTGAAGCCGTACTGGCCGTTTCCCAAGCCTTCAAAACTCTGCAGCACAGGGGGAGTGGGGGGCGGAACTGTCGCGGTCTGCAGCACGGGATCTTCCTGCACCTGCTCGAGACCGGGAGGAAGAGGAATGCGCTTCAGAGGCTCGACGGGGCGGCGCGTTAGAGATGGTGGAGGAGCGTGCCGGATCATTTCGCTGAGGGGCAGGGAGAGGTCGTGATGGACGTTACGCCTGACGGTGGTGGGACCGGACTGGGCTAATAGGGGGAGAGCAAACAACAGCATCAGACTCGCCGCCAGCGCAGAACGCTGGGCGGTCGCACTGCTTTGCTTGTACATTGATAGCCTCCTGGGCTTGGTAATACATCAGCTACATTTTTCCTTCTTTCCCGGCGCGCATCTCCCGCAGGGTGGCGCGCTTCTCCGCAACGTGGCGCTTGGGGACGTGATTACTCGTCAAAATATTTCGCATTCTAACCACGTGTTGAATGGTTTGTTAAGAAATTATTTTGTTGTTCGGGAAACCGGATAGCTTTCCGAAAACGGGAAGAGCCGGACGGTCGGTTGGCGAGGGTGCGCGGATGGCGCGATGGGAAGGCGTTCTAGCTTACATGAGTTTGGAGTGGGATGATTTTAGGTCGCTGATCATCTCCCAGCTACGGAGAACTGGAGCCCGTGCCGCGTGTCCAGGGAATATGCCTTCCGCCAATTTGCCGTCTCGAACCACAGCAACTCCATTCACCAGCACGAATCGAATTCCGTCGGAGTACTGCAGGGGTTCGTCGAAGGTTGCGCGGTCAATGACGTGTTCGGCGTCGAAGATTGTGATATCCGCGTCTGCACCCACGCGGATTCTTCCCTTATCTTTGAACATGGGCGCTCGTTTTTCCAGACGCTGGGCTGGCATCAGCGTCATCTTGCGCAACGCGGTCATCAGGTCCAGCGCTCTTTCCTCTCTTACGTAATGTCCGAGCACACGCGCGAAGGTGCCTTGGCCGCGAGGATGAACTTTCGCTCCCTCGATGCGCATGCCATCGCTGGCGACCATCACCATGGGATTCGAAACCGCTGTGCGCACCACCGCTTCTGGAATCGAATAGATGACGACGATTCCTCCTTCCTTGCGATATTTGTCGAAAGTTTCAGCGGTCAGCCGCTCCCCGGTCTTGGCCCACTGCAAGTCCTTGTAAGTGATACCCATTCGCTGCTGCCAGCCGGGATCGAAGATCGCCGAGGCCAGGTCCGTGCTGGCCGCGATGTAGGGATAACATTCGGTCGTCACATCGAGTCCTCGTTTTTGCGCGCCCTCCACCATCGCCAGCAGTTGCGGAGTATCGCGTAATCCCATGCTGGTGATGTGAACCACATGCAGCGGAGCCCCCGTGGCCGCTGCAGCCGCGATGACTTCTTCGAGCGCCGCCAGCCCGGTCTGCGGCTGCAGGATTCCTGCGTAGCGCAGATGCACATGCACCGGAGCTGCGTATTTCGCCGCGATGCGGAACATCTCGACGATCTCCTGGTGCGACGCACCGGCCGTATAGTTAATTCCCATTCCCAGCGCCAGGGCCCCGCGCTGCAGTCCTAGCGTCACTTGCTTCTCAATCGACTCAAGTTCCTCGGGAGTAGCCTCGCGGTGCGCCGCATCTCCAAGGGGAAGCCATTTCCCGGGATCCTTCATTACTTGCATGCGAACTGGAATGTGTCCGACGCTCACGCCAAAGTTGATCAGGCTCTTGTTCTCGCGCTCGGCATACCATTTGTCGATGTCGGCGGTTCCAACCTCGAGCTCCAGCGAGGTCGTAACCCCATCATGAGCCTGGAATTGGTAATTGCGAGGCTCCTGCCCGTGTTCATGGAGATCGATGAAGCCTGGGGCAACCACAAGCCCGTTGCCTTCGATTGTTGTCTTACCCTGCAAAGGTGTGGCTGAGATCGCGGTGATTTTGCCTCTCATGATACCAATGTTGCGGATTCCGTCGAGCCCGGACTCGGGATCCATCACGCGCCCACCGGCGACGACGAGATCGAATTCATTCGCCGCCCTTACCGTTTGCCTAACACGCGTCATCACGCCGGTCAGGATCACAAGAACGCCACAGACAGACAGCATTTGCCACCACCGCAAGCCAGTGCTTGTCATTGCTTGTGTCTTCTCCGAATGGATTGTCCAGACCTCAGAAAATGCGCTTCATCATAGCTGCTGAATAGCTGTGGCGGTGGACAAACTGCAGATTGTCTCATCAAGAACTTTAGAATAGGGGCGTAACCTAATGAAATAGGTCGAGATGAGGGCGGTACAATTTCGCGTTGCAGCTGCTGCTCGCAGGATTGGAAGAGGAAAAACTGTGTTTGGGGCAAGAAGAAAGCGGTCGTGAGGGTCCGAATGTCGGCGCGCCACCGACGCTAACCCATGACCGCTTGCAGGTCCGGCAGAATCGAACAGGACCTTGATGTTTGACACCTCGACAGTAGCGCCGCATCCAGAGAGGGGCAATACAGCAAAGACCGTAGCTGATTGGCGCCACCTCTTCCGCGCCGGCAAACGCCTTGTTCGATCCCGCTGGAGCATAATGTTCCAATATGACCGTCCGCCGTATGAAGACTTACGCTGGCGCGCAAGGCTACGTCTACCAGTACTACTTCGTGGGCAAGCGCCCGGCGCTGCCGGACGATCCAGACATTCCCGCCACTGAATACGTCTTCGACGTGACGTCTGACCGCAAGCTCACGTACTCCGTCAGTGTGCTGGTACCGGAAAAGGCGGTCACTGAATGGAGCAGGGGGCATGGTCGTCCGCTTAGCGACGCAGAGCAATACGCAGCTGCCAAGCTGCGGCTATTTCGCGCTTTCGACGAACTGGAAAATGTCCGGGCCCAAGGACGCCGCCTCGTGGTCGATGCCGCATTGCTTGAAGAATCGCTTACCAGCCTGGGAGTGGAGTAGGGTCTCTTTTTACTGGCTATTTCATCAGCACCTTTGGAGAAGAAGATAAGAAAAGTTGCAACGGGGGGAGTGTTTATCGACTCACACGATCCCAGGTATTCACGTGTTAATCCGTAACCGGCCAGAGTGGGATTACTGGACCCTGCGAGAAGCGGTCTATAATCTCTGGGCAAACGCGGAAATCTAGCTTTCCATTTGCAACAAGATTTAGCGACCCTCATCTTTACGTAACTTATGTCATTACTCTGGCTTCGCTTCGCGCTAGCTTGCTATCTGATCGGACTGGTCTACGCCTTCGTAGCCCTTACCCGCACCAGCGACCTTTTCAGCCGTGTCGCCCTGAATGCGGCCAGCCTGGGCATGGTCTTTCACTTCGTGTCTCTGGTCGAAGTCTTTCTCTCCGATCATGTCGTGTGGGCATCGGTGCACAATGGCGAGTCGCTGCTGGCGTTCGCTTCGATGTCGTTTTTCATGATCGTCTATCTGATTTACAAAACTATTTCTCCGGGCGTGGTCGTGTTTCCTATTGTTTTCTTTTTGACATTCATCGCTGCCACCGGCCAGCAGCCTTTTGTATTCACTTCTACTGTCCAGCAGAAAGGATGGTTGATCGCGCACATCGCCCTCATCTTCACGGGATATTCCGCGCTGTTGTTGAGCTTCGGGGCCAGCCTTCTCTACCTTTTGCAGGAGAGCAGGCTCAAGGGGAAGAAACCGAGCAGCCTGTTCTCTTATCTTCCTGCGCTCGAAGTCATCGATCAGATCGGCTACCGTTCGCTGCTGCTCGGCTTTCCGTTCATGACCCTGGGCCTGCTGACAGGTTCAGTGCTCGCCGTCTCGACCTACGGAAGTGTGAATTTTCTCGATCCTAAGATTTTGCTTTCGCTGCTGATGTGGGCCGTCTACATGGTGATGGTCTTCACCCGCTGGAACTCGGGATGGCGTGGTCGCCGTGCCGCCTTCCTGGCCACGTTCGCATTCGTCGCCGCCATCGTGGCCTGGATCGCTAATTATTTCAGTGCCATGCACAGGTTTGCCGCCTCATGAGAATCCAGCTCATCGGCGTGAATCACAACAGCGCGCCACTCGACCTGCGGGAACGCCTGGCGATTTCCGAGTCGCGTCTGCCTGACGCCTGCCGCGATCTGACCGCCTATCCCGGAATCGAAGAAGGCATGGTGATCTCGACCTGCAATCGCGTGGAACTAGTCACTCATACCACCAACGGGGCGGCTGACCTGCGCGGATTTCTGCATGAACACTTTGATCTCAAAGCCGAGGAACTCGACGCGCACCTTTACGAGTTCCGCGAGAAGGATGCTGTGCGCCACCTTTTTCGCGTCGCCTCGAGTCTGGACTCGATGGTCGTTGGCGAAGCCCAGATTCTGGGCCAGGTGAAAGAGGCTTATGCCACTGCTCGCGCCGTCGGCGCGGCACGCGCTCAACTTGAGCAGCTCTTTACCCGTACTTTTGCGGTGGCCAAGCGCGTGCGCACGGAGACGGCGGTGGGGTCGTCGTCAGTGTCGATCGCATCGGTTGCAGTCGAACTGGCCAAGAAGATTTTTGGCACGCTGCAGGGGAAGACAGTTTTTATTGTCGGTGCGGGAAAGATGAGCGAACTGGCCGCCCGCCACCTGATGGCCCACGGCTGCACCTCGATTTTCGTTTCCAACCGAACCTACGAACGCGCGGTGGGCCTGGCGCACAAGTTCAACGGCGAAGCTATTAGATTCGACGATCTCTACAATACCTGCGACCGCGCCGACATTGTCATTACCTCCACCGGTTCACCGCATGCGATTTTCCGCCGCGAACACGGCGAACAATTTCTTGCCCGCCGTAAGAACCGGCCAATGTTCTTCATCGATATCGCGGTGCCCCGCGACGTGGCCCCTGAAATGGGCAAGCTCGACGGAATCTTCGCGTACAACATCGACGACTTGCAGCAGGCCGTTTCCACTCATGTTGCCGACCGGAGGAAAGAAGCTGAGCGTGCCGAGGCCATTATTGCGAGCGAAGTGGAGCGCTTCGAAGCTCGCCAGCAGACGCTCGATGTCGTACCAACGATCGTGTCGCTGCAGGATCATCTCGAGACCATCCGGCAGGCCGAAATCGACCGCGTGCGCGGCAGGCTTGGCCCGCTCTCGCCGGAGCAAGAAATTGCGGTGGAAGCACTGACCCGCGGCATCATCAACAAAGTTATGCATACGCCGATAACAACGCTGAAAACGGCCGCCCGCGAAGCGGAGGCGACTACGGTGATTGATGTTGTGCGGCGCTTATTTAATCTGGCCGAGAAAGACTCGCCGGGAGAAGCCGCGAGCAAGGAAGCATCAGCCAGAGAAGCGGGGAAGCGTCACTGATGTGCCCCTCCCAGCGCCGATTTATCGAGTCGAGCAATACCTCCAACAACTATCATGCTCAGCGAAGTCTGGCGATACGCGAAGCGAATCGCCAGAGGAAGTCGAAAGCCTGCCCTGAGCTTGTCGAAGGGGACCTCGTGCCCTCGTGCGGCGCCCCTGGCAACGACGAGGGTTCGCAAGTGTCACTCGGTTTCCGCAGAGCCGGCAGAACTTAACAACTCTCATGACTCTCCGCATCGGCTCCCGCGGCTCGCAACTCGCGCTCTGGCAAGCCAACCACATCTCTGCACTCCTGCATGCGCGCGGACACGCAGTGGAAATCGAAATCATCCACACCACCGGCGACAAAATCACCGACGTCGCTTTGGCTAAGGTGGGGACCAAGGGAATGTTTACGAAAGAGATCGAAGAGGCACTCGTCGCTGGCCGCGTCGATCTGGCCGTGCACTCGTTGAAGGACCTGCCTACCGAACTTTCACCGGGATTCGAAATCGCTGCTATTACGGAACGGGAGGACCCGCGCGACGCCTTCTGCTCGCGCCAGTATTCGCGGATCGAAGACCTGCCGCAAGGCGCGCGCGTGGGCACGTCCAGCCTGCGCCGCCAGGCGCAACTGAAGGCCATCCGGCCAGATCTCGACATTCATCCCCTGCGCGGCAACGTTGATACGCGCCTGCGCAAGCTGGAACAAGGCGAATACGACGCCATCATCCTAGCCTCTGCGGGCCTGAACCGTCTCGGAAAGACGGAGCTGATGAAGCACATCATTCCTGCGGAAACGATGTGTCCGGCTGCGGGGCAGGGAGCACTCGGGATTGAGATTCGTGAAGGCGACACCACCACGCGAGAGAAGTTGAAGTTTCTGGATGATCCTGCTGCCCGTGCAGCGACCACTTGCGAGCGCGCCTTATTGAATCGCATGGGCGGCGGTTGTCAGGTTCCCATTGGAGCGCTGGCTGAATTGCGCAACGGCAAGATGCATCTGGAGGCCATCGTCGCCGATCCTGACGGCAACAAACTTCTTCGCGAATCACGCGCGGGCAGTATCGACAGTCCGGAGGAACTAGGGAACGAAGTCGGCGAAGCTTTGCTGCGCCGTGGCGGAGACGAAATCCTCGCAGCCGTCTACGGTCGCGGATTCGCCGTGCCGCCGCAACCGTGAAGCCCTCGTGTGCGGACTCGCCCGGCGTAGTGGAATTGCCCGAATTTTAGTCAATGCAAAAGAGACATGAACCATCGATGACCTTAGCGCTGGGCGGA
>Ga0209488_10003272_pt1 | contig 13056 bp, 12 predicted proteins | sample Rivendell_Oct201_8_FD_188349 | JGI IMG/M metagenome (GOLD analysis project Ga0209488, IMG submission 188349) | Vadose zone soil microbial communities from the Eel River Critical Zone Observatory, Northern California, USA -... | ecosystem: Environmental > Terrestrial > Soil > Vadose zone >...
CTTGCTCCCTACAACACCGCCGGCGAGGTCGACCGCTTCGTGGAAGCGGTGACTCAGATCGCGCGCGGCCGGTTGAAGGCGACCTACGAGCAGAGCGCGGACGGGACCTTCTCACCGGCAGGTGGGTGGCCCCGGATCCCGAGCCCACTCAAGACGCTGGCCAGGCCGAAAAGCTAGGGTTTGCTTTAGATGATCAAGTTCATCGTCGAGCTGCTGCTGGCCATCTTCCTGCACCCGATCGCGTTCGTCTTGTGCGTGATCGACATCGTGAATCGCACCGATTTGAGCGGGGCATGGAAGGTGCTCTGGATCATCATCAGCTTCTTCTGGGGCATCGGCCCGATCCTGTACATCCTGCTCGGCCGCGGCAAATTCTGGTAGCCATCTGATCGAATGACCGATCGTTCGGCAACCCGAGCGTTCGTGCTCGGGATGCTCAGCCTACCTTTCGGCATCTTCGCCCCTTTCGCCATCTGGACGGCCATCCGATCGTTGCGGCGCATCAACGCATCGGAGGGCGCGACTCGGGGCGCCACGCGAGCGACCGCCGGCCTCGTCGCTGGGGTGGCAGGGCTTGCATCGTTACTCGTCGGGACCGCGTACTGGTTGCTCGCGTCGTGATTGCGCGGGTGATCGCCGCCGTCATCATCCTTCTGGTGGCCGCGACCACATATCCCGGCGCGGTTGCCGTCGCGATGGCGGTCCGGCTGACACCGCCACCCGTGATTGCATCGCCCGCGCCACCCGGACAACTGGCCTGGCTGCACGTCGAGCACCGTCAGGGAGTAGCGCCATACATCTCAGATGACCAGGGACGGCTGGTCCTGCTCCACGGCGCTGCCCCGGCGTCGCTGCTCGAGTTCGGCAAAGACGCCGGCTCACCGCCCAGCTCGCCACCCCTTTACCCGATCGAGCCTTCGGCCTACGACGGCTCTTGCCCCGTGACCTCAGCCGCGGGCCGCTATCCGCCGCTGTGCCAGTCGGACTTGATTGAGATGGCCGCGCTTGGCTTCAACTCGCTGCGCCTCCCGCTCTCGTGGAGCCTGCTGGAACCGAACCGCGAGCGGTTCAGTGAGATCTATCTCGCGCGAATCGTGCAAGTTGTGGACTGGGCCAGGGCGCTGGGCATGTACGTGATCATCGACATGCATCAAAACGCCTACTCCCCATACATCCCTCCGGGAAGCGGCTTGAACCTGGCATATCACAGCGGTGCTCCGGCCTGGGCGACCCTCACCGATGGCATGCCATCGAGAGTGCTCGTGAAGGATCAGCGCGAAGCCAACCCCGCGGTCTTCCAGGCCTTCACCAACTTCTGGTACAACCGGAACGGCATCCAGGACGCCTACATCGCGGCGCTTGGGTTCCTCGCCAAACGGTTCAAAAACGACGCCGCGGTTATCGGTTACAGCATCTTCAACGAGCCTCAACCGGGGTGGAACCTTCCGCCAGGATTCGAAGACCTGCTCCTGTTTCCTTTCTACCGGCGCGTGATCGACGCGCTCACCGGCACGCATGACGGCCTGCCCTGTCCCACGGGCATCTTCATGCCCGCTTTCTGCGGCTACGCCGACCTCGGCATTCACGACAATCGCCACCTGTTTTTCCTGGAGCCCGGACTCCTGAGGGAGATGACCGACTTTCCCACGCACCTGGGGCTCCCGGTCAGTTCCTACCGCAACCTGGTGTTCGACCTCCACGCCTACACCCACGGCTACACGATCGAGGCCCTTTTGAACCCAAACGCCGACCCGCGCCAAGCCACGTATCCGTGGGGTGGCTACGAGCAGACGTACGCCCTTGGCCTGCGTGAGGCAAAAGCCATGGACGCCGCCCTGTTTGTCGCCGAATTTGGCAACAATCCCAACCACGACCCGTTCATTCTTGCCAACGAGCTCGTTCAACAAGAGAAGCACCTGGCCGGCTTCGCGTTCTGGACGTGGAAGGAGAACGGCGGCGGAACGTGGGGAATGTACGAGCCTGCCGACAAGGGGGGTTGCCTTCGACCTGCCCGGGAGCGCTTGCTGGCCAGGGTTTACCCGCGAGCCTCGGGCGATCCCGCTCTCGTCTACCACTACGACCCGGAAACCGGCGCCTTCACGCTGACCGCCAAGGGGCGAGCCGGCGACCCGCCGACCGTCGTTTTCATCCCGTCTGAGGTGAGGGGATCGCTGGCAATTTTGGGCACGGCCGCCCCAGAAACACAGACGGGTCAGGAGGGCAGCCGGCTTGTGACAGTCATGCCATCCGGAGGTCCGTTCTCGATCAGCATCGCGCCCGCGCCCCTGGTTCTTTCCGGCTGCGGCTAACTTTAGTAAGTAACCGACCAGACTCTCAGCCGTATTTGAGAGTTTCCTGAGCCGGGCTTGGGCTAATCTTGGGCATGGAAAGGGTGGGCAGCCGACCAACCACGGGTGCGCGCACGCGCGTGGTGACAAATGGCGCCGCAAATGGCGCGGTCACGAACGGATTGCGTGCGAAAACGAATGGGGCGACATCGCATCGCCCGGGGACCAACGGCACGGCGAAAGTGCAGCCGGTGGTCAAGCTCACCCACGTCAAGAAGACTTTCGGAAAAACTGCCGTCCTGAAGGAGATCAACCTCTCGGTCGCCCCCGGCGAGCTGGTCGAGATCACGGGGCCGAGTGGCGCCGGCAAAACGACTCTCCTGCGACTGGTCCACGGCCAGCTGCGGCCGAACGGTGGTGAGGTCTGGGTTGAGGGCCGGGGCCTTCATCGATGGTGGCGCCGAGGACTGAGTCGGGTTCGCCGAGACGTGGCGTTCGTCTTCCAGGAGCACCACCTTCTTCCCCGCCTCACCGCGCTGGAGAACCTCACTCTGGCCCTTCAGGTCACTGACCCTCAAGTGCCTTTCAAGACGATCAAGCAGCGCGCCCTCGAAACACTGGATTCGTTGGGGCTGGTCCACCGCCGTAATGCCTACCCGAGGCAGCTTTCGGCGGGAGAGCGCCAACGCATCGCGGTCGGGCGAGCCCTTGCCGCAAAGCCACGCGTCATCCTCGCCGACGAGCCGATGGCCTCAATCGACGACGACAACGCTCGAATCGTCATGCATCTGCTCGAGGAGGCAGCCGCCGGGGGAGCGGCGGTCATCGTCGCCAGCCACAAGCACTCATTTCCGTCCAGCCGCGTGCTCAAGCTTCCGAGCGGCCGGATCAATCTGAACGGATCCGCGAAAGCGTCGTCGAATGGGAACGGCAACGGCAACGGGAAACACTCTGGGCCACAGCCACTGTGGAAGGTTCTCCTCCCAGTGCATGCCCGCTCACGCAAGGTCGTGATCAAGCCGAAGCAGCTTCCCCTCTGGCGCCGCGGCGCCGCGCTGGCGGCCAACAGCTACCGGCTCGTCGTGTTGAGCGGGCTGCGCAGCTGGAGTCGCGATGTGAGGCTGACTGCTCCAGCCCTTGGGACGATGGCTCTGCTGCTGATGCTGTGCGGAACTCTGGCCATGGTCGGGATTGCGGTCGAGGGCGCTGCGGCGCAGCAGGCAGCGCAAGCATCACTTGTGCGCGTCTACCTCGCGCCCGACGCCACCCCCGATGCCACCGCGGCGCTGAAGACCAGGCTCACGTCCGATGCTCGAATTGAGTCGATCACTGAAGTGACTCCCGAGCAAGCCCTTGCCCAGGCAATGAGCCACCCGGGGCTGGACAACCTGTCGAGCCTCAGCTCGACCAACCCATTCCCCGCAAGCCTGGATGTTCGGGTTCGCGACGTCACCAAGGTCGGCGCCGTGGCAGCGTCGGTCAAAGGTGATCCCGCTGTCGATCCGGCCTACCCGACGTCATACGACCCGGACACGTATTCACGCCTGCGCCGTATCGCGCTGATCGTTGGAGGCGTCGGAATCGGCCTTCTGCTGCTGTTCGGCCTGGTCGCATACGCCGTGATCGCCAACTCCATCCGCGGCATCGCGACCGCCCGCAGGCTGGAGATCACGGTGATCCGGCTCCTCGGAGCGCGAGGCTGGATGCTTCGTGGACCTTTTGTCGTCGAGGGTCTGATGACCGGGGCGCTTGCCGGCGCGGTCGCGGCGGCCGCGGTCGCGGGCGCCTGGCTGCTGGCGATTCGATTTGAATCCGCCACCTATGCCCAGGTGCTGCCGGGTGTGGGACCGACTGAGGTGCAGTACGTCCTCGCCGCCGTCATGGTGGCCGGCCTGCTGCTCGGATCGCTGACCGCCCTGCTCGGTTTCCGCAAAGTCCACGCATGAACAAGTCGCTCGGCGTCGTCGCCGCCACATTCGCACTGATCGGAATGGGCGCGGCAGGTGTCGGCGCCACGAGCCCATCGCCGTGCCCGTCGCCGTCCAGCGCGTCCGCGTCGCGTGTGGCCTGCCAATCCGCGCCGACAAATTCGAATCAGACGGCCTATGACCAGCTCCGGACACGGCTCGGCGGAGACCTGTCCAGCGCACTGTCCACGCAGGAGCGCCTCACGTCGGCTCTCAACCAGACGTCGGCAAGCATCCAGATCCTCACCGACCAGATCAGTCAAGAGGAGGCTCTGATCGCCACCCTCGAGGACCAGATCGCGCAACTCGATCAGCAGATCGAAGATACCCAGGCGCGTATAGAAGTCGAAAAGGACCAGGTCGCCGCCATGTCGCGCGCGATCTACCGCGAGCCCCCGTCGTTCTGGATGCTCATCGCGCGAACAGGAAGCCTCAGCGAAGCCTTGCGGGCGACCTCCGATATGGTCGTCGCGGGGCAGCGAGCCCACGCCCTGCAGGCGCGACTGGAAGCTGACTTGCAGAAGCTGCAGGCAGATAGGGAGGCCCGCCAGGCGGAGCTCGATCGGGAGAGCGGGGCGAGAGACCAGCTCGTCGCGAGCCTCAGCACTCTGAATTACCTGCTTGACCGGCAGACCGACATTACTGACCAGATGGCTGATGTCGTCGCGCGCATACAGGGAGCAGAGAACGGGCTGACGAACCAGCCACCAGACGTGACCGCGGCCCTGGCGGCCCTACTCGAGTCACAGGTGCAGGCGCTGATCCAGCAGTCCAACCAGGCGGCATGGAATCAGGCACGCGTCGGCGTCGGCCTCGCGCTCGTCACTCATATGCTCCCAACGGGCACGACCATTGCCGGCCTGACCCTGTCTTGGCCCATGGCCGGAGCTCGCGTCACGCAGCCCTTCGGGCCGAGCACCCTCCTGCTGGAACCACCGCTCGGACCCTACAAGCATTTCCACACAGGTATCGATCTGGCCGCTCCGTTTGGCACCACGGTGAACGCCGCGGCGGCAGGTGTGGTCGTCGCGGTCGGTCATTCCAGCATCGGCTACGGCAACTACGTGGTGATCGGCCATGGAGGCGGCATCATGACGCTCTACGGGCATTTGCTCGAGACCGATGTCACAGTCGGCAACGTGGTCGCCCGCGGGCAGAGGATCGGTCTCGAAGGCTCATCGGGATGGTCGACCGGCCCGCACGTTCATTTCGAGCTGCGCGTCAACGACGCGGTCGTCGACCCGATGCCGTACCTACCGAAACTTGCCAGCTAAAGGAAAACGCGGTTGGTGCCCCCGGAGGGAATCGAACCCCCGACCTTGACGTTAGGACCGTCCTGCTCTATCCCCTGAGCTACGGGGGCGCACGGCTAGAAGTCTATTTAGTGGAGCCATAACCCGCGTTCGGGGGCTAATGCGGTTATCACGGACTCCGGGAAACCCGCATTCACCAGGGAATGCGGATATCGCCCAGCTTGGCGGCTCTCAGCAATGTCTCAGGTTGCTCTCAGGGACGTTTTAGAAGCGGCGGCAACACTGGCGCCATGGACAGCAACACCCAGGACAGGATCCAGGCTCGCGATGCGGCGTTTCGCCTGCTCAACCGCCTGACCACCGGCGCAGCCGTTGCCGCGCTGGCAAGCGTTGGGGTGCTCGGCGCGGTGAGCGCGTCCACCATCCCCGGCACCACAACATCGCAAACAGCAAGCACAACAACGTCGGCCTCCACTTCCACCTCGACCTCATCGGCCTCCAGCAGCGGATTGGGATCGTCAACCACTCCGGTCAAGTCCTCCTCATCCGGCTCGGGGGTCGTGGTCTCAGGCGGGTCGTGAGCGACACGCTCCTCTGGTACACCACGCGCGGCGCCGGCGCCGTCTCCCTCGTCCTGCTCACCGCGGTCGTCGTGCTCGGCATCCTTTCGGCGCTTCGAGTCCAGGCTGCCGGCTGGCCGCGCTTTCTCACCACGGGCCTGCACCGCAACCTGGCCTTGATGACGCTTGTCTTCCTCGCGCTCCACATCATCACCGCGGTCGTGGATCCGTTCACGCACCTTGGTTGGCTCACGGCTGTCGTGCCGTTTTCCTCGTCCTACCGGACCCTGTGGCTCGGACTCGGCACGATCGCCTTCGAGCTCCTGCTCGCGATCGTCGTGACGAGCCTCGCGCGCGGCCTGATCGGCCATGCGGCGTGGCGGATGGTGCACTGGCTCACCTATGCCTCGTGGCCCGTCGCGGTCATCCACGGCATCGGGACCGGCACTGACACGTTGTCGGCCTGGCTGCTGGTGATTACCGTCGCATGTGTTGTCGCAGTGATTGCGGCGATTGGCTTGCGGCTGACGGCGCGCCCGCGCGACCCACTCAAGGAACCGCGCACAACATTTCAAGCCGCGGTTCAGCGGCCTGAGACCCGGTGACGCAGCTGCTGGCCGGACGCAACCTCGCGCTTGGAGCCGAAGGGCTCGCCGAGCATGTGCGGCGTTTGGGCCCACTACCTGTCCCGGGCCCATCTTTCATCGAGGTTCTCGAACGCAGCGGTCTCAAGGGACGAGGAGGCGCGGCATACCAGGCCGGCATGAAATGGCGTTCGGTAGAGGCGCAGTCGAACGGGGCCGCTGTGGTCATCGTCAACGGCGCCGAGGGCGAGCCGCGAAGCTTGAAAGACCGGCTGTTGATGACGACGAGGCCGCATCTCATCCTCGATGGCGCATTTCTTGCGGCCAAAGCTGTGCGAGCGAAGCAGGTCGTGCTCTACATCGGTGAGGACCACCGCGCCGCGCACGACTCGATGGCGAGGGCGCTTGCCGAGCGAACCAACGAGGAGCGCCGGCTCGTCCGGACGGTGGCCGCGCCGGCTCGATACGTCGCCGGCGCATCGAGCGCCGCGGTCCACCTTGTCGACGCCGGCATCGCGACGCCGACGACCACCCCGCCGTCAGCCCACCAGCGCGGCGTCGACGGAGCCCCAACCCTGGTGCAGAACGTTGAAACCCTGGCCCAGGTCGCGCTGATCGCGCGGACAGGAAGCCCCACTGGCACGCACCTGGTCACGGTGGCGGGAGGCGTGTCGCGCCCGGGCGTGCTGGAAATCCAATCCCAAACCACAATCGCCGATGCTGTCGAGCTCGCCGGCGGACCATCGGAACCATCCGAGGCGGTTCTCCTCGGTGGCTACTTCGGCACGTGGATCAGGGCCGCCAGTGCCTGGGGTCTTGCGCTCGACCATGACGCTCTGCGTGCGCGCGGACTTTCCCTTGGGTGTGGCGTGATCGGTGTGTTGCCAGGCAGCCGGTGTGTGGTTTGCGAGGTCGCCGGCATCATGCGGTATCTCGCGAGCGAAAGCTCCGCTCAATGCGGGCCGTGCTTTTTCGGCCTGCGTGCGCTCGCCGACGCTTGCACAAGGATCGCCGAGGGCGGCACGGATCATCTAGACCTTCAGCGGCTCCAGCGCTGGTCGGCAGAGGTGAGCGGCAGAGGCGCATGCCACCATCCCGACGGCGCGGTGATGTTCTTGCAGTCAGCACTCAACACGTTTCCCGAGGAGTTCGCCGGTCATCGTGCTCACCTGCGGAGATCCGCATGAGGCTCGCGGTCGACCGCATCAAATGCGACGGGCACGGCCAGTGCGCGGAGCTGCTGCCTGAGCTGATCCGCCTCGACGATTGGGGCTACCCGATCGTCGCTCAGGAAGAGATCCCAGATCGCCTCGTACCGTTGGCACGGCGAGCAGTCTCAGGATGTCCGGTGCTGGCTCTGACATTGCAGCGACGCGCCCGATGAGCACGACGGTGTTCGGCATCGCGGACGACCACGCGTTGGGCGGCTCGCTCCGCCTCGTGGTGACGAACCCGAATCACCTTCGCGCCGCCAAATCCGCCGTCGATCAAGTCGTTGGTGCGATCGATCATGCAGCCAGCCGGTTTCGCGAGGACAGCGAGCTGAGCCGGCTCAACGCATCGCCGGAACAGGACATCAGGGTGAGCCCGCTCCTCGCGCAGGCCATCGCGGCTGCATTACGTGGAGCCGAGCTCACCGCCGGAGCGGTCGACCCGACGATCGGCTCGGCGATCAGGTTGGCCGGTTACGACGCGGACTTTGCGCGGGTCCCCGCTGACGGCGCGGAAATTCGCCTTATCGCTCACCGCATTCCAGGCTGGCGGGCGATCCAGTTCGCCCCGATGTCTCGCACCGTTCGCCTACCGCGAGGAGTCGAGATCGATCTCGGAGCCACAGCCAAGGCCCTCGCTTCCGACCTGGCCGCGGCGGCCGCAAGCAAAGCTGCCCACGGTGCTGGAGTGCTCGTCAGCCTCGGCGGCGACATCGCCTGTGCTGGTGAGGCACCCGCGGACGGATGGCCGATCCAGGCGAGCGAAGACAGTGCTGCCGCCATCGACGACAGCGAGGAAACGATTGCCATCTTCTCTGGCGGCATCGCTACCTCGAGCACCACGGTCCGGCGCTGGACACGAGGCGGCGCCGTCCTCCACCACATCATCGATCCCAAAACAGGCCTGCCGGCCGACTCGTGCTGGCGCACCGCCACCGTGGTCGCAGCCAGCTGCGTGGACGCCAACATCGCCTCGACCGCGGCCATCGTCATGGGCCCAAAGGCAGCCTCATGGCTTGAAGCGCACCGGCTTGCGGCTCGGCTGGTCGATCTCAATGGCGGGGTCCACCGGGTTCCGGGTTGGCCTGCCCCCGCAGCGAATTCGAATCTGGTTCCCAACATTCTCTGAGCAATCTCACAGGAAATTCGAGCAGCATTGGGGCATGAACAAAGACGGACCCCGAGTCCTCGTCGTCGATGACGAGCCCAACATCACAGAGCTCGTCGCGATGGCTCTCCGCTACGAAGGGTTCACGGTCAAGACAGCTGCCACCGGGCGTGGCGCACTGACGGCAGTGACACAGTTTTCGCCGGCCCTGGTGATCCTGGACGTGATGCTGCCCGACATCGACGGCATCGAAGTCCTGCGCCGCCTCAACAGCAGCGGGAGCAAGGTGCCGATCATCTTCCTCACGGCCAAAGACGCGACCGAGGACAAGGTCCACGGCCTGACCATCGGCGGAGACGACTATGTGACCAAGCCGTTCAGCATCGAAGAGCTGATGGCGAGGGTCCGTGTCGTGCTCAGGCGCCACGGCAGTGACCCTGAGAACGGCAAGCTCTCGCTGGCCGATCTCGAGCTGGACGACGAGGCTCACGAGGTGCGCCGCCACGGCCACGTGGTCGAGCTGACGAACACCGAATACCGGTTGCTGCGCTACCTGCTGATCAACGCCGGACGCGTGCTGACGCGCAGCCAGATACTGGACCACGTGTGGCACTACGACTTCGGTGGCGACGCCAGCGTTCTCGAGACCTACGTCAGCTACCTGCGCCGTAAGGTCGACAAGCACGAACCTCCGCTCATCCAGACCGTCCGCGGCGTCGGGTACGTGCTAAGAACGCCACGAAAATGACGCTGTCGCTCCGAGGGCGCCTGCTCATCGGAGTCATCTCGCTGGTCGTGGTCGGATTGTTAGTCGCGGATGTGTTCACGTACATCACCCTTCGGAACTCACTTGTCGGCCGCATCGACGAGCAGCTGAGTGCTCGATCGACGATCGATACCGCAACCAGCGTCATCAGCAACCAGTGCTCGCGCCGCGGGCCTGGCTCGGCGAACGACTTTCCGGCTGGAACGATCGCAGAGCTTCTCGGCCGAGATGGCAAAGTCGTGGTCGCCTGCGGTTTTGCGCTCGGAGGCGGGACATCGGGCGCGCCCAAGCTCCCAAGGTCGATGCCCGCGACCGATAACGACAAAGCCGCCACTCCCCAGACGGTGGAGGGCACGGGTGATGTCCCTCTCTATCGGATGACGTACTGGTCGGAAGGGTCGTTCGGCAGCCAGATCGTCGTATTCGCGATCCCGCTGACCAGCGTGCAGTCGACACTGGCGACGCTTTTGTTGAACGAGGCGTTGATCGGGCTCGGCGTAGTCATCGCGACGGCTGCCTTGGCGCTGCTCATCATCAGCATCGGTCTGAGGCCCCTTCGGCGAATGGGGGTCGTCGCGGCCGACATCGCAGCGGGAGACCTGAGCCGTCGCGTAGAGCCGGCCACCCCGAAGACAGAGATCGGCCGGCTCGGTCTCGCACTCAACGGCATGTTGAGCCAGATCGAGTCGGCGTTTGCCGAACGGACTGAGTCGAACACGCGCTTACGCCGCTTCATCGCCGACGCCTCACACGAGCTGCGCACTCCCCTGACTTCGATCCGCGGCTATTCGGAGATGCTCCGGCGCGGCGCCGCGGAGTCCCCCGCTGACGCCGACACAGCTCGGCGGCGCATCGAGGAGGAATCGGTCCGGATGTCGGTTCTGGTCGATGACATGCTGCTGATCGCACGCCTCGACCAGGGCCGCCCGCTCGAGCGCAAGCCGGTCGACCTGCAGGCGATCGCCAGCGACGCCGCGGCCGACGCGCGCGCGGTGGCGCCGCAGCGTGAGATCACGATGTCCGCCCCGGGCCCGGTGGTCGTCGCGGGCGACGACACGCGCCTGCGCCAGGTACTTGGAAACCTGGTCCGCAACGCGCTGGTCCACACACCGCAGCAAAGTGCGGTCGAAATCGCGGTCTCAACCGTGGACGGCGTGGGCCGGATGTCGGTGATCGACCACGGTCCAGGCCTGAAGCCAGCCGAGCTCGAGCACATCTTCGAGCCGTTCTACCGCGCCGACCCGAGCCGCAGCCGCGACAGCGGCGGCGCCGGGCTTGGGCTCTCGATCGTCAGCGCGGTCGTGGGCGCGCACGGAGGAAAGGTGAAGGTGAAGGAGACCAGCGGCGGCGGTGCGACCTTCGAGGTCGAGCTGCCGCTGGCCTCCGCGTCGAGCTAGATCCTGTTCCGGTCCAAGCAGCCGATCGGGCTGGCCGCCGGACAGCTCATCGCAATTGTGCTGACTACCTTTGCAGCCAGCAGATCGCGGCCCAGCGGTGTTGGATGCACATCGCAGACTCCGGGCGCGGTCACGATCAAGAGGCCGGCCGCACATGAGCTGCCACCTGCCGCGGTGGATGCCCAGGCGTCAAGGCCAGACGCCACGAGCGCTCCATTCGCTCCGGCGGCCGCCACCAACGGGCTGTCCAACAGCGCGGTACCGGACGTGTCGTGGTAATCAAGCGCGTAGTAGGTCACCGCGACGATCAACCCGGTGTAGCCGGTCGCACGGATGGCACCGAGAATCGTGTTCAGGTTCGCCTGCATGACCGCGAGCATCCCGAAGAGGCCGAGCGGGCACGTCCCAACTGAGGCGCCGGCCGCGCAGTCTTTCTGCCAGCGGAACAGGTCGTTCGCACCGAGCGTCAGGGTGACGAGCCGAGTCCTCGGATGCGAGCGGAGGTAGGCCGTCGCGAACGCCATTTGAGTGCCGGAGTAGCTGACATGCAGCGGCACGGCAGAGCGGTACGGCCGGCATACGTTGTCAGTACCGGTCAACGAGAGAAAGCCGCCGGTGGCCTCGCCAGGACAGGTCGCGTTGACGTCCTCGATGTTCAGCTGCCGCGCAACGATCTCAGGGTATCCGACGAAGTTCGACGCATTAGATGGGTTGAGCAGCGGGCTGTAGCCAAATGGGACTGAATCACCCAGGGCCAGGTAGCTGTGGCCCTCACTCGTGGCCGACGCGGGGACGGCGGCGAGAGCGAACAGGACGGCCGCGGACAGCAGTGCGAACAGTTTGACCCTCAATCCAGCCACCTCTCAGTGTCGGCCGGCCGCCCGGCCAGATCCAGGAATCTAAGCACTCCTCAGCCAAACGCGCCAGTAGCAGAGATTCCAAGCATCTTCCAAGGCTTCGTACAGCCTGCGTTCAGCCGGCGACGGCAAGCTGAGAGTCGAAAGCTTTTCAGACACCAACCCCGCTTCCCCCATACAGTAGGGGGCGCCCTAGCGCCCCTTACTCGGGGAAGCCCTCAGCCTCTCGCCGGAACCGCCGCCGCTGGTAATGACTCGCCGGCTCCGATCCGCCGATACAGAGCACTCAAAGGTCCTGGCGCCCACCAGTTCGCCCGGCCGAGAATTCTCATGATCGAGGGCACGATCAGGATGCGCACGATCGTCGCGTCGATCGCTACGGCCACGGCGAGCGCGATCCCGATCGCTTTGATGATCACGACGTCCGCAAGACCGAACGCCAGGAAGACGGCGACCATGATCGCCGCGGCACCCGTGATCAAGCGCCCACTCTTCTCCAGGCCCATCGCAACCGCCGCCTGGTTGTCGCCTGTGCGCCGGTACTCCTCCTGAATGCGGCTGATCAACAGCACCTCGTAGTCCATTGACATTCCGAACACGATGCTGAACAGGATCACCGGAAGGCTTGGGTCGATCGACTGGGCGCTGAATCCCAGCTGCTGGCTGAGGTGGCCCTCTTGAAAGATCCATACCATCGCTCCGAACGAAGCCGAGATGGAGAACAGGTTCGTGACCACGGCCTTCAGAGGCAGCACGAGCGATCCTGTGAGCAGGAACAGGACGATGTAAGTGATCAAGATCACTGTGCCGACCGCTGTCGGCGTCCTTTCCAGGATGAAATTGACCACGTCCAGATCGAAGGCTGTCTCCCCAGTGGCGAGAACCTGGCCTCCAGGCACATTCTCGGCCCGCACCGCTTTGACGATGGCGCGTGCCTCATCGCTGGTCGGGGGCTGGTTCGTGACCAGGTACAGCCGCATGATGTGGTCGCCGGCGCTGATCGAAAGCGCTTGCCGTAGCTCGCTCGGCAGTGATTCAGGAGGTCCTGAGTAGAGCCGCTGGTAA
>Ga0209488_10003273_pt1 | contig 13056 bp, 8 predicted proteins | sample Rivendell_Oct201_8_FD_188349 | JGI IMG/M metagenome (GOLD analysis project Ga0209488, IMG submission 188349) | Vadose zone soil microbial communities from the Eel River Critical Zone Observatory, Northern California, USA -... | ecosystem: Environmental > Terrestrial > Soil > Vadose zone >...
GCTTGGCCGCGTATTGACGGCGGTGAAAATCGGAAACGACACTAATGGCCACCGTCGCCAGGAAAGCCAAAGCCGAGAATTCCGAGTTGCCGCGAAAGTCGCGAAGCAGTCGGCCGTCGTTCTGAACCAGTTTGACGTAGAAATCCTGCCCGAGGTCGCTTGCCAGATCGCCCGTGGGGTCGCTCACGTGGCGCTCATTCATCGTCCGGAGGAGGAACAGGAAGATTGGCCTCCGAAAACGTTCCTGGAATTTGTCCCACAATCCCCGGTCCGTCAGCCTTCGTCCGCATTCGCGCACCAGTTCCGCAGCGGAAATATCGTTACCGATACCGGAAGACAGGAACCTCCGAATCTTTTCCTTCATATCAGCGAGTTGTCCTCTCCAGTTTCTGTCGAACCTCGGCCGCCCAGCCGGATTTCGAATCGAGTTGAAGATATTTGCGACGTTCGCTGTCGGCCTCGGAATGTTTGTCTTCACGATCAAAGAGGATGGAACGATTGAAAATGGCCGGAAGGTAATTTGGATTTCGGTCCAGGGCGTGGGTGAATTCCTTTCCGGCAAGAGCTCTGTTTTCATCTCCGCCGCGCTCCAGATAGGCCACTCCAAGGTCATTGTGGACTGCGGGGGGAGCTCCCGGATCTTTCTCAGCGCTTTCGAGATTTGGCAATGCGCGATCGAAGTCCTGTTGTATGAGATAGAACTTGCCCATCTCGTACTGATCGGCCGATCGCTGGGTCATTTCCTCGCCGAGCTGAGCGTAATCGAAGTCCGGCGGAGATGCGCGGCCCCGAACTCGTTCCCGATGGGGTTCCTCGGCAAGCTGGGCCTCGAACGGACGGTCGCGTGAAAGGAGCATGTACAGAATATCGCCAGGAGTCTTGACCGATCCGTTGCGATACGACGTGATCCATCCTGGAACCACCGCGAACAGCAGCACAGCGGCTACTCCGACGAAGGCCACAATCCAACCCTGGCGAAATCCCCTGCGGGTTTGTTGAATGGGAAACGTACGCAGATGCCGCTCGTCCCAGGCTCTCGAAAGAGTTTGCAGGTGTATCTCTTCCTCCGGAGTCGTTGTGACTCGAAGCAGACGCATGAGCGCCGCCAGACTCCGTCTGCAGGAGTCACATGCCGCCAGGTGCACTTCGCACGCGGCATGGACAACCGGGTCGAGTTCTCCGCTGAGATAGTCGGCCAGGGTTTCGTCAGTCAGGCATTCGCCATGTTTCGACATGTTTTCTTTACTCATAGGAAAATCCTCTTTTCCAGTCCGATCACATCACGCAGTGTTCTGAGCAAACTGTCCGAAGTATAAGGCTTGGAAATAACTGCCCGTACGGACTTGCCTGCAGTCCGAAAAGTCGCCCCGTCAAGCGCAGTGCTATCGGTCGGCCAGCTGGAGGCAATGACCTTGACCTCCGGGTTTATGGCCTCCAGCATTCGGACGGTGGCGAAACCGTCAATCACGGGCATCATCATATCGAGCAGAACCACCCGGATTTCCTTGCTTCTCTGCGCATACGACGACACAGCATCTGCGCCGTCTTTGGCTGTCAGGACCCGATAGTTGCAGGACTCCAAAGTTTCCTTTGTCACCTCACGTACATAAGCTTCGCCATCAACGACAAGAACCAGGTCGTTGTTACCCAACGGCGTTCTTGATTGCTGGATTACCGAAGCCTTCATTCCCGGAGGCGCGATGGCCGGAAGGTAGACATGAACACTTGTTCTTCCCCTTCGTTCGCCGCGGAGGACATTCACATGCCCATTGTGATACTTCAGAATGGCCTGAACGGTGAACATTCCGAGGTCCATGCTGTCTCCCAACACCGACTCGGCAGCCAACGGTTCTGGTCCGGGCTCCACATCCATTGGAAGTTCTCCTCCCATGTCGGCAACCTCAATAGCAACGAAGTGGCCGGTTGTGCCGGCAAGTTCAAGATGCGTGTGATCATCATCAAGAAACTTATTATTGGCAGAGATTTTGAGTGTGCCTCCCCGAGGCATGCCATCGCGTATGTTTTGACACAGATTGAAAAACATCTGATCCAGTTCGACCGGATCCCCAACGATGTCCCAGAGATCGCCAGGTACATCGAGCTGAAACCGAACGGATCCCGGGAACGTTGCCTTTGCCTTCTCCTCCACGTCGATCAGCAGTTGCCGGAGATGGACTTCCCGGCAATAACTGTTCGCCCTCCGCACCAGTCTGGGAAGCTGTGCGACAATCTCGGCCGCTCGCCGGCAATTGGACTCAACCGAGTTGATGAAGGGCTTGACGGATTCAACGAGAGTGAGCTTCTTCACCGCATGAACAGCCATTGATATCGAATTGAGAACACTGCTGAGATCGTGGGCAATTCCAAACGCAAGGTTGCCGATTCTATCCAGACTTTCGATTCCTTTAAGCGATGGTTCCTCTGGAATCCGTATGAGGTCGATCGGTTTCGTGCCTAGACGGTGCGCAGTGTCAAGGTCGCCTTCTCGTTCCGGCGGCGGCGGTTGCTCATTCCTAAGGCGGACGACATCGGTAACGTCTTCCACCCAGTGAATGATGTACTGGATATTCTGGTTGGAATCGAAGACCGGAGTATTCACAGCGCTCCAGAATCTTTCCTCAACTCCACCTCCGTTGGGACCGGGCCGCCAGACATCACACTTCTGGATGGCCATGACGTCGGGCACCTTGTCCTCAAGCACACGACAAAGCGAGGCACGAAGGTTACGCACACCCGGCGAAGACGGGTTGTCGGGATCGCTGGGTAAGACGTTGAGAATGTCCAGACCTGCCAGAGCACTTCGCTCGGTCATCGTGGCCTGAAGAAATGCATTACTTGCAGCCACTATCGTGAAATCCGGCTTCACCGCCACGAATAGGCCGGGGGCCGATTCAAAGAGAGCCTGAAAGCCAATTGCGTCGTTTTCGATGGAATTTCCACTCATGTACCCAGAAGACGCAAACCAGAGGCAAAACCCGTCAGAAATTTTAAATAAATTTGTTTGACGGGTTTAGAGGCCATTTTGCGTCTTCTGTCTTCAATGGCCGGCGTTTCCAAATTCGGAAACGAGACGGGTCATGTAACAAGATAAAAGGAGATAACAGATGAACCGACGAGATTTTGTGACGGCAGTGGGAGGCGCTACGGCTCTTTCGATCCTCAACATTCAATCCGGCCTGGCAGCGACATCGACGGCGCTCTATGCAAAGGGGCTGATCATGGTGTCGTTCGAGGACCCGCAGTTTCTGCGGTTGGGATTCCCCAAGGCTCCGGGGCACAAGGGAACCCTGACTGTGGTACCGCAGGCGGGGAGCAAGCACGTTCTGAGCGTTAAGGGCGTGGGGACGGTTGAGGCGAAAGCAGTGGCGGAGGCAAACCGCACGTTCGTCGTTCCCGAACTCATTCGCATGAAGGAGTTCTACGGAGATTCCATACGATCGCGCATTTCGGAGTGCCCGACAGTGGTGAGCATTCCCTACACGGCCATTCGATCCATCACCGCCGCAGAACTCAGTACGTCAAAGTACACGTTCACGCGAGCCGATACCGGACAGGAAGTGGCTTCATTCCGTCCTCGGCAGATTGCCGAGTCCATCCGAATTGATCTATCATCCGAAGGCGTTCTCAAGTTGGACGGAGGAAAAACGTCCATCGCATTGGACAGCGCAAAGGAATTGCGGATGGAATACGCCCCCGACTCCGTTACTGCCGGCACCATAACGGACCCGTTTGCAGAGCACTTCGGTCACTACTTTACCTACCTCGATCGGCCCAAAATGGCGGACTATGCTGTCGTGCCGAAGAAACTCGGAGGAAATTCGGCCAGCCTGCCCAAGGTGGCGAACAGTTTCTTCTGGCCCGAATCATTCTGTTTCCTTGTGGCCATACCCTAGGATCCGCGCTTGAGCAGAGCCACTCCCGATCGTCCTTCTCTGTCAGTTGTCTTGGCGACACTATTTCTGGCAGCTGTGGCGGCAGGGGTGGCTCTGCTGGATTTATCGCTGATTGAGACTTCACCAAATCAGGAACTAATACGCGTACTTTCGAGACCGCATCCATCCGGTGGGCGTCTGTTTGATTCTCCGTCGGCCATTTCCCAGAATCCCATTTCGCAAGAACAATTGCATACGGCCCGGCTTTCGGTTTTCGATATCCGCGATCCCATCGTCCGGGGACGAATCCAGGGTCTGGTGTATATTTCGATGGAAGACTGGCAGAAGGCAGCTGTAACTCTTGGTGATCTCAACAAGTCGTACCCAGACAACCCTCAACTTCTGAACGATCTTGGCGTGGTTTACCTGGCACTTGGGGAACAGGATCCAGCGAGCGAACTGAAAGCGTTGCAGTTTTTTCGGCAATCCGAACGCCTGGCGCCGACCGCCCGCGCGCCGCGCTTCAATGAAATCCTTATATATGGGAAGCTGGGATTGCTCGATCTGCAAGAGGCCAAACTCATCGGCTATCGCCGATTCGAGCGTGATTCCGGCTGGCTGAGTACGCTGGAACCGGCAAGATCAAAGTCCTCCTCACAGGCTCTTGATGAACTGCGTCAGGCCGTAATTCACGGGAAATCATCAGGAGAAGAACTGGTTCAGCTGTTTCCGGACCAGTATCGTCAGATCGCAATCGAATACGCTTTGACACTAGACGACGCTGCAACGCTAGATCCCACAGTGCAGTTCATTGCCGAACAATTCAACAGCCGATTGGGCGATAACACGCTCCGTATGATGCTGGCTCCTCTGCTCACCAAAGATCGAACTCCGGTCCTGCAGGCTCGACGAACCATTCAAGCCGCTGGCAAGGCCTACCAGAGCGGGAACTATAAGGAAAGCCTGATGCTTTATGACAAGGCGGCCGAAAATCTGACTGACGTAAAGTCGCCCTTTGATGTCCAGTGGCTCGAGCTCAATCGGGCCGATGCCGAGGATCGCAACAATAACGTTGCCTCCAGTAGAGCGCTCCTGGACAACGTCATCACAGAATCCGAAGTACACCATTTGAGATGGATCCTGGGCAAGGCGCTCTCCGCAAAGGGCGGCGACATTCGACTAACTTCGAATTTTGCGGAGTTACTCGGAGTATTAAATCGATCGATCGATGTATTGAGTTCGATCGGTGCTTCCCGAGACCGGGTTCGCCCCCTTTACTATCTTGCGATGTCTCACTACTCCGCGGGCGACGTCGAGTCCAGTTTGAGTTTTACGTTCCGTGCACTGAGTCTTGCGGAATCCACCGATCATCTCGCACGAATGCAGTTGTGCCGGCTTGCAGGTTTGCTGACATATCGCATGGGATTGACTCCATATGGAGTCTCGTTTGAGAAGCAGTCCGTTTCTGAAAGCCAAAAATCTCCAATTCCACAGCTAGTCGTTGTTCCTTTGGCCGATTTGGCACTGATGTCCACTCTCCGTGGCGCGACGGGTTCCGCGCAAATCTATATGAATCAGATTCAGGAGGTGAGCGACAAGGTCAAGTCGCCTGCGGATAAGGCGAAGAACGATCTTCCCCTGAACCTGCTTTGTGCCCGCATTCAAACCAATGCGGGCCGAATGAACGAAGCAAGGCAATGCCTCCAGAAAAACCTGGATATTTTCAGCAATGAACACGTACCAACAACGTTCTCTCTCCCCCAAACACACTTGGCTTTGGCCCAGGTAGAGTCTTTGTCCGGACACGTCGACCTTGCTCGTCAGGAATACGGGGAGACAGTCAGAGTCATCGAGAGCAACGATGACTTTTTTTCCAACCCTCAACTCCGAATGTCGTTCGAAAACGTCCGGCGGGATACCTATGACGCCGCCATTGGCTTTGAATACGGTCATGGCGGCGCGGATGCCTCGTGGAGCTATTTACAGCGCTATCGATCGAAACTCCTCCTGGAATTCCTCGGGAAGAAAAACGCCGCTGTCCCCCGAGTCCACAGCGAGGCCATTCGCCGGGACCAGGTGCAGAAAATGATTCCGCCGGACGCCCAGGTCGTTGAATACGTCATGCTCAAGGACCGGCTGTTGATCTGGCTGGTTTCCGACAGCGTATTCGTTTCCCGACAGGTCACGGTTTCGCGGGCATCCCTCACGTCCCAGGTCGGCCAATACCTGGATCGGCTGCGAAGCGAGCAGGATGTTTCCAGCCAGTCCCAAGCGCTGTATCGGCTGCTGATTGCCCCGATCGAAGACAAACTCGATCCGAACCGCGTTCTGGCGATCGTTCCCGACCAGGATTTGCACCGCCTCCCGTTTGCGGCGCTGATGAACGGCCGGACAAATAACTACCTGATCGAACGCTTCATCATCATGGAGAGCCCGAGCCTCACCGAGTTCCTTGCTACGGAGCCCGGCGAACCGCCGCACGACTCCGTGGTTTCATTTGGAGCGCTCCGCGACGATACGTCGGCAATCGAAGAATCGGAGGTCCTGGCGAAGCTTTATCCGCATAGCCGTCGTTTCGAAGGAGCCGCCATTGGCAAACAGGCGTTCCTCGATGCGATTTCCCGAAGCCAGGTGTTCCACTATTCCGGCCATTCGGTCGATGCATCCGATCCGTTGCGATCATCCATCCTGCTGGATGGGAGCGAAAACGGACCGAACGGCGTCACCGCACTCGACATCTCACAGCAGCACATGCGATCGAATTCCGTCGTCATTCTCGCATCGTGCGATTCCTCGGTGGGCAATTCGCGCGATGGAGTCGGGATGCGCGGTCTGACATCGGCGTTTTTGATCAGCGGTGCGGGTTCGGTGGTAGGCTCGCTTTGGCTCGTGGAGACCAACGCCACCTCTGAACTCGTTGTTGGCTTTCACAGGGCTTTCGCGAGCGGCACGCCGGTCGCCCAATCGCTTCGCCGGGCCCAGATGGCATTCATCAAATCAAATTCCACGCAGTCTCATCCCTACTACTGGTCGGGATTTGTTGTGACGGGAAATCTCAGCGCGCTTCGCTAGAACGACCAGGTGACTTTGCTGTAGACAGCGCGCGGAATTTCCTTGCGCGACGCCGGGGTCGAAAACTCCGGATGCCGTGGATCCAGGAGGTTTTGTCCGACAACAGCCAGCTCGAAACGCTGAACGGGCCTCCAGGACAGTCGTGAATCGGCAGTCACATACCGGTCCACTCCAAGATTCGGAAGTCGATCCACATAGCGCACGGTGCCGTCGAACTGCAGGTGGGCTGGCAGGTCCACGGACCCGCGCAAATACAGTTGTTGCTGCGGGTCGTTACCCGCGGCATTTACGGAGGTCGTGTCGGTGCTGTCTGAATCGGCGCGCAATCGGAGGTGCAGGTAGCTGTAAGAACCCTGTAAGGCAACCCAGTCCAACGGCTTCCACGTCGCACTGACTTCCACTCCGAGATCTCTCCCGGTCAACTTGTTGTCTCGCAGGTTTGTCGTCGCGTTGAGCCGTTCGATGCTGGCGAGCTGATCGTATCGATTGTAAAACGTCGCAACATCCAGAGAGAGCCAGCCTACTGGAATATTGCGGTAGCCGACTTCATATGCCAGCACTTTCTCCGAATCGAAATTGCTGTTTCCCAGCGTCGTGACGGGTCCGCGACGCAGCATCGAATCGTCCTCCTGAAGTGTCGGCGTGCGCACAGCGCGCGAAACGGCGGTCCAGAAACTATGCTGCGGTTGGATTCTCCACAACAATCTGGCGCTGGGCTGGGCCTCAAACCCGGTGAAATTGTTATGTTCGAATTTCGAGCCGAACGTCAGACGCAATCGATCGCTGATCAGTTCGACTTCGTCCTGAGCGAAGGCACTATAAAGGCTGGTGCTGCCTCTCTTCGGCGGCGACACCAGCACCGGCGTGATGTCTGCTCTGTCAAAAACTGCACGGTATTCCAGTCCCCAGCTGATGGTGTGGCTGGAGCCCAACCGGGACCGATACTGGAAATCCACATCTCCGGTGTTAATTGCAAATCCGACAAGATTGGGGATGGTACGATCGGCGCGGTCGTAGTAAGCCTGCAACTGAATCTGGCCATCGTTTGTTCGCTCGTGCGTCCAGCGGCCGAGGACATTGGCACCGAACAGGTCCACTCGATCTGGATTGTGGCGATCACCTTTGTACAAGTCTCCCTGGACCGTCAAATGATGATCGGTGCGCAGCTGCCAGTCGGTCCGGAATCCGGTTTGAGTCAATTCCCAGGGATCGTCGGCTCCGACGTGGGTGGGAAGGTCCAATTCGCCGCGATGATAATGTTTCACATAAAAGCGCGCGTGAGCGTCATCACCAATTTTCAAGCCGTAGCGCGCAGAGCCGAAGCCGCTCTCGTAGGTTCCGCCACCACCCGTCAAAAGCAGACCATGGGTATTCGTGGCACTTTTGGTGATGACACTCACAATGCCATTGACCGCGTTGGCACCCCAAAGCGATCCTCCTGGACCGCGAACAACCTCGATTCGTTCGATGTCTTCCATCAACGTGTCCTGCACATCCCAGAACACGCCGGCCGAAAGCGGATTGTAGACACTGCGGCCATCAATCAATACCAGCAGCTTCGTGGAAGGGATCGAATTGAAACCCCGTATCGAAATCAGCCAACCGCCATTCTCGACACCTCGAGCAACTTCGATGCCCGGCACCATACGCAGAGCTTCAGGAATCGATGTTGCACCGGATCGGCGGATCATTTCCGGCGTGATGACAAACACTGCCGCCGAAGACTGTCCCACAGTGCTCTCCTGCCGGGAAACAGTGGTCACTTCGACGTTCATGAGTTCGCCCAGATCCATTTGTTTGAGGGTATTCAGAGTGGCGTCGCTGGAATCCTTCTGCGGACTGGGCTCTGCAAATGAAGAATCGGCAAGAAGCACCAGACACAGAATGGCGGCTGAAGGGCAGCGATGCCGGAATCGTCCGGGGGGGTTCTTCGCAATATGCATTGCATTCAGTCTGCGGGCTGGAAGTCCAGTCAATGAGGACTGCCGTGAGCATTGTCGAGACGTGGTCACAACACAGTCAAGGAATTAGTAAACCTTCTAAACATGTTCACAATCACTCAACGCGATTCCGCCCTCTCTCCTTGGCACGATAGAGCGCTGCGTCGGCTGCCGCGATCAGCGCTTCGGAACCAAAGCCATCTTCTGCGGTCGAGGACACTCCGATACTCACAGTTATCGCTAGTTCCACGCCCTGAACCCGCACAGGTGTTGCAGCAATAGCCGCACTTGAACGCTGTAGTATGGCGATGCCCTTCGCCTTATCGCAGTTGGAGAGCAGGATCAGAAATTCCTCGCCGCCATATCGTCCAATGTAGTCGTAATTCCGAAGCTGCAATCGCAGTTGTCCGGCAGTCTTTCGCAATACCGCATCGCCGACAGCGTGACCATGATTGTCGTTGACGCGTTTGAAGAGGTCGATATCTGCCAGCGCCACCACAAGAGATTGGCTTTCCCTTTTGGTCCGATTCAATTCAATTGCCATCTGTTCAACAATTGTTCGGCGGTTCCACAGTCCTGTCAGGTCATCGTGCGTGGCCTGGATGCGTAGAGCGTGTTGCGTTTCGAGAAGCGTTGTCTGTAGATCCACGACACGAATTCCAGACCGGAGACGGGCACGCAGTTCTCCCGCATTGAACGGCTTGCTGAGAAAGTCATCCGCCCCGGCTTCCAATCCTGCGACGATGTCCTCTGGATTATTCCGGGCAGTGAGCAGAATGATGTATGTGTAGAGTCCGGGACGGTTCCGAATCGCCCGACAAACCGCGGGGCCGTCCGCCCCTGGCATCATCCAGTCGAGAATCGCAAGGCGCGGCCCGTCATCCTGAAGGAGATTCGCTATTGCCTGGGTTCCATCAGCGACGGAAACGACGTCGTGTCCGAGTTTTACCAGTGTGGATTCCAGCAGACGGCACGACATTGCGTCGTCATCCGCAATCAGGATTCTCATATTTCCCGCGTTTCCACCAGTTCCGCAAGTGTCCGTTCCAATTGCTCGGCTTCAATCTCCAGATCGGCCAGGTAACCATCGACGCCATCGAGTTGAGCGTCACGGCCCATTCTCTCAAGTACAAACGCGGAATTCATGGCGCGACGCGCGCCGAGATTGGCACAGGCGCCTTTGAAGCTGTGCGCCGCCCGGTGCAATCCGGCGGAATCTCCGGCTGCGACGCAGCGGCGAATCTCTGCCAGAATGCGTGGGTACTGCTCACGAAAGAGCTGCATCAGTTCAAGCACCAGGGCCTTGTCTCCCTCGACGCGTTCAAGCAGATCGTGCATATCGATCGGCGGCTGTCCTTGCGACGTGCCTGACGTCAGAATCCTACCACTCGTCGTCCGTTCAAGAACTGCGTCATTGGTTCCCTCATTGGGCGACGCAGTGGTGAGGGATTCAATGAGCTCGATCAGTTCCGTCACGTTCAGAGGTTTGGAAAGATATCCATCGGCTCCTTCGGCCAGGCAAGCCTCTCGATCCCCCTTCATGGCGTTGGCAGTCAGAGCGATAATCGGCAGATGACGACCGGTGTTCAATTCTGTCCGGCGAATTGCAGCGATCGCTTCCAACCCGCTCATCTCCGGCATCTGGACATCCATCAATACGAGATCGAACTCGCCCTGGGCTACCGCATCCAGTGCGAGGCGGCCGTTTCCGACCGGCACAACCACATGACCTCGTTTTCGCAGCAGCGTTGTCACGAGGCGTTGATTCACCTCGTTATCTTCCGCCGACAAAATGCGCAGCGTGCAGCGCGCTTCATTGATCGTGTGCCGAGTGATCAGTGGCGGGCGTTCTCCGGAACCAGCTCCCTTGGCGAGCATTGCCAGAATCGCCTCAAGCAGAACGGACTGCCGTATGGGTTTTGTCAGGTACGATGCCACCCGCAGTTCTCTTAACCGCGCCGCATCACCGCGGTTCCCGACCGACGAGAGCATCATGATCAAAGTGGTATGTAAGTGGGGACGAGAATATATCTTTGCCGCCAACCCGAATCCGTCGAGATCCGGCATCTGAAAATCGATAAGAGCCAGTGCGAACGGCTCTTGCATGGAAACTGCCTGTTCCAGCGAATGGAGCGCAGCCGTTCCGCCATCGGCGACAGAAGGCCGCATTCCCCAGCCAATGAGAATTTCCTCGAGAATGCGTCGATTGGTTGCGCTGTCATCCACAACGAGCACGCGCATCCCGCGCAGATCCTTCAGTTCACGCGATGGAAGAGGTGCCGCAAGTTCAGCGCGGATTTCGAATGGAAGTCTCACATGAAATCGGCTGCCCCGGCCTGGCTCACTCTGGACGCTGATCTCTCCGTCCATTAGAGCGACCAGTCGCGACGAAATGGTCAGCCCAAGTCCGGTTCCTCCATATCGGCGCGTCGTCGATGCGTCCCCTTGAGAGAATGGTTCGAATATTGTCGCTTGTTTTTCGAGCGGTATGCCAATGCCGGTATCCGTCACGGTGAATCCCAGAGTGGCGTAGCTTTCATCGACAGATTCGCATTCGACCCGCAGAACCACTTCACCGCTGGAAGTGAACTTCACGGCATTCCCGAGAAGGTTCATCAGGATCTGACGCAATCTCGCCGGATCTCCACCAAGAGCGGATGGCACAGCTGGGTCCACCGAACACGCCAGTTCCAGCCCCTTTTCATGGGCTCGCGGCGCGAGGGTACGCAGAATATCGTCGACGGTATATCTCAGATTGAAGTCGGTAATTTCAATATCCAGCTTGTGCGCTTCAATTTTCGAGAAATCGAGAATGTCATTGATGATGTCGAGCAGAGCGTCTGCTGAGGAGCGCACCGTCTCCAGATACTCCCTCTGTTCGGATGTGATTTCAGTGCCCAGAACGAGCTCCGTCATGCCGATAATGCCGTTCATCGGCGTTCGAATCTCGTGACTCATGTTTGCAAGGAATTCGCCCTTGGAACGATTGGCCTCGTCCGCAACCTGTTTCGCCCGCTGCAGCTCCGACTCCACCTGCTTGCGCTCCGTGATATCGAGGATTGTCCCCTCGATGACTCTCTGAGACTCTCGCGGTCCTTCAACCATACTGGCCGTCTCGAGCAGCCAGATGATCCTTCCATCTTTTGTTTTCACTCTGCTTTCATAATGGAGAAGGCTCTTCTGCTGACGAAGCGCCGACAAGAATTGATCTCGATCCGCCGTCGACTCGTATAGTTCCGTAATTCGCAATCCAAGACACGCTTCGCGATTTGAAAATCCAAGTATGTGCGCGCAGGCATCATTACAATCCAACAGCCGGCCGTCGAGCGACGTCTGATAGAACCCCGAAAGGCTTCGCTCGAAAATGCGTCGATACCGCTGTTCAGTCAAGAGCAGATCTTCTCCCTGAGCTGCGAATCGCCGGATGTATCGCGTTTCATTTCGGAATCGAAATGCGAGCCACAAGGCAACCATCGAAACGACAATGGCAATCGCCACTGAAAGTGCAACGATCGTATAGTTCCACGACATCATTGCGGGAGCCTCATCGCGGCCATTCCAATGTAGTGCATGGCCCATATTCCGAGCCCCATGCTCAATGCCCCTCCCAACAGCCATAATCGTCGCGCATGTCCGGCGGCGGCTGACGTTCGTCCACCGAGGTCCAGCGCCGTGTGGGACGCGAATACCGCGATAGCCAACGACAGAGCGACCATCCAATAGTTGTAGGAACTACTCATATGCCATATCCGCTCCGGACGGAGAATCCACTACATCTGCAAAATACGAAGGCGATCTCGCAGCAGTGGAAGCGAGTCTATTGAAACTAATACGACCGGGTAATACATTTTTTCATTTTCACTGCTCCGCCTTCGAAAATCCAAACTCGGTTTTCCTTTGCTCCATTTATTCCCCTTTTGGCGTTAGAGGTGCTCCCTGCCTGTGATGACGGGAACTAATTAGTCTATAAGCGCGGCAGGTGCCGTACCGCTGCTAAGCAAACCGATACTTCGAATGCTTTGAGCAGAAAGGGATTGCGGGGAAACCAAGCGGTGGCTCGGGCCTCCTGCGATTTTGCCGGAGTGACGGTTTTCCGGCAGCCCAGGCTAAAGAAATGACGGGGTTCATGGATCACAGACACAATTTCGGAGCAACGACATGAAGAAATGGAA
>Ga0209488_10003274_pt1 | contig 13053 bp, 12 predicted proteins | sample Rivendell_Oct201_8_FD_188349 | JGI IMG/M metagenome (GOLD analysis project Ga0209488, IMG submission 188349) | Vadose zone soil microbial communities from the Eel River Critical Zone Observatory, Northern California, USA -... | ecosystem: Environmental > Terrestrial > Soil > Vadose zone >...
GTTCCACAGTTTCTGGCGATTGCGGGCCCACGAGACCGGCAGGCCGTCGAACTGTCCCGGCAGGAATATCTCGGTATGCAGCACGTCCCGGCGGCGTCCGTAGTTGACCAGCTCGCCGCTGCGCTCGTCGCGCAGGCGCTCGCCGGCACGATAGGCCGCTGCGGCAGTGGCGCGCCGGCCGGCGGCGCGCGCCACGGAGCTGATCTGCATGAAGAACATGGCCACGTCTCACGCTCCGCGCCGGACCTTGACACGCAGCCAGACCGGCGAGGATGCCGCCTTGAGGTACCCGGTGAGGTCCGGAAGCTGCTCCAGCTCCGAGGGCAGCACCGCCATTTCGGTGACGCGCTGCTCGCTGACGCTGGTGGAGCGGCGAGCGCCACGGGCGGCAAACCAGCTCTCGCGGTCACGTCCACGCGAGGTGTGCCGGCGAATCACCTCACGCTCGCCGATGAGGCGTGAGGCAAATTGCGAGGTGCCGCCGTGCTCACTGCCCGAGCAGCGCAGGATCAGTGTGTTGCCGCAGTTCTCTACGATCGTTTGGGCCTCCCCGCTCCCGTAGGTCGAAGACACCTGGGCAATTGACTGAAAGCCCAGCACGCACCTCCCGCCGAACTTGCGCAGCCGCGCCAGCGCGTCCTTCAGCCCATCGATCGCGCCGAGGGAATCGAGCTCGTCCACTACGAACCACAGGCGCTGGTCCTGCTCCGCCCGGTCCATCGCCTCAAAAATCGCCAGTCGCACCCAGGTGGCGATGATCGAGCGCAGGGCGGCGATCTGCGCAGCTGCGTAGGGAATGAACAGCACCCCGCTTCCGGCGCGCACCCAGTCGCGGATCGAGAAGCTCCTCGCGCGCTGCGCCTGCAGGTACTGGAGCGCGGCGGCGGCCGAGCCCGCGACCGAGCGGATCGAGCCGAACATGCGGGCATTCTCGGGCTCGAGAAAGGGCTGTGCGGCAGAGCCGGCCACCAACGGACGCAGTTCCGCGCAGGTCGCAACGGTCAATAGCCGCCACAACTCGCCGGGCTCGCGCGCTCCGGACTCGAAACAGGCGCGTGTGACGGCGCTCAGAAAGGTGCGTGCATAGCCGCGCCACTCGCGGCCCGAAGCATCCTCGCTCGTTGGAATCAGGCCGCTCGCGAGCTGCTCGATGTCCCAGGGCTCACGAATCTCGGCGAACGGATCCCACTTCACCGATAGCACCTCGAACGGGTTGAGGATCACATCCCCGCGTCGCCGGTCATAGAAGCGCGCGCGGTACACGCCGTCCGGATCGGTGATGACCGCACGGTCGCCGCGGTCCAGCGCCCCTGCCAGGAGCCCCGCAATGGCCGTCGACTTGCCGGTGCCGGTCGTGCCGATCAGCTTGAAGTGCCGGGTCTCCTCACAAGCCGCGACCGGGACGCCGGCCAGTGTCAGCGGCGTAGGACCGGCTCGATGGCGCCGTGCGGCCGCGCGCCGTGCACGCCTGCCCTCGAGGACTTGCGCGCCGCGCTTGTGAGTATCGGATGATCCGCGCCGCAGCGCGAAACAGACCGTGAGCAGCAGCGCAGCGACGAGCGGCAACGAGTCCTTCCACGCCATTGCCTCGCCATCCCCCGCTCAATAGCCCTTGACCACCAGGTAGTCCGCCGCTTCACCGTACATCGGCGCGCCGCGGTCGACGCGCACGCACAGCCGTCGAGCCGCTCCGCAGTGTCGCAACTCAACCTGTCCGCCCTGCTGAGTGAGGCGCGCGATGTTGGTGGTCAGCTCGTCTCGCGCCGTGCGTAGCGCCGCGACCTCGGCGCGCGAGGGCAGCATCCACCAGGCGACGCCGAAGGGGATCGCCGCGGACAGCGCCGTGACCCCAACGCTCCATGCCGCGACCCTGAGGCTCGCCACGCGGCTCAGGCCTCGCAGCGTCTGCGCGGCGCGGCGGCTGTCATCGCCGAGTGCCGTCAGCTCCTCTATCAAAGTGCCGCGAATCTCCTCGCGCACGATGGCGTCGAGCCCGCCGGTGTGCTCACGCAGCTGCTGGAGCGCCGCCGCGGCCAGTGCCTGCTGAGCTTGGGCCGCCTCCATCAGCAGTCCCAGCTTCATGGTGAGATCTTCCAACGGGCCCCCGCTCGGCGCTCACCTAAGGCTCGAACCCGTCGCGGGCGTGCTCGCTCTCCCGGCCACTGCCGGCGGCGGCGCCCGGCGAACGCATGCCGGGGAAAGTGAGGATCCTGCCGGCGCCCGGTGCCGTCGCTGGGCCGGCCGTGGCGCGCGCCGCCGCCACGGGCCGCAAACCCACGCGCACCCACGCCGGGTTCGAGGCCAGCTTGAGGTACCCGGCGAGATCGGGCAGCTGCTCGATCTCGGAACCCATGACGGCAGACTCGATGCTCAGGTGCTGGGAATGCGTGATCGTCGGCAGCACCTCGGTGGCGCGCCGCGAGCGCGAGGTCGTGACATGCATGACTTCGCGCTCGCCGATGAGACGTGAGGCAAATTGCGAGGTGCCGCCGTGCTCACTGCCCGAGCAGCGCAGGATCAGTGTGTTGCCGCAGTTCTCTACAATCGTTTGGGCCTCCCCGCTCCCGTAGGTCGAAGACACCTGGGCGATTGACTGAAAGCCCAGCACGCACCTCCCACCGAACTTGCGCAGCCGGGCGAGTGCATCCTTCAACCCATCGATCTGGCCCAACGCGTCGAGCTCATCGATCACGAACCACAGGCGCTGCCGCCCGCCCTCCTCGCGATTCATCGCCTCGAAGATGGCGAGGCGCATCCACGCCGACACCGTCGAGCGCAGCGCTGCGATCTGTCCGGCCCGGTAAGGCATGAACAGCACGCCGCGCTCATCCGCCGCGCTCGTGCGCTGCGCCTGATGCGACCCCTGCACCCAGGCGCGCACCGAGAGCGGCGCGCAGCGCTGGCGGGAAATGTAGTCGAGCGCGCTGACGGCGGAGCTGGTCACCGAGCGTATGGAGTCGAACATGCGACCGTTATGCTCCTCCAGAAAGGGTTGAGCGGGCGTGCCCGCCACCAGGGTCTTCAGTTCAGCAGTCCCCGCCGTCACCAGCAGACGGTACAGCTCGCGCACGTCGCGGCTGCCGGCGGCATGGGCCTGCGCGGTCACCGCGCTGAAGAAGGTGCGTGCGTAGCTGCGCCAGCTGCGATCCGGGCCTTCGTGGTCAGGAATCAGCGAGCGGGCCAGCTGTTCGACGTCGTAGTCGTTGCTGATTTCGCCGAACAGGTCCCAGCGCGCCGAGTCCGGCTCGAATGGATTGAGAATCACATCGCCCCGCTCCCGGTCGTAGAAACGACGCAGGTAGCCGCCGTCCGGATCGGCGATGACGGCGCGGTCGCCCCGACCGAGTGCGGCACCGAGCAGCTCGTGAATGGCGGTGCTCTTGCCGGTGCCGGTCGCACCGATCAGCTTGAAGTGCTTGACCTCATCCTCAGCAGTGACGGGCAGCCCCGCGAGCGTAATACCGTCCAAGCGGCGTTCACGCGAGCGGTGGCGGCTGCGATCCGCCGCGCTCGCCGCGTGCGTGACATCGGTCACGATGGCGCCGCGCAGGTAAGAGACGCCGAGGGATTCGCGACGTACCATCGCGCGTCCCGCCGTGTAGCCAAGAGCCGCACTCAAGGCGACGCCGATTGAACACTGCGCCAGGCCGTTACTCGCCATGCCCAGCCCGTGCAGGAGCGGCGTAACGGCCGCCATTCCCAACCCGGCCACGACTGTGAGGGGCGCCGCCAGCACCGGGGACAGCAGCAGCTTGACGAGCGGCGCGCGTTCCCGGATCAGGCGGGCGAGCAGCGGCAGTTGCACCGCTGCGTAGGCGGCAAGCAGGCCGTTCCACCCCTGCAGCAGCGCGCCGGCCTGCGCTACATGAGGAGCGAACATGCAGGACCCTTTCGTGCCGCACGCCTCGTTGGGTGGCGCTTGCGCGCCGGGTCGAACCACACCTCGCGGATGACGCGCTGATGGCGCTCGAGCCCACACTGAATGACCACATCGATGAGCAGGTGCAGCAGGCTCTTGATGTCACGTCGCGCCAGGCCACGTCCGCCGCTACTCTGCTTCACCAGCAACACCAGCTGCTCGAACGCCAGCTCGGCGCTGGTCGCGTGCACGCTGGTGATGGATCCTGGATGCCCTGAGTTCACGTTGCGCAGGTAATCGAACGCTTCCTCGGCGCGCAACTCCGCCAGCAGAATGCGATCGGGCCTCATCCTCAGGCAGCACTCCAGGAGCTGCTTTGGCGTCACGCGCGCCAGGCCCTGGTCGTCCTTGCTGTAGAAAAGGCGTACGTGATTCGGATGTCCCTCGAGCACCAGTTCGCGGGCATCCTCGATGGTCACCAGTCGCTCATCGCACGGAATCTCCCGGATGAGTGCCTTGGTCCAGGTGGTCTTGCCCGAGCCGGTCGCGCCCGACACCACGATGTTCTTGCGCGCGCGCACGGCCAGACGCATGAACGCCGGAAACTCCTGTTCGGCGTGCAGGCGCAGCAGTTCCTGTTCAGCTGCGTCACATTCCACACCCGCACGGCGGGTGCTCCTGAACACGCCCCGCCGGGTGAGCTCCTCGATCGACCACACGGCATCGGCTGGGCGGCGGATGGTGATGGCCACACACCCCATGGTGGTGGCCGGCGGCAGAACGATCTGTACCCGCTCACCGGAAGGGAGCGAGGCGGACAGGAGCGGTGCGGACTCATCGACGCGCTGACGGGTGATGTTGGCGATGAGCTTGGCGAGTCGCCGGCACCAGTCGAAGTCCGCAAACGGGACGTCTTCGCGCCGCCAGCCCGCCCGCGTCTCGATGAAAATCTCCCGTGGCCGGTTGATGCACAGCTCGGTCACCTCGGGGTCGGCGAGCAGGGGACGCAACGCGCGTAGGGTGAGATCCAGCGCGGAAAGCTCGCTGCCTGCTGCCGGTGCCGGCGCCCCGGAGGCCGGCGCACGGGAGAAACCTTCAACGGCCGGTGGTGGTGGCACGCAGTTCATACACCGACCTGAAATCAACATCGCGCGCGACCAGCACCTGGATACGATCGCCGTTGCGCTTGACGATGGTCGGGGCTATGTGGAGGGTGTCCTTGAGTACCTCGGTGAGGACCTCCTGGGACCCCGAGGGCGTATAGATGACCGCGCCGCCGCCGGAGCGGTTGGACGCCTGTACTCCCGCCTGCACCGCACCGTCGATGAGCGACACCAGCATCGCCGCGCCAAAACGCTGCCAGAAGTGGTGCTGCACCTGCCCGGGAAGCCCCGCCCGCCCGAGCTCATCCGTGCCCGGCGAGTCCAGCGGCACCAGCACGCCGGCAGGAGTACGCGCCTGCGTCCACAGCACGAACACCCTCGCCTGCCCCTGCAGCACCTGTCCGTGTGTCTCGCCCACCAGCTTCGTCCCGCGCTCGAGCAACACGACCTTGCCGTCCGCTCCGAAGGTGTCGGCGGCGGTAATGCAGGTGGTCATGCCGGGAAGCGTCGAATCGATCGCGGTCTCCAAGGTGCAATCGATGAACGCGCCTTTGGGGAGCAAAAAGCGTTCGCTCGGCAGCACGCGCGCCTGTGCCGCCGGAGTGGCGCTTGCGCTCAGAAGCTCCGTTAGGGCGCCATCGCCGCTCTTGGCGGGGCGGCGCGCCTCCGCGCCGGCGGCCTGCTCCGCATCCTCGACCCGCTGATCCATACCCCTGAGCCCCGGCGCAGTGGATGTCGCGGACACTGGGGACTCGCGGGCGAATACCGTGCCCGATAGACGCCTCTCGAGGGCACGTTGGCGGTGCGTTTTCGCAGGAGCCCCCGGCGCCGCGCCGCTGTCGGGACTCGGGCTCGTGGCGCGCAGCCTCGCCTGCTCGAGCGGCAGATCCTGCGGGACCTGCGGCGCCGCGGCAGGTGCCGGCTCGGCGCTACCTGCCGGGGCGCCCGGCAGCATCTGCGGCTCGATCCGCCCGAGTGACGGCAGCGGCATTTCGCCCTGCGCGCGACCGACCGCGGTGGATTGCGCGGCTTGCCGGCTGCGGCTCTGGCGGGTGAATGCGTGTGCGTAGTACCAGGTCAAGGCCGCGAGGCCGAGGGTGATCATCAGGCCAGCGGCCATGAGGCTGCTCAGTCGCGATTGCACACTGCGGGCCCCATCGACCCGGGCGGTCGTACGCTCTCCGCTCACGCCGAGTGCAGCATGCTCGTCGTGCGTGGCGGTCACGGCCGCGCTCCCCGGGTCACGCGTTCCACCGCGGGGGTAACCGTGCCCGACTCGAGCCGCTCGCCCGCGCCGGTGAAGTCCTGGTTCACGATGCAGCCACTGAGCCGGCCGCGGCGGACGATGAACTGCCGCCCGACTCGATGCACGATCACATCGCCCTGCTCGATGGTGAAGTTCACCAGCGACTCGCTGCCGTCGTCGTTGCGCACGAAGATCGCCGGCAGCTCGCGCCGCGACCCGAACCGCAGCCGGGTCTGCACACCGTCATCCCAGGCCGACAGGGGCTTCAGCGCCGCACTGCCCCGGTACCCGTAGGCGAGGTTGTGCGCGCGCGTGTCGGCGGCGTTGGACAGGCGGCGTTCCAGGTTGTCGGCCGCCCCCTGCAGCGCTGGCGGCGCGGGGTAGGTGAAGCGCAGCGCGTAGATCACATCACCCTGCGCCGGATCGGGGCGCTGCGTGCTGGCGCAGTAGTCGAACTGGTAGGTGCGGCGCGTGGTGAGCACCGTCAGGTTGGTGTCGACTTCGGTAGCCCGCGGCTTCAGAAACAGGTGATTGTCCTGGGCAGCGAAGCTGAGACTCTCGAGATCCCCGGCACCGAGCCCCACAAAACTCTCCCCGGGCTCGAACTGCAGATCGATCTGATAGCCGACGTATCCTTTGAGTCGATAGATCTCATCCGCGGCGTAGGCGGACACCCGCATCCGCATATCCCCGGCGCCCGGCGCGGCCGTGCCGTCGCCGAATGCGGGTGGCGTCAGCAGCAGCGTGCCGGCGGTGAGTGTGAGAATCCTGACACCCATGGTGCGCCCCTACCCGCGCTTCCCGGGCGAGGGCTGTGCCAGCACCTCAGGCTCCGCGGTGAGGTCCACGATCTTGAAGCCGAGCGGATTCCAGCGACGCACGCGCGGATCCTGCGACGGGGAGGTGTAGGCGTATTGAATGGTCGCGATCCAGTGCGTCAAGCGTGCCTCCGCCGCGCTGACCTGACGCTCGGCCGTCAGATAGCGCACCTGTGCGAGGTCACCCACACCGCTGGCACGCTCGAAGAAACTCACCGACTCCACCTGCACCCGTACCGTGCTGCCGTCCTTGTGCACGTTCAGCGGCGAGGCGGGATTGTTGGTGTTCCACAAGGCCGACCACGCCTGGTTGCGCTGCGCGGCGTGAAATGCGCCGCACTCCTCGTAGTCGCTCTCGGCGGTGGCGAAGTTGAAGCGCTCGCAGACGGTTATGTAGTGGGTCAGGAAGTAGCGTGTGACCGTCTGCGTCAGACCGGCCTTGCCGTCGTACACCGGAACGACATCCACGACGCCGCTGCTGTTGTCCACGCGTACCACGAAGGGCTCCACGCGCTTCAGCGGCATCAGCAGAGTCAGAGCGAGCGCACTGGCCAGGGCACAGATCCAACCCGCGCCCGCCGCAGCCCAGGCGCGCCGCGCGCTCAGGTTGGCGTGCGCTACGCGATCCTCGTCCCACGAGGCGGCCTCGCGAAAGTACGCCGCGAGCGGCTCGACGCTCATGGCGCGCTTGAACCGTGATCAGCGGCGGAGTGCCGGGCCGCACCGTGCGCCGCCGCAGGCGCGTTGATGGGCTGCAGGGGTCCATCGCAACGCACGGCGTGAGATGTGCACGCACCGAGCCCGAGGCACACGAGCAGGCACAGCAGTCCGGTTCGGATTCTCATTGAATTTGCCCTCAGAACATGCGCCCTGCGGTGAGCTGGGTCGTGATGCGCGGGTCGGGCGCCTGTGCCCGGTTCGCTATTTTCGCAACGGCGAGTCTGCCGGCGGTACGTGTCGCTCCCATCCCCGTCCGCATACCCCAGCCGATCAGGCGGCTCACCGTCCCGAAACTGTTCAGCGCGATACCGCCGGCGAGCGCCGCCGCGATCGGCATCACCTGGCGCATGAGCAGGAACACCAGCACCGCGATCAGCACCATATTGAGAGCGTCGACCGTCACGATCGCAGTGCCTCGGGCGGCGGTCTGATCCGCGTACGATTCCACGATCTGTAGCAGCAATGCCGCAACGAGCACGGTCAGTATGGTGATCAACGCATAGTTGGCCAGCTGCGCAAGCCAGGCCTCGAAGTAGCGGCGCGTGGCCTCGAACAACAGCAGCGCCATAAACAGCGGTCCGAGCGCCAGCAGCACCGCCAGCGCGATGCTGGAGAGCGCGATGAGGAACATGGTGTACACGCACAGCAGTCCCACCAGCACCCACACGGTCGCACCCGCAATGTAGCAGCCGATGTCCTTGAAGAATCCGCCGTTGTTGAACAGGTAGCCCGCCACGGCTCCGCCGCGGTTCCAGATCGCATCAACGACGGCGACCGGATCTGGCGCGCCGACAACCGCCGCCGCCAGCCGTGCCGGCGCCTGGTAGAACGTGTCGACGATGAGACTGTTGTAGAGCCACAGATGCACGGCGCCACCGAGCACCGCGGCGAGCGTCAGCAGCCGTTTCAGCCCGGTGACGAAGGGTTCGTCGATGCGGCCGGTCAGCTGCAGATAGCCCCAGACCATGACGTACACAGTGGCGAGTGTCACGATCGCCGGCTCCAGGGCCTCGGCCACGCGCGCGGTGTTGGTGCCGATGTAGCTTGCGAGCTGGCCGTTCAGCCAGGTCCAGAATGTCGCAAAGAAGCCCATGCGGCGCCCCGCCCGCAGCGCGCTATGGTTGCGGCTGGAAGCGGCTATCGAACTGGCCGTGACCGGCGATGGCCAGCTCGCGCAGCCGCTGGGCGTGGGCCCACTGGTCAGCCTGGGCGCCCTGGTAGAGCACCTGCAGCTTCGTGTGCTCGTTCTGCAGCATGCTCGTTTCGGCGGCGATGCGTGCCTGCAGATCCAGGATCGCCTTCTGATCCCCGGCGCGCGCAATGGCGTCAATCAGCTGCTGAAGGGCCGCGAAACGGCTGCTCGAGTTGGCGAGTGCCTCGTGTGTCAGGCTCTGCAGCAGGGCTGCGGACTGGCGTTCCGCCTGAAGTTGCGCACTGGCTCCCGGTGACAGCGCCGCCAGCTGCCCCGCGGACAGCACCGATTCGACCTTGAGCGCGCGGCTGAGATCGGCCGCCAGCGCCGGGTAAGCGCCGCCGGCCCCCTGCAACGTGCTCTGCAGCGCAGCCCAGTCCGGCGGCAGGTAGTTGCGCGCCGTGCCGCTCAGCAGTTGCCCCATGCTGCGAGCGCCGGTGATCGCCTGGTATTCCGCCTGTGCCTGCGTGAGCTGATTGCGTGCGGTCGCCACCTGCTGCTCGAGCGTGCGCACCTGCGACATGAGCTGCGTGAGTGAGGCCACATCGATTACCGCAAATTGCGCCTGTGCCATGGGGGTCGTGGCGAGCAGCACCACCCACGCCAGTACAAACCCGATCTCTCGCTTTGCCATGACAGACACTCCTTGCAGGCACGTCGGTATGTGCCACTACTCCCGGCTAGGGGAACTCAGAAAGACCGGCAGCCAGCCGGCGGGATCGTGGCCGTGCTCGGCGATCAGCCGGTGCACGCGCTCCAGGTCACGAGCGCGCCCGGAAATGACGGCGAGCTCCGCCTCACAACCCTTCAGGTCCAGTCGACAGACGACGCTGTGATGCCCCTGCTTGACGAGGAAGCTGCGCGAGCCGGGGTCCAGCTGCTCCTTGATGAGCTTGAATTCGCGCTCACTCAACCCGAAGCCCTGCGTGTACTCCTGCGCGCTCGCCTCGGGGTTGGGAAAGAACACCTTGGTGGGGGTCTGTTCGATGATGGTGCGGCTGATGGAACTGTCGAGCACGTCGCTCGCGCTCTGCGTCGCCAGGCACATGACGGCGTTCAGCTTGCGCCAGGTCTTCGGGCCGTCCTTGGCAAAGCTCGCGAACGCCGGATCCGCCAGCAGTCGCCAGAATTCATCCATCCAGCACACCAGGCGACGCCCGTCGAGGAGCTGGCGCACGAGGTGAAACGCATAGAGCGTAATGGGCGTGCGCAACAGCTCATGATCCAGAAATTCCGTGACGTCGAAGCCGATCGTTGCCCGCGCGGCGAGCTTCGCGACCACCGAGTCGCTCGCATTGTCGAACACCCAGGCGTACTCGCCGTGCGCCGACTCGCACCAGCGTGCCAGACGAGCGTGCAGGCCCTCAGGATCGGTGGGGTCGAGAAATTCAATCAACCGCGACAGGCGTCTCGCGCGCAGCTCAAGCGCGAGCGTGCCGCGCAAGGCCTGATCGAGATCGACGCCCTCCCGAGAGGTGAGCGCGCGAGTGCCTGCGGGACGCACCAGCAGGCGCAGCCAGGTCTTGTGGAATTCGACGTGCTGCGCAGTCACAGGAAGCTGCAGCGGATTGAATCCCGTGGCTCGGCCGTTCCGGAGCTCGAAATACTCTCCGCCGAGCGCGCGCACCAGAATCTCGAGCCCCCGGTCCTTGTCAAAGATCACCTGGGTGGCGCCGTGATGCTCGAGCAGGCTCACTAGGAAGCCGATGAATACGGTCTTTCCGGAACCCGTTGGCCCGCATATGAAAGTATGTCCGGTGTCTTTGCGGCTGCCGCCGTCTGCTTCCGCGGGGTCGCTGGCGTGCAACGAGAAGTAGTAGGGAGAGCGGGCGCTGGTGCACAACAGCGCGAGCGCCTCGCCCCAGTGATTGCCACTGGCCCGGCCGAGCGGGTAGTTGTGGAAGGGGGCCATGGCCGCGAAGTTGCGCGAGGTGATCGGCGCCTTGCGCGGACGCATCGCGAAGTTGCCGGGCAGCTGCGCCCAGAAGGCCGCTTCCAGCGCGAGATCCTCACGTGCCACGGTCATCCCGGTATCACCCAGAACGCTACGGGCGAGAGCCACCTGATCGTTGAGCCTCTTCAGGCGCCAGCTGTCGGCCTGCTCCCCGGACGGCTCCTCGGCATCGGCGAGCACCTGCAGCGAGAGGTGGTGATCGCCCATGACAAACTCATTGCTGCTCAGGCCATCGAGCGCTTCCTTCAGCTGCACAGCCTGCGACACCGCGAAATCCCCGGCGTTGGCCATGCGGTAGAACTGCCGCTGCAAAAGTGCCTGACCCGCGGCGCGCGACAGGAAGGCGAAGGACTGCGTCAGTATCAGTGGAAAGGGTGCCGACAGCAGCCGGTTATACATCCCGATGACGCTCGGGGTCGGGTATTCCTTGATGCCGAGCATCGCGCCGACGCGCGTCGCGGAAGGAGTTCGGTACTCGATGGTCTCAGTGCCGAAGAGCAGACGTGTGGTCGCGAGCCCCTCGCTCAACAATCCCGCCGGCAACGGCACCCGCCGCCATTCACCGTTGATCAGCAGGGCGAGATACTCGAGGAGTGAGGAGCACCAGGTGCTGCCCCAGCGGTAGGTGCCCAGGGCCTCCGGCTCGTAGCGCGCGAGCGAAGCGCGCGTCATCTGGCCGAGCTTCGCGCACGCATCGAGCGCGTCCGCGAGCTCCAGCCCCGAGCTCACGGACCGTGTTCTCGAGAGGGCTCTGGAGAGCATCCCGGCAGCCAGGCCGGCGGCTGGGCGGTACAGCAAGGCGAGGTAGAGCTCATTGACCATCAGCGTTTCGCCGGCGAGGCGCTCGCGATACCTCGCGGTCAGAACATCCACGAAGCCGCGTCCTGTCGTGACCGGCTGCTGCGCGCGCTCGGGGCGACGGACCACGTGAGTCCATAGCGCAATGTTGGGACTTGCAAGATTGCGCCACAGCACGTTCAACCGCTCGTGCCAGCTGTTGAGCTGCTCGTCGTCGGCGCTCTCGAAGCTGGCACCACCGAGACGGAACGCCTGCAGGTAATCGCCGAGAGCGGTTTTCACCACCCGCTCAGCAACATGAGCGGTATAGGGAATGCGCGGCGCGGCTGTCCGCTCCCGACGCAGCGCCGAGGCACGCCTCGTGCTCAACACGGCACCCCTCGCCTCACCTCGCTTGCCACCGGTACCTCGCCCGCGGACCTGCGCCGCCCGTTGGCAGCCGGCAGATCAAGTATCAACGGGCTGTAACTGCTCGCCTTCCACACCTGCAGCGTCGCCAGCCGTGCTGGCAATCGCGTCCGGCCCCACAGCAGCGCAAGATCAAAGAACCGCGGATCCCGGCTGCACAGCAGTGCGCAGACGCCGTGAATGGGAGCGCACAGCAGTAGCGTCAGAAGATTGCGGGTCAGCAGAAACGCCTCCAGGGTAAAGACCATGTTGAACAGCAGCGCCGAGTAGGTAACGCCCCAGCGCATCGGCGGTCGCGTTGCCCCGACGAACAGCGGATCGGCGGTGAGTCCGGCGTTGCGCGCACTGAGGCGGATGGTGTGGTTCATGGCAGCACTACACTCCGAACATCCCGCGAACCCAGATGACGATCTGCGGCGCACCGAAGGCGATCGCAATCCCCAGGATCGCTCCGATACACCACCCCCAGGACACGCGGTTTGCCATCGCCATGGCGCCGAGCACCATCACCAAAATGACGGCGATGGGCGTCAACCACGCGAGGAGGTTCGTTTGCAGCGCGGTCGCGCCCGTCATGAATGGGGAGCTCTGGGCCTGCGCCAGCAGCGGCGCGCAGGCGAGGAGCGCGCCGGCCGCCGCGCTGCGCTGCGCCGTGGTGACCGAACGTGTGAGCATCACGTGCATGTGAGTCTCCGTGGCACAGTCCCTGTTGCGGATTCTCTAGGGCTCGCTTACACCCTGTGCGCCGATGCCCAGACGTGGTGCCTCACCGTCACGCTGCGCCTCACGCTCCTCGCGCTTGGCCTTGCCGGGGGCACCGAAGCGGAAGCCCTCGACGATGAATGAATGGTCGTACTGCTTCTCACCCTGTTTGTCGGTCCAGTTGCTGGCGCGCACCCGCGCCTCGATGAACAGCTGATCGCCCTTGCGCGCATTCCTGGCGAGTGCCTCGCCC
>Ga0209488_10003275_pt1 | contig 13052 bp, 6 predicted proteins | sample Rivendell_Oct201_8_FD_188349 | JGI IMG/M metagenome (GOLD analysis project Ga0209488, IMG submission 188349) | Vadose zone soil microbial communities from the Eel River Critical Zone Observatory, Northern California, USA -... | ecosystem: Environmental > Terrestrial > Soil > Vadose zone >...
CGCTTCCAGCCGATGATCCGCTGGACCACCTTGACGTGCCGGAAGCGCCAGAGCGAGAGCTGCTCGTCGACGTCGATCAGCTTCTCGCACATCTCGTAGGCGTCCCAGTTCTCCGCGGGCTTCTCGTAGATCTCCCGGATCGCCGCGCGCACGCCTGGGTGGCTCTGGTGCGGCTGCGTCACGTCGCGGTCCAGCACGTCCTGCGGAATCGGCTTCCCCCGGCGCGCCAGGTAGCGCAGGAACTCGTCGTACAGGGTGGGTGCCTCCAGCGCCTGCAGCAGCTCGGCATGACCCGCCGGGTCCTGCTCGTGGACCGCCAGCATCCGGCGGTCCTTGTTTCCGAGCATGAACTCGATCACCCGGTGCTGCAGCGACTGGAACCCGCTGGCGGGACCCAGGACGTGCCGGAACTCCCCGTACTCGCTCGGCGTGAGCGTCGCCAGCACGGCCCACTGCGAGACGAGCTGCGCCTGGATGTGCTTCACCCGGGCGAGGATCTTGAAGGTGGGCTCCAGCTCGTCGCGCCGCACGAACGCGACGGCGGCGCGCAGCTCGTGGAGGATGAGCTTGAACCAGAGCTCGCTGGTCTGGTGCTGGATGATGAAGAGCATCTCGTCGTGGTGCGGGGGGTTGCTGAGCGGCGTTTGCGCGGCCAGCAGTTTGTCCAGTTGCAGATACCCGCCGTACGTCATCCGATCGCGGAAGTCGGTAACCACGCTGTCTTCGAGGGACATGGGCGCCCTTCTACCACCGTGGTACGTTCGCCGGATGCGCCGCGCGGCGGCACTCGTGCTGCTCTGCTCGGCGTGCGACGACGCCGCGCCGGCCGCATCGACGCTCCCCGGCCTGGTCGCGGTCTCGGACAATGCTCGCTGGAGCAGCTCCTGCCAGGGCCCCGCGCGCGGCGGGACCGTCTTCCCCAATGCAGAGGTGGAGCCCTCGATCGCGATCGATCCCACCAACCCCCAGCACCTGATCGGGGTCTGGCAGCAGGACAGATGGTCCAACGGCGGCGCGAACGGGATCGTCAGCGCCGCCACGTTCGACGGTGGGCACACCTGGACGCGCAGCACCGCGAAATTCTCCCGCTGCACCCAAGGCGCCTACGATCGCGCGACCGATCCCTGGGTGACCATAGGGCCCGGTGGCACCGCCTGGCAGATCGCCTACGTCTTCGACGCGAACGCGCCCAATCGCGCGATGCTGGTCAGCCGCTCCAGCGACGGAGGCCGGACCTGGCAGGACCCGCACCAACTCCAGCACGACACCACGCCCGATCTGGCGATGGACAAGGAGACGGTGACCGCCGATCCGCTGGATTCGCATTTCGTCTATGCCGTCTGGGATCGCCTCACTGGCTACACCATCCCCAACAACAACCTGGGCACGGGACCAGCGTGGTTCGCGCGCACCACGGACGGTGGAGACAGCTGGGAACCAGCGCGCCAGATCTACGATCCCGGGCCGGACACGCAGACGGTCTCCAACCAGATCGTCGTGCTCCCCGACGGCACGCTCGTGGATCTCTTGATGGTGATCACCCAGAACAGCTCGCTGACTCCCAGGGCCACGGTTTCCGTGCTCCGTTCGACGGACCGGGGGGTGAGCTGGCCGCCGCCGGCCATCCCGGTGAAGGAAGCCGAATTCGTCGGTGTCAACGATCCCAAGAACGGGCGCGGGATCCGCACTGGCAGCGTGGTACCGACCATCGCGGTGGATCGGGCGAACGGCGCGCTCTACATCGCCTGGGAGGACGCCCGGTTCTCGAAAATGGAGCGCGACGGCATCGCCCTCTCCAAGAGCATTGACGGCGGGCTCCACTGGTCCGACCCGGTCCAGGTCAATGGCGCGCCGGCGGTCCCGGCGTTCACGCCCGCGTTGGCGGTCGCCTCCAACGGGAGCGTGGGCGTCACCTACTACGACTTCCGCAGCGACGACGCGTCGGACAGCGGCCGCCTCATGGTCGCGCAGTGGCTGGCCACTTCGAGCGACGGGGGCGCCACGTTCGCCGACGCGATGATCGGCGGCCCCTTCGACCTGCGCTCCGCGCCGCTGGAGCACGGGGCCTACTTCCTGGGCGATTACCAGGCGCTCGTGTCCTCGGGGTCCGTCTTCCTGCCGTTCTTCGTCGCGGTGCCCGGAAGCGGGCCGTCCAGCGTCTTCTTCCGCCCGGCCGACGCCGCAACGGTAGGGCGAGGCGCCCTGTCGGTAGCCCGCAGCGAGGTTCAACAGCTGTGGCGCGGAGCGCGGGAACGCTGGCGTTTCGGCACTCTGTTCAAGTAGCCTGCGCCGCCATGAAAATCTCCGTCCCCCTCCTCGCCGGCGCGGCGCTGGTCTCCTGCGCCCCGTCCGCGACCCAGCAGACGCCGCCGGCTACCAGCAGCGCGCAGCTCCGGCAGGCCCCCCTCGAGGACCCGAAGCAGTTCGTCGCTAAGGTGAACGAGGACCTGAAGCGGCTCTACGTCGACTCGTCCACCGCGGACTGGATCAAGAGCACGTACATCAGCGACGACAGCGAACGGAACGCCGCGTCGGCCAACGAGCGCCTGCTGGCGTACTCCAGCGAGGCCGCCAGGACGGCGACGAGGTTCAAGGACCTGAAGCTCGATCCGGATACGGCGCGGATGCTGTACCTGCTTCGCATCGCGAGCCCAGTGATGGAGGATCCGGCCAAGCGGCTGGAGATGACCACGCTCGCCGCCCGTCTCGAGGGCCATTACGGCGCGGCCAAGGATCCCAAGGGACGCGATCTCGAGGAGCTGGAGAAGATCGTCGATCGCAGCCGGAACCCTGACGAGCTGCTCGATGCCTGGACCTCCTGGCACGACACCGCCCGTCCCCAGCGCTCGCGCTACAGCCGCTTCGTCGAGCTGCAGAACGAAGGGGCCCGCGGCGCCGGATTCGCCAACATGGGCGACATGTGGCGGGCCGGCTACGACATGCCGCCGGAGCAGTTCGAGCAGGACACCGACCGGCTCTGGCAACAGGTCAAGCCCCTCTACGACGACCTGCACTGCTACGTGCGCGCGCAGCTGCAGAAGACCTACGGAAAGGACAAGGTCCCCGACGGCAAGCCCATCCCCGCGCACCTGCTCGGGAACATGTGGGCGCAGGAATGGAGCAACGTCTATCCGCTGGTGGAGCCGTACAAGGGCGTCGCCAACCTCGACGTGGACGCCGCGATGGCCACCCAGAAATGGGATGCGACGCGCACCGTGAAGACCGGCGAGGCGTTCTTCACCTCGCTTGGATTCGATCCCCTGCCCAAGACGTTCTGGGAGCGGTCGATGCTCGTCAAGCCGCGCGACCGCGAAGTGGTCTGCCACGCCAGCGCCTGGGACGTCACCTACTCCGACGACCTGCGGATCAAGATGTGCATCCGGAACCCGCCCACCGAGGAGGACCTGAGCACCGTGCACCACGAGCTGGGGCACGACTACTACTTCCACGCCTATTACAAGCTGCCCCTGCTCTACCAGGGCGGCGCGAACGACGGTTTCCACGAGGCCATCGGCGATGCGCTGGTGCTCTCGATGACGCCCGGGTACCTCAAGCAGCTCGGCCTGGTTTCGGGGGTACCGAACGACGACAAAGCGGTGATCAACGTCCAGATGAAGAACGCGCTCGCCAAGGTGGCTTTCTTGCCCTTCTCGAAGCTGATCGATCAATGGCGCTGGGACGTGTTCAGCGGCAAGACGGCGCCCGCCGACTACAACAAGGCCTGGTGGGCGCTGCGGACCAGGTACCAGGGCGTGGCGCCGCCAGTGGCACGGACCGAGCAGGACTTCGATCCTGGCGCCAAGTACCACGTGCCCGCGAACGTGTCGTACACGCGCTACTTCCTCGCCCGACTCCTCCAATTCCAGTTCTACCGCGCCATGTGCCAGGCGGCCGGACACAAGGGCCCCCTGCACGAGTGTTCCTTCTACGGCAGCAAGGAGGCGGGGCAGCGGCTCTGGAAGATGCTTTCGATGGGAGCGAGCAAGCCGTGGCCCGACGCCCTCGAAGCGATGACCGGGCAGCGCCAGATGGACGGCGGCGCGCTGCTCGAGTACTTCCAGCCGCTGCAGAAGTGGCTCAAGCAGCAGAACCAGGGGAAGCAATGTGGCTGGTGACGCGACAGCCGGCGTGAGCGCGGGCCGTTTCCCGCCCGCGGTCAAGTACATCCTCGGCAACGAGGCGTGCGAGCGGTTCAGCTTCTACGGCATGACCACGATCCTCGTGCCGTACATGCAGCAGTTCCTTGGCTGGCAGCGCAACCGCGCCGAGGGCGTCTACCACGACTTCATCTTCGCTGCGTACGCGATGACCGTGCTCGGCGCCTGGCTCTCCGATCGCTTCTTCGGGCGGTACCGGACCATCCTCTGGCTCAGCTATGGGTACGTCGCCGGGCACGCCGTGCTGGCGGCGATGGACGTCGCTCCTGGCGCGCGCGCGACCCTGCTTTTTCTCGGGATGTCGCTGATCGTGCTCGGCCAGTCCGGCATCAAGCCCAACCTCTCCGCGTTCGTGGGCGACCAATTCAGCCAGGGCGAAGCCGGACTGCTCGACCGCGTCTACTCGCTCTTCTACGTCGCCATCAACATCGGATCGGCCACCTCCCAGATCGCCACGCCCTGGCTCCTCGCGGGTTGCGTTTTCGGGACCATGAAGCTCTGCGAGCACACTGCCGTCGCCTGGGCGTTCGGGGTTCCCGGGATCCTGATGGCGCTGGCGCTCGTCATCTACGTCGCCGGCAGAAAGCTGTACGTGAGGGTGCCGCCCGCAGGCCGCGATCCGAATTCCTTCCTCGCGGTGCTGTGGACGCGCTTGCGAAAAGGCGAAGAAGCGGCGCGCGCGAAACACGGCGCCGAATCGGTCACGGGCATGCGCTCCGTTTTCCGGATCGCCCTGGTGTTCGCGCCGACCATGGTCTTTTGGGCGCTCTACTGGCAGTACGGATCGACCTGGTTCAACCAGGCCGAGCAGATGAATCGCGACGTCTTCGGCTGGCACATGGAATCGGCGCAGATGGAGGCCCTGAACGCGATCCTCATCCTGATCATGGTGCCTGCGTTCGCGTACGCCGTGTATCCGGCGCTGGAGCGCGCGGGAGTGAGGCCCACTCTTCTCCGGCGGATGATCGCGGGCATGTTCATCACCATCCCGGCTTTCCTGTCGGCTGCGATGATCCAGCGCTGGATCGAGCAGGGCGAGCACCCGCACATCGCCTGGCAGGTGATCCAGTACGTCATCATCGCCATCGCCGAAACCCTCGTCAGCGTTACCGCGCTGGAGTTCGCTTATATGCAGGCGCCCAGGCGCATGAAGGGCACCATCATGAGCATGTACACGCTCAGCATCGGGGGCGGCTCGTTCGTGACCAGCCTGGTGACGCGCCACGTGGAATTCTCTTCGCGTACCCAGTACTTCCTCTTCTGGGCCGCATTCATGACGGCGGGAGCGGTCCTCTTCGCCATCATCGCCCGCCTGTACAAGCCGGTCGCCTTCGTCGCCGCCAACCAACAAAAGGCCGCCGCATAAAGACTACTCTGTGCTCAGACTGCTCCGCCGCCCTCGGGGAGGACTTCGCGGGTCAGGTTGCGGATGCCGGAGTCGTGGACGACCACGTCGTCTTCGATGCGGATACCGCCGAAGGGGGAGAGGGCGTCGACGAGCTTCCAATCGATGTCTGGCGAGGGGCGGAAGGGCGCGAGCAGCGCGTCGATGAAGTAGAGGCCTGGCTCGATGGTGAAGACCTGCTCAGGGGCCACGTCCGTGGTGTTGCGCAGGAACGGGTTGTCCGCGCGCGGTGGGCGCAGGCCGCAGCCCACGTCGTGGCATTGCAGGCCGAGCGCGTGGCCGAGGCCGTGCGGATAGAAGGCGCGCGTGATCCCCCGCGCGACCAGCTCGTCGGCGGGCAGGCGCGAGATCCCGACCTGGCGCAGGATCTCCGCCACCTGCCGGTGAGACTCGTCGTGCAGCTCCTCGTAAGGCATGCCGACGCGGACCTGGGAGCAGAGCCGCTGCTGCATCGCCTCCATGCCCGCGACGAGCTCCGAAAATGCGCTCGCCGCGGCCCCGCCCCCCTTCACCCAGGTCCGGGTGATGTCCGAGCAATATCCCGCGAAGGACGCGCCCGCATCGACCAACAGCGATAGCGCCGGCTGCGCGCGCTTCTCGTAGCTGACGTGATGCAAGGTGGCCGCGTGCTTGCCGAGCGCGACGATGTTCTTGTAAGGCGTCTCCGCATCGTCCTGCCGGGTGGTTCCGAGGAAGGCGAGGTGCAGCTCCAGCTCGCTCCGATCGGCGCCCCGGAACAACCGCCGCAGCTCCTGGTGGCCGGGCGCGGCGCGACGGTTGGCCTCGGCGAGGCAGGCCACCTCGTAGGGCGTCTTGCGCATTCGGAGCGCGTCCAGCGCGCGCACCAGCTCCGGCGGGTTCACGTCGGCGACCTTCAGTCCGGCCGCCGCGCTCGCATCGTCGCCGACGAACGCGACCCGACCCCCGGGCAGCTGTGGAACCGTTTCCACCACCTCGAAGGAGCCCCAGAAGTGATCGCTCTCCGGCGCAGGCGGCGCCTCCCAGAAGCTCTGGACCGGCGGCCGCACCAGCACCGGTCTCCGACCCGGAACGGCGATCAGCAGGCACCCCGCCTCGGCGAGTGGGAGCCAGTGCTGGAAATGCGGCGTGGGGCGGAGCGGCCAGTACTGGTCGTCCGCGTCGGTCCGCTTCTGGGGCGTGCCCGAATGCACCACGAGCGCGGCGAATCCGGCTTTCTCCAGCGCGGCCCCGACCCCCCGCGAGATCACCTCGATATGCCTGCGGTGAAGTTCTTTAAAATCCATGGCGTTGGTAACCTAAGACCTTGGTTGTAGCAATTCATTGCCAAATGAGCTAGATAACGAGCCTCACCGGCCATAGTTCAAGCCCATCTCGCGGATCCACGAATGCCTAAACCCATCCACGGCTTGCTGGACAGCCTCATCGAGCAGTTCGCAGCCGCTGTCGCATCCCGTGCGGAACAGATGTTTGCCCGCTCTGCCGCAGGCCGTGCCGCCGTGCGCCCCGGCGGCGTGCGATTGTGTCCGAACCCTGGTTGCAAGAATCCTGGCGCCGGTCCCCGCAATCGATGGTTTTGCCGGGAGCATGCGCGCAGCGTACCGGTTCGAGAGCAGAAGCGCATCCTGGTGGAGCGCGCCAAGGCAAACCAGAACGCGGCAAGGCTCGCCCGCGCCGCCCGCCCTGGAGGGCGCAGCCTGGACATGCGCTGCCGCGTCGAGGGGTGCAAGAACATCTCTCGCGGCCCCCGGTTCGGGTACATCTGCGACAAGCACCGTTCCGAGCTGAGCGCGAAGCAGCAGCGCGAGGCGCGGGCGAAGTGGAATGCCGCGCACGGGAAGAAGGCGGCGTAAAAGCAGTCCATGCCGTTCATTCATGAAGTCGAGGTGGTCGAGGCGGACATCGACAACCTCGGGCATGCGTCCAATCTCGTCTATTTGCGATGGGTGCAGGAAGCGGCGCTGGCGCATTCGACCGCGCTCGGGTTTCCCGAGACGGCCTACCTTGCCCGCAGGCAGGCCTGGGTCGTGCGCACGCACGAGATCGAGTACCTGAGGGCCGCGGTCCTGGGCGACCGGCTCCGCATCCAGACGCGCGTGGTGACGATGAAGGTCGCGAACAGCTTGCGAAAGACGGAGATCCTGCGCGCTGATCAGCTGATCTGCCGCGCGGCCACCGACTGGGTGTACTTCGATCTCGCGCACGGCAGGCCGCTGCGCATCCCCGCCGACCTGCGAGCGGCCTTCCCGATCGAGCCGTAGTCGGCCATAGGATAAAGGTCTCATGCGACCGTGTACGATGCGTCTAGAAACTGTGCGATCGTCCATTCACTGAGCAATCCACAGGGCCGTCCGGACACACCCGGACCCCTTGTTCACAACACGACCACAGGCTGCCCCCAAAAATCCCCAGACACCGCACAGGGACGTGTCCAGATCGTGCGCGTTGCCTCGATTCAGTCGGTCTGTGATTCCGAGTGGTTACTGCCCGGACACGATGGCATGACGCGTGCTCTAGAGATACGCGTGTCCGGCGGCTCGGTGGGCCGTCGGGAACAGGCCTCGAACCCGACTTTTCGAAAGGAGGGACGGGGGTTCAGGCCGGAAAGCTCGAGCGGGTCGGCAGCCTGATTCCAGGCAAGCCAACCCGCGCAACGGCGAGACGCCGAGGGCCAGCCGCGAGGGGTTCTTCACGGTGAAGGCCGATGGTGGAGGGGATGCGAAGGCATTCCCACGTTGTGCGGGGAGAGTACCCGGGGGAGCTGAAGCCCATGAGGGGCGCGGATCGGTCGAGACCCAACCCGTCTCGACCGACACCGCACTAGCAGCGGGGAGCAAGGCCCTGAGGTCGAGGGCGCAGTCGCTGGTCACAGGCGGCTGCGCTCAACGGCAAGAGGGCATGAAGCGGCCGGGGAAACCCGGTACGGCTCCGCGGCGAGGGACAATCCCCTGAAGGGCAAACCCTGGACGTGGCAGCGGGATGAAACAAGCCCGCGAAGGCAGGTGGCGGAGGAAACCGTCGAGGACGTGAGAAACGTCGAGGACGGAACTTGACCGCTGGGTCGGGATTCCCTGCGGAATGGTGGACGCCGCCTGCTGACGTCGCGATGAGGGACGAGGACCCCATGGGAGGCGCTCTTCGGCTGTTCGGTCGGGTCGCAAGGTTCGACCAGGCGCGAAGGGCAGCGCGCAGGCCGCAGGACTCTGCAGGAGGCGGAAAGCTCGCAGGAGGATGAAACTTCATCGAAAGATGGAGCGGACGGCGGACGAAGAAAGACCGCGAGGGCCAGGGTGAAAACCCGAGGCCGTGGCGGGAGCGGGGAACCCAATGCCCCCGCAATTCGTCGGCATACAACACTCCAGGGAGCACCAAATCCAAGAGAGGGAGCGCAGGTCGGGGCAACCCGGGCTGCGCAGCGGCAGGCGAGGCTGGAACCTCCGGAGGGGGAAAGACGTTCTGGGCAGACCTTCGGGTCCGCTGGACACACTCGAAGGGCGCGGGGCGAGAGCCTCGCGCCTTTTGATTTTGCGTTCGGCCAAGGCGCCTCGGGGCGCAAACGTTGGTCCCGGTTGACGTTCAGGTCTTGGGGCTTGGGTCGAGTGGAGGTCCAGAGTCGAAGGTTCCCCCCCAGCCCGACCTGGACCCACCACCCCAAACCCCAAGCCCTGGGCGTCAACCGGCCCGAGACCACAAGGGCGCGATTTCCTATCTCACCTCGACCTCGGCGGGGGCTCCGCAGTCCTCCCAATCCTCGTGGATGCACGCCGACATCATCGGCGGCACCGCCGAGGGCAGAAGCTGCGGCGACAGCCTCAGCGACTGGATCTGCGGCTGCAGCGCCTCGAACTCCGCCCGTACGTCGCCGAGCTCCCGCCGCAGCGCGTCCGTGCGCGCGACCAGATAGGAGGCAGGCTTGCCCTCCCACGACAGCAGAGCCGAGTAGAGGTGGTCGGTGTGCTCGCGGATGCGCTCCTCCCCGGTGATCGCTCCGCCCTCCTTGGTCGCGACGATCTTCTTCTTCGTCGCATCCACCTTCGCCAGAAGACCGGCCAGGCGGGTATCTTGGGGTTGCGCCTTCATCCGTTGCCCCAGGGCGGCGCTGGCGGAGTCGATGTTCTCCACCAGGTCGCTCATCTCGCCGAACAGCGCGTGCACCTTCATCGCCGCATCGAAGTGCTCGCGGCGATCGGCCACCTTCCAGGGCGCGCGGCGGTCCAGGCCGATCTCGAGCTTCGTCTCGTACACCTTCGCGCCCTTGGTGAGCCGCACCGTGTAGGTCCCGGGCACCACCCGGGGTCCCTGCGATCCCGCGAACGCCAGCGTCGCCGCACGCGGCACCCGCGGCGGCTTCACCTGCATGGTCCAGGCAACCCGGTTGATCCCCCGCCGCTTCGACGCCGGGACGGTGTCCACCAGGTGCCCTTGCGCGTCGAGGAGCTCCAGCTTGATCGGCCCGAACAGGTGACGCGTCGGCTGGTAGTAGCTGATCACGGCGCCGCTGGGTGGATTGGGGCCGGTGAAGGTTGCGTCGCCCTCCGGCCAGCCGCCCGAGCCGATGATGCGCTGCTGCGTCGTGCGCCAGGGCAGGAACGCTGCCTCCTGCGCCAGCACTTGCGCGGTGAGGGCGCGCAGGGGCGTGAGGTCGTCGACGATCCAGATGCCGCGCCCATGGGTCCCCAGCACCAGGTCGCCGTCGCGCGGCTGGAACTGGATGTCCCGCACGGCGACCGCGGGGAAGTTGCTGCCCTTGAACTCCGCCCAGGTCTTTCCGGCGTCCACGGAGATCCAGAGGCCGAGCTCGGTGCCGACGAACAGGAGATCCTTGCGGATGAGGTCCTCGCGAATGACGTGGGCGTACCCGCGTACGCCCTGCTCGGGTCCCACCACGCGCGTCCAGGTCCTGCCGAAGTCGGCCGTCCTGTACACCCAGGGATTCATGTCGCCGAACGTGTGCCGGTCGAAGGCCGCATACGCGGTGCCGGCGTCATGCTTGCTCGCCTCCACCCAGCTCACCCAGGAGCTCGGAGGCAACCCCTTCACGTTCCGGGCGAGGTTGGTCCAGCTCTTCCCGCCGTCGCGCGTGAGCTGGAGGTTGCCGTCGTCAGTTCCAACCCAGATGGTGTTGGGGTCGAAGCGCGACTCGCTGATCGAGTAGAGGGTGGTGTGCTCCTCCGCGGAGGAGTTGTCGACGGTCACGCCCCCGGACTCTTCCTGCTTCTGCTTCTCGGGATCGTTGGTGGTCAGGTCCGGCGAGATCCGCTCCCAGGTGTCTCCCCGGTCACGGGAGCGGAAGAGGAACTGCGCCCCGATGTAGAGCGTGCCCTTGTTCGTCGGGCTGATGACGATCGGCGTGTTCCAGTTGAAGCGGAGCCGCTCCTTGTAGCCGGCCTTCGGCTGGATGTCCCGGCCTGTCTGCAGGCGCCGGTCCACTCGGGCGATGAAGCCTCCCTGCGACTCCGCGTACACCCCCTCGGGATCGGTGGGATCGGGCACGGTCCAGAAGCCGTCGCCGCCGTAGAGGTTCTCCCAGACGCTGGTGGTGATGCCGCCCCCGTACGCGCTCGGCGCCACCCAGCTGGAGTTGTCCTGGAGGCCCCCGTACACCCGGTAGGGATCCCGGTCGTCCACCGCCACGTGGTAGAATTGCGATACGGGCAGGTTGTTGTTCTTCAGCCAGCGGTTCCCGCCGTCGAACGAGAAGAAGAGCCCGCCGTCGTTTCCAGCCACGACGTGCTTCGGGTTCTCCGGGTCCATCCAGAGATCGTGCCAGTCGCCGTGCGCATTGAAGCCGCCGGTGCGCGCGAAGCTGCGCCCGCCATCGTCGCTGACGATCAATTCAAGATCCGTCTTGAACACGCGCTCGGGATTGAGGGGATCGACGATCAGCCGCGCGAAGTAGAACGGGCGCCAGATCATCATCTGGCTGTTGTCCCGCTTCTCCCAGGTGCTGCCGCCGTCGGAAGATCGCCAGAGCGCCGAGTCGGTCGATTCCACGAAGACGTACACGACGCTGGAGCTCGAGGGCGCGATCGCCACTTCCACCCGGCCCCAGGGCTTGGGACCGAGGCCTTTCACCTCCGTCCAGCTCCGGCCGCCGTCCGCGGACTTGAACAGTCCGCTGGCGCTCGACGCGTCCGGACCGTTTCCGCCGGACCGGAACGTCCAGCCCTTGCGGCGGAAGTCCCAGAGACCGGCGAAAAGCACGTCAGGGTCCTTCGGGTCGATGGCGATGGTGCTGCAGCCCGTGGAGAGGTTCGGGCCGGTGAGGATCAGGTCCCAGGTCTTCCCGCCGTCGGAGGTCTTGTAGAGACCGCGATCGGGGCTGTCGCTCCAGAGCTTGCCCGGCGCGCAGGCGTAGACCGTGTCGGGGTTGCGCGGGTCGATCGCGATCTGCGTGATCCGCTCGCTCTTTTGCAGCCCCATGTTCGTCCAGCTCTCGCCGCCGTCGACCGACTTGTAGATTCCATCTCCGATCGATACCGAGTTGCGCGTCCACGACTCCCCGGTCCCGACCCAGATCACCTGCTCGTTCTTCGGGTCGATGGCGATGGCCCCGATCGACTGCACCGGCTGCCGGTCGAAGACGGGCTTGAAGCTCGTGCCGCCGTCCTGGCTCTTCCACACCCCACCGCTGGCCGCGCCCACATAGAGCAGCACCTTGCCGTCGATCTTGCGACCTGCCAGGGCGGCAATGCGGCCGCTCATGGCGGCGGATCCGATGTTCCGTGCATTGAGGCCGGAGATCACGCCTCCGTCGATCGCCGGCGCCTTTCTCACCCCCTTCAGCGCGGGCACCTGCGCGAGCAGCGGTGCGGGCTGCTCCGGCGGAAGGATGGCCCGGGTCCCGGGTCCCGCGGGGAAGCGGAAGACGGCGTCATCCGCCGGAACGTTGCCCTCGGCGGTCTCCACCGTGAACCGCTGCGTCTTCGGCCCCCCCTTCTTGCCTGACTCCACCGAAGTGGCGATCCAGACGCCGTTGACCTGCACGTACGAGCCGAAGTCCGTCTCGCTGACCCGCTCCGAGCCGCGGACGGTCCGCTGGCTCACCCGGCGGATCTCCAGGAAGTAGTCCGGATCGAGATAGACGTACTGCACGTCGCCGTCCTTGAGCGCGATACGCAGCTTGTGCGCCGGCGTGCCGTCCACGTCTTCGGTGCCGAGATACCGGACTTGATGCCCCTTCTCCCGCCAGCGCACCAGCGCGCCCTCGAAGTCCGCGTCCTGCGCCAGGCCGCGAGCCTCGTCGGCGGTGGTGCGGAACGGGTCCTTCCGGCCTTGAAAGGGATCGACGCTCCAGCTCTCCTTGCCGTCGTACGCATCGATGGCGGTGAGCCCCTGGAGCGTGATTTCCCTGCGGATCTGGTTGGGGCGCCCGAGCAGCTGCGCGAACTGGGCAGTGACGGAGAAGTCGTCGCCGCCGCCGAAGAACACCCTGCCGGTGACTTTCAGCGTCTGCAGCGCGGCGAGCTTGTCGGCCCCTCCCCGCGCCTCGACGTAGCGGGCTACGATCT
>Ga0209488_10003276_pt1 | contig 13051 bp, 14 predicted proteins | sample Rivendell_Oct201_8_FD_188349 | JGI IMG/M metagenome (GOLD analysis project Ga0209488, IMG submission 188349) | Vadose zone soil microbial communities from the Eel River Critical Zone Observatory, Northern California, USA -... | ecosystem: Environmental > Terrestrial > Soil > Vadose zone >...
GGGGGAGGTGGCAGTGGAGGTGGATGTGGGGCTAGGAACGTAGGACGTGGACGAGGCCACTGGGGTATGTCGCCCCGGCGGTGGAGATCACGGTGGTGTCCAGGTGGTCCGTGGTGAAGTCCATTGCGGTGTTCGTACCTGCGTGGACGCCTACGGCTCCCCTCCGGACTACCGGGGTTGTCCATAAGGACGTCCTCATCACCCTGCTGGGTGGGCGCATCGTTCGGAGTCTCCAGGGGAACCTCGTCATCATAAACAGTGAAACGAAGGAGACCACCTGGCCAGTCGCGGCCACGGAAAGGACGAACATGTCGTTCGTACTCTTCCTCTGAGTGGGCTTCCATACCAATAAGAATACGGGCAAAAGGAGCGCTGGGGGATTGAGTGAAAAGAAGACGAGCAAGATGATAGGATGAACTGATAGGAAAGAAACGGTAAAGCTGGAAAGGTTGGTGAGAATGGGAACGAAAGAGGAATAAAGGGACGGTTACCTGGTCGTTAATTTGAATATACGTAGGGAAAGAGGAATTTGGGAAAGAAAATTTGCGAGTCTCTGAACGATAAGTAGCCTTTATGGTGAACATGGCGGTGATGGATGAACAAGAGGAGAGAGGGGACGAGTTTTGATTAAATAATCAATTCAACACTGCGGCGCAGTTTCCCGCACTTGTTGACTCACTCAGATCCGATGTCATCAACAACTCTCCTCGTATCGACCATCAATTCTGATCCGTACAACCTCAATCTCTCATGGAACTCGGCTGCAAATCATGGTCAACCTTCTCCATTCATCCTCCTTCCATACCACTTTGATCGCCTCAGATCTGCTGCTGCACTCCACGGTTGGCGAGACACTTTTGTTTCTTGGGCTTCATTTCAAGTCACCTGTCAGCATGCAATTCAACAATACGACGGCCCAGGTAAAGGCGGCCCATTCAAGGTCAGGTCATCTGCATACCCACACAAAACGGAACTATATTCCTTTCTTTACCAGCTCCGCCTTGTGCTCCATCCCACCGGAAATATCACAACGACCGTCACACCCATTTCTCCGCGGACAACAGACCCTATGCTTGCGGCTCACATCTCTCCCTCAATGGATCACCTTCCCCAGGCCCTAGGCGACCCGATCACTCTCTTTCTCGATAGCGTCCCCACCCCTTCATCTCTATTCACCATCACCAAGACTACCAACCGTACTCATTACGCAGCCGCGCGCGCTCGTTTCGGTCTCCCAGACGTCGGAGGTTCCGCTGACGTTCTCTTGTGGAACACAAAGGGAATGCTAACGGAGACCTCCGTGCGCAACGTAGCTTTCTTTCGTCGCTGCCGTTGGGTCACTCCCCACGATTCGACGGGCTGTCTGCCCGGCGTGACGCGTCGCTGGCTTCTCGAACAAGGCCTGGTGGTAGCCGACGACCAAGGGTTGCTCACCACGGACCGGGTACAGGAAGGAGAGCTTGTCCTCATATTCAACGCTGTCGAAGGGTGTCGGATAGCCGTCGCTCGCCTTCGCAAAGTCTAACCATTTCACTGCCGGTTTCTTAATATGAAACTCGTTTCTCTTTCTCTACCATGATATTATCCGCATGTCCTATAATCCCGAACGTTCCGATGTATCCTAACATGTATATCTGTTTACAGGTCCTGGATTGCACTTTAGAATACACTAATATATCTTCTAATGTATTCCCTGCTCGACAGCAAGTCGGCAGTAATCTACCCATGGACACCGACAGGCAGCTTCATATTGTGCATCATGGGGTCAACGTCCATCGCCTCGTCATCATCCTCAACCAAGCCATCGTCCATTTCTCTAAGCACATAGTCTACCACGTAGCTTTCCTGCACCAGGCGTTCCATCCGCGTAAGATGACGCTCCGTGTAAGGAATGAGCCCCTCCACGAGCTCATGCAGACCATTGTTCCCCTCATCACCTGTGCTAATACCCTCGAACGCGTGAGAGATGTCCTCTGCTGAGCGAAGTTTCACGATGGCATGTAGCACGCGCTGTGCGACGGCAGCACTCGAAACACGAGTATTCCAATCGCGGACGTAGCGAAGCAACCGCACAAGATCCGCCGACGCCAGCTCTTTTAGAACTTGATCGACCTCGGCGCTCCCGGTCACGCTCGAATCCCCCTTCAATTCCTTGAAGAGTTGAAGTAGGCGACCTGGATGTCCAAGGGACAACGCCACCTCAATCGCGCGTCGGTAATCCTGCAAAGCGACATAATTGAGAAAGTCTTGTTCCCTTCAGCCCGTCGCTGGGTTAATGACACGAAACGGAAGGAAAGAAGCGACTTGGACGTACTTGAGAACAAGTTCCGCACGTGTAGACTCTCTTTCCGCTTCCTGCTCTTCCGTGCAGTCCTCCCAGAACGTAATCACAGAGTCCGCAGCTCCCGAGATGATCGTTTTATTGTCTCGGCTCACCGCGAGGGCCCAGACCTGTCGTCATTCAATCACACAGGTCAGTACGCGCCAAAGCGGCCCACCTTTCACGCACCTTATCCTCGTGTCCGTCAAGAGTAGCGACACACTCTTCCCTCCTGGAGTCCCACACTTTGACGAGGCCATCCGCCGCCGCGCTAATAACCTGGCCATATGCGTCCTTCTCCCCGCCCAGCCAGTCTACCCTCAGCACGGAATTCGCATGACCCTCAAACACTTTCAAGCACGAAAAGTCGTCAAGTCGCCACAACCGCACCGTACGATCGCCGCTACCTGTCGCTAGTGTTCGGGTACCGCGCGCAAACTGCACGCTCCACACCCCTCGCTTGTGCCCTTTGCAGGTACCGAGTAGCTTGAGCATACCACGCGAGCGGTCGACCGTCCACAGCTTTGCCGTCTTGTCCTGCGAACCTGATGCGAGTAGCGCTCCGCCCGGCGATGAGTCAAGCGCATTGATGTCCTTTTCGTGCGCGCGGGTCGTACTGAGACTCTTGCACCGTACTGGCGCCGATGCATCGTAAGCCTCTAGTGGCACACCGCTGAGATCCCAGACCTTGATTGTGCGGTCTTGACTCCCTGTGAATAGGAAGCGTGGCACGTCCTCGCGCCCAAATACAACTGCGCCAACACTCTCCGCGTGCCCATCGCATGTCGCCACACAGCCCCAGCCCAGTTCGGTATTTTGCGGTGCCCAGAGACGAGCAGAGTTGTCTTTGGCACCACTCGCCAGCATTCTCTCAGATGAGTTGGCGGCCAGGCTCAGAACAATATCTCGGTGCCCGGAGAGTAGTCGGGCATCAAAGGACTCGGTCGAATATATACGTATGAGGGAAGAGTTCGTGGCAAGAGCAACGTGGTCAGAGGATTGTCCGGAACTTAGCAACACAGCGTCAATGATCTCGTCATTGAAGCCAATTAGTTGTCGATATAATGCACCGTCAGGGTATGAGTGAAATAGGATATTCTGATCGGCGTGGACCGAGACAATGGAGGAAATTGACGGGTCGAAGCTGTGACATTGAAACTTAATGAGAATACAACGAAACGGCCGAGGCACTCACAAAGCATCCAGTATTTGGCGTTGTTCTTCCTGGTCCTCAGGACTAGCTTCTTGCTCTTCTCCAAAAGCACGAAGTACATGACCTGTTTTTGCGTCCCAGATTCTTACCACGCCCTTCTCCCCAGCAGTGAAAAAGCGAATATGTTTTCGCCGGGAACTTGAGTCGCCAGTGTCCACCTCGTCGCCTAGAATGCCCACAGCCTCGACGCGTTCCAGAGCAGCGATCGTGTTGACCAAGGCAGGCCATGCCTCCTTTTCTTTACCCTTCCCGCTCTTCTTAGACGGCCGCTCGTTCGTGTCCCAAATCAATACCACTTGGTCGCGACCCCCACTGACGAGCCACCGCCCATCTTCGCTGACGTCGAGACCCCTGGGCACACTGACGTGTCCCTCCAATACGGCCTCTGGTTTGATTTGCTTCCCAGTGCGCGCCTGTTCCGCGCCCTTTGTGAGGTCCCAAACCCGGATGCGTGTGTCGACGCTGGCAGTGAAAAGTCGCATCTTGCGAGCCTCGAGGTCCTGTGCGTGGGGATAGCTCCAGGCTATCGCGGAGACGACGCCACCGTGACCGCGGAGGACATGCGTTGGGAAGCCGCGCGCAATGTCCCAAACCTTGACCGTCCCGTCGGTTGCACCTGATGCAAGGTAGGTAGACGTGGGGTCCGCCTTACAAACGTACACCGGTGCGTCATGGGCGCGAGAGACGACGCGGATAGGTGTCACCGGCTTAGGAATTGGAGTGGCAGATGTTGGTAGCCCATATATATGAAGAGCCATGGAAGAGGTAAAAATTATTAGATGCTTGCCCGAAGGTGTGGTACATAGAGCGGTAATTGACTCTGTGTCCTGTAACGGTGTCAGGAACGGCGTTGAAGGTTCTCGGATGGGTACGGTACCCCGGAAAAACGGCAAATTTCTGTGCCACTTTGAAGATCGGTGAGGAGGGCTTGCTCCCCGACACAAGTTACTAGCCAAAGGCCATTTTGAGTGATCGCAACGGGACCACCGGTGTGAAGGGGCGCGATAGTACGCGCTTTCTTGAAGCTGAGAACGGATTATGGATCTGAATTTAGGAAGGGATAAGGAAAACTTACGCCGTCTTAATTTTTTGGCCCTGGTTGTTCAAGTTCATGGAAATTTGATTACATAACTGCATGAGAGTAGCAGTACTACACTTCATCTATCACCGTAGAGTCCGAAGTTCGTCTTCGATCATTTTTCTAATGCGTGCCTCCTCTTCTGCAACACGTTCTGCCTCTTTCCTCCTCCGAACCTCGACATCCAGCATCTCCTCGGCGGCCTTCAGGGCACTTCTAGCCCTCAAGACGTCGGCCTTGGATTCCGATAGTTGCTTGGCCATGCTTGCAACTTCCGACCCCGCCTCTGATGCTTGTCGTCGAAGCATCCCCATTTGAACTTTAAGGTGGTCAATGATATTCTCCGGAAATGCGTCACGCATCATCGAGTTGTCATCTTGCAGTAGGAGGGGTGCACCTTGCGCCGGACTTTCTGAAACGGTAAAATCAGCCGCCCTATCATATGCTGGTGTGATTGGTCGCCGTGGCAGCTTATCGCCGTCTTCTTCGCTCTCAAATTCGTCTTCCATGCCCCACGGCACACCGTAGTCGGAGCGAGTGGTATGCTCTTCGTCTTCATCCTCCAATTGATGATAACGATTGCTGGCCGATGCAGTAGAAACGGTGAGAAGGGAACTCATGTGGTGGGCGCTCAGAGAAGCTTTGTGCGGAACCTCAGTTTGCCGGCGCTTCTCCGTCTCCGGCTCTTTTCGCGGACGACCACGTTTCTTCACAGGTGGATCGCTGTTTACCTCCCGTTGCGGGCGACCGCGCTTGCGAGGGCGTTTCGTGCCAGGAGGTGCATCAAGATTGACAGTCCAGTACGACCCAAAACCGGGGTCGGTCACCGGTCGTGGCTGTCGCTCGAACAACCTATTCAGAGACAAATGATGTCTAACCGATTGCTGAACCGGGAGGAGAATTACGAGTTTTTTTTTTGTATCTCAAATGAGATAGAAGGAAACCGACCTTCCAAGTGGAACCTGCCGTTCTGTAATACGGGTACTTTTCTTCCATAGCAGCGTAAATTTCTCGAATCGTTAGGCGCTTCATTTTGCTCCCTAATATCGCGCATCTCAGGATGACGGGAAGGGTATGTTGGGGGCGCCCATCCGTGTCGGGTAAGCAACGAAGGGTATCGGGACAAGAAGGATGGGCACAATGCTCTTTGAGATTTTGGTGACTACGAGAAACTTTTGACATTCTGGAGGATTCGCCAGCGCTAGACGTAGGTGATGAGGGACGTGAAGGCACGCGGTTGGCCCTGTTGAGCAACAAAAGTTGGAGAGAACGTGATGAGAGGTAGGTAGAATTGCAAACCTTAGCGTTGGGGTATCATTATCTTGGGGATTTAGGATTGTATCCAGGCGGGACATGACGAAGAATACGGGGATATGGAGTTGAGTACGCTGGCCATATATCCCGTGTGGGTCGTCAGCCCTGACTTGCAAACTCCTCCATTGTTCATTTATGAGATCCGATGGCCCGATGGTCCCCTTCAGTCAAACAAAGACACCAATCCCAATTGTTTATATTTTGTTCCAGGGCCCCTCTCAATCACTCATCGAGGAAACGTGAGGTGGTCGTGAGGCTACCCGGCCCGACGCTGACGGAGTTCTTTGAATTGGCACTCGTTGAGATCACTTGAGGCTTTAATATGTCTATCATCCCGCCGCCGCTGTCTCGACGCTCCAGCACCTTGTCTGTTCTCAGATACCTTGACACACTCTCCTCGCTGCACTCTTGGTCGAGCTTGGATAATCTTTCCGTTGCCCCTTGCCAAGTCGGAAGCATACCCCTTATTTTGCATTCAGGCATTACCGACCTGATTAGCGACACCCCTTCTGGCTTTGAGAAAGTTGATTCCGTCGACGTCGATCTAGCATATAAGGGAGAATCTACTTCAGATTATAATACAAGACCACAGGCGAAACTCACGCTACCTCAACAACCTACGGCCATCTCACCTGTGGCTGACTCTGAGCAGAAATCACTATCACATTTGCCAATCGCAATAGAATCGAGCCCCGAGAAAACAGTTCGCACCGCGTCGAGGCACTCCCAGGCCCCTGCTTCCTTGAAGCCATCTGGTACTCAAAGTGTCTCCCTCGACCCATCCCCTGGCCCTTGGATCGGGGGACAATGGAGGCCTTCAGAACGCAAGCGCAACTACTCTACTTCGACCACCGATTCAGGGTCATCCTCACGCTCGGATGCACCACTCATTCCTGATGATGCAAACCGCATCCGAGTCGTGGAGAAAACAGGTATTGGAATTGTGCGGTTTCCTCTTCTTCCGGCGTCCCTTTCTTGGCTAGAGCCGACTTCCCTGGAGGTCATGATTGATCAAGAGGGCTTTCGAATGATCAGACCTGTTTTCAAACTCGCTGGCTATTCCTGTCCGACGACAATGGAAAGTGAATTCATTTCTCTTGGCGTGCATCTCGTCTCTGGGACTGCGGACTTTATGCCCTTGCAACGTAGATCCTTCGCCTTTCATTATTCGACTCTTGATACGCCCCCTGTTCTCCGACGTCTCATGGTCAACGGCGATGGGTCCCATGATTATCTCTCTAGGCAGGCTTACCTCGTCCTCAAAGCCAATGGTCCCTACACTGTCTATGGTACTGAGCCGGTCCAGTCCTCCTCTCGTCCCTTTCCCGTCGCAGAACCTTCCGGTCTTGCATGGAGGTTCGATTACTTTGTCGAGGACAGGAGGACGGAAGCAGGGAGAATCATTCCTGGAGAAAAGACTTTGACCCCTCTTAGTTTCTCCTGCGCGCCAGCTCTGCTTCAGCACACTCAAGCAAAGAAGATTAGTGTTGTGCAAGTGGTCAAAAAGGGTGTCGCCGCGAAGTTGATGTCTGTCAAGATGGAACCCCCCATGCCCCCATGTCAAAGTCAGGTCTTAGGGGCGACGCCGGTGAATTATGCTGGATGTGAGGCTGTTACTACAAAGCACAGGCGTGCCCAGACTGATACACTGCAAGACACGCTGACACCCGACATTCCTACGCACGACTTTGCGCACCACAATTCCTCCGAATCAGGCTATGGTACAGGTGGGGCGTCTCCTCGTTCAGATGATCTCCGGTCTCCGAAGGCAAACATGGGTGAAAATAGGGCTATCGATTCGGCTGAGGCCATTGATTCTCTGATTCCCATGACTACTTTGCACGTTTTTGGCGAGTAGTAGTCGTACTACGAGAATAAATATTATAGCTTTCGCCAGACACGTGATGTATTTGAGGACACCACGTGAGCATTGAGACGCGTCGCACCCGCTTAAGACCGCATCGGACCAAGCAACCCGATGTGGTGGGGAATATCCTGTATTGCTGCGCTGTTCCTCAATTCGGCGGCGCGAGCGCTCCCACAAGGATATCTTGGAGACCTCTTGCCAATGGGGCCAGAAGAATTCGATCCCATCACCACACATATGGAGCAGGCCTCCATACCATCTCAGCAAACTACTCCTTCGCTCCCTGATCTCACGACACACGCCGCGCAACTCACAGCCACACCTGGAGTATCTTTACACTCTCATACACGCCCACTGGCACATCTTACATCAACTCCAACCCCAGCCTCACAACTGCCAACCCCTACTCCAGAAGAGAGTGGCAATGATACGCATTTAAACGTCATTGCTACCAGCACGAGCCAAAATTCCGCCTCCCCAACTTCCACGGGCTATCCTTCACCTTCGCCCGCCGATTCAGAGCTATCCCAGGGACACACAGTTGACTGGCGCATGATCGGAATTGCGGTCATCGCGGTCAGCGTGGTTGGCACAATGATACTGGTCGTCGTGTTTTTCGACCAGTGGTGGGGCTTCTTGTGCGATGTCTGTGGTCATCGCAGGAGATGGTACGGAGGCGGGAAGGAAGAGCTCGTGCCAGATTGGCAGCGCGCGAGCTGGGAATTCAAGATTGAGGGTGAAGACTTGCCGGAGTATCCCTCGTTCGGGTCACCACCAGCGATGCAAGCGCAGGTGCAGGAAGGGCCAATCACCCACATGCAATCACCGCAGGTTGAAATGGTGCAAAGACACAACAAGAACGCATCGCCCACCCACTTGGGGGTTCCTCCGACGTGGGCACTCAAAGATAACGGTGAAGTGCTTGGCACGCAGGGCGTGCCTTATAGACCACCCATACGGCATCCGAAGACATTCTCGCCAAGTGGCGTCGTCGACGAGGCAAGAGCATACAAGTTCCATTCTCCTCTCAGCCGTTCAGACACACTAAAGTCTACAGCCACGGAAGACGCATACGATGGCCTCGCCGCATAGTAGGTGCGACGGGAGGAATTGCGGGGTTGCTTTGAGAGTCGACACATACTCTATTTTATCCCGAGATGCACATAAAGGCACGCTGCAGTGACGAGTGTTCCTTGACGCTTCGAGTCAGTTAGGGCTGTTTAGGAGGGTTCGGTGGAGATTTCGGGGGCGGTGGCATGGCTTTCTCGAGGTAATCGGATACGAAGATGCCGGCTATGGCAACAGTACAGAGCGCAAGAGAAATATTGAGGCGGACTTTGGGAGGAAGGACTAGGAGAGATGAGGGATGAATATGCACTTGCATAAAGACGCTGCGTACCAGAGTATGACTCCCAAATCGTCCGTTTCCTTACGGCCTCTGAGTGTTGCGGGGTTTGTCTGGTCCTGTGATGGGACATGCAAAGTCAGCAGAAAGGAGATTGATCGCCGTCCTCACTGCGCGCTCAACTTTCTCACAGGATCCTCACAATGTTCACGGGCCTCGTACGCAGCATATAGTGCCATTTCTTTTGGTGAATTCATATAATCTTAGATCGAACATTTGGGAACCGTCGCTGCCATAATTCGCGACGGTGGGGGGTGTACATTAACTATCTCAGATGCAGGGCCAATCCTCGGGGACTGCCACCTCGGTGATTCGATTGCGGTGAACGGAGCCTGCCTCACCGTTACCAAGTTCGATGCTCAGGAGAACGGAGGTTGGTTCGAGGTCTGGCTTGCCAACGAGACGTTGGAGAGAACAGATCTAGGTACGCACCATGAAGTGTGAAGAATCAGATCAGAACACATTGCATGACTGCGAGTCAGGAGAGCGGAAGGTCGGCGACCAGCTCAACTTGGAGCGTGCCATGGGTCCCCATGTCCGGTTCGGAGGACATTTCGTGCAGGTTAGTTGATGTCTCTCCTACAGTTATTCTTACAGGCGCCCACTCTCTTCTTGCTTGCACGCGGCCAGGGTCACGTTGATGATACCGCAACATTGATTTCCAGAACACCTGACGGCGACTCCTTGCGGCTCCTTTTCCAGCTGAACGAGGCAACGCCCACGCGGCCATCCTTGTTACCGTACCTGATCCCAAAGGGTTATGTCACCATCGACGGAACTTCCCTCACTCTGACGGAGGTCAAAGACGACAAGCGGACATTTGGAGTCATGCTCATTCAACACACTCAGGAGAAGATCACGCTCGGAAAGAAAAGCATAGGATCGAAGGTCAACATAGAAGTGGACATGGTCGGGAAGTACGTGGAGAAGAGTGTGACGGCCACGCTAAGTGGCCGGGGTGGTGGGGAATGGCAAGGGTTGATTGAAAAGATTGTGCAGGTCGAGTTGGCTAAAAGAGGGATTTAAACTTGATCGCTAACTGAATGTCACCACTCTCATTCTCCGATAACACGCTCTACTCTCTCAATTTTTGAAACGTCTATGCATCTATGGAGAAAAGCAAGGTACTTGCTACACCCAGGGCGCTCTAATTTCATTTAGCAACTCACATCCGGTGAAGGTAACAGCCAAAGTGATCACTCTCCAGTCAAGACCTCCTTCACGCCCGCACTCTCCCTCAAAGGTCAAACCTCCCCACCCTCCTTCATCCACGCTGGCCGAGCCTACTTTTCGTCCAAGGGCAAAGGTTAGCAGCAGTGTCATCACCAGCATTGGCCGGACATCCTCGTCATCAAGTGCCGAGAACTCCACTGTCAAGTCTACCGCACGGGCACCTTCCCCATTCAAACGAACACACGGACACGCAAGGAAGCTCTCATCTACCCGCTCCGCCGTTGATATTCAAGTCTCGAGACCAAAGGCTTCTCTGGTGCCGCACGAGCTGTCCAGGCAGCGCTCTTTGACCTCCACCCTCGAGGCTTCCTTCACCGGGCGAAGGCGCAATAGCACTCACCCAACTCCTCCTGCAACACCCACCCTCCGCCTCTCTCCAGACAACCCCTCCACGAGTCCTCCGATACGCGTGAAGGCGAAGGTATCTAGCGTGGCCAAGTCCAATGGATTCAGTGCGTCACCTACACCTGCCCCACCGGGCTCGTCCTACCCCTCGCCCCTGCCGTTTGCCACGATACGTCCCGTAGAAAGTCGACCGCGCACACCTTCAATAGCAGATCTCAGAGGATTTGGTTCCAGGCCACCCTCGCCTACGCCTACTCCCTCGACAGTTCCTGCTACTGTATATCCCATCACGATGTCATCGCCTGCCGCGAACCCTCACCGGTACGCCCCACGCGTTTCCCCGAGCACAGCCTCGGCGCGTTTTCAGTCACTTTCTCCTCCAACAAGCCACGACCCTGGCAACGGAGTTCACTCGCGTAGTTCCGCGAAAGTTGATCCAGCAGCCATACCTTTGCCCCCTCAGTCACCGCCCACCTCCACATTGTCGTTCTCTTCACAGTCCTCAAGAGACACGTCTGTCAGCGGTAGTACCGCACCCACACCAAACTCCCACGCGCATAACACGATCTTTATCACCGGAGGTGCGGCACATGGTCCCGACCAGACTTTTGACGTGTCCGATAGCCCATGTGACCCGAACTCGCCCCGCCATTCATTGGGTAGCCCCGCAGCAAATACAGATTCTGATCGAAAGATCAGAGCGGAGGCCAAGACGAATCGCAAGGTACCGATCTAACCCTCTCTCATGCATACCTGCCATTCATCATGCCTCGGTAATTACAGATCGAGGACTTGGAAATTACGAATAGATCCCTTCTTGCCATAAATTCTAGTCTTGAAACGACCAGGCATAAGCAAGCCGCCGAAATTAGAGAGCTACGGCGGAAATTGCGCGAGTCACGTCTCATGTTACCCCCACAAACATATCGTGCCATCAAGTCATCGCTCGGTCCCGAGGACATGGCGGATGATGAGGACGTAGATGAGGATGATGAGGACAACAACGACGATGGAGACGAGCACGATGAGACCTACGGGCGTATCAAAGGTATGCTGGAGGATCTTCTCGAGACGGGGCGTCGTGCACTCCGCACCGAGCCGTGGGACTTTGGAAAGCAAGGCAGCGGAGTCAAGGTCCTTTCTGCGGAGGAAGTACGCACGTGGCGTGGCGACATTGGCGATGACTTATCTTCTGTACATTCTGCCCCGACTGACGCCGAAACAGATGATGAACGTCACCTGCAACGCAACGACCCAACATCTTCCCAAGCTAAGGACATCAAGATATCCCCTAGTAAAGATGATGACGAGAGAACCGTAGAGATGGGCGACGACAAGCACAGCGCCGGGAGCCTGCCTCCCATCACTGTTACATTTTCATAGAGTCGTCTTGTTACCCTTGATTGGAAGATATTCACTATACGATACCATGCATTTACGATTCCTTCCCTGCTCTGACATTTGTCGCATTGCGTCCACGACCATTCAATTAATCCATTTAATAACACGCCCATTGTACATCAACCTCTACTGTTCGTCATCTGTAAGCCTACAGGAACGATAGACCTGAATCGGATCCAGTCGCCCATGGAATCATCCACCTTTCTTTGATTTATTCATTCTCCGCCATCCTCTGCGCACGCTTAGCAAGCTAACGAGGTCGAGTCAGCTACTGTTACAGAAGCCGTAGGAAATGAACTTACAGCAGCGGCCAGATCCATCTGGCCTGGAGTGGCCCCACTTGGCTTGGCCGCACCCGGTCGTGGCGCACTCGGCGCAGGCGGAGGTCTCGAAGCTGTCGGGACGGGCGGTCTCCCGGGTACCTTCGGCGCTGTCGTGGGCTTGGGAGCCACGGGTGGGGGCGGGGCCGGCTTCTTCCCAACTGGGAGGGCCGGAGGCGGCGGCTTCGCCCCGGCAGTACTCGACGGCCTCGAGATTGTTGGCGTTGTCCCCGCCGATGGGGCCTGTGGCCTCTTCCATGGCGCTGCGGTGCCATTGGGCGGTGCCATGCCGGGGAAGACGGACACGGGCTTCGCAGAGGCATCTGCGGTGATGGATTGTAGCTGGACCCTAGGTTGCGGCCTCGGCGCAGGCGTTGGAGTCGGTCTTGAAGCGACCACCGGTGCAGCAGGAGGGGCGGGAGGTCGTCGCGCAGTAGGTGGAGGGGGCGGTGGGGGCGGAGGCGTGTCCAGGAACGTCTTCAAGATATACACGCCACGGAAGACGGGCGAGGTCCGCGTGGCGTAGGACGTCAGCGTCAGGATGCTGCCCTGGCC
>Ga0209488_10003277_pt1 | contig 13047 bp, 12 predicted proteins | sample Rivendell_Oct201_8_FD_188349 | JGI IMG/M metagenome (GOLD analysis project Ga0209488, IMG submission 188349) | Vadose zone soil microbial communities from the Eel River Critical Zone Observatory, Northern California, USA -... | ecosystem: Environmental > Terrestrial > Soil > Vadose zone >...
CCCACCCTCCCACCCTACGTCCTCGCACGGCTCGGTCCTCCCCTGTATTCGCGCTACCCACGGTCCAAAGACGTCGCGACGGGTGTCGTGAATGCGCTGCTGGTCGCGGGCGAGGTTAACCTCGCCGTGTTCTATATCAGCGGAGTGTATTATCGCCTCGTGCGCAGGCTCTTGGGCGTACCGCATGTGCGTGCAACCCACCCTTTTACCCCCCACCACATATCACATGCCTACCTAGGACAGTATTGACGCTCGAATCCGGCAACCCTGCAGATTTCCGCAACAGCGATCGACCCGAACACCCGACCGCCATCGTACTCATTGCTTGGCGTCCTCATCCTCGTTCGAATAGGCTATCGCCTCCTGAACTACTTGCGGGCCCGTTCACCGCAGCCCACGCCATCCATTGCCGACGCGAAGAGCCCCAGTTCGGGCAGTTCCGACGAACCGCGGCTTGATGATCGCCCCATCTCGACGTTGCTCAATTACGACCTGGAAGCCGACCTCGCTTCATCAGGCGAGAAGGAAAAGCTGACCGTTCTTGACCTCGAAACCGTCCCGGCGTCTGTGAGAGCTGGCAGGACGTGTACGCTTTGCTTGGAAGAGCGTACTTCGAGTTGCGTGACAGAATGTGGACATCTCTTTGATTGGAATTGCATATATAATTGGGGAAGGGAAAGGGTGCGTCCTTGCTTCTTTGTAAATGACGTTGAGTGGAGATTCTGAGGTTTCTTTCGTGTAGGCGGAATGTCCCCTCTGCCGCCAGGAATTGAATTTGACAAGGCTTTTACCCATCTACAATTTATAACGAACCACTTGCATTGGCTGATTAAATCCGACAGCAAAGGCGACCACGTGTGGGGACGCTGAGACATGACATGTACAGCGAGGTAACTTTTACACGACCATAAATCTAGAAGGCTAGAGGATGGATCATACAACTGGCTGGATGAGTGTGATGTTATCCCCTTTCAACAAGATGCGCCCTGGCAAGGGTTTGTCAGTATTCACGACTCCTGGGGGCTCACGCACCTAGTTCCCGCCGAGGCTTTGTTTCCTTTACGTACACTTCCGTTGCCTCATCCAAGACCACGTTCATGAATTCGTCAAAGCCCTGAGTTAATTGGGATATTAGCATACATGGTCAAAAGGTAAGCGAGAGAGAATAAAGAGAAATAGTGGATTTGGGTACGCGCAAATAGAGCACTCAAAAGAAATCGAAAACATTTAGCGCTGCCCCTTGAGTGTGGCGATACAACTTCAACACAACGTCGAAAGCCCTTAAGTTGATCACGTACAATAATTCGAGCCTCTATCCGCATTTCGACGTTGTCGTATAGCCAGATGATAACTTTCGTTCTCTGAAAGACAATGGTCAGAACATATCAGATTGCGTGATAACAGCCCACGACGGCGCACCTGTTGTAGATTTTTGAAAATAACATTCTGCCATATTCGTGAGAGATCAGGTTAAGGGTGCGATAAAACCAATATTACGCACGATGGGTTGGATCATCACACGCGGCTGACGTCCCGACATGTTGAGAGAGTTGATACGGTTCGTGTGTGGTTGTGGTTGAGAGAGTGCCGCGAACGTAAATTTGGGTTAAGGTTTGCGGGTTTGTGGAATCTGAATTTGGGTCGATTGGGAGACGCGTCAACGGGATCTCTCTCAACACTTGCCTTCCTTCCGTCACGATGGAGGTACGCATTTTTCGCGTCTATCTTCGCTTTTTCTCGTGTCGGCTTACCTACCCTAACCGCAGGTACTGGCACCAAGTAACTCGTCCACCGCTGCGGCGGTAACCTTCATCACCTTCGTCCAGGACCTCAAGAAGAAAACCAATGCATGGGCCCCGATGATCGAACTCTGTGCTTCGGGAGAAAAGACCCTGGAACGATTCCGATACCAATTTCCTGATGACTGGCTCTACAGCGACCAACTACGCGGGGAATGGAGCGCTTACAACGAGATTTTGAAGAGGAAGAACGACTCAATCCAGGAACAGCTCGGTGCGCTCGCCTCTTGTCATTAATGTCCTCCATCGTTTTAAACGTCTGTACAGCTGGTCTTCAACTCAAGGTCGTCGCCGAAGACAAGATCGTGGAGAACAAGATCAACGACATACTGGAGGAATGGGTTCAGACGCGCCCGGTGCAGGGCAACATGCGTGCGGACACCGCCATGAACACGATCAACGTATTCGAGGGCAAGCTCAACCGCGTGCAGGAGGAATACGACCTGCTCTGTCGTGCCAAGGAGGCCCTGGACCTGGAGCTCATCCGCCACACCCGTCTCGAACCCGTTTTCGAAGAGCTAAGGGACCTCAAGGCCGTCTGGACGGCACTGTCCGGCATCTGGAGCCAGATCAGCGAACTACGCGAACTGGCATGGGCAACTGTGCAGCCGCGAAAGTTGAGGCAACAGATCGACGGGCTGCTGAGCAGTACCAAGGACATGCCGACGCGGATGCGGCAGTATGCCGCCTTTGAATATGTACAGGATGTATTGAGGGGGTTGCTCAAGTCGAACACCCTTATCGGAGAGCTGAAGAGTGAGGCTCTGAAAGACCGTCACTGGAAACAGCTATTCAAGTCGTTGAAGACGCCATCTCAACCAAGTCTGACCCTGTAAGTCATCCTCCTTTTCATCGATCTTTGTCGAACTCACGTCATGCATAGTTTGACTTTGGGCAATGTTTACGACTTGGACCTGAAGAAGAATGAAAGTAAAATCAAAGATGTCATCATTCAAGCTCAGGGAGAGGTTTGTTCGCTGTTACTCATCTTTGTCTCCTTGATTTACTGGCGTATAGATGGCTCTTGAGGAGTACATCAAGCAAGTCAAGGAAACCTGGACCAACTACACCCTTGACCTTGTTAATTACCAGAACAAGTGTCGTTTGATCCGGTACGCACACGTTTGCCTTCACTTTCTTTGAGGCTGACGCTGAATATTTCTTAGTGGTTGGGACGACCTGTTCAACAAGTGTAGCGAGAATCTGAACTCCTTGGTAGCTATGAAGCTATCACCTTACTACAAAGGTGTGCTCCCCTTATATAATCGTTATTCACTCTTGCGCTGAAACGCTTCTGTAGTATTCGAGGAAGAGGTAGGCTCACGCTGTTAACTTTCCGGATTATCGTTGATATGCTCTCAAGGCGAGCTCTTGGGAAGAGAAGCTCAATCGGATACACGTCCTTTTTGGTCAGTCCCTTTGATCCGCTCGATCGTGAAGTTACACTGACATATCAATAGACATATGGATCGATGTCCAACGTCAATGGGTATACTTGGAGGGCATATTTTCTGGGAGTGCCGATATCAAACACCTCCTCCCTGTCGAGAGCGCACGCTTCCAAAACATCAACACCGAATTCCTGACCGTGATGAAGAAAGTTTACAAGTCGTCATTCGTCACAGACGTCATGAATATCCAAGGAATTCAAAAGAGCCTCGAGCGGTTGGCAGACCTGCTTAACAAGATACAAAAGGCCCTCGGAGAGTATCTTGAGCGCGAGCGAGCTTCCTTCCCTCGCTTCTACTTCGTTGGTGACGAGGATTTGCTCGAGATTATCGGGAACAGCAAAGACATCGTGCGGATAATGAAACATCTCAAGAAGATGTTCGCGGGCATTGCGACCATCAAACTCGACGATGACATAACGCAGATCCAAGGGATGGCTTCTCGCGAGGGCGAAGAGGTCTCGTTCAAAGAACCTATATTGCTCAAAGATTATCCCAAGATCAATGACTGGTTAGCCAGAATCGAGTACTCCATGCGTTTGTCGCTGGCACAACTGCTTTGCGATGCCGTCGATGAGTTGCAGACCTTCTATGGCACTGGCGGGACTTTGCCCATAGATAGGTTCATCGGCTGGGTGGAGAAGTTCCCTGCGCAGCTTGTCACGCTGGCCGTTCAAGTTGCCTGGACTGCCTCTATCGAGGCTGCTTTTGAGGCATCTCAGCCGCTCACCATGCCTCTTGATACCATCAAGCAAAGCTTGGATCTCCTTGCCGATATCGTACTCACGGAACTCAGCCCTGTCACCCGCAAGAAGTGTGAGCACCTTATTACCGAGCTAGTACATCAGCGGGATGTGACAAGGACCCTCATTCAACAACGCGCAACTGATAACAAGAGCTTTGCATGGCTATATCAAATGCGTTTCTATCTCGACCGCGCTACAGACAACCCGCTTGACCGATTGGTCATTCGTGTAGCGGACGCTTCGTTCCCGTATGGATGGGAGTACCTTGGTGTTTCCGAACGCTTGGTCCAAACCCCGCTCACAGATCGGTGCTATCTTACGTTGACGCAAGCTCTCGACACGCAGCTCGGTGGAGCACCGTTCGGGCCTGCCGGTACGGGCAAGACGGAATCAGTCAAAGCGCTTGGCCTTCAACTCGGCAGATTCGTGCTTGTCTTTTGTTGTGACGAGACATTCGATTTCCAGGCGATGGGCCGTATCTTTGTGGGGCTCTGTCAAGTTGGCGCATGGGGTTGTTTCGATGAATTCAACCGACTGGAGGAGAGAATTCTCAGCGCTGTCAGTCAACAAGTGCAAAGCATACAGCAAGGTTTAGCCGCACTAGTGAAGAATCCGAATGCGGAAATCGAGCTGGTAGGCAAGAACCTGAAGATCAACAAGAACATCGGAATCTTCATCACCACTAATCCTAATTATGCTGGTCGTTCACAACTCCCGCCGAATTTGACAAAGTTATTTAGGCCGTAAGTGCTCGAACATCTCTTGCGAATGCACCTCTCTGAACGATCTTCCAGTATGGCCATGACTCGTCCTGATCGTGAGCTTATTGCCCAAGTCATGCTCTTCTCCCAAGGATTCCGCACGGCCGAGTCACTCGCGTCCAAAATCGTTCCGTTCTTCAATCTTTGTGACGAGCAGCTTTCCCCTCAACCGCACTACGATTTTGGTCTGCGTGCGTTGAAGGCGGTCCTCGCAAGTGCTGGTATCCTCAAGCGCGAGCGCCTTCAAGAAGCGCGGTCAAGTGGTGATAACCCTGACCTTGCCGGGCTCTCTGATGTCATTTCCGAACAAGTGATCCTCATTCAGAGCGTTACCGAAACCATTGTGCCAAAGTTGGTTGCAGACGATGTACCTCTGCTCACAAGGTTTGTCCTCTGAGATCTTGAACCGGAGTTATCGATCGAGCTACTCGTTCCACAGCCTCCTTGCCGACGTTTTCCCTGGCACTGAGTATATTCCTGTGGACCTTGGCGCTCTACGCAGCCACATCAGCAAGGTTTGCGGAGAGAAGCGCCTAGTCGAAGGGGACCGCTGGGTCAACAAGATTTTACAACTCTATCAAATCCAGAAGATCCAACACGGGCTTATGATGGTGGGACCTTCTGGAAGCGGCAAGACAAATGCTTGGCAGGTCTTACTTACTGCACTTGAGCGACTGGATGGGATCGAAGGTGTCGCGTACGTCATCGATCCAAAGGCCATGCATAAAGATGCATTATATGGGACACTCGACCCGACGACACGCGAATGGAACGATGGCCTTTTCACCCATGTCTTGCGCAAGATAGTCGATGACGTCCGCGGCGAAAGTGGGAAGAGACATTGGATCATCTTTGATGGCGACGTCGATCCCGAATGGGTGGAGAACCTGAACAGGTCTGTACCTCACTCGGCCCCTTTCCTTCTCTGGTTATTGAAACATAACTTGAAACAGCGTGCTGGACGACAACAAATTACTCACACTGCCGAATGGCGAACGCCTTAATCTTCCTCCAAATGTCCGTATCATGTTTGAGGTCGAGCATCTTCGTTATGCCACACTCGCAACTGTCAGTCGTTGTGGCATGATCTGGTTCAGTGAAGACGTCGTCGAACCTCCAATGATCTATCGCCAATATCTTGACACCTTAGCGGCTGTACCGCTGGATGCTGAAGACGACGAGGCTTCCGGCTTCACAGGTCGGCGTGTGGAAGAGGGAGCCGATGAGTCAAGTATCAACCTATCCACACAGAAGCAGATTGCCACTGTCTTGGAGCCATACTTTTCCGATGGTGAACTGGTTGGGGCTGCCCTCGAATACGCATCCAGCATCGAACACATCATGGACTTCACAATCACGCGTGCACTGAATACCCTGTTTTCCCTGCTCAACAAGACTGTTCGGAATATTCTGGAGTACAACTCACAACACTCTGATTTCCCCCTCAGCGCGGAGCAGGTAGAGCAATATGCCACGAAGCGGCTGCTCGTTAGTATTATCTGGGCATTTTCCGGAGATGCAAAGCTCGACTTGCGCGCTGAGCTCGGGCACTTCCTCAGCCAAAGGACGGGAGTGGACCTTCCCCCCTTGATGGCCGGGGCCTCCTTGATCGATTTCGACGTTCATATTGCGAGCGGCGAATGGGCAGCATGGAGTGCCAAGGTCCCGCAGATCGAGATTGAACCACACACAGTAACTGCGTCCGACGTCGTGGTCCCCACCATCGATACCGTGCGCCATGAAGAGGTCCTTTACTCTTGGCTTTCTGAGCACAAACCCCTCATGCTTTGTGGACCCCCCGGTTCTGGGAAGACGATGACATTATTCAGTGCTCTAAGAAAACTTCCCGACATGGAGGTGGTTGGTCTCAACTTCTCGAGCGCGACGACGCCGGAATTGATTTTAAAGACCTTCGAGCAATATTGTGAATATCGAAAGACCCCCAACGGCGTTCTTCTGGCCCCTGTTCAGCTGGGTCGCTGGCTCGTGGTGTTCTGCGACGAAATCAATCTGCCAGCCACCGATAAATATGGGACTCAGAGGGTCATATCCTTTATTCGTCAGCTCGTCCAGTCCGGTGGCTTCTGGAGAACTACCGATATGTCGTGGGTCAAATTGGAGCGTATTCAATTTGTAGGCGCATGCAATCCCCCCACAGACCCCGGCCGTGTCCCACTTAGTCACCGATTCTTGCGCCATGCTCCACTTATCATGGTCGACTATCCTGGAGAGGTTTCGTTGAAGCAGATCTATGGCACATACGCCCGTGCTGTGCTAAAGGTCGTCCCCAATCTTCGTGCATACACCGAACCGCTCACCGACGCTATGGTGGATTTCTACTTGGCTTCACAACGACGGTTTACAACCGACATCCAAGCCCATTACGTCTACAGTCCTCGTGAACTTACCCGATGGGTACGCGGAATTTACGAAGCAATTCGGCCGTTGGAGATCCTGACTGTCGAAGGTCTCGTGCGAGTCTGGGCACATGAGGCTCTCCGACTCTTTCAAGACAGACTGGTTGCCGAGGAAGAAAGGCAGTGGACAGACGAGAACATTGACGCTACTGCCATGACCCACTTCCCCACCATTAACAAAGACGAAGCCCTTGTACGGCCGGTCTTATTCTCGAATTGGACATCAAAGAACTATATTCCCGTGGACCGTGAAGTTCTTCGCGAGTATACAAAGCAGCGCCTTCGTGTATTCTACGAAGAAGAACTCGACGTTCCTCTCGTTCTATTCAACGATGTTCTTGATCACGTCCTCCGTATTGATCGTGTATTCCGTCAAGTCCAAGGCCATCTTTTATTGATCGGTGTCAGTGGAAGTGGCAAGGTATGGGTTCTCCCCTGATCACAGATCGCCGTTGACTTGGTAACACTTAGACTACGCTATCCCGTTTCGTCGCATGGATGAACGGTCTCAGTATCTTTCAAATCAAAGTCTCCAATAAGTATACTGGTGATGACTTCGATGAAGACCTGCGTACTGTACTTCGCCGTGCCGGCACCAAAGGAGAGAAAATCTGCTTCATCATGGACGAATCGAACGTCCTCGAATCCGGGTTTTTGGAACGCATGAATACTCTCCTCGCCAACGCAGAAGTACCAGGTCTATTTGAGGGTGACGAACACGCTGCTCTCATGACGGCTTGCAAAGAGGGTTCGCAACGTGATGGCCTGATGCTGGATTCACACGAAGAGTTGTATCGTTGGTTCACTCAGCAAGTGGCGAAGAACCTCCACGTTGTTTTCACCATGAATCCTCCTGAAAACGGTCTAGCCTCACGCGCCGCTACTTCTCCAGCCCTTTTCAATCGTTGCGTCCTCGACTGGTTCGGGGATTGGTCCGATCAAGCCTTCTACCAAGTTGGCATGGAATTTACTCATACCCTCGACCTTGACTTATCGTCGTACTCCCCGCCCGGCATCTTCCCCATCGCCTATCGTGAACTTTCCATGCCGCCCATCCATCGCACAGCGGTTGTCAACGCCTTGGTCTATGTTCACATGTCATTGTACCAAATCAATCAACGTCTCAGCCGCAGGCAGGGTCGCTACAACTATGTCACGCCCCGTCATTACCTGGATTTGTAAGCAACCTTTTCACCTCCCCATCCTCCCGTATTGACCCGCTACAGCATCAATCATTATGTTCGTCTTTACAATGAAAAGAGGGACGAACTAGAAGAGCAACAGCGGCATCTCCATGTCGGATTGGATAAACTTCGCGACACGGTCACACAAGTCGAGCAGTTAAGAAAGAGCCTCGCTGTCAAGCGTACTCAACTCGAGGCCAAGGACAAGGAAGCCAATGACAAGTTGCGACAGATGGTTGCCGATCAGCAGGAGGCTGAGCAAAAGAAGGCCGCTTCCATCGAGATCCAGGCTGCTCTTGTTAAACAGGACAAGCATATCGAGCAACGTCGTGCAGTGGTGATGGCAGACCTCGCAGACGCAGAGCCGGCTGTTCTAGAGGCACAATCTGCTGTCAGCAATATCAAGAGGCAGCACCTCCAGGAAGTCAGAACAATGGCCAACCCACCGGAAGCCGTCAAATTGACGATGGAGTCCGTGTGTACTGTCTTGGGACATAAAATCGATAGCTGGCGTACTGTCCAAGGTATCATCCGCCGCGATGATTTCATTCAACGAATCGTGAACTTCGATACGACCAGTCAGATGACGAAAGGTCTCCGGGACCAAATGAAGAGGGATTACTTGAGTCGCTCCTCTTACAACTTCGAGACTGTCCAGCGAGCCTCCAAGGCTTGTGGTCCTCTCGTGAAATGGGTCCTCGCTCAAGTCCGCTTCTCCGAGATTCTGGACAAGGTCGAACCACTGCGATATGAAGTTCAGTCCCTCGAACAGCAGGCCGAACAGACTAAGCAGCAGGCAGCCACGATTATCACGATGATCTCGGAACTCGAGGCCAGTATCCAGAAGTACAAAGAAGAGTATGCCATCCTCATCAGCCAAACCCAAGCCATCAAGTCCGAGATGGAGCGCGTACAAGGAAAGGTCGACCGTAGTATGAAGCTTCTAGAAAGCCTGTCGTCGGAACGGGCGCGCTGGGAGGCGGGAAGTCGAACCTTTGATGTTGAGATGAGCACCATTGTTGGCGATGTGCTGCTCTCCGCCGCGTTCCTGGCATACGGTGGCTTCTTCGACCAGCACTATCGCGAAGTCATGTGGCAAGAATGGATCAGCCATCTGACCGAAGCCAACATCAAGTTCAAGCCCGAGCTTTCCTTCACAGAGTACTTGTCCACAGCTGACGACCGTCTTGGCTGGCAATCGAGAGGTCTACCATCCGACAATCTCTTCACGGAGAACGCAATCATGATGAAGCGTTTCAGTCGTTATCCGCTTATCATCGATCCCACGGGACAAGCAACTGCATTCCTACTCAACGAGCACAAAGACCGCAAGATCACTGTCACAAGTTTCCTGGACGAGGCCTTCCTGAAAGTCTTGGAGAGCGCTCTTCGCTTTGGGAACCCTCTCCTCATTCAAGACGTGGAACACCTCGACCCTATTCTCAATGCGGTGCTCAACAAGGAGATACGCAGGACCGGTGGTCGTGTGCTTATCCGCCTAGGAAGTCAAGATATCGATTTTTCGCCATCCTTCACGATGTTCCTGTCGACGCGTGACCCCTCTGTTGAGTTCTCGCCCGACATTTGTAGTCGCGTCACTTTCGTCAACTTCACGATGACGAGGAGTAGTCTGCAGAGTCAGTCACTCGATCAAGTCTTGAAGGTGGAACGACCAGACACAGAACAAAAGAGGACAGACCTCATGAAAGTGCAAGGCGAATTCCGGGTGCGGCTGCGTACGCTTGAGAAGCTTCTGTTGCAAGCTCTCAACGAATCGTCCGGCAACATTCTCGACGATGACAAAGTCATCGATACTCTAGAAACGTTGAAACGGGAGGCCGCAGACATCACACGCAAGGTGGAAGAAACGGACATAGTCATGAAGGAGGTAGAGCAAGTGACAGCAGACTATCTCCCCATCGCCCAGGCTTGCAGTTCGGTGTTCTTTATTCTGGAGCAACTGAACCTTATCAGTCATTTCTACCAATTCTCCTTGCGGTTCTTCCTGGACATCTTTGACTACGTTCTTCATCATAATCCCCGCCTCCAAGGCGTCTCAGATCATGGAGCAAGGCGCGACATCCTCCTCAATGATTTGTTCTTGATCACATATAAACGGACCTCTCGTGCACTTTTCCATCGAGATCACGTCATGCTTGCGGTCCTTCTCGCACAAGTCAAGCTTCGCGGACTGGAGGACATCAACGACGAGCTAGAATTCTTGTTGGAGTCAAGCGATGCATCAGCTACCGCTCCCGCTCCAACGAACCGAGCGATCGAGTGTCTGACTTCCGAACAGCAACAGCGTCTCGACACCTACGCCAAGCAGTCGTTGTTCAAGCCAGTGGAATCGCACATAATCGAGCATGAGGGCCAATGGATTCCCTTCTTGGCGTCCAGCAACCCAGAGTCTACCGTACCCACGCCTTGGGAACCAGGTACACGTAAGTCTTCATTACCATTTTACCTCCAAACATTTCTTCATTGTTTCTGCACAGCTGCCGTTGAGGCGATCAGATCATTGCTCATCATTAAATGTCTTCGACCGGATCGCCTTCTACAATCCACGGCGATCTTCGTCCAGACGGTTTTCGGGGTTGACTTGTCTGCAGAAGCTTCCTTCGATCTTGGCACTATGGTTGCCGATGAGGTGAAAGCGCAGACTCCATTGGCTCTGGTTTCTGTCTCTGGATATGATGCTAGTTATCGCGTCGAAGGTTTAATCCAGAGCACGCAGTCACGTTGCACTCAGGTCGCTATGGGTTCGCAGGAAGGGTTCGGGCTTGCGGATCAGGCAATAGGCGTGGCGTCTCGCCAAGGAACGTGGGTTCTCCTGAAGAACGTGCATTTGGCCCCATCGTGGCTTGGTCAACTGGAGAAGAAACTACAAACGCTACATGCGCACCGGAACTTCCGTCTCTTCTTAACTATGGAGGCAAACCCATCTATTCCAGTGAACATATTACGTCAATCGCGCATTGTCATGAACGAGCCTGCACCGGGTGTTAAGGCAAATCTACTCGACTCACTTCGCAGTATCCCCCCTACCCGCCTTTCTCAAGGTCCTGCTGAAAAGGTCCGCCTATACTTCCTCTTGGCTTGGTTCCACGCCGTTGTGCAGGAACGTCTGCGATACGTGCCACTAGGGTGGAGTAAAACTTACGATTTCAACGACTCGGATATGTCGTCTGCCTTTACAACGATTGACACCTGGTTGCACTCTGTTGCCAAAGGGCGCGCCAACGTCGATCCCGCACAGATCCCTTGGGACGCTATCCGGACGTTGATCAAACAATCTGTATACGGTGGACGGATCGATAGCGACTTCGACCAGAGGATTCTCGACGCGTTTGTTGATAGCCTCTTCAGTCCCGCTGCCTATAACGTCGACTTTGACTTGGTTCCTAACCCCTCAAGGGCCCAGTTGCTCACTGCTCCGGACGGTACGAAACTAGACAACTTCCTATCGTGGGTGAAAGGACTACCAGACAGAGAGCCACCCGCCTGGCTTAGTCTCCCGCCAACTGCTGAGCGGGTTATTGCTGTTGTTCAAGGTAATTGACCAATTTTCGTCGTCGCGACAAGAGCTCATCCATGATTAGGGAACGAATTACTTGGGAAGCTAAGGAAAATGCGGGCGCTGTCCGATGACGACGACAGCGTTGCTGCAACCGGTCCGTCAAAGGGATCAGGGTCTCAGCAGCCCGCGTGGATGCGTGTTCTGTATGACCGATGCAAGGATTGGCTTGGTCAAGTGCCTTCGGTGCGACATCTTTGGTGTACATTTCTTCAACTCTAATAAGATTGTTTCAGACTTTCCGCACACTACACAAGCAAGCTGCCGACAATCAAGACCCACTTTATCGCCTTTATGCGCGCGAAGGCTTCACGGGTCAAAAACTGCTGACTTCAGTTCGCAAGGATCTTGCCGACGTTATCAAGGTCTGCGAAGGACAACTCAAACAGACTAACCACCTCCGCATGCTGATGAGTTCTCTGACCAAAGGTGATAACATTATTGGAGTTGTCATGCTGGGGGCTTGCTGACATTAGTTCTAGGCACTATCCCTGATCATTGGCGACGCTACAAGGTCAAGAAAACGATGTCTGTTTCGGAGTGGATTCCCGATTTTGCACGTCGTCTGGCTCAGTTGGACAGCCTTACCGAAGTGGATAACCTTGCCAATGTCGAGGTCTGGCTTGGGGGCTTGTTCTTCCCCGAGGCCTACATCACAGCAACCCGCCAGGCTGTGGCTCATCGCAAGAAGTGGAGTTTGGAGACATTGCATCTCCAGCTCGACATCGAGCGAGTGAACGACCCCAATGCATCCATAATTGATGGTATGTGTTCATTCTAGATCTGCTGAAAACTTCCTAAACAAACTTTCATAGGTCTCGTCCTAGAGGGTGCATCCTGGGTCGAAGATCAACTTGTTCTGAACCAAGGAGAGTCCGCCCGTCTGAACCCGTCGCAGGTTCGGTGGGTTCAACTGGATGATATGAACTCTCAAGCGAACTTTGTTAATCTGCCCGTGTACCTCAATAATGATCGGAGTGATGTCTTATTCACAGTCGACCTGCCTTTCGACAAGGGCGCCGGTAGTTTGGTTTTCACTCGCGCGGTCTGCCTCACGGCCAGCGGCTAGGTGCAGAAATGAAAACCCGGAAATGGATTATAATATGTCTCATCAT
>Ga0209488_10003278_pt1 | contig 13046 bp, 8 predicted proteins | sample Rivendell_Oct201_8_FD_188349 | JGI IMG/M metagenome (GOLD analysis project Ga0209488, IMG submission 188349) | Vadose zone soil microbial communities from the Eel River Critical Zone Observatory, Northern California, USA -... | ecosystem: Environmental > Terrestrial > Soil > Vadose zone >...
GCCTGCCAGCCAGGTTGCAGTTGCCTCGACCGAGCCCGGAGCGGCAACCGGGATGTCGGGCGCGCGCCGGGCAACCGCCTCGGCAAGGCCGGCCGCCGACGCGATCGTCGTGTCCGGGTCGCGGCCGGCCCAGATGTCGGCGATCGCGACGCCGTCCGCGTCCGCGAGAGCGTCCGCGAAGTCGTCGAGCAGCACCGCCGTGCGGTGGAACGTGAGCGGCTCGTAGACCGCCCAGACCCGGCGGCCCGGCTCGCGCTGGCGAACGGCCCCGAGCGTCATCCGGATGGCCGTCGGGTGGTGCGCGTAATCGTCGTAGACGACGACGCCGCGGGCCTCACCCTTGCGCTCGAGACGCCTGCCCACCCCGCCGAAGCTCGCGAGGCCCTCGGCGACCCGGTCGGCGTCGACGCCAGCGGCGACCGCGGCTCCCGCGACACCGAGGGCGTTGGCCGCGTTGTGGCGTCCGGCGAGCGCGAGCCGGACCGAGGAGATGTCGCGGCCTCCGCCGAGACCGTGGATCTCGAGCTCCGTCGCAGTCGGCGTGGTGGCGATGATCAGGCCCAGCAGCGCCGTCGCCGGACCGCTGGCCGTGGCGTACTGCTCGGCTATGCGACGGGCAACGGCGGGGAGGTCCTGAGCGGGGTCGTCGACCACTGTCGTCGCGACGACTTGGCCGGGCCAGTCGGCCAGGCCGGCGACGAGCGAGGCGACGCCGTCGTCAGCGACGTTGGCGACGAGCACCGCCGGCGAACTGTCAGACGCCGGGCGGGCGCGGCGGAGCCAGCGGTCGAAGGCAGCGATGACCGCGGCACGATCGGCGAAGACGTCGGGGTGATCCCACTCCGCCGACGTGACGACGGCGATCGACGGGCGATAGGCGTCGAAGTTGCCGGCGTACTCGTCCGCCTCGACGACGAAGGCCGCTCCCCTGCCCCATCGCGCGGTCGCCGGCAATCCGCCGGTCAGCTCCGGGGGCAGCAGCGCGCCAACGAAGGCCGACGGGTCCGCCCCAGCCCGAACGAGGAGGTGGACGAGCCAGCCTGCGGACGTGCTCTTGCCGTGCGTCCCGGCAACGCCGATCAGGGTGCTCCCGAACGCCGCATCCGCGACGACCTGCTGCCACGGCTCGATTGGAACGCCGGCGTGGCGCGCCGCGAGCAGCTCCGGATGGTCCGGCTGAATTGCCGTGAGGGCCTTGGTGACGGCCAGTCGATCCGGGCCGGGCGGATCCGTGACATGCGCGGGGGAATGCTGCCAGGCGAGGGGGACACCGGCGGCGGCGAGGGGCGCACTGTAGGGCGATGGGCCGCCGGCGTCGCAGCCGGATGGTTCGCTGCCGGCTGCCCGGGCGAGGAGGGCCGCTGCGCTGGCCCCGGCGCCGGCCGCTCCGACGATGTGGATCCCCTCGCCGGGTGTGATCGGGCGGGCCTCCCGGGCGGCGGCCAGCCCCGCCCCGACCGGAGCGCTGCCGGTCATCGCGCCTCGCCCGGGGCGCCCGATGCGTTCGCCGTGCCCGATGCTTTCGCCGCGCCCGATGCCTCCCCCGCCCCCGAACTCTTCGGCCCGGCGGCGCCCGCCCACTCGACGAGGATCTCGAGCACGGCCGCCGCGCTGGCCTCCTTGTTCGCCGACCTGTCGCCGTTCCAGACGAAACGCCGGATATCGACGCCCTGGGCGGCGGCCACGGCGACATACGTCAGCCCGACCGGCTTGGCCTCGGTGCCGCCGTCCGGGCCCGCGACACCGGTGACCGCGGCGGCCAGGTCAGCGGAAAATCGCTCTCGGGCACCTTCCGCCATCGCCCGTCCGACCTGGGCGCTGACCGCGCCGTGGGCCTCGAGGACCTCCGTCGGGACGTCGAGGAGGGCCGTCTTCGCGGAATCCGCGTAGGACACGACACCACCAAGGAAGTAGCCGCTCGAGCCCGGGATGTCGGTGATCGCATCGGCGACGAGACCGCCGGTGCAGGATTCGGCGACGGCTACGGTCAATTCGCGCCCGAGGCAGATGGCCTGGAGGCGTTCGGCCAGGCCGACGAGCTGCTCGCCGGCCACCGCTACTGGTGCTGCGTCTTCTTCGGCCCGTCGGGTGGCTGGAATAGCCACGTTTCGGGGACGCCGCGCTTGCCCATGGCGCCAAGCGCATCGCCGTTGAGGGTGAAGAACGTCGCCCCCGACGAACCGGTCCGGACCTCCACGGAGCTCGTGCCGGTAAAGGCAACCGACTTGCCCGGTTGATAGGTCCTGCCGGCACCGCCGGTCAGCGTGGACAGCTTGCCGTCGACCCAGACCTTGATCCAGGCGGGACTGCCCTTGATCGCCACGACGAGGTTGACGCCCTTGAAGGCGACCGTGACGTGGTGGGTCGGCGACGTCGTCTTGCCGGATGTTCCGGTCGCCGTGACGACGATCGACCAGCGCCCGGTCGTCAGCTGGAGCGGCGTGTTGAAGGTGCCGTCGTCGGCGACGGGTACGTCGACCGGTGCCGGGGCGGGCGGCGGGCTTGCCCCGGCGCTCCCCGCAGAGCCCGATACCGGTCCGTCGTACGTCGCGCTGACCGACACGCTCGTGGCATTGCTCGCCGTCCCCTGGACGGGGATCGCTCCGTTCTCGAGCGTGATCCCGTCAGCCGGCTGGTCGACGGTCAGGACCGGGGCCTCGATCTGGGCGTATGGAACGGTGATGACGACCTGGGCCGTCTGGTCGGGGTGCTTGCCCGTCTCGGGATCGGTCGCGTCGATCTTGAACTGGTTCTTGCCCCGCCGGAGGTCGACCTCGACGCTCCACGCCCCGGTCGAATCGGCCGACGCCTGGCGCGAGCCGCCGGCGGCCTCGACGGTGACCGTGCCGCCCGGGATCGTCGTGCCCATGAGGACGTACGAGGCGGTGCCCTCGTCGACGGTGAGGGTGGCGACCGCCGGCGTCGTGACGGTGATCGTCGGCGGCTTGTTGTAGCGCAGGATCTGGACGGCGAGGTAGGCGCCGACGAGCAGGACGACGACCGTCAGGAGCGCGGCAACGACGACGCCCGGCGAGAACGTCAGGCCGCGCCGGGGTGGGGCGATCGGTCGCGGAACGGAGATGACCGGCTGCGCCGGTGCGCCGTCGCCGCGTTCGCGGCGCCACTGGACGAGGATCTCGTCGGGGTCGAGGCCGAGGTACAGGGCGTAGTTGCGGAGGAATCCCTTCGTGTAGACGGCTCCCGGCAGCTCCTTGTAGTCGCCCCGCTCGAGTGCCCCGAGATAGCGCGAGCGAATCTTCGTGTCGCGCTCGGCCCGGTAGAGATCGACGCCCTTGCGTTCTCGGGCGGCGTAGAGCCGCTCGGGGAGCGACGGGCTGGCGTCGGCGGCAGGGGTCGCCAGAGCTTCGTCCGGCCCCGGCCGCAGCTCCTTCGTTCCTCGCCGCGCCTCGTCCCGTGTCGTCATCGATCTCGATCCTCGTCGGCGTCGTCCCCGTCCGGCGGCGCACCCGCGGGCGCCGCGCCATCACGACGAAGCACCGCGCGAGCGTTCGACCCGTCGAACGCACCGATGTAGCCGCGCTGCTCCAGCTGGTCGATGATCCGGGCGGCCCGCGCGTAGCCAACCTTCAACCGTCGCTGGAGAAGCGATGCTGAGGCCCGATCGTACTCCCGAATCACCGCGACGGCATCCGGCAGGAGACGATCCGCCTCCTCGTCGGCGAGATCGTCGACGGAGCCGGAGGAGTCCTCGTCGGTCTCGACGATGCTCAGGTCGTAGTGCGGGTCGTCGATCTGATCGCGCCAGTGCTCGGTGACGCGATGGATCTCGGCGTCGGAGACGAAGACACCCTGGAGCCGCATCGGGCGGGGCAGGTCGGACGGCTGGTAGAGCATGTCGCCGCGCCCGATGAGGTCCTCCGCGCCGGGCGAGTCGAGGATCGTCCGGGAGTCGATCTGGGAGGCCATGGCGAACGCGATGCGGCTCGGAAAGTTGGCCTTGATGAGGCCGGTCACGACGTTGACCGACGGTCGCTGCGTCGCGAGCACCATGTGGATCCCGGTGGCCCGGGCCTTCTGGGCCAGCCGGACGATCGGGTCCTCGACGTTCTTGCCCTCGCGCATCATCAGGTCGGCGAGCTCGTCGATGATGATGACGATGTACGGCAGGCGGTCCTCGGGATCGGCCCGGGTCTCGTTGTAGGCCTTGATGTTCCGGGCGGCAGCACCGGCAAACCGGCGGTAACGGCCCTCCATCTCGTTGACTGCCCATTTCAGTGCGGCCTTCGCCCGTTCCGGCTCCGTGACGACCGGCACGAGGAGGTGCGGCAGGCCGTTGTAGCTCGCGAGCTCGACCCGCTTGAGGTCCATCAGGATCATCCGGATGTCGTCAGGGGTCGACTTGCAGAGCAGGCTCGTGATGACGGCGTTCACCATCACGCTCTTGCCGGAGCCGGTCGCCCCGGCGATGAGGAGGTGGGGCATCTTCGCCAGGTCGACGGCCTGGGCCTTGCCGGCCACGTCGCGCCCGAGGGCGAACGTCAGCTTCGACTCGGAGGCGGTGAAGGGGACCTCCTCGAAGATCCGGCGGAGGGCGACCACGTTGAAATCCTGGTTCGGGATCTCGATGCCGACGGCGCTCTTGCCCGGGATCGGCGCCTCGATCCGGAGCGAACGGGCGGCGAGGGCCATCGCCAGGTCGTCGGCCAGCGCCTCGATCCGCGAGACCCGGACGTCGACGGCCGGCTGGACCTCGTACTGGGTGACGACGGGCCCCGCGTTGCGGGCGATGATCACGGAGCTGATCCCGAAGCTCGCCAGCTTCTTGGTGATGATCTCCTCGTTCCGAGCGTGCGCGGCTGGGCTGCCGCCGGGCTCGGTCGGGTTGGCGATGTCCTCGAGCAGGGTCAGGGGCGGCAGGACGTACTCGATCCGCTCCTTGGTCGGCGGCGAGTCGCCGGCGTCGGTGATGTCGTCGAGGACGCGGATCGGCCGGGGCGGGTCGGCAAGGAGCGTCGCCGACGATCCCAGCGACTCACCGCTCCGGCCGCGGGCAAAGGTCGCGGAGGTCGGCATCGTGCTCGGGACCGCGGCCGGGATCCGGCTCTCGTTGGTCGCGTCGGCAACTTTGCCCCAGAGCCCCGTCTGACCCGGTGAGTCGGGATCGGCCGCGATCGCCGTGCGGGCGACCCGTGCGCGGGGGGCGCCCGGCGCGGGGCGATCCGCCCCTCGAGCCGTCTGATCCGTGATGGCGTCGCGGCGCATCGAGGCGGCCGCAGTCGAGCCGAACCAGCGGGCCGTGGCGGTCGCCGGGTGGAGGATGTCGCGGGGCCGCAGGTTGAACCCGATCATCAGGCCGATCGCGACGACTGCCAGCAGGATCACGACCGCTCCCGGCGCCGTGAACAGGGGCGTCAGGATCGAGGCGAAGAAGCGGCCGATCCGCCCTCCGGAGGTGATCCCAACGACCTGGACGATGCCGAGCAGCCCGACATAGGCCAGCGCGGTTCCGATGAGCGTTCCGCCCCAACCCGAGCTTGGCCGGCGGCCGGGTCCCCACTCGAGGTACCAGCCTGCGGCGAGCAGGAGGAACGGCAGCAACCAGCGGAGGCTGCCGAACCAGGGCCCGACGGTCCCGATCCACCATTGCGTCAGGGCGCCCTGGCCCTGGAGGACCAGGGCGATGAGCGTGACCGCACCCAGGACAAGGAGGACGAGCCCGACGAGCGAGCGAGCGACCTCCGGGTTGATCGGCGGGACATTGATCGACGGCAGCCCACTGCTCCGTTTCCGGCTGCGGCTGGTTCGTCTGGGCGTCGAGCGACGCCGGGTCGCCACGCTCAGACCTCGACCACGACCGGAAAGACCATCGGCCGCCGCTTCGTCTGCTCGTAGAGGAACCGCGACACGCCGTCCTTGATCTGGCTCTTGAGCAGGCCGATCTCGCTGATGTGGTCGCCAGGGTTCTGGATCGAGGTCATCACCCGGTCGATCGCCTCGGCCATGATCGGATCCTTCTCGTTGAGGTGGACGAAGCCGCGGGTGATGATCTCCGGCCGGCCGACGATATTGCCCGACTGTTTGTCGACGGTGACGACGACCATGAACATGCCGTCGTTGGCGAGCGCCTTGCGGTCGCGCAGGACGACCTCGCCGACGTCACCGACGGACAACCCGTCGACGTAGACATAGCCGGCCGTGACCGGTTGGCCGCGCCTGGCCGTCCCGTCCTCGAGGATCTCGATCGGGGTCCCGTTCTCGATGATGAAGACGTTCTCGGGCGCAACCCCCGTCTCGATCGCCAGGCGCCCGTGCTGGACCTGCATCCGGAACTCGCCGTGGATCGGGATGAAGTGCTTCGGCTTCGTCAGGCCGAGCATCAGCTTGAGCTCTTCCTGGCTGGCGTGGCCCGAGACATGGGCCCGTTTGATCGTGTGGTAGAAGACGTTCGCGCCGGCCTTGAAGAGGTTGTCGATCGTCCGGCTGACGTACTCCTCGTTGCCCGGGATCGGGCTGGCACTGACGATGACCGTGTCGCCCTGCTTGATCTCGACGAAGCGGTGATCGCGGTTCGCCATCCGGGCCAGGCCGGCCATCGGCTCGCCCTGGGCGCCCGTCGTGCAGATGACGAGCTTGTCGTCGGGGACCTCGTTGAGCTTGTCCTTGGGAACGATCCGCGAGGCGTCGTAGTTCAGGTATCCGAGATCGCTCGCGATCCGGAAGTTCTGCTCCATCGAGCGGCCGATGACGACCACCTGGCGCTCGAACGAGGCGGCCGCGTCGAGGACCTGCTGGACCCGGGCGATGTTGCTGGCGAAGGTCGCCACGATGACCCGCCCGTCGAGCGGTTCCATGATCTCGCGGAACGCCTCGCCGACGGTCCGCTCCGACGGCGTGTAGCCGGGGTTCTCGGCGCGTGTCGAGTCGGACAGCAGGCAGATGACGCCCTCGGCGCCGAGCTTGGCGAGGATGGCGAAGTCCGACAGCTTGCCGTCGACGGGGGTGTGGTCGAACTTGAAGTCGCCCGTGTGGACGACGACACCGACGGGCGTCCGAAGGGCGATCCCCATCGCGTCCGGGATCGAATGGCCGATCCGGAACGCCATGACCCCGAACGGGCCGATCTGGAGCTCATCGCCCGGCTCGAGCGCGACCATCGGGTTGTTGTGGAGCTTGTGCTCCTTGATCTTGTTGCCGAGCAGTCCCCGCGCAAGCGTCGAGGCATAGACGGGGACGCCCGGGAACTCCGGCAGGACGTACGGCAACGCGCCGACATGATCTTCGTGGGCGTGGGTGATGACGAACGCCTTGACGTTGGCCTTGCGTTCCTTGAGGTAGGTGATGTCGGGGATGACGAGGTCGATCCCGAACATCTCCTCGTCGGGGAACATGAGGCCGCAGTCGATGACGACGATGTCGTCGCCGTACTCGAACACGTACATGTTCTTGCCGATCTCGCCGACGCCGCCGAGGGGGATGATTCTGAGTGGGATGTTGGAAGTGGACATGGGTTATCTCGATTCGATCAGAAAAGGGTGGCGTCGGGTGCGACGTCTGGGGGCCGTGCGGCGAGGACGACGGCATCAGGTGGCGAGGTGGTCGGGGCTGCAGTCGATGGAGCGTCCCTGGCCGTTGCGGCGCGCCGTGCCCGCGACTCGAGCAGCGCGGCCGGGATCGAGGCGACGTCGTCGTAGCTCGTGCGCTCGATGTCGGGCGTCCGGAGCGCCGCGGCCGGGTGATACATGGCAAAGACGAGGGCACTCGACGCGCCCGTGGAAGGGTCGACCGGGCGGACCGTGCCGTGGGCCTGCGAGATGCGGCTGCCGGGCATGAACCGGCCCAGCGAATGGCGACCGAGGGTCACGATGAGGGCCGGGTCGAGGATCTCGAGCTGGCGCTGGAGATAGGGCGCGCAGGCGGCGATCTCGTCGGGCTCCGGATCGCGATTGTCCGGGGGCCGGCACTTGACGATGTTCGTGATGAAGACCTCGTCCCGTCGCCAGCGGAGCGTGGCGAGGAACTTGACGAGCAGGTCGCCGGCCCTCCCGACGAACGGACGGCCCTGGCGGTCCTCGTTCTGGCCCGGTCCCTCCCCGACGAAGACGACCTCCGTGTCCGGGTTGCCCTCACCCGGCACGGCCCGCGTCCGCGTCTCGTGGAGCCGGCAGCGGGTGCAGGATCGAACGTCGGAGGCCACCTCCTCGAGCGCCGCCAGGCGCTCGTCGTGGGTCACGCCGAGCCCTCGGCGCTGGCTCCAACCGGTTCGCGGACGAGTTCGTCGCGCGGCCGCTCCACGCCGTACGGCTCGGCGCCTCGCACCGCCGCGGCCTGGACCCATCCCCGCCGGATGAGCTCCTCGGCGATCTGGACGGTGTTCGTCGCAGCGCCCTTGCGAAGGTTGTCGCTGACCACCCAGAAGGCGATCCCGCGGCCACCGGCGATCGATGGATCCTGACGGACTCGTCCCACGAAGATGTCGTCGCTGCCGGCCGCCTGGCTCGCGAGCGGATAGGTGCTGCTGGCCGGATCGTCCTGGATGACGACGCCGTCGATCGCGGCGAAGAGCTCCCGTGCGCGATCCGCGCTGAGCGGCTCGCGCGTCTCGACGTGGACCGCCTCGGAATGGGAGACGAAGACCGGCACGCGCACCGCCGTGCAGGACACGCGGAGGTCGGGCAGGTGGAGGATCTTGCGGCTCTCGCTGACGACCTTCCACTCCTCCTTCGTGTAGCCGTTGTCGAGGAAGACATCGACCTGTGGAAGGGCATTGAAGGCGATCGGGTGCGGATAGACCGTTGCCACCTTTGGCTGGCCGGCCACGTGGGCCCGGATCTGGCGCTCGAGCTCGGCGATCGCGTCGCCGCCGGTGCCCGACACTGCCTGGTACGTGTCGACCACGACCCGCTCGATCCCGACGCTGTCGCGGATCGCCATCAGCACTGGCACGAGCTGCATTGTCGAGCAGTTCGGGTTGGCGATGATCCCGGGATGGCCCTCGAGGTCGTCCGGATTGACCTGACTCACGACGAGCGGGACCGTTGGCTCCATCCGCCAGGTGCTCGAGTTGTCTATGACGGTCGCGCCACGTGCGACCGCCTGGGGAGCGAGCTCGCGGGAGACATCGCCGCCGGCCGAGAACAGGGCGATGTCGACGCCATCGAACGCGTCGCCCGTGGCCTCGACGATGTCGTGGCTGCGGCCCTCGATCGAGACCGTCCGGCCGGCCGATCGACCGGACGCCATAAGGCGCAGCTCGCTGACCGGAAACTCGCGCTCCGCGAGGACCTGGATCATCGTCCGCCCGACGACGCCCGTCGCGCCGACGACCGCGACGGTGAGATGCTGTCGTGTCATATCGGGCACGGCTCCGCTGTCTCTGTCACTGGTCCGGGCACGGCGGGAGTATAACAGCGGCCCGGAGCCTTTCTCCGGCCGCCCCTCCCGGCCGGTCGTCACACGCTCCCCCGAAAACCGTATTCCGCGCGCCGATCACTGCCGTTCCGCGGCGTACTCGTTCGCTCCCCCGGAGAGCTGCTGCATGAAGGGGGGGCGTGGGACGATTCCACGCCCGCGCTCATCGTGAGGACTGGATACAGAAGGGCCGGTCCTCGGGCTGATGGCGTCGCGGAGCTCCGCCTCAGGCCTCGGAGCGCTCGTCCCGGAATCGACGAGCCGCCGGCGATGCCGACGGCTCTGGCTACGGGAGCGTCAGTTCGAGGCGCCGTTCAGACCGGTTCCTTGGCGAGGTGGCGCTGCATCGCCGCCTTGCGCGACAGGTTGACCCGGCCCTGGCGGTCGACTTCGGTGACGACGACCATGACCTCGTCGCCGACGGACACGACGTCCTCGACGGTCGGTACGTGGTAGTCGGCGAGCTCGCCGATCCGGACGAGGCCCTCCTTGCCCGGGAGGATCTCGACGAATGCGCCGAAGCCCATGATCCGCGTCACCTTGCCGAGGTAGAGGGCCCCGATCTCGACCTCGCGGGTCAGGCTCTCGATCCACTGGATCGCCTTGCGCGAGTTCTCGCCCGAGACGGCGGCGATTTCGACGGTGCCGTCGTCCTCGACGTTGATCTCGGTCTGGGTCTCTTCCTGGATCTTGCGGATCATCGATCCACCCTTGCCGATGATCTCGCGGATCTTCTCGGGGTTGATCTTGATCGTGATGATGCGCGGAGCGAAGTCGCTCATGTCCGCACGGGCCTCGGGCAGCACCTCGGCCATCTTGTCGAGGATCGCCAGGCGTGCCGTCCGGGCCTGGGCCAGGCCGTCGCGGATGATCGCCTCGCTGATGCCCTGGACCTTGATGTCCATCTGCAGGGCGGTGACGCCGTCCCGGGTACCGGTCACCTTGAAGTCCATGTCGCCGATCGAATCCTCCTTGCCGAGGATGTCGGTCAGGACGACGAAGCGGCCGTCCGGCTCGCTGATCAGGCCCATCGCCGCGCCGGCGACCGGCGCCTTGATCGGCACGCCGGCGTCCATGAGGGCCAGCGTCGAACCGCACGTCGAGGCCATCGACGTGGAGCCGTTGGAGGTCACGCACTCGCTGACGAGGCGGATCACGTACGGGAACTCATCGTGGCTCGGCAGGACCGGGACCAGGGCCCGCTCGGCGAGGTGGCCGTGGCCGATGTCGCGCCGGCTCGGCCCGCGCATCATCTTGTTCTCGCCGGTGCTGTAGGGCGGGAAGTTGTAGTGGTGGAGGTAGCGCTTCTCGGTCTCCGGGCTGATCGTGTCGATCCGCTGGACGTCCGAGGACGATCCGAGCGTGGCGACCGTCAGCGCCTGGGTCTCACCACGCGTGAACAGGCCGGAGCCGTGCGCGCGCGGGATGAGCCCGACCTCGACCGTGATCGGGCGGATCTCCGCCAGGCCGCGGCCATCGATCCTGATCCCCTCGTCGAGGACGATCCGCCGAACGGTCTTCTTCTGGATGAAGCTGAAGAGGCTCTTGCTGACGCGCGCCTGGCGCCGGGCGGCCTCGAGGAGCTTGGTCGTGTCGCCACCGGTCCGATTGGCCCGGACCGCGTCGGCGATCGACTCGCGGAGCGCCGAGATCCGACCGGGCAGGTCGTTGGCGAACCACAGCAGCAGGTTCGCGGTGGCCTCGGCGTCGGGAAGAGCCCGGTGGCTCTGCGTCAGCTCGACGCCGAAGAACCGGGCGAGGTCGGGAAGCTTGTACGACTCGGCTCCGGGATAGCCCTCGCGGGCGATCACCAGCGTGTCGAGGTAGCTGCCCGGCTGGAACCGGAACCCGTCGCCCTTGGCCTCCTCGATGAAGCCGAGGTCGAAGCCGACGTTGTGACCGACGATCAGGCCGTCACCGACGAAGTCCAGCAGCTTGTCGGCTGCCTCCTTCGGGCTCGGGGCTCCCTTGACATCCTTGTCGGTGATGCCGTGCATCTGGTTGCCGACGATCGGCCGGCCCGGGTTCACGAACGTCGACCAGCGGTCGACGATCTTGGTGCCCTTGATCTTGACCGCGGCGACCTCGACGAGATCCGACATCTTGGGATCCGTGCCGGTGGTCTCGGTATCGATCACGACGAGCTCGCGGTTCGCGTCGGTCGCCGTGGCGAAGTCGACGACGGAACCCGTTGACGGCTCGATGTACGGGAGGCGCTTCGGCTTCCCGACGGCCTTCTGGATCTCGAGCTGGAGGTCGATGATCGGCTGGAGGGCGCGATGCCCGAACAGGATCGCCTCGGCCATGACGTCTTCGGGCTGGAGGTTGGCGCCCGCCTCGACCATCATGATCGCGTCGCGGGTGCCCGCGACGATCAGGTCGAGCTCGGAGTCCTTCAGCTGGGTGAAGGTCGGGTTGACGACGAACTCGCCATCGATCCGGCCGACGCGCACGGAAGCGACCGGGCCGTTGAACGGGATCTCGCTGATCGAGAGGGCCGCCGACGCCGCGATCGTGCCGACGACGTCCGGGAGATTCTCCTGGTCCGTCGAGAGGACCGTGATCACGAGCTGGACGTCGTCCTTGTAGCCCTCGGGGAAGAGCGGGCGGATCGGCCGGTCCGTCTGGCGGGCGGCCAGGATCGCGTTCTCGGACGGGCGCGCCTCGCGCTTGATGAATCCGCCCGGGATCTTGCCCGCGGCGTACATCCGCTCCTCGAAGTCCACCGTGAGGGGGAAGAAGTCGAGGCCGGGTCGCGGCTCGGACCGGTTGGCCGTGCCGAGCACCATGGTGTCACCGTAGCGGACGGTGACTGAGCCGCCGGCGAGGCGTGCAAGCTTGCCGGTTTCGATGGTCAGCGTGCGGCCACCGAGCTGCGTCTCGAAAGTCTGAGACACGGGAATGGGTTCCTCCTTCATCGTGGAGGAAGAGCGAGCCTGCGGCACGAGAGCCGGCCGGCCGAAGAGCGTCTTACGCGGAAGAACCTCGGGTCGTGCCCGAGGTTCGAAGGCGCGGAACTCTAGCGGCGGAGCCCCAGCCGTCCGATGACGGTCCGGTAGCGCGTGTTGTCCTTCTTGATGAGATAGGCAAGAAGACGACGGCGCTGGCCGACGAGCTTGAGGAGGCCGCGACGGGAATGGTTGTCCTTGGGGAAGCTCCTGAGATGGTCGGTCAGCCCCTTGATCCGCTCCGTCAGGAGCGCGACCTGGACCTCCGGCGAACCGGTGTCACCTTCCTTGGTGGCATACCCGGTCATGATCTCTTGCTTCTCTTCCCGCGCCAGCGGCACTCGTTCCTCCGAACACGAAATGTTCTTGATCCGTTTCTGTTATGACCGCCGGATGGTAGCAGGGTCCCCCGGATGCGGCAAACGGCGGGGCGAGACATATCGCCGTGCGTTTCGCAAATATCACGCTGGCTGATCGGAATCGAAATGGCCATGCTTGACCCTCGGCAGTCCAGGCTCGAATCGCGACAAGCGTACGAAGTGCCGAGCGTGCCCGAGGCAAATCTGATCAGTGAGCCTGATATGAGCATTGGCAGCGCGGCGCGGCGGGTCGAAGGAAGTCCGATGAAGCGGGTGCTCAGCCGTCCTGGAACGCAACCTTGATTCGCGTGCCATCGGGCTCCGAGCCCGGCGGGTGAACACGCAGCGACGCCCCGGCCCCGACATCCAG
>Ga0209488_10003279_pt1 | contig 13046 bp, 11 predicted proteins | sample Rivendell_Oct201_8_FD_188349 | JGI IMG/M metagenome (GOLD analysis project Ga0209488, IMG submission 188349) | Vadose zone soil microbial communities from the Eel River Critical Zone Observatory, Northern California, USA -... | ecosystem: Environmental > Terrestrial > Soil > Vadose zone >...
CAATGTCAACTTTAACGAGTTCGGACTTATCGGTGATTATTCCCTGGCCCTGCCAGTGGGCAGAAATTGAAGAGCAATCGATTTGCGTGGTACATTACATACATTACTACTACAATCAATCGCGACTCGTCAATTCGTTTCGTCTTTCCCATCGATCGACAGGACATCCATGACGCAATTTGTATCCTACAACAGTAATAGTATGTCACTCTGTGGCTTGCGAGCTACGAAGATAAGGTGATGTTACAAAGATGGAGCAAAAAATGAAGCAGAGAAAGAAATTTTTGAAAAAAAAGGGGGGATGGAGTTGCCCGAGTCGCCCACACTAATCCGATCCGTGCTTCAGCTTCTCGCCTTCTTCCACCTTATCCCTGTTCCTGCTCGCCTTGCCGAGGAGAACCTTCATCTCACCCTTCACCTTATTCATCACGCTCACCTTCTTGTGATAGCTCGCATCCGAATCGCTGCTCGACCTTCCTCTTCGTTGCACTGGAGCGCCAGAAGCCCCCGGCGGTGTCACTCGCCCCACCTTGGCCCCCTGGGGCTCTCTCGCAGCCACTTGTTCTTCTGCGGAGCGAGGCGTGTCGGTCCTTCGCCCCTCCGCCCTTTCGCGGCCCGCCTTCTCTTCTGCCGCTACCCCCTCTTTGAACTTGGACTCTGCGGGAACGTTCTGTACATCCTTATCAGGGGCTCTTACTCTAATTCTAGGCAAATCGGTTTTCGCTCACCTTTGCATCTGCCTCGTCGCCGTCGCGTTCCGGTGTTTTCTGTACCGACGTAGGGTCCGCTTTTGGGTCAGTCTTCTCGATGTTCAGTCCGACATTCACGATACCAAGGCCGGGGCTACAAGTTGTATCTTGAACCGGCCCTTTATCTACGTCTGCGGCAGCCCCGGACCGTTCTTCCGACGTCGCGGCTTCCCGCTCGTCCGGAAGCTTCGCGACCGAGGTCTCGCTGTTAGATCCGGGTAGTGAGCCTACTCCACCATAATGCTCGCGGGGACGAGTACCCTTCGTCTCCTTCGAAGGCAACGGTCGTTGCGCAGACTTGTCAGATTCGCCTGCAGTAGACTCCAAGCGCTCATCCGGCAGCTTTGCGACCGAGGTCTCGCTGATGGAGCCAGGGAGTGGGCCCACGCCGTCATAGTGTTCTCCCGGCTTGACGCCTTCTTTCTCCGTAGAAGGCAACGAAGTCCTCTTCGCACCCGCTTTAAAATCCCCCGTTAGCTCGAGAGTCGAGAACAAATATAGACCTGACGAATCGGATGCGGTGGAAAAATGACGTACACGCAGGTCCGGTTGAGAGGTACGATCTCGGCTCGGACGCTTTCTGCCTTGGGGCAGGCCGTGACGTGTCTGCAGGGGCACTAGTACTAGTACTGCTGTCCTCACGAGGGAAGGCACCTGGAATTTCGAGACGAGGGGTGCTTGGAATGGAAGCAGGGGCCTGAGGCTGGAGCCGGGGAGCGGGTGGGAGAGTGTTGGTCGTCGTTTTGATTGGAGGAGAGTGGGTGCCCGAACTCTCGATAGGTCGGGCGGGGAAGAGTGAAGATTCAGTGGGGGGAGTGTGCGAGTGTGAGGAGTTTGGGCGGGAGTCGACTAGGGAGGTCATTGGAATGGAATTCAAAATGAGTGGTGGCCCCTAAACGCTGCGCTCATCTCGCTATTTGAAGGGTTTTCGATAAAAGCTTTGGATCCGCACCAAACGTCATATTCATATTAGGCCAGCTCCACTTTGGCTCCGCGGTTGATCATCACCCGTGACCTCTATTTATTATTAACTAACCACATACAGTGCGTGAATAAAGCAAGGTGGAAAATGAGACAACTGAGACATCATGACTATACTTTTGAAATGCAGCGACGCTGAGCGTAGTCCGTGTTGGAGCTACGATACTCCTACGGCGGAGGGAGGGCACATAGCTGACCCGAGGTCGAGTTGTATTGCTCAAACGGAAGGGGCTGGAGCACTGGCAAGCCATCGAGAGGAGCAAGATACGTATTGTTGTTGTCCAATGAGGGATTGACGTTGAGATTCAACTGTAGTATGTCGTGAAACAGTGCACATTCTTGCGGTTGGCGCTCGTAGGAAAGGGCACTCATCGCATACGGTTCACGGCTACTCGACGTCACCTGGAAATAACACCAATCAGTCACACTGACGCATATTAAGGGGATTTGCTTACAGATTCTGCGCGCGCGGTTTTGGCTTCTTGCGGGAGGGCAACGTACAAATGGGACGGCAATCCAGAGATCATGCCTCGCTGACCATTGTCTTCAGTTGGTAAGTGGGTGAGCCTCATGTCGCGCGCGTCTGGTGGACCCGACTCAGCCCAAGGGACTCTCTGCGTGATTCGTTCGTGAGGACGATAGGTCGGATAGGGGATCGGTTTCTTTGTCAAGCCGCCTACGCGGTCGTGCCATTTGAGGTGCAAAGCGAGACCGTTCGGAAGTTGGAAATCTCTGGGGCAGAGAGGACACGCATATAGTGGCCTTCGCATAGATGAGGCTGCAGGCGCAGCAGAAAGCCGGCATGTTTGTGCTCTCTCTGGCATGATCTGCATAGGCACAACCATCGGTAGAGAATTACGCCCATATTCTTCGAACCGAGCCCGGCACTCATCAATTCCTTGCCGAGGGGCGGAGGGCACTAGATTAGACGGTTCTTCAAGGCGCAATGACAGGTGAGTCGAAAGGAACATCGAAGGGTACAAGGGATAGTGTGAAGGTTGCATGCGATGCTCGGGCCATGTGTTTTGAGGGGTCAGGGCAGCGTACGAGCATGGGTAAGGGAGGCGAGAAGGGGGAGACGGTTCGGCATTCTTAGGGTCAGCGGGTAAGCACATAGAGACATCTTCCGAACTGTATGCCACAACTGGCCGAGGAACGAACAGGTGCCCACGGTCATCTATGGTCCTTGACAACGAATACGATGGAGGCGCATCTCCACGCTGCTGAGGCCCAGAAACGCTAGCGGTCCCGTACGGAATATCGAGCCTGAACTCGTACGCGAACATTTCTTGGGGTCCAGTAGCGGGAAACGGTAGAACAGGAGGTGACTGAATGCGGGATCGTTTTGTGCGGCCCTTCTTTTTTTGTTCCATGGCGTCAGGAGAGAGCATACGCTTCGCTGACGACCGTAAGCCTTCAACCCTGTACTCGACGCTTTGAGGATTGGCCGAGTTATCGAGAGAAGGGGAAGGTGTGCTGGTAGTACAAGGTTGGTCGGATGGGGTGAATGGGTTGGCACGGAAGACATCCAGCATGTGACCGGGAACACCAGTGGTCCAGCGAAGATCCCCCTCGTCGATGGAAGGAAAGGTTGGCGGTTGAGATGAAGGAGGGTCGAAGGAACTCATGCGGATGCACTCAATACGCTGACTGGACAGTTCGTCAGCAGTAACAGCGCCGCTATAACGGCAGACGGGGTCAGGAAATGAAAGGATAGGTGTTGGCAATTGCTCGGATGCGCCGCGCCACGCCTTGAGAGATGAAAAGGTCGAAGAGGACAGGGAAGCAGGTGAGGATGAAGGAGAGATTCCAGGAGATGGGGGGATGGCGTTGGGATATTCCATCTGATTATTATTATTGGACGGTCTATCTGAAGGAATGTAGAACATTATAGCAGAGGGCAGGCCGAAAACGGAGAAGTTGTAAAACGCAGGGACGAGGGATTATACTTATCTGGTTATCGGTAAGTTAATCGTATGGTGGGCTGGGTTGGAACGGCAGGTATTTCCGTGTGGAGGAGGGGAAATGATCTTCTAGTTGTTTGATCAGCGAGAGTGGCCCTTATATTTGAGCTGCACCGAGAACATGGCCATGGCGCGATTTATCCCACGGAAGGTTAGGATTCCAGTGTCCTGGACCTGCACCGACTCGGACCGGTTCTGTTGGAAAAACACTCTCCATGGCCGGATAACCCACTTGGAAATAAAGCCAAAGGGACGTTGTGCTTGACAATCGGCCCAAGATGCGCCAGTGAGCTGTCACAGATCGCAAAGAAGCTTTCTACCTGATGCCTATGCAGGCAATGACCTAGCGATCCGACGTCAATTGAGGGAAAAGAGCGGAAAACTGCAGCAGTTTTCACGAGGATCATGTTTTGCGGTGCCTTCGCAGGTGACGGCCCGTCAAGCAGCCTGAGGCCATACATAAGCTCTTCTACTGGACACGTCGAAAGCAGTCGACTAGTGGCGTTCCACGGGTGTTGCGACTGGGTGAAGGTGGAAGCGCGGCGAAGGGGAACCCCATCGGTATTATCAGCAAGTCTGAGGGCATAATCCTCGCAGTTCCTCGGAGATCAGATCCAGGTCGAGTCGGGCAGGGGTGATTTACTTGATGCCGTACAGAGATAACTCGCTCAAGTGGTAGTTCGGTACTGTCCTGGTGTTCTGAACTGAAACAAACCATCAATAAAGAAGAGACCGGCTTCCGTTCCGGAGCGAAAAGGAGAGAAAAAGATAAGATGAAAGAAAAAACACATTCCATCGAGGAGTGCTCGTGTACGTTCTAGAAGCGGATGTAGAGAACTGGAAGCTTGGAGCGAGCGATGTGCAGGTGAAAGAAGTCTCCGGTGCTTCAGGAAAAGGCCGTTAGTCCCGCGTCATGACTGCACGTCACAATGTGAAATGAGAAAGGCGCAGGCGTATAGTGATGTCAGGTACAAGAAATCGGGATCTGCGAGCCTCATGTGCGGGCAGTATGGGTATAGTGTAAAGTCGCACTCGAATATAAACACGTGGCAATCTCCTGATGACGTAAGGTAACATCGCAACAGGCCAATGAGCGAGCGAGAAATTTGAAGAGGATGAAGTCCAACTTCAAGGCAAGCGTTAACGAAATTACCATCCACCCGTCTCTCATCCTACGCGTCTAGTTCTCGAATCTATGCGGTACCGTCTATCAACAAGGGAACATAATATTCACTCCCGACGGAAATTCCGTCCTCAGTCCTGTCGGCAATAGGGTGTCAGTGTTTGATTTGGTCAAGTCAGTAGTCGTTATCTCGCGCCCGCAACAAGCTCATGGACCCTTTTCACAGCAACAAGTCCTTTACCTTCGCTTTCCAAAACCGCAAAAATATTGTTGTCATTGCTCTAAGTCCCAAGGGGGACATTCTGATCAGTGTCGACGAGGGTGCGCAATTTAAGACTTTCTCGGTTTCCATAGCATCCATTCATCCCCAGTAATGACGCAGATGGGAGGGCTCTCCTAGTCAACTTCCGCCGCGGTATTGTCCTCCACCATTTCAACTTCAAAAAAACGGTCAATGCCATCGAGTTTTCGCCCAATGGATCATTCATTGCTGTGACGCACGGATCACACGTCCAGGTCTGGAAGACACCAAATCATCTCGTCCGTGAGTTTGCGCCGTTTAGTTTGCACCGGACATATACAGGGCATCATGGCGAAGTTCTCAGTATAGAGTGGTCACCGGACTCGCGGTACGTCGCGCCCTAGTTCCTTGCATCGGATGCTCTGACAGCCAGATGTTCATAGATGCTTCATCACTACTTCCAAGGACATGACCGCACGATTATACACTTTGGATCCTCTCGAAGGCTTCCGACCCAAGACATTTGCGGGGCACAAAAATGTGGTGCTCAACGCCTATTTTTCCTCAAATTCAAAATCCGTGAGTATCGCCCAGGGTTCTGCTATCCACTCTTTCAACTATTGTGACCCTATCAGATATATACAATCAGTCGTGATGGCGCCGTGTTCGTCTGGAGAGCCAAGGCATCCGAAGCTTCCTCTGATGATGATGACGATGGCGCTCCTCACGCATCGGCTTCTCAGGACCCCTCGGTTGCTCATGTTCGCTGGGGAATTCACCAACGACATTACTTCAACAAACCCAACACGAAGGTCGTTTGCAGTACTTTCCACAAATCTTCGGGGCTACTCATCGTCGGCTTTTCATCCGGAGTCTTCGGGCTCTGGGAGATGCCCGCATTTACAAACGTGCATACATTGAGTATTTCTCAAGAAAAGATATCATCCGTTGCTGTAAATCCTTCTGGCGAATGGCTAGCGTTCGGTGCCCGCGAGCTAGGTCAGTTGCTCGTGTGGGAATGGCAGTCGGAATCGTACATTCTCAAACAGCAGGGTCACTTTTTCGATGTGAATGCGCTCGCATACTCTCCCGATGGGCAGTATATCGCAACAGGAGGGGACGACGGCAAGGTCAAGTTATGGAACACGCGATCTGGATTCTGTGTCATCACATTTTCCCAGCACACTGCCTCGGTGTCCGCTGTCCAATTCGCTTCACAAGGCCAAGTGTTGTTCTCGGCCTCTCTCGATGGGACAGTACGGGCATTCGACCTGATTCGGTACCGCAATTTTCGGACATTTACCTCACCGTCACCAGTACAATTCTCATGTTTGGCGGTCGACCCAAGCGGTGAGGTCATAACTGCCGGCTCGACAGACTCGTTCGAAGTTTTTCTATGGTCCATTCAAACGGGAAAATTGTTGGATGTTCTCACCGGACATGAGGGGCCTGTCAGCTCACTGGCGTTCTCCCCCATAGTTAACGTTCTCGCCAGCGGATCTTGGGACAAGACCGTGCGGATATGGGATGTCTTCAGTCGATCACACGCGGTGGAACCTTTCCAACTTAATGCAGACGTCCTCTCACTTTCTTTCCGGCCGGACGGCCAGGAGCTCGTCGTGTCAACGCTTGATGGACAACTCACGTTCTTCTCTACGAATCTGTCAAAACAAACAAATATTATCGAGGGCAGAAAGGACATCTCCGGTGGGCGCAAGGCCGACGACCGCGTTGCTGCATCAAACAGCGCGTCCAGCAAAGCATTTACGAGTGTCACTTGGAATGCGGATGGATCGTGCGTTCTCGCGGGCGGTAACAGCAAGTACGTCGCACTGTACGACGCTCGCGAGGGTGTTCTCATTCGCCGTTGGCAAATATCTGAAAACTTGTCACTTGACGGAACCGAAGAATTTCTTGATAGTAGGCGCGTGACCGAGGCGGGTAACATCGACTTGATCGACGACCGTGGCGAAGAGAGCGACCTCGAGGATCGCTTGGATGTCAGCTTACCGGGCGTGCAACGCGGGGACCTTTCCAAGCGTCGGTACAAGAGGGAAGCTCGAACGAAGTGTATTCGGTTTTCCCCGACGGGCCTCGCATGGGCTGCGGCGTCCACAGAAGGGCTCCTCATCTACTCGGTTGACGACGGCCTTTCATTCGATCCTTTCGACCTCTCCATCGAACTAACACCACAATCCGTACTCGCAACGCTCCAGAAGCAGTCTTATCTTGAGGCATTGGTGATGGCTTTCAGATTAAACGAGAAGACGATTATCCATCAGGTCTATGAAGGAATTCCTTACGAGGAGATTAGGCTGGTCGCGCGGCAACTCCCGACCACCTATGTCCCACGACTGCTTGGAGTTTCTGCGGAGGTGCTAGAGCGGGGGCCGAGGCTAGAGTGGGGGCTTCGTTGGATTCGGGAGGTGCTAAGTGCACACGGGCGGTGGATTCGGGAGCGAAGCGTCGAATTGGCCAGCGTCTTGCGGGAAGTCAAACGGTCCGTAAGTTCCTTTGAAGGCATCGTGGCGAAGCTGTAAGTTGACGTTAACTCCCGGTCATTTTCTGAGATACTTTTCCATGCTGACTTGTCTTTGGATTTCCCTAGGTGCGACGAAAACACAGCGACACTGGCATACCTCATTGATCAGTCGAGGGTAAGAGAGGAGGCAGAAAGCAGAATGCTACTTGATGACCCCAGTGGGCGCTGACATTATGTGCCGAGGTGTCGTGACAAAGATGTATCGTTGGCACAATCGCTGTCACTTCATTCCTATCTAACGCCGCAGAAAAAGTCTTTTTAGAGGGGCGTTCATCTCCGGGTGGCTAAGAAAAAAGGTATCGCCTCCCGCAGGATCTGGGCAAGGCTAGACCTGTATCTTCACTTGATTAAATCCGATATCATTTCAGTGGACCTCCGGCTAGCTATTATCAAGAATACCCGTCGCAAGGCGCAGTAACTACACCCCAGGGCCTGCAGGTGAGGTTTCACGCCCCATGGGCACAGAATGGAAGATCCCGCAACACTGCTATTATGTAACTTGCCTCCTCTTGCGCCATAAGTCATCGTAAGTCATCCAGCAGTCATCCGCATCTGCACATCGGTACATCCGCATGTTCGTGTAATACACGCACGAGACGGACGACTAGGTGCGGCCCCCGAACTAACGAGAGAGGAAATCAACCAGCGACATTATTCGAAAAAACGGCGGAAGGAGCGCGATATGAAATGGCGGACACGTTCATTTCGTACCCGTCTTTAATATGTAGCAAGTCGCCGCGCATAGTTTGAACGAGCTCTCTGCGCGCCCTGTCCTCGTTGTGAAAAACGGCGCCGTGTGGCTTTATCCGTCGTACATCGTTTTCGACGCCGTGCATGCTTGTATTTAATTGCATCGTGTTGTATGCTCCACTTTGCAGATGCGGATTTTCGCTGTGCGACGACGCGGCGATGACCGAGTGCTTCTCCCGCCATCGTTCCGTCGTGCCGAACTAAAGAGGGGACGACTTATCGTACGCTGAGCAAGAAGGACGGTGAGAGGAGCGTTGCTCGTGCCTAATCTAATCTTCCGAAGCCGGTCCCGGTTATGGGTAAGTTGGGGGGATGTATTGGTATTGGCGAAGCCGAAAGGGAACTGGGAATTGAAGCGTTGACAGGTTGACAGGGAAATGAATAGGGGAGAATCTTGGAAAAGGGGGAGACTTTTTGTAAAGAAGGAAACTGGGCTACCCAAGTTGGTAAGTGGCCTTCCTAAATGCCGCGGTGATGGGTGCCAAACGTGCTAGAAAGGATGGAAGCACACCACCACCCCCTCTCTCTGTCGGGGTTCGGGTTTCCCCACATCGGTCCTATGAACCACAAACGAAATGATGTTTTATAAACGGTCGCTCGACATCGACTGGGTTATTCGATCGAATAACAGACTCGTCGTCTCCCCCAGTTCCTCTTCTTGTTTTCGCCCACCGTTACATTGGCTTGACTTTGGCTCCACCTACTTCCCCATGCTTGACTGGCATTCACCTGCGCAGCTGGCCCGCGACGCTCGTAAGGTCTTTTTTATCCTGCTTCAAGCCACTCATCTCACATCGATCATAGAGGCCTTTTCCAATCTTATCCACGTTCTCTTTGGCCTTTACCTGTAAGTACCTCTGGCCCTTGGGGTCCCTCTCGCCTTTCGCGTGGCTATGTCTTTCCTTCGCTCCAGCTGGGAATTCTGCGTCTCTTTCGATTTCGATCACTCGTTTATTTCTGGGAAGCGCAAGTATCGATGGCCGTTGGTAACGTGTCTTTTCCCCCATCGCAACATCTCTTCACTCTGAGGCGCGTCTCTAGACGTTCTACTTTATCGGCCGTTACAGCTTGTTAGCTGCTTTAATCGGCATGTGGGTCTCTATTGTTCATGTGTACGCGGATACATTTCTTAAAGCTGGAACCTAGCATCATCGCGCTGAACGTTCGATCGTGCGTACGCGTTTGCAACCTCTTTCTGTGATTTATGCGCATATACAGAGAGTTAAACTGTCAATCCCTGTATACTTTCAACCAGGTATCTACTGGCCTCGGCTTTATTCATTTCCAAGGCGTGCTCATCGTGGTTTCATGGCAGTGTATGGGTAACATCGCCATCGGCATGGCCAGCGTCAATCTCTCTCTTAGAACGTAAGTGAGGTCGAATGCAATATTATGACATCTGATGCCTTCTTTGCCTTTCTATTGGCTATATCTATAGCGTGGCTGTCTGGGGGCAGAAATGGTACATTATCGCTGTGCTAATCTCGATCAGCCTCGGACACTGGTCGCTACTGCTTCATGGCATCTTGTTGACCGCGGCATGGATTCCTGGTCAGGGATGTGTCATCACCTCGACAGATAGCAAACTTCTCTCTGCAACATTCATCTATAGCATGGTCTTCGACTTTACGGTTCTCATCCTGACAGCCTTCAAGCTCATCCGACCCTCTGGGACCAAGAGCCGGCTTGTCAACATGATGTTCTCAGATGGCTTGTATTATTTCATTATCGCGTATGTCAATGTTTTGTCTGTCTCAATTTCATTGGCAGCTGATTTTTGTAGTTTCCTTGCTAACTTGATTGCAACTGTGTGTCAACTCATTTCCATGATGTGCAAAACTTCACCGAGATCCTTAATAGGTTTTCATGACTCTGAACCTGAACGCGGTTATGTCGATCATTGCGAACGTCCCCGCGGCTATCGCATCCACCGTACGCCTTTGGAATTTCACTGGGAATCGCCTGCTGACATGGAATTTTCTCAGGTCGCAGCTTCTCGCGTGGTTCGTCGTCTGGCAAATTTCTCTACAACAGGGGCAGAGATGTTCTCGTGAGAGTTGTGTTTAGTGCACTACTCCGACAATTATTCAGTCGAATCTGCAGGTCGACAGTCAATGGCTCATCCGGTTTCCGAACTGCCCAACAAAGCGCCGCTCCTCACTTTTCTTTCTCAAAACCACAAAATAGCGTACACGTTCAAGTAAGTTTGCTTCGTGCTTCTATTCCGTAGAGAGCAGCCGGCGACTGATACTTATAGATGAACACTTTCTCCGAGCCCACGACATATGATGCAGAAGGGCGTGTGGTTAAACCTGGTGACCTGGACCCTGAGTCACAACAGATTAGTGACGAATTCAAACATTTGCCGTATTCGAGTTAAAGTAGCGTGTACCGCATTCTCATATCCTCATTCATGTTCCATACCCTTTACTATGCACTACCCTCATATAGTTCTCATCATTGTCGCTGGTTAAATCCATTGCTATCGTATAGTTGATACGGCGCCGGATGCACTCGAGCAAGTGATTTCGCTCGGTATGGAAGCCCCTTAGGGGCAATCTAATCGGCCTAAAACGCCACCGACACGTGTGGAGGACGTCCATGGTTCACATCCCCGACAGCCAAGTTCCCTAGTTTTTGGTCTAGTAATAAGTGAGCGACTCTGTACTCAATTCAAGTGGGAAGTGGCATTTTCCGATGGTGAGGTCAAAGACGCCCACCCAAGTCACGTGGTGGAGAGCGTCACGCATTTTTGGTACGGGTTGTCAATGCGAGTCTCGGCCAGTCGACGAGAAATTTAAACGCGAGCCGGTAAGAGCATGCCGCCTTTTTGAGGGTCTGTTTGTGCGTCCAAGGGACTTGAGCTGCTACTGTGGTCATCTGGGAGAGCATCTTGAGCGTCGTCACGCCTGACGTCGATTGATCATGAGGAAATGCCGCCGACAGGTAGTCCTTGCATCTCCCAGTGTCATCTCGCTCGGTGGAAAGGTCAATTTTACTTACGGTCATAACCCAGTTGTTCGGGAAATTAGAGCTCCGAATACTAAATGTAAATGGCCATGAGCACCCTCGTCGACTTGCCTACTCGGGGCCAGTGACATCATTCGCCAAAAGTATGATAGAGCCGGCAAACCAGCCCACTTTCGACGTAAGACTTACATCGGGGGAAAAAAATATCCAAAAACTTTTCGGGTTATCATATTACATAATTAAAACCAATAAATCCTTGAAATTAATGTTTACTGTGCTTACCCTTATGAATAAAAATGACAAAAAATAAGTGTCGTTGACTTTTCCAAAACCGACCTCAGCAGTGGGCCTGGATGGTATCAAAAATTTCGCCGCTCTCTAGATGAACTGAAGCGTGCCACGGTCCACTCGATCGGTTTATGCCCTCGTGTTGGTTCAACTCATCGCTACTACATATTGTCTAAGCGAATCGTCACCGACGGAAATTTTACGTTTGTGATACTGTTATAAATCGCCTAACGTAACTTGCTGAACCTGGACTTGCGATCGCTCGGGACGAACTTCGAAGGTCGGAATCTCGAGTACGGAAGTTGTCATCAATACACTGTCACTTCGCCAAATTTTCAATGGCCTGAGGTAACATCACAGGTGATATGACTGTGGTGACCACTGACGCATTCCTGGCCGAATTCGATGCTTCCATTTGTCGCCTCGTAGTCGACCAGACTACCGCCTACGGACAGCGTTTCCATCTCACGCGTACTCTAGCGCGTCCAGATCAAGGATGTTTCAACATCCTGCACGGGCCGGTACTACACGCGCTGGGCTATGGGGTTTACAGGTCAGGTTCGGTACGTGTGGTCGCGCGCTACGCCCTTATGTATCGCCCATTCCCGTCGTTTCTCCGCGCTCTTGCAACCGGATCTGTTCGATAGAGTGCGTTTGGGCTGAAGAGCGGCGCTCTCTTCGCGGGCGGCAGCACAGTGTGAGATGCCCGGACGGGGCCCGGGAGAGCAAGCCCCGCGGAGATGGGGAGACCGGTCGTACGCGTGGCGAGCTCCACGGAAAAAAAAATTCCGTGCTGATGCATTGGAGATGGACCGAGGCGATGAGGTGGGAGAATTGTTGATCTGCGCAAGGGCGTTATGGCGCGCCTATGATCACGTCAAGTATACAAGCTATGCAACAGATGGGGAAAGACAATGACAGCAGTGAGCGCTCTCTCTGAATTGCCACGTAGAGCGAGCACTACACGGTAGAGAGGACGGGTGCCTGATACGGGTGCTCGAATTCTAGTCTGCGGCGTTATCGGCGGCGGTGGCACAGTTCGCGGCGGAGGGGGTTGGGGGATGGTTGGCTGGAGTAGTAGTCGTACGACATGGGCACACAGAGCCACTGGCGGTTTTGATGCTTGCGACTGCCGGCGGCGCAGGGATGGAGGCACTCGGCAACGGCCGAGAACCGTAAAGAGGACAGGTCATTGGACCAGGGTACGTTCTGATTATCGATAGTGCCAAGCCATGTTTTTCGAGGATATTACGACGGCCATTGCGGGGATGGTGAACAGGGAGCGATGACCGGACAGTGAAACATGATGCCGTTGCTGTGCTATATAGAAAGTGATAGTGCAGTGCTGTTGGCGACCTCTTGGTTGGGAGAAAAAAAACGAAATGGTATGAATGAATGCTAAGTATCTGAGTGATCTGAACCCTAATACTCTCTCACA